>Ga0208243_1000551_pt1 | contig 19719 bp, 23 predicted proteins | sample Subbio2Aug_QV12A_FD_184826 | JGI IMG/M metagenome (GOLD analysis project Ga0208243, IMG submission 184826) | Serpentinite rock and fluid subsurface biosphere microbial communities from McLaughlin Reserve, California, USA - CR12Aug_QV12A (SPAdes) | ecosystem: Environmental > Terrestrial > Deep...
TGACAAAGAGAGCCGGCTCGCAGGCGGCGAGGCATGGCTGGCCGCATCCGATCATGCCTTTGACGGGGCAGGCGAACAGGGAACAGGCGGGCGGGCTGACCCGGACGGCTTGCGCCAGCGGGTGGCGAGCGCCGATGCCTTTGTCCATCTTCAGGATCTGGCTGAAACCGATCTGTTGCTGGCCGCCGATTATGCCGCGCACGAGGCCGGTTTTGCCGCAGCGCAAGCCGTCACCGGGGGCAAGGCCGCGCTGTATCACCTCGACAGCCGCAATCCCCAAAATCCTGTGGCCCGCCCGCTGACCGAAGAGATCGCCCGCGTGGTCCGCGCCCGCGCCGCGCATCCGGGCTGGATTGCCGGCATGATGCGCCATGGATTTCGCGGGGGGGCAGAACTGGCGGCAACCCTCGATCATCTTGGCGCCTTCGCGCATCTTTCAGGCAGCGTTCCGCCGCAATTGTTCGATCTCTATCACGACGCAACACTGGGCCAGAGCGACGTCCGCGCCTTTCTGGAACGCGAAAATCCCGCCGCGCTCGCCGCGATGGAAGCGCGCTTTGCCGCGCTCTTAGCCGCCGGCCTTTGGCAAACGCGACGCAATTCGATCCTCGCCAGCCTGCCTCTTGCGCCCGAAGCCGCGCACAGCCCGGAGAACGGCTTATGAGCGCGTTCCTCGTCAAGGGCTGGTGCCCCGATGCATGGCGTCCGATGGCCACGGGCGACGGGCTGCTGGTCCGCATCAAGCCCCGCCTTGCGCATCTCGGTCGCCAGCAGGTTCTGGCGCTGTGCGATCTTGCCGAAACGTATGGCAATGGGATCATCGACGTATCGCGCCGCGCCAATTTCCAGATCCGCGGCGTGACCGAACAGGGCTGGTCCAGCCTTGTCAGCGAACTGGTTGAGCACGGGCTGGTGGACAGCAACGCGACGCTTGAAAAAAGGCGCAATGTGCTGATGGCGCCGGATTGGGCCGAAGGCGATGACACGCACCGCATCGCGATAGACCTTTTCGCCCGCCTTGATCGCCTGCCCGAACTGCCGGGCAAGATCGGTTTCGTGATCGATGCCGGCAAGGCTCCATGCCTGCTGGGAGAGGCTGGCGATTTCCGGATCGAGCGGTGCGCGGACAACGGATTGATCCTGCGCGCAGCGGGCCATGCCAGCGGCATCGGCGTGGCACTTGGCGAGGAGGCGGACAGGCTTGTCGCCCTTGCCCATTGGTTCATGGAAAGCGGCGGCGCGGCAGCCGGCCGCATGGCCCGCCATGGCGCGGATTTGCCCGATTGGGCCTGCGGATCGACGCCCCCGGCGGCGGCCTCTGCCCCCATTGCGCCCGGCCCGGTGCCGCGTGGCATGGCTTATGGCGTTGCGTTCGGGCAGATCGAGGCACGGCTGCTTTCGGCTGCGGTGTGCGCCTGCGGAGCCGAAAGCCTGAGAATCACGCCGTGGCGCGTGCTGGTGATGGATGGCGCGCCGCCCTCTGCCCTGCCCGGCCTCATTTGCGATCCTGTCGATCCGCTGCTGCGCGCCGAAGCCTGCCCCGGCGCGCCGTTCTGCCCGCAAGCAAGCGTTGCCACCCGCGATCTGGCGCAGCGTCTCGCCCCTGCCATAACCGGGCGCCTGCATGTTTCGGGCTGCGCCAAGGGATGCGCCGCTTCGCAAGCCGCCGATGTCACCCTGACGGGCCGCGCCGGTCGGTTCGATCTTTCACGCCATGCTCACCCCGGCGCCCCTGCCGATCTGGCCGGTCTCGAACCCGGCGCCGTTCTTGCTCATTTTGGAGTCGCCTGATGCCCCACCTCTATGAAACCGATGGTGCGGCGATTTACCGCCAATCCTTCGCCATGATCCGCGCCGAAGCGGATCTTGCGCGGTTTTCCGCCGAAGAGGAGCCCGTCGCGGTTCGCATGATCCATGCCGCCGGCATGGTCGATCTGGCCCCGCATATCCGTTTCTCGCCTGCCTTTGCCGCAACGGCGCGGGCCGCGCTGGCCGCAGGTGCGCCCATCCTGTGCGATGCGCGCATGGTATCCGAAGGGATCACCCGCGCGCGCCTGCCGGCGGACAACGCGGTGCTGTGCACCTTGCACGATCCCAAGGTCCCCGAAATGGCGAAGGCCATGAGCAACACCCGCTCTGCCGCCGCCTTGGAATTGTGGCGGCCCCATCTTGCAGGCTCGGTGGTGGCCATCGGCAATGCGCCGACGGCGCTGTTCCACCTGCTCAACATGTTGGAAGACCCCGATTGCCCCCGCCCGGCCGCCATCATCGGATGCCCGGTGGGATTTGTAGGAGCCGTTGAATCCAAGCAGGCCCTTTGGGCGGCGCAGGCGGCGCCTTGCTGCATCGTTTCGGGCCGCCTTGGCGGCAGCGCCATTACCGTGGCGGCCGTCAACGCGCTGGCGAGCCGCCCGGAATGAGCGGGCCTGTGATAACCGGGACGATCCACGGCGTCGGGCTTGGCCCCGGCGCGCCCGACCTGCTCAGCGTGCGCGCTGACCGGCTGGTGCGCACCACGCGCCATATCGCCTATTTCCGTAAGGCCGGTCGCCCCGGCCAAGCCCGCCGCATCGCGGAAGGTATGTTGCGGGCCGATGCGATCGAGTTTCCCATGGAATACCCGGTAACGACCGAGATTCCGGTCTCCGATCCACGCTACAACGCCTGCCTTTCCGCCTTCTATGCGCAATGCACCGAAAAACTGGCCGCCCTTGCCCGCAGCGGCGAGGATGTTATTGTCCTGTGCGAGGGCGATCCCTTCTTTTACGGCTCCTTCATGCATCTTCACTCACGCCTTTCAGGCGTCGTACCGGTGCATGTCGTACCCGGCATCACCGGCATGGCGGGCGCATGGAACGCAACCGGCATGCCCATCACTTGGGGCGATGACGTGCTGACCGTTGCCATGGCCACCCTGCCCGAAGAGGAACTGGTGCGCCGCATCCGCGATACCGATGCGCTGGTGGTGATGAAGATCGGGCGCAACTTGCCCAAGCTGCGCCGCGCCGTGGCCGCCGCCGGGCGCGAAGAGGCCGCATGGCTGGTCGAACATGCCGCCATGCCGAACCAGAAGGTCACCCCGCTGACCGAGGCCGAGAGCGTTACGCCCTATTTCTCGATCCTCCTGATCCACGGACAGGGACGGCGGCCATGAACGCGACAGGCTGGCTGGCCATTGCCGGGCTTGGACCGGGCAATGAGGCGCTCATTACCCCAGAAGTCAGCGCCGCGCTGGCCGAGGCGAGCGATGTCATCGGCTATATACCCTATGTCGCGCGCATTGCCCCGCGTGAAGGGCTGGTGCTGCACCCTTCGGACAATCGGGTGGAGCTGGACCGGGCGACGCTGGCGCTGGATCTGGCCGCCAGGGGCCACAAGGTCGTGGTCGTCTCTTCCGGCGATCCAGGCGTCTTTGCCATGGCCGCCGCCGTCTTCGAAGCGCTGGAGGCAGGAAATCCCGCATGGCGTGATCTCGACATCCGGGTCTTGCCGGGCATTACCGCCATGCTGGCGGCCAGCGCGCGGGCCGGTGCTCCGCTTGGCCATGATTTCTGCGCGATCAACCTGTCCGACAATCTGAAGCCGTGGCCCTTGATCGAAAAGCGCTTGCGGCTGGCGGCCGAAGCGGATTTCGCGATGGCCTTCTACAATCCGCGTTCGAAATCCCGCCCCGAAGGCTTTGCCCGCGCGCTGGCCGTGCTGAAGGAAGCCTGTGGTGACGCTCGCCCCGTGCTGTTCGCCCGGGCCGTTTCCACCCCGGAGGAAGAGCTGCGCATCGTCCCGCTGGACAAGGCCGAACCGGAGATGGCCGATATGCGCACGATGGTGATTGTCGGATCAAGCCGGACCCGGATCATCGAACGGCAAAACGGCCCTCTGCTTTACACCCCGCGCTCCGCCCCCGGAACGCTGCCGTGATCCAGCCAGGCCAACACATCTTCCGGCCGGTGGACCTCAAGCCGTGCGGGCATCGCGGGCCGGTCGATCATCAGGACCGGCAGGCCAAGCTGCCGGGCCGCGATCAGCTTGGCTTCGGCGCCCTTGCCGCCCGCGTTCTTGCTCACCACCAGATCGATGCCGTGCTCCTGCATCAGGGCACGGTCCCCTTCGACAGAAAACGGTCCGCGATCCACGACCAGGCTGTAATGCGGCAAGCGCGGCGGCGTATGCGGCGCATCCACGAAGCGCAGCAGGTAGTGGTGTTGCGGCTGCGCGGCAAAGGCATCGACATGCATCCGGCCCAGCGCCAGCAGGATGCGGCGCGGCGCACCTGCAAGCGCGGCGGCGCTGGCCTCGATGCTGCTGGCATGGGTCCAGCGGTCATCGGCGGTCGGCTGCCATGCCGGACGGGTCAGCGCGAGGAGTGGAACGCCCGCCTGATGCGCGGCGGCAGCGGCATGAGCGCTCATCTTAGCGGCAAAGGGATGCGTGGCATCCACCAGATGCGTCACGCGATGTTCGCGCAGATAATCCACAAGCCCCGCCACGCCGCCAAAACCGCCAATTTGGACGGGCACCGGCTGGGCGCGCGGATTTTCGGTACGCCCGGCATAGCTGAGCGTGGCCGCAATGCCGCCTTGGGCCAGCAAACTGGCCAACGCGCTCGCTTCGGTGGTGCCACCCAGCAAAAGGACATGTCGCATGGCTAATCCTGTTTCCATGGCGTGGTTGACGATCATCGGCATCGGCGAAGATGGCATGGACGGCCTGCCATCTGTGAGCCGGGCGGCGTTGGCGCAGGCCGATCTGGTCATGGGAGCGCCCCGCCATCTTGCGCTGCTGCCCCCGCTTACGTGCCGGACGGTCGAATGGCCAGTGCCTTTCGCCGATGGCATTCCCCGCCTGCTGGAGCATCGCGGCCAGCGCGTGGTGATGCTCGCATCGGGTGATCCTTTCTGGTTTGGCGCGGCGAGCAGCGTGATCCCCCATCTCGAACCGGGCGAATGGATCGTCCATCCCGCGCCCTCCACTTTCGCCCTTGCCGCTGCCCGGCTGGGCTGGGCGCTTCAGGACACGAACTGCCTTGGCTTGCACGCTGCGCCCCTCCAGCGGCTGCGCCCGCACCTCGTGCCGAGGCGCCGGCTGATCGTGCTGCTGCGCGATGGGGGCGCCGTACAGGCCCTGGCGCATTATCTGGCCGAGCGTGGTTTCGGGGCATCGGCCCTCCACGTTCTGGAAGCCCTTGGCGGGCCGCGCGAACGGTTGCGCCATGCCTCGGCCAGCGATCTGGCCTTTGACGATATCGCGCATCCCGTTGCCGTCGGGATTACCGTTGCAGGTGCAGGTGAGGCCATACCCGCAGCATCGGGCCTTCCCGATGATCTTTTCGCCTCCGATGGGCAGATCACCAAGCGGCCGATCCGGGCGCTGAGCCTGTCCGCATTGGCGCCGCGCGCCGGCGAATTGCTGTGGGACATCGGCGCCGGTTCTGGCTCTATCGGCATTGAATGGCTGCTGGCCCATCCCGCCAACAGGGCCGTTGCGCTGGAGGCCGATCCCGTAAGGGCGGCGCGCGCACGGGACAACGCGCTCGCCCTGGGCGTAGAGCGGCTCGACGTGCAGCAAGGGCGCGCGCCCGAAAGCCTGCCGAATGGCCCCGTTCCCGATGCGGTGTTCATCGGCGGAGGCCTGTCGGAAGGTTTGCTGGATGCGCTCTGGCGCCGCCTGCCTGGCGGAACAAGGCTGGTCGCCAATGCCGTAACGCTGGAATCGGAAGCCCTGCTGGCCCGCTGGCATGGCGTAAAAGGCGGCAGCCTCCTGCGCATCGAACTGGCCGATGCCGCGCCGCTCGCCAGCCGCCATGGATGGAAATCACGCTATCCTGTCGTGCAATGGAGCGTGGCTCTATGATCGTCGCCGGTTTCGGATTTCGTACAGGGACCAGCCTGGGCTCGCTGCGCGCGGCGCTGATGCTGGCGCAGGAAGGCCTGCCGCCCGTCACCCATCTTGCCACCGCGCATGACAAGACCACCGCCCTCCTTCCGCTTGCAGAAGCCCTGCGCCTTGCGATCACCGGAGTTGACGCCGACACCATGGCCGCCACCCCCACGCCCACCCGCTCCGCCGCCAGCCACACGGCACGCGGCACCGGCAGCGTCGCTGAAGCCACAGCCCTTGCCGCCGCCGGGCCGGGCGCGCACCTGTTGCGCAGCCGCCAGATTTCCCCCGATCGCATGGCCACATGCGCCATTGCCCAAGGATCAAACCCATGACCGTGCATTTCATCGGCGCCGGCCCCGGCGCACCCGACCTCCTGACCTTGCGTGGCAGAGACCTGATCGCCGCAAGCCCGGTCTGCCTGTATGCCGGATCGCTGATCCCGGCGGCGGTGCTGGAACACTGTCCGCAAGGCGCGCGCATCGTCAACACAGCGCCCATGGCGCTGGATGACATCATGGCCGAAATCGCCGCCGCTCATGCCGCCGGGCAGGATGTGGCGCGGCTGCATTCCGGCGATCTTTCGGTCTGGTCGGCCATGGGCGAGCAGCTTCGCCGCTTGCGGGCGATGGACATCCCCTTCACCGTCACCCCCGGCGTTCCGGCCTTTGCAGCAGCGGCAGCGGCACTCGAAGCGGAACTCACCCTGCCCGAACTTGGCCAGTCGCTTGTGCTGACCCGCACGCCGGGCCGGGCCAGCACCATGCCGCCTTCCGAAAGCCTGACGAATTTCGCCGTTACCGGGGCAACGCTGGCCATTCACCTTTCGATCCACAATCTCGCGCGCGTTGTGGCAGACCTTGTTCCTGCCTATGGCGAAGATTGCCCCGTGGCCGTGGTCTGGCGGGCAAGTTGGCCGGACCAGCGCGTTGTGCGCGCCACGCTGGCTAGCGTGGAACAGGCCGTGGCCGGCACCATGGAACGCACCGCCCTGATCCTTGTCGGGCGCGTGCTCGCCGCCGAAGGCTTTGCCGAAAGCAGCCTTTACGCGCAGGGTTATGATCGCCGATTCCGCCCGCAAGATGCCACATCCCGCTTCAGCGGGGTGACGGAGTGAGCATTCCCGGCCTGATGATTGCCGCCCCCGCATCGGGGACAGGCAAGACCACAATGATGCTGGGCTTGTTGCGGGCCTTCGCGCAGGATGGGCTGAAAGTGCAGCCGTTCAAGAGCGGTCCGGACTATATCGATCCGGCCTTTCACCGCGCCGCGTGCGGGCGCGCCTCGTTCAACCTCGATAGCTGGGCAATGGACGAAGCGCTGATCGACGCCATCGCCATGCAGGCCGGCGGCGCGGACCTGATCCTTGCCGAAGGGTCCATGGGCCTGTTCGATGGCGTGGCCGGACGGGGCGCGCTGGGCAATGGCGCCAGCGCCGATCTGGCACGGCGCATGGGCTGGCCGGTCGTGCTTGTGCTGGATGCATCCGGCCAGGCGCAATCCGCCGCCGCCACCGCGCTGGGCTTCAAGACCTTGGACCCTGCCCTGCCCTTTGCCGGCGTCATCCTGAACCGCGTGGCCAGCCCTCGCCACGAGGCTCTCCTGCGCAAAGGGCTGGAAGCGGTCGACATCCCCGTGCTGGGCGCCTTGCCCCGCCGTGGAGATCTGGTCCTGCCCGAACGCCATCTCGGCCTCGTACAAGCGATGGAGCATCCCGATCTCGAACGCGCGGTGACGGATTACGCAACGTTCCTGCGCGCCCACGCCGATCTCGATGCCATCCGCGCCTGTGCACAAAGCAAGCCCATACCGAACGGCACACGCATCGCCCCCCTGCCCGCCCCGCCCGCGCAACGCATAGCCATTGCACGCGATGCCGCGTTTTCCTTCCTTTATCCGCATCTTCTGGAAGGCTGGCAGCAGGCAGGCGCGCAGATCCTGCCGTTTTCGCCGCTGGCCAACGAAGCGCCCGCGCCGGATGCCGATCTTGTCTGGCTGCCCGGCGGCTATCCCGAACTGCACGCCGGCACGATTGCAGCAGCACATACATTCCTTGCAGGCCTGCAACGCCATGCGGAAACGCGGCCCATCCACGGCGAATGCGGCGGGTACATGGTGCTGGGCGAAGCGCTGGTCGACAAGGCAGGAGAACACCACCGCATGGCGGGCCTTCTGGGGCTCGTCACCAGCCATGCCCAGCGCAAGATGCATCTCGGCTATCGGCTCGCAGAGTTGCTGGCGCCGCTTGCAGGCATCCCGGCCGGAGCCCGCCTGCGCGGCCATGAATTCCACTATTCAACCATCGTGGAGCAGCGCGACGATCCCCTCGCCCATGTCACGGATGCCAATGGCGATGCCGTGGCCGAGACCGGATCGCGGCGCGGCCATGTCACGGGAACCTTCTTTCACATGATCGCCCCCTTCCATCCCGCAGGTGCGGCATGACAGGCTTTGTCTCCTTTGTCGGCGCTGGCCCCGGTGACCCGGAACTGCTCACGGTGAAGGCCATCCGGCGGATCGAACAGGCCGATGCCATCCTGTTCGACGACCTGGCAAGCCGGGTGGCAACAGACAGCGCGCGCGAAGGCGTGAAGCTGGTGCCTGTCGGCAAGCGCGCAGGCCGCCCTTCGCCCAGCCAGGCGGAAGTCAACCGGGTTCTGGTGGAACATGCCCTGGCCGGGATGCGCGTCGTCCGCCTCAAATCCGGCGATGCGGGCATATTCGGCCGGCTTGAGGAAGAAATCGAAGCCTTGCAGAAAGCAGGCATCGGGTTCGAGATCATACCCGGCGTCAGCGCGGCCAGCGCGGCGGCAGCGGCGGCCGGAATACCCCTGACCCGGCGCGAACAGGCCCGGCGATTGCAGTTCGTGACCGGCCACGGAAAGACGGGGCAATTGCCCGAAGACCTCAACATGGCCGCTCTTGCCGATCCAGGGGCCACAACGGTCGTCTATATGGCCAAGCGGACCTTTCCCGTTCTTGCCGAACAGTTGGTGGCCGCAGGGATGTCCGCCGATACGCCCGCAATCCTTGCCGAAAATGTCAGCCATGCCGATCAGCGCATCACCCGCTCCAGCCTCGCAGAGCTTGCCACAAGCCTGGCGAACGGGGCTTCGTCTGCGCCTGCCATCATCCTTTATGGCGCATTGCTGGAGGGCGCATGATCCAGCTTGACCTCATCGGCATCGGCACGGGCAATCCCGATCACCTGACCGCCCAGGCCGCACACACCATGAATGCGGCGGACCTTATCCTGCTGCCACGCAAGGGCAGCGCCAAGTCCGACCTTGTCGACTTGCGCCGCACGATTTGCGCGCACGTGCTGACGCGCCCGGTCAGGATCGTCGAATTCGACATGCCTGTCCGCGATGCGCAAGGCGACTATACCTCTGCCGTGCATGATTGGCACGACGCCATTGCCGCCATCTGGCAGGAACAGATCGAACACCACCTGCCGGACGGTGGTCGGTTGGCCTTGCTAGTCTGGGGCGACCCTTCGCTTTACGACAGCACCTTGCGCATTGCCGAACGGCTGCGGACCGCCGGAATGGACATGACCGTAAATGTCGTGGCCGGCATCACCAGCATACAGGCGCTGACGGCTGCGCATGCCATACCGCTCAACCCACTGGCCGGTCCCGTCACGATCACCACCGGGCGGGCCTTGCGGACACAGAGCTGGCCACAGGGCGCCGATACGATCGTGGTCATGCTGGATGCCGGTTGCGCCTTCGAGGTGCTGGAGCCGGAAGGCATCACGATCTGGTGGGGCGCTTATCTGGGCATGCCGCACCAGGCGCTGGAGCATGGGCCGCTGGCAGAGGCCGCGCCCCGCATTGCCGCGCGCCGCGCCGAACTGCGCGCGCGCCACGGCTGGATCATGGACGTTTATCTGATGCGAAAGGAACAGGCCGATGGAAACCGCTGATACGCCCGATACGGCCAACGATGCCCGCCATGCGGAAAAGATGCGCAAGAAGCAGGCCGCGCGCGACAGCATCATGGCCAGCAAGACCCGCGAAAAAGGCCTGTTGATCGTCCACACCGGCAAGGGCAAGGGCAAGACCAGCGCCGCGCTGGGCATGGTGGTGCGGGCCATTGGCCACGGCATGAAAGTGGGCGTGGTCCAGTTCGTGAAAGGGGCCATGGCCACGGGCGAAAAGGCCGTGTTCGATGCCTTTCCCGACAATGTCGAATTCAAGCCGATGGGCGAAGGGTTCACCTGGAACACGCAGGACCGCAGCCGCGACATCGCCACCGCGCGCGTGGCATGGGAAGAAGTCAAGCGCATGATCGCGGACCCGGCCTATCACATGGTGCTGGCCGACGAGCTGAACATCGTGCTGCGCTATGATTACCTGCCGCTGGACGAAGTGCTTGAAGTGCTCGCCGCCAAGCCGGAAATGAAGCATGTCATCGTCACCGGCCGCAACGCCCCCGATGCGCTGATGGAGGCGGCGGATCTTGTCACCGAGATGACCATGATCAAGCACCCATTCCGTTCCGGCGTGAAGGCCCAGGCGGGGATCGAGTTTTGAACGAGGGCCAACCCCTGTTCGACGCGGATTTCGAGCAGCGCTTCGAAACGCTACTGCGCTGGCGGCGCGATGTGCGCCATTTCGCGCCGCGCCCGATTGCCGAACAGGACATGGCCCATATTCTGGCGCAGGCCGCGCTTTCCCCCTCTGTCGGCAATTCCCAGCCCTGGCGTTTCGTGCGGCTGCGTTCGCCCGGTATCCGCGAGGCACTGGCCCGCCATGTGGACGAACAGAACGCCCGCGCGGCACAGCGCTATGCCGGGCAGGAGCGCGAGGGCGAATACCTCACGCTCAAGCTGCATGGCATCGCCGAAGCGCCCGAAATTCTCGCTGTATTCTGCGACGAACAGACCCCAACGGGCCACGGCCTCGGCATTGCCACCATGCCCGAAATGCTCCGCTATTCCTGCGTCACGGCGATCCATACGCTGTGGCTGGCGGCCCGCATCAGGGGCATCGGGATCGGCTGGGTTTCGATCCTCGATCCCGAAGCGGTCACCGCCATGCTCGATGTGCCGGCGCATTGGTCGCTGATCGCGCTGCTGTGCATCGGCTATCCCGACGCAGATTCCTACACCCCCGAACTTGAACGGCGCGGCTGGCAAGCCCGCGAACCGCTGGCCGAGCGCCTGTTCGAAAGATGACCCTTTGCCAAAGGAGCGCAAGACGATGCTAACCCCTGTTGACGATGGCCCGGCCATCGTTGCCTGCAACACCTGTCGCCACAGCAAGGACAAACGCGAAGATGCCGCAGGCCAGCGCGGCGGTGCGAAACTGGTCGCAGCCCTGCGCGCCGTGCGCGAGAGCGATGAGCGCTTTGCCGGTGTCGCGGTGCAGGAAATGCCTTGCCTGTTTGCCTGCACGGATTTTTGCACGGTCCACCTGCGCGCTCCGGGCAAGGTCGGATATGTGCTGGGCCGTTTCTCCCCGGATGAAGACGCAGCCACCGCCATTCTCGAATACGCCGCGCTTTACGCGCAAAGCGAACATGGCCGGGTGCCGTTCAAGCAATGGCCGCAAGGCGTGAAGGGCCACTTTATCACCCGCACCCCCCCGCCGGGCTTTGTCGCCGAATGAGCCACTTTGCGTCCCGCGCGGCCTTTGAGACGGCCCTCGCCAATCTGCCCGCTGCCGATGATGCAGCCATCGCCGCTGCCCGCGCGCGGCAGGCAGAGCTCACCAAGCCGCCCGGATCGCTCGGCCGGCTGGAAGACATCGCCATTTTCATGGCCAGCTGGCAGGGCCATGACCGCCCCGTCATCGAACGCGGGCGGACGGCGATCTTTGCCGGAAACCATGGCTTCGTCGTCCACGGTGTCAGCGCCTTTCCCGCGAGCGTAACGGCGGCCATGGTCGGCAATTTTGCCGCAGGCGGCGCGGCGATCAACGCGCTGGCGGGAATGGCGGGGCTCGATCTCAAGGTTGTCGCGCTCGACCTTGAGCGGCCGACGGCGGATTTCACCATCGCCCCCGCGATGGACGAGGCGGAATGCCTTGCCGCCCTTTCGGCAGGCGCTGAAATCGTGACGCCGGACCTCCATATCCTGACCGTGGGCGAAATGGGCATCGGCAACACCACCGCCGCCGCCGCCCTGTGCGCCCGTAGCTTTGGCGGCTCGGCAGCCGAATGGGTGGGACCGGGTACGGGCGTCGATTCCTCCGGCATCGCCCGCAAGGTGGCGGTCGTCGAACGCGCGCTGGCGCATCATGGTACGGCATGCGAGACCCCGTTCGAAACCCTGCGCCGTCTTGGCGGGCGGGAAATCGCGGCGATTGCTGGGGCCATCCTGCGGGCGCGTCAGCTGCGTATACCCGTCGTTCTCGATGGCTTCATCACCTGCGCGGCCATCGCGCCCCTGGCGGCGGCGGCCCCCGGCATCACCGACCATTGCATCGCGGGGCACTGCTCGGCCGAACCCGGCCATCGCCGCGTGCTGGAACGGCTGGGGCTTTCCCCGATCCTTGCGCTGGACATGCGGCTTGGCGAAGGCAGCGGGGCGGCGGTTGCCGTATCGGTCATCCGTTCTGCGCTTGCCGCCCACGCACAGATGGCGACTTTCGCCGAAGCCGGGGTCGCAGGCGAACTGTGAGCGCGTTTCTTGTCCATCTCATGCGCCACGGCGCGCCGCAAACGCCCGGCCTGCTGCTCGGCCGGACTGACGCGCCATCCACGCCGGGCGGAATTGCCGCCTGCCTGGAACGGGCCCGCGCCTTGCCGTTCGACGCGCTGATCGCCTCCGACCTTTGCCGTGCAGCAAGGGCGGCCGAGGCGATAGGCGAACCGCGCGGCTTGCCGGTGGCGCTGGATCCGCGTTGGCGCGAACTGGATTTCGGCGATTGGGACGGGCTTGCCCCCGAACATGTCGAAAGGCCCGCGATGGCCGCCTTCTGGGACGATCCGGACGCCAATCCGCCGCCGGGGGGAGAACGCTGGTCCGCCCTCACTGCCCGCGTTGATGGCGCCCTTGCCGCCATACCGGAACGCAACACCCTTGTGGTTACCCATGGCGGTGCCATCCGGGCAGCGCTGGCCTGCCTGTTCGGCTTTGAACAGCGCCATCTGTGGGCCTTCGAACTGCCCTATGCCGCCGTCGTCAGCCTGCGCATCTGGCCCGGCGCCGGGCGCACCGCGCAGATTGCAGGACTGCAAGCATGAAGGGCTTGTGCATTGCCGTCCAATTCCTGACGCGGTTGCCGGCGCCGCGCGTTTCTGTCTCTGCCGAAGCCTTTGCCGCCTCGATCCGATGGTTCCCGGCGGTAGGCGGGCTGATCGGCGCCATCGTGGCGGCGGCGGGATGGGCCGGAGCCTGGATCGACAGCTGGACAGGTGCGCTCACCGCACTGGTTGCATGGATACTGGTCACGGGCGCGCTCCATCTTGATGGGCTGGGCGACATCGCCGATGCCAGTGGCGCGGCGCATAAGGACCGGGCCCGTCTGGACGCGGTTCTGGCCGATCCGCATGTCGGCAGTTTCGGTGTCACGGCCATCACTCTCCAACTGATTGCCAAGCTGGTGCTGCTCCATGCGCTTATCGATCGAGGCCTGTTCCCGGCCCTCGCGCTGGTGCCCCTCGCCGCCCGCATCGCGCCGCTGGCCTGGACACGCTGGATCGCCCCGCTGCACGATGGCCTAGGCGCGCGTTTTAGAGGCGCGGTGCGGACCGCCGATCTTGCCTTATGGACCATCGCCTTGCTCAGCCTCTCATGGTTCGCCCCGGCCTTGCTGGCCGCCATCCCGGCCATGGCGCTGTGGGCCGTCTGGATCGCGCGCAAGATCGGTGGGATTTCAGGCGACGGACATGGCGCGGGCATCGAACTGGTCGAGACGGTGCTGCTGCTTGCCCTGAGCGTGGAGGCTGCGCTGTGACAACGAACCGCTGGACATGGCATGGCGGCGGGCTTGCCGCTGCGCGCACGCATTTCGGCACGGGGGAGGAAGACTGGCTCGACCTGTCCACCGGGATCAACCCCCACGCTTGGTCCGGTGCCGACACGATAGCGATAGACTGGCGCGCCTTGCCCGAGGAAGGCGCATTGCGGGCGCTGGAAGAAGCTGCGGCAGCGCATTTTGGCTGCGATGCGGACCATGTCTGCGCGGTCCCGGGAACCGAGGTGGGCCTGCGCCTTTGCGGCGATCTGTTCGCCGGCCCGGCCCATCACATTGCCCCCACCTATCGCACTCATGGTGAGATGATGCCGGGCAGCGAAGCTGTGCCTGTCGAGGATCTTGACCATGCGCATGGAACCACGCTGATCCTAGCCAATCCGAACAACCCGGACGGGCGCTTGCTGGAGCGCCGCGCGCTGATGGACATGCTCGATCATCGCGGGCAGGAAGGCTGGCTTATCCTTGATGAAGCCTTTGCCGATTGCCATCCCGAACATGGTTTTGCGGCAGCTGTTGCGGACGAACGCAAGCTCGTCATCTTCCGTTCGTTCGGCAAGTTCTTCGGGCTGGCCGGCCTGCGCCTCGGTTTCGTGATCGCCCCGCGCCCGATCATCGCGCGCTTGCGCGGCAAGCTCGGCGCCTGGCCCGTATCGGCTGCCGCCCTTGCCATCGGCACCGCCGCTTATCGCGATGCCGCTTGGATTGCCGCGATGCGCCGCCAGCTTGATGCCGAAGCCGGCGAGCTGGACGTTCTGCTGAAAGAGCGCGGTTACACGGTCCTCGGGCAATGCCCGCTGTTCCGGCTGATCGCCTGCGACAGGGCGCAGCCCCTGTTCGAACATCTGGCGCGGCATGCCATTCTCACCCGTCCGTTCGACCAGCACCCCGGTTGGCTACGCATTGGCCTGCCGGGCAGCCACGAGGCCTTGTTCCGCTTCATCACGGCGATGCCGGACCATGCCTGAACCGATTGCGATCACGGCTCTTGCCCTTGATGCGGCGATAGGCTGGCCCCATGCCCTCTATCGCCGGCTCGGCCACCCCGTGGGCCTCTTCGCCCGGATCATTACGGGGTGCGAAAGCCGTTGGAACAAGCCGGATTTCAGCAACAGCCGCCGGCGTATACTGGGCGTGGCCTGCGTCCTGATCCTTCTGGCCGGGACGATAGGCGCAGGGCTTGTCCTTGAACATCTGTTCCGCAGCTTCCTTGGCCCTCTTGCATGGCTTGCCGTCGCCGTTCTGGCATGGCCCGCGCTTGCCCAGCGCAGCCTTTACGATCATGTCCGCCCGATTGCCCTTGCGCTGGCTCGGAACGATCTGCCCGCCGCCCGCGAAGCGGTGGGAATGATCGTGGGGCGCGATACGCGCGAACTCGATCAATCCGGCATTGCCCGCGCGGCCATCGAAAGCCTCGCCGAAAGCTTCTGCGACGGCATAGCAGCACCCCTGTTCTGGCTGATCGTGGGAGGATTGCCGGGCGTCTGGGCATACAAGGCCATCAACACGGCAGACAGCCTGATCGGCCACCGCGAAGAACGCTGGCGTGCCTTCGGATGGGCGGCGGCGCGTACCGATGACCTTTTGAACCTCGTTCCTGCCCGGATCGGCGGGGCAGTAATCTGCATGGCCGGTGGCGGCGGCTGGACAACGATGTGGCGCGATCACGCCCGCCATGCCTCACCCAATGCGGGCTGGACCGAAGCGGCCATGGCCGGTGCGCTCGGGCTGCGGCTGGCCGGCCCGATATCCTATGATGGCGTGGTTCACGAAAAGCCGTGGATCGGCCAGGGCAAAACCGATACCGACGCCGCCGATGTCCGGCGCGCGATCCGGGTCTATGTGCGATCATGTCTGGTTCTGGCGGGGATCGCCACGGCCATTGCCTTGGGAGATTGGTGATGGGCGCGCTGATGCTGCAAGGCACAGGCTCGGATGTTGGCAAATCGGTTCTGGTGGCCGGCTTGTGCCGGGCCTTTGCCAATCGCGGGCTGACGATCCGCCCCTTCAAGCCGCAAAACATGTCCAACAACGCCGCCGTCACCGCCGATGGCGGCGAAATAGGGCGTGCGCAGGCCTTGCAGGCCATGGCCTGCCGCACCGAACCTCATACTGACATGAACCCCGTCCTGCTCAAGCCACAGGCGGACCATACATCGCAACTGGTTGTGCATGGCAAAGTCCGTGGCACGCTGGGCGGCGGCAATTTCCGCGCCGCGCGCCGCGTGCTGATGCCCGATGTGCTGGAAAGCTGGCATCGCCTGCGCGAACAATGCGATGTCGTGGTCGTCGAAGGCGCCGGTTCCGCAGCCGAAATCAACCTGCGCGAAGGGGACATCGCCAATATGGGCTTTGCCCGCGCCGCCGATCTGCCCGTCGTGCTGGTGGGCGATATCGACCGGGGCGGCGTGATCGCAGCGCTGGTCGGCACAAAGGCCGTGCTCGACCCTGCCGATGCAGCCATGATCCGGGGCTTCATCATCAACAAGTTTCGCGGCGATCCGGCCCTGTTCGAAGATGGATACCGGCAAATCGAAGCCCTCTCGGGCTGGCGCGGCTATGGGGTGGTACCGTGGCTACGGGCCACCGCGCAGCTGCCCAGCGAAGACGCGGTCGTGCTGGAACGCTCCCGGCAACAGACCAGTGGTACGATCCGGATAGCCTGTCCGATCCTCCCCCGAATTGCCAATTTCGATGATCTTGATCCCCTGAGGGCGGAAAGCGCGGTCGAACTTGTGATGGTGCCGCCGGGGCAGGTCATCCCGCCAGACTGCGTCCTCATCATCCTGCCCGGCTCCAAGGCCACAATCGCTGACATGGCCGCCATTCGGGAACAGGGATGGGATATCGATATCCTTGCCCATCACCGGCGGGGGGGCGCTATCCTGGGCATTTGCGGCGGCTATCAGATGCTGGGCAAGCGCATCCGCGATCCGCACGGGATAGAAGGCTCGGCAGGCGAAAGCGACGGGCTTGGCCTGCTGGACATTGAAACCACGCTGACCACTCAAAAGGCGCTGCGCCACGTACAAGGCGTAGCGTTGGGGCACGCGTTCGAAGGCTTTGAAATGCACATGGGCGAAACAGGTGGTCCCGCCTGTGCGCGTCCTTTTGCAACCCTTGAAGGCAATCGCCCGGATGGCGCGATCAGTGCCGATGGCCGGGTCATGGGCAGTTACGTTCACGGCGCCCTTGCCAGCACCGACCTTCGCGCCGCCATCTTGCAGCGACTTGGAAGCGCATCGGACGGGCATGATCATGCCACTGCCATTGATGCCGCCCTTGACGGAATAGCCGCCGAACTGGAATCCCGTCTCGATATTGAAGGGCTGCTAGAGCTTGCCCAGGGAGGTGCGCATGCCTAGTCTTTTCGTGCTGGGCGGGGCCCGTTCCGGCAAGAGCCGTTATGCGCAGCAACGCGCCGAAGCGACCGGCCTGTCCCCCCTCTACATCGCCACGGCGCAAGCTTGGGACGATGAAATGCGTGATCGCATCCGCCTGCACCAAGATGAGCGCGGCCATGCCTGGTCCACCATTGAGGTTCCTCTAGCGCTTGCCGAAGCGATCCGGAGGCACGATACGCCCGATGTTGCGCTTCTGGTCGATTGCCTCACATTGTGGGTCACCAACCTGCTGCTGTCAGATCACGATATCGAGGCAGCCACCGCCAGCCTGACGAACGCGGTCGCCAGCGCCAGAGGCCATGTGATCCTTGTTAGCAACGAAGTGGGGCTTGGTATCGTCCCCGAAAACGCCCTTGCCCGCCGGTTCCGCGACGAGGCCGGCAAGGTCAACCAGAGGGTTGCCGCCGCCGCCAGCGAAGTCCAGTTCATCGCCGCCGGATTGAATATCCGCATTAAATGATCCGCCCAAAGTGCGTACCGTTTCCCACGACGATCTCAGCGACAGGCGGCGGCGTCTTTGAGGGATCTGGATTCAGGCACCGAAGGCGTAGGCATCCATACGCAGGACGCCGTAAGTGGTGCTGCTGTGCAACCGGGTCGCCTTCGTATCATTTCCTGCTGCGCCGAGCGCCACGAACAGCGGCAGCAGGTGTTCTTCAGTCGGATGATTGCGCGCAGCATTGGGGGCAAGGTTGAGATAAGCCAGAAGGTCACAGCTACGCTGTTCGGTCAGCGCCCGGTCAAACCACTCGGCAAAGTCGCTCACCCACTCCGGCTCGGCCATGCCTTGCTGGCCGCGCCAGCTAGACAGATCATGCGTGAAGCTCCCGCTGCCAACCACCAACACACCCTCGCAGGTGAGCGGGGCGATCGCACGTCCGACCTCAAGATGGTGTCCAGGGCCAAGGTGCCCCTGCACCGACAGCTGGACCACCGGGATTTTGGCATCGGGCCAGGCGATCATCAACGGAACCCATGCCCCATGATCGAGGCCGCGAGTGGTATCGGTCGCAGCCACGAGACCGGCGTCACCAAGCAGTTCCACCACGCGCGCGGCCAGTTCCGGATCGCCCGGCGCGGGGTAGCCAAGCCGGTAGAGTTCGGGCGCGAACCCGCCGAAGTCATGGATTGTGCGATTCACTTCCACGGCGTTGACGGTGGGCAGACGCGTTTCCCAATGCGCGGAAACCGCAAGGATTGCGCGCGGACGTTCGATCGTGGCCGCCAGCCCCTCGAGGAAGTGCCGGGCTGGCACATCCTCGAAGGGCAGGCTCGGCGCCCCGTGTGACAGGAAGAGCGGGCGCAGCATGGCGATCAGCTCTGCGCCGGTTGCTGACGACCGCGCAGGGCATAAGCGCCATCACCGAGTAACGCTTGCACCACCAGCACAATCGACCAGAAGACCGGGAATTCCCAGCCACCACCTGCGTTCGAGAAGGTGAAACCGTTACCGGCGTGCGGGATGATCGATCCAAGCAGAATCGGCAGCGCGGCAAGTGCGGCAAGGCGCGAGTGGATTCCCAGGATCATCGCCAGGCCAAGGCCAATCTCGCCAGCCATCACCGGATAGGCAGCAATGCCGGGGAAGCCGATGCTTTCAAAGAAACCGGCGGTGCCGGCGGGGGTGAAGACGATGAGCTTGATGAGCCCGTGAGTGAGAAGCAAGGCGCCGCTGGTGACGCGCAGCAGTGTCGTGGCAGCGGCAGTTCGATCGATGGTGTTCATGGCTGGCTCCTTTGTTCGATGACCACATCTTAAGCCAGCGCACGGATGTATGGAATTCACCAAACTTGACGAATGGTCATGCGTTTATGCATATCTAAAGTATGGACTGGGACGATCTGCGCACCTTTCTGGCGATTGCCCGCTACGGCACCCTTTCGGCCGCCGCTCGCGCCCTCGGTGTGGCCCAGCCAACCATGGGCCGTCGGCTGGCGGCGATGGAAGAGCGCACGGGCGCGCGCCTGCTCCAGCGCCACCCCGGTCGGTTCGCGCTCACCCCGCTGGGAGAAACAGTCCTCGGCAATGCCGAGCGGATCGAAGCCGAAGTTCTTGCCGCCGAACGCGCGATCACGGGCCGCGATGCCGCGCTCGAAGGCGTCGTGCGGCTGACCACAGTGGACACGCTGGCGGCCCGGATTGTGGCCCCGGCGCTGGCCGCTCTGCAATGCCGGCATCCGGGCATTGTCATCGAACTGGTGCCCGATACCCGGTCGCTCAGCCTGTCACGACGCGAGGCGGACATTGCGCTGCGCATGTCGCGGTTTGAAGGTCATGAAGTTGTCGCACGGCGCGCGGGCCGCCTCGCCATGGGCATATACGCAACGCCCGAATGGCGTGATCGCATCGGCACGGAGCAGGTCAGACTGATTTCCGTGCTCGACGACCAGGCCCACCTGCCTGAGGCCAAATGGCTGCTCGAGATATTCCCCGATGCTGTCGTCGGCTTCCGGTCGAACAGCCGGGAGGTGCAGCTCCAGACGGCGCTGGCCGGCGGCGGGGTCGCCGCACTC
>Ga0208243_1000552_pt1 | contig 19679 bp, 22 predicted proteins | sample Subbio2Aug_QV12A_FD_184826 | JGI IMG/M metagenome (GOLD analysis project Ga0208243, IMG submission 184826) | Serpentinite rock and fluid subsurface biosphere microbial communities from McLaughlin Reserve, California, USA - CR12Aug_QV12A (SPAdes) | ecosystem: Environmental > Terrestrial > Deep...
AGAGACCGCATAAGTCATTGGGCTATTTATCACCAATACGATATGCAAACAAATGGGAGGAAAAACAGAAAAATATTACCTTAGAAAACTCTAACTAAACGTGGCACTAAATTATGGGGAGCTTACAGATCATTTTTTTGAGGTTCGATAAATTGTAGATTGTGTACCGAGAAGTTCGGGGATAGTCGTTGTGCAATTTGTTTATTTATTTCCTTGGGATTATCGAAGTGTGTTATATCTTCTTCACTCATCAAAAACTTATGACATGCTTTGTTAATTGGCCTATGAGGGTCTTTAATTAAAGTTTTTGATCCTTTAAGTGAAAATAGAGATTAGCCTCATAAGGTCAGAGTCAATCCAAGATAATAAAGTAGGTAAGAATTTAGTTAAAGAAAAAAGTTTCCTTTGAAAGTACAACATCATTGAAATGCTTTTTATAGTGTGGTTTCAGCAGTAAATGTTGTTCCATAAAGGATTCTTTTAACTGGGTACTATTAAGCGTTTCACAGATTTTGTTTGCTAGTTCATCTTTCTGAAGTGTGTCAAAAAAAGTCATGGAACCCGCACTTTTATCTTTAGCAATAGCAATCATACATAGGTATCGTCCAACTGTAATAATCAAGGTTAATCCATTTTGCGATTGCTTTAGGGCATGCCAAAATTTCGGTAGAAATTCATCTGGTAATAATTGTAGATTGTGATTAATCTTGGTCATGTCGTTTGTAAAGCCAAGACATTCGTCATCTTCTATTTTATCGACAATGAAGGTTACCTGAAGAACCATACGAGTAATAGTTATTTTTGATTGTTTTTATCTATATTTTAAAAAAGATTATTGATAGTCATAATCCTCAAGTAATTCAAGCAATTTGTCTTGTATGTAAATTACATCCTCAACCTGTTCCACTTGTTTGCGAATATAGCTAAGCCGAAACTCATGGTGGGTGACTTTGCCCCATATCTTTCTTCCAGATTTTTGTTGTTCAATTGATAATTTTGGTTCAATACAGGTTATTACCAAGTCGTTTTCTTTTCGTTGAGGTTCGCTCCACACCACAAACTGTAACAAAAAGCCTTGTAAATCAATAATTTATGAGGCTTTTTTTATTTGGGGTACACAGTGGGGTACACTTTATTTGGTCCAAATAATTACAAATCAACATTACTAATATAATAATATTTTGCCACTACGCCTTCTCTTGCCCACACAAATGCTTTTTTATTTAGGGTACACAGATTTTGTGATTTCCCTTTCAGGATTCTGATTTGACTTATCTATGTTATAAGATAAGTCTATTGAATTAAAATGTGAAGGGAATAGCTTTGATTTCTAATTTTTCATCTCAAATAAGGGTGTTTAAAAAATAAAGCTACGGGGGAATATGAAGGGTATTGAAATAAATTTAAAAGAATCACATAAATTGAGCCACTCAAATAAAGACTAGGTAATGAACTAATTATTTTGTTTTACTGAGACAAATATTTATTATAACTCCAGCTCTTTATTTTAAATGCACCAGAACTACTGAATATGAAAAATGAAATAACATCTTAAGAATTCCTTTACTGGAGATCAAATTGGCTCTTTTCATTGGCATAATATATCAATTCATCATTTGAAGCCTACAAAAAAACATATAAAGGATCACGCATTAAAACTCTTTAATGAAAAAGGATTTGTGAATGTACGTCTACAACATATCGCAGATGCTGCTTTTGTGAGTGTAGGCCATCTTGCGTATCATTTCAAAAATAAAGATTTAATCATTGAAGATCTTTATGATGAGTTAAGAAGAAATCAAGAAGGGTTATTGAATAAGTTTAGGGTGGTTCCATTATTTGAAGACATCAACTGTTATTTGATTGAAATATATATGCAACAGTCAGAGCATATTTTCTTTTATGCTGATATGCTTGAGGTGTTACGATCATTTCCAGAGATACAAACCAAACATTCCAAACACCTGATGTGGCAATCTGCACAAATTAAAATGATGATTGCATTTAATTGTGCAAGGGGGTCAATGATAATGTTGACTGACCAACAGCAAGATTATCTTGCATGGCAGTTGCGCTCTATGATTGATATGTGGCATTATATTAAAAAAACCGAAGGGAAGAATGATGTATTATTACAACATTTTTTGGAAGATATTTGGGGTATTCTAAATCCATTTTTTACCGATATGGGTACCAGAGAATATCATCAGCTATCTGGGGGTATATAATTTTAATGTTTCTTTAGAGTATTTTTTCTAATTTCAAGCAAATAAATTTTAGAATTGTTTTCGAGATTTAAAATTGATTCTGAAGTATATGCTTCCATGTTGAAGTATATTGATGGATTTTCCTCTACTGAAGTAAATGGAATGAATGAGGATGCAACATTTATTAATGAAGATTTCTGGCTTCAAAATACCGCAGTAATAGAAAATGTAGAACGCAGGAATGGAGAATGGAATATCTATCTCATTTTTGCCCACCACCTTATTCCCCTGAAATTCATAAAGCGCAAGATTGTTAATATGTCTTGCCCCAAAAAAGCATTCCTGACTGCACATTATATGCGCAGACAGGCAGCAAAGGATCAAAGAGGAACTTTAGTATTAAATATGAAATTATTCCAAACTAATTTCAGTTAATTATGAGTGGTACAAAAGAAAAAATAATAGCCGAAAGCAAAGACCTTTTTTTTGAAACTGGTATTGCTAACACTAGGCTACAACAAATTGCAGATGCCTGTAGCATCAGTGTTGGTAACCTTGCCTATCATTTTAAAAACAAAGAGACAATAGTTGAGGCAGTGTATGACAATCTCTTTGAAGAATTGTCATCAATTTTATCTCAATATATTAACCATAAGCATTTACAAGGGTTTGATATTTTGTTTTCCCGACTCTATTTCTTTTATGAACATAATCGGTTTACTTTCAATAATACTTGGGAAATTGAACGCAACCATCCGGAGATTCAAAAAGAATGGCTCACTGTCAATAATAAAATTCTACAACAGTTAAAACGAAAAATTCAAGTTTGTCAGCAAGATGAAATCTTCAAACCCGAGCCTGTAAAGGGAAATTATGACTTACTAGCCCACAGTCTACTGATTCTGATCAACAGCTGGATTCCTCAACAAATACTACGACAAATGCCAGTTACAGAGAAATTATACAAAAATTGTTTATGGAATCTTCTTTATCCAAATTTTTCAAAAAAAGGGGCTTCCATTTATCATGAGATTATTGTCCCCGAAAGATTTATATAAAAAATTTGCTAGGTTAGAAAATTCTTTCTAGATTTAGAAATAATTTTCTAAATCAACAGTATAAAAACGATTGCTTATGGCTAATGTTTTATGGTTACAAGGTGGTGCCTGTAGTGGTAACACAATGTCTTTTTTAAATGCTGAGGAACCTACGGTTGTAGAATTGGTTGTGGATTTCGGTGTCAATATTTTATGGCATCCATCCATAGGTTTGGAGATTGGCCATCAGGTAACTCATCTTTTACATGATATTTTGGCAGGTAAAGTACAAATGGATATTCTTGTTTATGAAGGTTCTATAATTGAGGGACCGAATGGAACAGGGACTATGAACTATTTCTGCGACAGACCAATGAAAGATTGGGTGAAAGAACTTGCAGCAGTAGCTGGTTATGTAGTAGCCATTGGAGATTGTGCTACTTGGGGAGGTATCCCAGCAGTACCACCTAATCCTAGTGAAAGTACAGGTATGCAGTTTCTAAAAAAAGAAAAAGGAGGTTTCCTTGGAGCTGATTATAAATCAAAAGGCGGACTACCTGTTATTAATATTCCTGGTTGTCCTGCGCATCCAGATTGGATTACTCAAATTTTGGTAGCCATTTCTACAGGTAGAATTGGAGATGTTTTGATTGACGAATTTCATCGTCCTAAAACTTTCTTTACAGATTTTGTACAAACTGGATGTCCTAATGCCATCAGCTTTGCCCAAAAAATGGATGGTGGCTTTGGTAAAAGAGGCGGATGTCTCTTTTATGAAGTAGGCTGTCGTGGACCAATGACCAGAGCAAGTTGTAACAGAATTTTATGGAACAGAACAAGTAGTAAGACCAGGGCTAATCATCCATGTCTGGGTTGTACAGAGCCAGGCTTCCCACATAACGATCTTGTAAAAGGTTCTGTGTTTAAAACCATGAAGTATCTAGGCTTCTTGCCAAAAGAAGTACCAACTGGTGTTTCCAAACTTGGCTATTATTCAAGAGCCGGAGTTGAAAAGGTAATGGGATCTATAGAACGGGTTATGGGAACAGAACAGGAACATTTTGAAACCAGTAAATAATCTTCAAATAAAATTCAAATAAAGAATATGTCTACAGTAAAAGAACTGAATATATCTCCAGTTGGTCGAGTTGAGGGTGATTTGGATGTGAAAGTCTACATGGAAAATGGAGTTGTTACCCGCGCACACACGCAGGCTGCGATGTTTCGTGGTTTTGAAAGAATCATGCAGGGCAAAGATCCGCAAAGCGGATTAATTGTAACCCCACGTATTTGTGGTATATGTGGTGGATCGCATTTATATTGTGCATCCTCAGCTTTAGATACGGCATGGAAGACACAACTTCCTCCTAACGCATTACTTTTAAGGGCACTAGGTCAGGCTACTGAAACAATCCAGAGTATACCCCGTTGGTTTTATGCCATCTTTGCAACAGATATGGCAAATAAAAAATTTGCAAACAAAAAACTCTACGATGAAGTTGTAAAAAGATTTGCTGCCTATGTAGGTACATCATTTCAATCAGGAGTTACTGCCAGCGGTAGACCGGTTGAGGTGTATGCACTTTTTGGAGGTCAGTGGCCGCATAGTAGCTATATGGTCCCTGGAGGTGTAATGTGCGCCCCTACTTTAAAGGATATTACAAGGGCACATTCCATTATGAATCAATTCAGGAATGACTGGCTTGAAACCACTTGGCTGGGTTGTTCTATTGAAAAATACAGAAGGGTACAGAGTTGGGACGACTTAATGGCGTGGGTAGACGAAAATGAAAGCCAACGTAATAGTGATTTGGGGCTGTTCATTAGGGCTTCATTAGAATTTGGACTTGATAAGTTTGGTCAGGGTTGTGGAAATTATGTGGCTTATGGTACTTATTTGCACAAGGACAAATATAATAATCCAACAATTGAAGGTAGAAATGATGCTTTGATTAGTCCTTCAGGATACTATGACAGTCATTCAAAAAAGTATAGCGACTTCGATCATTTGCAGATTAAAGAGCATGTTACGCATAGCTGGTATCAGGATCACAAAGCAGCTCACCCATGGGATGAACCTATACCAACTCCAGTAACTTCAAAAAATCTTGAAGAGACTGATTTCAGTGGAAAATATAGCTGGTCAAAGGCTCCTAGATATATGAATAATGCTGCAGAGGCTGGCCCATTGTCAAGATGTTTAATGTATGCAAAACCAAATAATCTAGAGCACCAAACCAAGGACTTTCTTATTAAGGATGCCATGGATAAAATGGGACCGAGTGTGTTCTTAAGAACATTGGCGCGTGTGCATGAAGCTCCAATGTTGTATGATAATATTGATACTTGGTTAAGACAAATCAGGCTCGATGATGAATTTTATATCAAGCCTGAAGAAAGAGATGGTAAGGGCTTTGGAGCTACTGAAGCGGCTCGTGGCGCATTGGCACATTGGATCGAAATTGAAGATGGGGTGATAAAGAATTATCAGGTAATGGCACCTACCACTTGGAATGTAGGTCCAAATGATTCCGAAGGAAAGTCAGGCCCTATTGAATCAGCCCTTGAAGGAATTGAAATTGAAGATGCCAACGATCCAGTTGAAGTTGGTATGGTGGCTCGCTCTTTTGATAGTTGTTTGGTTTGTACGGTGCATGCACATGATGCCAAGACAGGTAAACAATTAGCTAAGTTCAAGCTCTAAATTCATAAATATCAAAAGAAAAAGCCTAACGAAAGTTGGGCTTTTTCTTTGAGGTAACTAAATTTTTTTTAGCTTTTACCACGAATTTCTACTCTCCTTACATTAATATTGGAATCAGAATGAGAAGTAAAGCAACAGCCATAATGGGCTTTGGGAATCCCTGTAGAAGTGATGACGCCATTGGTATTTATGTTATAGACCAGCTAAGGAAATATGTCGGTGAAGAACCCAATATTTCAATATTAGATATGGGTACAAGTGCATTTGAAGTACTTTACCAATTGAAAGGTCATCAAAAAATAATTTTGGTGGATGCAGTCGTAAATACAGGAGAGCAGATTGGGACCTTATACAAGGTGCCTGCACAAGAAGTGATGACGGCTCCTCAAGAAGACCCCATGGTTTTCTTGCATAGTATAAAGTGGGATCAGGCATTGAGCTATGCAAAAAAAATTATGCAGAGCGATTACCCTGAAGATATACAAGTATACCTGATAGCAATTGAAAATACAAAATTAGATATGGAATTGAGTGACGAAGTAAAAAAAGCTGGAGATAAAGTAGTCCAAATCATTCTTAAAGAAGAACTCTCGTATATAGTTTAAGCAATCTAAGAAAATTCAACATTGATTACACTTACAAACAGGCACTTGATCATCAGCAACGAGATCGTTGAAAGTATTTTTGGGTTTTCTTCTCAGGTAAACTGGGTATATTATGATGTCAAGAAAATATTGATGATTGCATCGCAGCATGATGATATTTTTAAAGGCCTGCATAAAACTTCTATGAGTATGCTGAAATTCAAAAACAGTAAAGGTGACAGAAGTATATCGTTAGAAGAAATGCTGATTGACAACGAACTGGATAGTAGTGATAGGTCATTGGAATTTAATGCAGACGAAAAAATGAAAATACTGACAGTACATTTTTCATAAATTATGATTACAATATTTGTTTCGACAGAACTAAGAGAATCAGTAAAAAATCTGATTAATCAGGAGGATAGACTAAATGAATTAGTCAATTTATCCGTTGAAGACGCTGATGCAATTACAATTAAAGTTTCTTCTATAATTGAAGTGTTACCCGACTGGGAGAATCTGCAACCACCAGTTCTATTTCCTAGTGTTTCATATAAGGATAAAATTTTACTAGGGATTATTTATGCCAAACTAAATAATTACGAGAAGGCCTATGAGATCTTAGAAGAATATCCGGATATATTACAAACTGTTGATATTTTAAACCGACTCCAAAATTCAGTACCATTTCAAGGATATGAATGGCAATTTGATTCCTTTGAAAATCTGCACAATAAAGCAATTGCAATCCACTATGGATCACAGAATGAAAGCGCTTCAAGTTTAGATATAGCAGAGGCATATGAATCTGCCATTAACTGTAGTAAAGAAAAATCAAGAAGACAATTCACTGCGTATCATCTTGCACAATTTTATCTTGATCAGAATATTGAAGCAAAAGCACTGAATATCATCAATACTATTTTAAATGAATGTGATTCTCCTAAAATATGCATTGCATTTAAAGATATTCTTTGTAAAATATGGCAGAAAAATTTAGTAGTACCTTATGATGTTAAAGTACTAGGAGAATTGAAGACTACATTATGGGAATGCCTAGAATATTATGAGTTGAATGGTAGGATGACAGAAGCTGCAATGATTTTGATGGATGCTACTTATATTGCTACAATTAGCGAAAGTTTTAGTGAAGCGCTGGGTTATATCAGTAGGGCAATTACCATAATTGAAAAGGAACAACTTCTTGAGCTTCTAGCCCAAGCACAATTTTCAAAGGGAAATCTACTCCAAATATGGGCACAAAATGGGAATCCTCAGTTCTATCGGGCAGCAGTTCAATCATATCAGGCAGCATTGAAGACATTTACCAAAGAGGATTATCCAGATATTTTTGCTGAAATTCATCATCAATTAGGGAAAGTTTATGCAGAAATTCCAGACGAGGTAAAGAAGAAAGGGGTATGGGCTGCTGTTTCAGTTTCATCTTTCAACGAGGCACTCAATTATTATAATAAGATTGATTTTCCTTATCAGTTTGCAATGATTTGTAATAGTATGGGGAATGCCTATACCAAATATCCGGCTGCTTTGCATACAGACAACTTCGATAAGGCACTTGCCTGGTATAGGGAAGCATTGGATATTAGAACCACAGCAACATATCCCTTAGAACGTGTTTTAACGCTCTGTAACTATTTAGAAGCTAGCTGGTTTGTTGGAAATAAGGAGGAATTTGACGAAGATCGATTCAACGAAATGATGAATGTAGCTAATGAAATCATCCTGCTTAGTAATGATGAGAAGATTCTCAATAGCGCTAAGAATGATATTCAAAGACTAGAAGCGCTCAAGGCAGAAACTCAAAATTAGAAAATATTTTCTAAGGACTCATTTTATATGTTGTTTCTAGTCTATGTTGACTTATTTTCAAGGTTCATTAGTTATGACTATGTTCCATGCATGAAATATCACTTGTTAGAAATATTTTTAATACTCTTGAGGCTGAATTCCCCGACAGATTCAGCGAAATCCGAAATATCTATTTAACTGTAGGAGAGTTGAGTAACGTACAACCTATCTTAATGCAAAATGCATTTGAGGCAGTGAAGGAAGATGACCCTAAATATAGAAATACAATACTTAATGTTGAAGTATTACCCATCAAAATATTTTGTGATTCATGTAATCAGGAGACTATTGTAAGTCAATATAAATTTATTTGTAAATATTGCCAGTCTTCCTCCCGCAACGTGATACAAGGGGAAGAATTATTAATCAGTAAAATTGAATTTATAACTTAAAAGCTATGAGTCAACCCAAAAGTAACAGAGCTCCAGTTGGAAGTGTACAATGTGAGAATACCACTTTGAATCTATTGAAGGCAAATGATTTTGTTGCAAAAGCAATTAAGGAGAAACTTGCTCCTTATAATGTGCTAGTATTAAATATATGTTCTTCTCCAGGAAGTGGTAAGACAACATTGATGCAGGAAACAGGGAAAAAATTAAAAGATACTTTGAATATTGGTGTTTTAGTAGGTGATCCCGAAACAGAAAGAGATGCTATTCGAATCAGGGAGTCAGGAATTGATTGTTTACAAATTGTAACTGGAGGAATGTGCCATATTGAAGCGCAGATGATATTACAAGCACTAGATCATTTTGATTATCAGCATCTGGATATATTATTTATTGAAAATGTTGGCAACCTGGTTTGCCCTGCTGCATTCGATCTTGGGGAAGATTACAGAATTACATTAATTGCCAGCACAGAGGGTGATGATAAACCCAAAAAATATCCACGAATGTTTTTGACTAGTGAGTTGATGGTGGTAAGTAAATCAGATCTTCTGCCTTATGTGCCATTTAGTGTAGAGGCTGTTACAAAAGATGCAAGGGAGATTAATCCTGATATAGAGGTTATAACTATAAGTAGCCTAAACGGTATGGGAATAGATGAATGGTGTAGTTGGCTGAAACAAAAAGTAAGTGAGAAAAAACAAAATTTAGTTACAACCTAAGTTCATTTGCAAAACATTCATACATATCATATTCACCTGACTGGTATAGTACAAGGAGTTGGCATGAGACCATTTGTTGTGCAGCTAGCGCTTCATTTTAAATTAAATGGTTGGATCAATAACACAACTGATGGGGTACATATTGAATTCAATGGTACTGAATATCAGGCAAATCAATTCCTTAATCGAATTATAAGTGCTCCACCTCCTTTTGCTTTAATTAGAAAGTATACTTTATTTAAAACCGATAATAAACTTTTCGATTCTTTTGAAATAATTGAGAGTGATGTTAATTCTATTCCAGATCTTTTATTAACTCCAGATTTTGGATTGTGTTTTGAATGCAGAACTGAACTGCATAGTGTTTCAAACAGAAGATTTCATTATCCATTCATAACTTGTACAAATTGTGGTCCGAGATTTTCAATAACCAAAAAACTTCCTTACGACCGATTGAATACTTCGATGAAAAATTTTTCAATCTGTGATACGTGTAGTCATGAGTATAGCACTGTTAGTGACCGGAGATTTTACTCTCAAACTAATTCTTGTCACAAATGCAGTATTTCAATGAAATTGTTTGAAAATGGTAAAGAGACAGAAACATTAAACCCGGAAATGATCTTGGAGATAATTCAACAATTTCTCAAAGAGGGTAAGATCGTTTCGGTAAAAGGTGTTGGGGGATATGTATTACTTTGTGATGCGACTAATTCCAGTAGTATACAATTATTAAGAAAGCGCAAACAGCGACAAGCTAAACCGTTTGCTTTATTGTTCCACTCAGTGGAACAGATGAAAACTTTTGTAGAATGGAGTGAATCTGAAAAGAAATGTCTTCAATCATCTGTCGCTCCAATTCTACTTCTCAAAAGCAAAAAAAATAGTGAACTTGCAATAGATGATATTGCCCCTGGCCTTTCCCATCTGGGTTGTATGCTTCCAAATTCACCACTATTGGAATTGATTGCTGAATCGTTCAATAAACCTTTGATTTGTACCAGTGCTAATATCAGTGAAAGTCCTATACTATTTCGAGATATAGATGCTTTGACCCATCTACATCACATTGCAGATATTATCTTGAGCCATAACAGAGAGATTGTAGCAGCACAGGATGATAGTGTGATCAAGTTCGCCAGATATTCAAATCAAAAAATTATTATCCGCCGGGCAAGAGGCTTAGCTCCGAATTTTCTGGGGTATATTCAAAATCAAGATAAATCTATTCTTGCTACAGGAGCGTTGATGAAAAGTAGCTTTACCTTTCAAACTCGTCAAAAAACATTTGTAAGTCAGTATCTTGGTAGCACGGGTACAATTGAGGCTCAAGAAATGTATCGGAATTCGTTGAAAAATCTGACTGATCTGTTGCAATTTAAACCTGAGAAAATTGTGTCAGACAATCATCCTGATTATTTTTCAACTCAGTTAGCGAAGGAAATATCTACTATTCATGCTATCCCGTTTAATCAGGTTCAACACCATAAGGCACACTTTGCAGCAGTCCTTGCAGAGCATTCACTTCTCGATAGTCATGAATCAATCCTTGGAGTAATTTGGGATGGAACAGGAATTGGTGATGATGCACAAATATGGGGGAGTGAATTTTTTAAATTTGAGAATAACAGTATGCTGAGGTGTTATCATTTTGACTATTTTCCTCAAGTACTTTATGATAAAATGTCAAGAGAGCCCAGGCTTTCTGCTATGGCAATTTGTGATGATGTATTAGGGAGTGATACTTTGTTGAAAGAGAAATTTACTGATGTTGAATGGTCCTATTATAAAAAGTTACTTGGAACAGGAACGAAAATCAATTGCTGTTCTCTGGGCAGAGTTTTTGATGCTGTTGCTTCTTTACTAGGTCTATCAGATAAGCAAAGTTATGAAGGGGAGGCAGCTATGCTTTTACAGGATCTTGCCGAGAAGTATACTGATGAATATGGTTATGATATCGGTGAGAGTTATTTTATGGAAGGAGCTCACTACTACCGAATCTCCACTAGTTCTTTATTCAGTTCAATCATACGGGATATTCACAAAAATAAAACTAACTCATTTATTGCTGCAAAATTTCATTTTTCGCTTGTTCATCTTGTCGAAATTATAGCTGGTAATATTGGTGTCAAAAAGGTAGCTTTTAGTGGAGGTGTATTTCAGAATAGTCTGCTCGTTGATATGCTTCAACAGTTGCTTCAAAAAAAGTTAGAACTTTTTTTTCACGATCAATTACCGCCTAATGATGAAAATATTTCATTTGGGCAGATGGTTTACGTTGATCGACAGATTGATAGCTCCTTAATTATCGATTTGAATGATGTTAGAAATCATGTTACTATAGAACAACCAGAAAATCAATTATTGATAACAGAAAAAGATAAATTTTAATACTATGTGTTTAGCAATTCCAGGTAAAATTCAAAGTATTGATACCATTCACAATGGGATGGTACGCATGGCAAAGGTCTCTTTTGGCGGAATCATTAAGGAAGCTTCGCTAGAGATGTTGCCTGCAGCTGATATTGGCGATTATGTTCTTGTACATGTAGGAGTAGCCATAAGTAAAATTGATGAAGCTGAAGCAGCAAAGACATTTGAATACCTTAAGGAAATCGGCGAAATCGATGAACTTATAGAACATACACAGGTAGATAAAAATTAATGAATCGTCTATGAAATTTATTAATGAATATAGGGATGCTTCGGTTGTAAAGGAATATATTTCTGAATTGCATAGGATTACTACAAGGCCATGGACAATCATGGAAGTATGTGGTGGTCAAACACATAGTCTTGTAAAAAACGGAATTATTGGTCTTTTGCCTGACAACATTACTATGGTGCACGGTCCGGGTTGTCCGGTATGTGTTACTCCATTACACTTGATTGACAAAGCTGTTTATCTTGCAATGGAAAGAAATGTTATACTTTGTTCCTATGGTGATATGATTCGTGTCCCAGGCAGTAAAAATAGTTTACTCGAAGCAAAAGCAAATGGTGCTGATGTTAGAATACTTTATTCTCCACTAGAAGCAGTTACTCTTGCAAAACAAAATCCTGATAAAGAAGTGGTGTTTTTTGCAGTTGGATTTGAAACAACTGCACCTGCCAATGCACTCAGTGTATTACATGCGAAGAGGGAAGGGATAAAGAATTACTCCATACTTACTTCTCATGTTTTAGTACCTCCAGCTATTGAAGCCATTGTAAATGATCAAACAAATATTGTTCAGGGTTTCCTTGCTGCAGGCCATGTTTGCACTATTATGGGAATTGGAGATTACTATCCCCTTGTAGAAAAAAATAAACTCCCTATTGTTATTACCGGGTTTGAGCCTGTAGATTTACTTCAGGGTATTACAATGCTCATAAAACAACTGGAGAACGGTGAAAATAAATTGGAAAATCAATACAGTAGGGTAGTAAAGCCAGAAGGTAATCCGGAAGCAGTCAAGGTAATTGAGCAGGTTTTTGAAATTACTCATCGTGACTGGAGGGGTATTGGTGAAATTCCTTATAGTGGCTACGAAGTGAGAAAGGAGTTAGAAGCATATAACGCTAATGTTAAGTTTGATATTCAACTTGAAAAAGCAGAAGAAAGTCCTGATTGTATTGCAGGGGAAATTTTAAGAGGTATCAAAAAACCAAATCAATGCCCGCAATTTGGAAAAAGATGCACGCCACTGAATCCACTTGGTGCTCCCATGGTGAGCAGCGAGGGGGCTTGCGCTGCCTATTATCATTTTAGTAATGTAGATGTACTTGTTTAGGTTCCCCTCAAAAATAAGCTTCAATGGATGCTAATATAAAAATGCAATTATCTTGTCCCATGCCCAAATTCGATTTTGATACCATTAATTTAGGACATGGTAGTGGAGGAGTATTGACGCATAAATTATTGAGTAGTGGTGTATTTGATGTACTCAAAAATGATCAGCTTAATCAAAAGCATGATGGTGCTATATTTGATTTGAAAGGACAACTTGCTTTCAGTACAGATAGTTATGTAGTAAATCCTATTTTTTTCCCGGGCGGTGATATTGGAGAACTTGCTATTAATGGAACTGTAAACGACCTTGCTATGTGCGGAGCAATGGCTAAATATCTATCATTGGCGTTTATTATTGAAGAAGGTTTGCGAATGGAAACATTTTGGCAAATACTTGACAGTATTAAAAAATGCTGCGACAAGGCAGGAGTGCAAGTTGTAACTGGCGATACAAAAGTGGTAGAGAAGGGGAAAGGTGATCAGATTTTTATCAATACTTCCGGAATAGGGTTAGTTCATGAACACGCCAGAATTGGGTTGTCCAGTATTCAAAAAGGAGATGTTCTTATTGTGAGTGGGAATTTAGCGGCACATGGCATTGCTATCATGAGTAAGAGAGAAGGATTAGAATTTGAAACTGATATTGTGAGTGATACTACAAACTTGAATTTTACAGTTGAAAAATTACTTAATAAGTTCGGATTGGATATTCATTTTCTTAGAGATGCTACTAGAGGTGGATTGGCTTCAGTGCTTAATGAGATAGCAAAGGATGGTTCACAAGGAATCGATATTCGACAGATAGATATTCCTATGGAAGAGCAGGTAAGTGGAGCATGCGAAATGCTTGGACTTGACCCGCTGTATGTGGCTAACGAAGGTGTATTTATTTTAGTTGTAAAAAAAGAAATTGCTAAAGAAGTCCTTGATTTTCTTAAAAATGATGAAAACGGGAAAATGGCATCTATAATGGGGAGTATCACAGATCAACATATTGGACAGGTAATACTTGAAAGTAGCATAGGCGGTAAGCGTGTTGTCAATATGTTGCCTGGTGAACAATTACCACGTATATGTTAATTGAAATAATTATAATTGAATAAAATTAAAAAGATAGCAGAATTTTATGGGCAGTTGGATAATCCATTGCTTGCTCCTCGAGGGGTATTTATGCATGATAACACCTTAGTCGTTTCAGATACAGGTCAAAACAGAGTTTTTATATGGCATGATTTTAATTTTCAAACATTTCAAAAGCCAAATGTCATTTTGGGACAAAAAGATGATCATCAGATGGATCGTAATGCTGGTAAAGAGGTCTCAGGCTCTTCTTTGCAATATCCATCCGGCATTTGGACCAATGGTGAAAAAATAATAGTTGCAGATGCATGGAACCATCGAGTTTTGGTTTGGAATCAAATGCCAACTAAAAATTTCCAAGAAGCGGACATAGTAATTGGTCAAAAAGATTTCAATAGTAATCTCCCGAACATTGAAGGTATAGGAAAGTCTCCAGACAATAATACATTGAATTGGCCTTATGGTGTTTATAGTAATGGCTCAGAACTTTGGATTGCTGATACTGGAAATCGTCGAGTATTGTATTTTGAAAAAATCCCTTCTAAAAATTTTGCTAATGCTAGTGAAGTGATTGGGCAGAATAATTTTTTTGAGAAAGATTATGATAATAATAATGCGGTCTGGCCATATTCAATAAAAGTTGGACACAATAATGATATGTTGATTTCTGATACACAATTTTGCAGAGTATTGTACTGGGAGCAGTGGAAAAATGCTATTAATAATCCACCTGATCTGGTAATGGGTCAAAAGGATATCAATGATAGCGGCCAGAATCAATACCAGTTGAAGCCAAGTGCTCATACTTTAAATTGGGTATACGATGCATGTTTTTTTAATAATGGTATTGTAATTGCCGATACGGGGAATAGCAGATTAATTCTTCATGATAAAATACCATCAACAAATAATGCATCTGGTTCATTGCAGATTGGACAGCCAAATTTTGAAACACATGGTGAAACTTCTTTGAGTATGAAAAGCAATATTAATAATGAAATGTACTGGCCTTTTGCAGTTAATGCTTCAGTGGATTTTTTGATTACTGCAGATACAGGAAATCATCGAATTTTATTTTATAAAATATAACATGAATAATATACCAATCATATTAACACTCTACGTGGGATTTATACACGCATTTGAAACAGATCATATTTTGGCAGTAAGTAATATAGTTACCAATCGAGATAAATCAATCAAGGCATTAAAAGATGGATTATCTTGGGGACTTGGGCATACCTCCACTATTCTAATTATGGGTACGCTTGTTTTATTGATGAAGTTTAATATATCTGATTCTGTGTTCAGTTATTTTGAAGCTGTAGTGGGTGTAGTATTGGTCAGCCTTGGAATACACAGGATAATTCAATGGTACAAAAGAAAATATTCGATGGCTGCAACTCATACTCATGAAGATGGGTCTGTAAACAATGGGTCACATTTGCCTGCTTTTTTAATTGGTTTATTTCATGGTCTGGCAGGAAGTGGAGCTTTAATTTTATTAGTAATGAGTGATTCTACTACAGTTGGAAATGGCCTTCTGTATCTGTTGTTATTTGGATTGGGCTCAGTGACTGGTATGACATTTGCAGCTGGAACTTTCAGCTTACCATTTAATAAAAAGATTATAGCTAATGTCAAACTTCAAATAATACTGGTATTTATTTCATCTACCCTATGTATTACATATGGGACAAAAGTCATTATTGAGAATATCTTCTGATATGAGAAAAAAGGAAAACTTGCTAAATGCTTTAATTTCTTATGGAATTAAAGTTCTTGATGATAGTTCAAGCAAAATCCAAATTGAAAAGGGGTATACTATAGAAATTGAATCAAATGGAATTTATAAATTATTGGGAGATGGACAGGTTATTGCTCCTTTTGATGATTTGGATGAGCTTTGCAGATTTATAATGATGTAATTAAATGTTTGAAAAATTATAAAAGTTGGAAAAAAGGGAAATTCAAATTTTAGCGCTGAGCACCAGTGAATCATCACCAGGAAATTTTTCATTAGTTCTTGAAGATCTGATTGATAAAAAAAGATTTGTTATAATTATTGGCACTTTTGAAGCTCAAGCAATAGCGATATATTTAGAGCGGATGGAATTGCCAAGACCACTTACACATGATCTTTTCAAAACCACAATTACGCAACTAGGGGCAACATTAAAAGAGGTAGTTATTCATAACATAGTTGATGAAATATTTCAAGCTTGGTTGGTGTTAACTGATTTTGAAAATAAAGAAAAAAAAGTAGATGCTCGAGCTAGTGATGCACTTGCGCTTGCAATAAGATTTGATTGCCCCGTGTTCATTTACGAACCTCTGTTACATAAGGCAGCAATTAGTGAAGAATTCGAAAAGTTTAGTTTTTTGAGAGGCTCTGTTTCGGAATATACACTGGAAGAACTTCAATCTCTTCTCAATGACCTCTTAGCCAAAGAGGATTATGAAAGTGCATCCAAAATAAGGGATCTGATACAGCGAAGAAAATGAGTATAAATGTCTTATCTTAAATCAACTGGTTTAATTAATATTTGAACACAATGTTGATGATGTATTCCTATAAAATTTTGAACAGTTTTTGGGGTTTCCTGAAATCTCCTCCTTTGACTTATCCATGTTATAAAATAAGTGAGGAGAGGGAGAAATTAAAGGGTTGAACTTCGTGCAATTTTACAGGAGGTCACTCTACTATCTTAAGTGAGTTAAAGAATTTATCTCTTAAATCTACTGAAGCACCAGCGGCTCGTTTACTGTGTACAATATTGATACTATGAAGGCTATCAATGAATATATAAGATTTTAATTCCAACTTCTTGCCACTACGCTCTGTACTTAATTCAAGAATCAAAACATCTTTACCGCTTATGGTTTTCTTTTCCTTTGATAAGACCTTGGTTTCATTACCAAGTTGAGCGATAAAAGAAGATTCTAACTGTTCCCAGAAAGCTGGTTCTAACTGAGCAGTTTCAATCTGTTCTTCAGTTAGTCCATTTTTCCCTAAGTTTTGAACTACCACATTAAAATTAGCTGAACTGTCGGCTAATCTCAACGAATAAACAGAAGCTATATTCTGCATATTTCGAACATCTGGTTTTTCTGGGAAGGTGATGGAAACTTTCTCAGTTAACTTGACTTTTGTTTCCTGTGACATTGCAGCAATTGGCAACAAAACGAATAAAAAGTGAATAATATAAATCTGTCTCATAAATTATTTTAGGTTAATAATGATAGATTAAAATTGGGGGTTCTGTTTTTTCTTTTTTACTATTTCCTCTTAGTTGACGAAATATATTTACTGATATTTCAAGATAGTTACTTGCCACTCCAAGCGTCCATTATACCAGCTTTAATATCAGCATAACTGGTGAATAGATAAATTACCAAAATAATAAGGAATATTGTTTTCCAATGGGTTTTTACTAAGACTTTTAAGTCATTTAAGAATTGATTCATATCTGTGATTTTAAGGTTTACATTAAATTCATAGGGTTTGGTATCGGATGTATTCAAGAGCTCAGACGATGCTAACTCCAAAGCATCACTTATTGCTTTTACGGAATAAAGACTTGGCTTTACCTCATTGTTCTCAATTCGTTGAATCGTTCTAAGGGTTAAGCCTGTTTTTTCTGAAAGCTCTTTTTGGGAGATATTTAAACCCGTTCTAAGCTCTTTTAATCTTTCACCAAATTCCATTGTGCAAATATGATGTGAGTTAATGAATAAAGTATTGACAAATAGGCGTCATTTGTGCGACATTTGATATGTCCAAGGCAATATTACAACCAGGTTGCGAGAAAATAAGTTGAAAAAGTCGGTAATTGCAACACGACAGATGCAACTATAATTCGATGATTGAGTATGTTACTATAAGGAAATTGAGAATTTAATTTGTTTTCTAAAAGATAATGTAACATTTATTAGGTTAATTCGTTTAACGAGAAAATTATATAAGTAGAAGAAAAATAGAAACAGTATACACCATTTTTTATTTAATATTCGTTTTTATTAAAAATTAGAAAAGCTAATATGAAATCATTATTCATTACAATAGCCTTTTTAGGACTTCCGTTTCTAATGCAGGCACAATGCAACTGCCAAGAAGAATTTTCAAAAATTAAAAACTACTTAGAGTCAAACTATGCTGGCTTTAAGGACAAGGTAACAGCAAATAATATCAAGCAATACAAAGACTTAACAGCTCAAAAAGAGCAACTTGCTGCGCAAGCAAAAAATAAATCTCAATGTTATTTTATCATAAACCAGTGGATGAGTTATTTTAATGATAATCATTTGTATACGGTATTGAACGCAGAAGCAATTGAGAAAATCAACCCAAAAAAACTTCAATCTGATTTTCCAATTGAAAAATATTCAGTAAGCGATGCGCTAATTAAGAATTTAGAAAACGCAAAAGGCCTAGAGGGTATATACACCAAAAAAGGTGAAGGCTTTTCAATTGCGGTTCTTAAAAACAAAAATCCTTTTAGAGATTATGTTGCTATGGTTGTTAATTCAACAGATAGTAAATATGAAAATGGTACTGTATTAGCAGAACTTAAAGAAAAATCAGGAAAAGAATATTTTTTATTGTACAACTCCTCTAATAAGTTAGCCTTTGCTACTATAAAACCAAAGGATGGTGAGTTGATCAGTGGATTCTTTAAGAATGGCAGAGAAATCGTTAATAAAACAAATTATAATTTCGAATCCAAACTTCTGAACGAAAATACTTTATACTTTAATATACCAAGTTTTAGTTGGGAAGCGAAACCAATGGTTGATTCTTTATTTGCTGCGCAAAAAGAAAATCTATCTAAAACCTCAAGCCTAATTATTGATCTAAGAAATAATGGTGGTGGCAGTGATGATGTCTACAGTGTTATTTCTCCATATTTATACACACAACCAATAAAAGGTATAGGCGTTGACATCTGGGCTTCGAACGATAATATAAGAGGTTGGGAAGTGATGCTACAAGATCCTAATTTACCACTGGACAATAAAGCAGATTATCAAAAAATGGTGGATAAACTTAAACTGAAGATAAACCAAAATGTAAATATTGTTGAAGACTATATAGATTCAAGCTATACTATGCTGCTATTCCCTAAGAATGTGGTAATTCTTATTAACGATGGTTGCGCTAGTTCTACCGAACAATTTTTACTTGAAGCTAGTCAGAGTAAAAAGGTTACATTGATGGGACAAAATACATCGGGAACATTAGATTATTCTAATTTACGAGAATCTGATTTTTGTGAAATGCCCTATAGACTTTGGTCGCCAACTACTCGTAGCCG
>Ga0208243_1000554_pt1 | contig 19644 bp, 21 predicted proteins | sample Subbio2Aug_QV12A_FD_184826 | JGI IMG/M metagenome (GOLD analysis project Ga0208243, IMG submission 184826) | Serpentinite rock and fluid subsurface biosphere microbial communities from McLaughlin Reserve, California, USA - CR12Aug_QV12A (SPAdes) | ecosystem: Environmental > Terrestrial > Deep...
CGGCCTTCGCCGCGGCGAGCACGGTCATGGCGCGGGCGAGCCGGAAGACGTCGGTGTAGCGGCCCGCCGCGTCGCGCGCGGTGCGGGCGCCGATGTCGGCCGACAGGTCCTCCGCGCCCCAGGTGACGCCGGCGAGCCGGGGCAGGGCGGGAGAATAGGTTCCGGCCGACAGCAGGCCCGCGGCCGTCTCGGTGATGATCGGCAGGATGCGGATCGCCCCGTCGGCGAGACCTGCCTCGGCCTCGTGCACCCTGAGCTTCGCCGACAGGCGCTCGACGTCGGCGCCCCCCGCCGCCTTGGGCAGCATGATGCCGTGCGGCGCGGCCTGCACGACGGCTGCGAGGTCGGCATCCGTCAGGCCGGTCGAGAAGTCGTTGACGCGGACGTAGAGCAGGGGCCCCGCCTGGCCCGCGCGCCCTTCAAGGAACGCCGCCGCGATCCCCCGCGCGGCCGCCTTGCGCGCCGGCGCCACCGAATCCTCCAGATCGACGATCAGCACGTCGGCGCCGGAGGTGAGGCCCTTCTCCAGCTTCCGCTCCGAATCGCCCGGGACGAACAGCAGCGAGCGCATCAGGCCGGCCTCCTCAGCATCATCGCCTGGCGCACGCAGCGTGCCACCAGCGTGCCGTGCTGGTTGAAGGCGCGGTGCTCGAACTCGACCACGCCGCGGTCGGGCTTCGACTTCGACTCGCGCACCGATTTGACCTCCGTCTCCACCCGCACCGTGTCGCCGTGGAAGAGCGGATGCGGGAAGGTCGTGTCGGTCATGCCGAGATTGCCGATCGTGGTGCCGAGGGTCGTGTCGTGCACCGAGATGCCGATCATCAGCCCCAGCGTGAACAGCGAGTTGACCAGCGGCCTGCCCCACTCGCTCTTCGCCGCGAAGTCGAAATCGATGTGCAGCGGCTGCGGGTTGAGCGTCATCACCGAGAACAGCATGTTGTCGCTTTCGGTGACCGTCTTGGTCAGCGCGTGCCGGATCACCATGCCCGGCTGGAATTCCTCGAGATAGAGCCCGGCCAACGATACCTCCCGCCTGATGGACCGCCCGTTGATAGAAGCCCGGGCAGGGCACCGCAAGCGCCTGACTGCGCCGACTGGGGAAGCGGCATGGTTAGCGGCCGGCTAACGGTCATGGTGAACCGTTCGTAAACCAGTTGCGGCTAGGGTCGGGGCAGTAGAAGCGTGCGGGGCGTCATGATAGTCGAGCATTTCATCCGGTGGGTCGCGACGGCAAGGGTGGCGGAGCGGGCCGCCGCGGCCAATGCCCTGGCCCGCGCCTACATCCTCTCCCCGATGGACTTCGACGAGCGCTGCGCGGCCGAGGCCGCTCTCACCATGCTGCTCGACGATCCCTCGCCCAAGGTCAGGCTCGCGATGGCCGAGCCCTTCTCGCTCTCGGCCCGCGCGCCGCAGCAGATCGTGGCCGCACTCGCCGCCGACCAGCCGGAGGTCGCGGCCCCCGTGCTGGCGCTGTCGCCGCTGCTCACCGATCACGATCTGATCGAGCACATGGCGGCCGGTGAGACGGAGGCGCAGGTGCTGATCGCCACCCGAACGACGGTCTCGATGGCCCTGTCGGCCGCCATCGCCGAGGTCGCGTCGCCGGCCGCTTGCGCGGCCCTGCTCGGCAATACGGGCGCCGAGATCGCCTCGATCAGCCTGCGCCGCATGGCCGAGCGGCTCGGCCACGACGCCGACGTGCGCGAGGCGCTGATCGCCGACCGGCGCCTGCCCTGCGATATCCGCCACACGCTGCTCCTGAAGGTGGGGGAGGCGCTGCGCGAATCCCCGCTGGTGCGGGCGCTGATGAGCCAGGCGCGGGCCGACAGGATGCTGCGCGAGGCCTGCCTCAAGGCGTCGCTGACGCTGATCGAACACACGGGCGCCGAAGAGCACGAAGCCCTCGTCGAGCACCTGCGCCTGCGCGGCGAACTGACGACCGGTTTCCTCGTGCGCGTCGTCGCCCATGGGCGCATCGATTTCTTCGGCGCCGCCCTCGTGGCGCTGTCGGGGCTCGACCGGGGCCGCGTGCGCTCGCTGCTGTCGTCCGGCCGCGACGTCGCGCTCGCCGCGCTGTTCCGCCAGGCCCGGCTCCCCCAGGCAGCGAGCCGCGTCATCCTGCGCGCGCTGACGGTCTGGCGCGAGGTCGCCAACGGCCGCCGCGTCGCCGGCACGCAGGAGGTGACCTTCCTGATGCTGCGCGATCTCGACGCGGCGGTCCGGGCGGGCGAGGTCGCCGACGAGGACGGCGCGCTCGCCGCACTGCTCAAGGCGATCCACCTCGAGGTGCTGCGCGAGAACGCGCGGGAACACGCGCTGGCGATCGCGGCGGCGTGAGCGGGGTGGCCGGGCGCCTTCTGTCCGAACCTCGCGCTCGAGGCTGCCCGATCGTCTGAGACGCCCCGGAATCTCGCGCCCCGACCATCCTGGCCGTCCACCTTCGACGCGCCCTTCAGCCGATTGGGCTCGGCGTCCCGATTCCGGCGCTGTTCGCGCCAGGCGCGCGGGAAGGGAACGGCAGCCCGACGAAGGCGTTTGTCCCGCTCGGAATCAGGACAGGGACCATCCAATGAGCATGAAGCGCATTCTGGGAATGATGCTGGCGAGCCGCATGGCGGGGCGCGGCATGCGCGGTCGCGGCGGCTTTCCGGGCGGCGGCCTCGGCGGCCTGGCTGCGGCCGGTCTTCTCGGCGGACGGCGCGGCGGCCTTGGCCGCAAGGCGGGTCTGGCCGCGCTCGGCTACATGGCCTACCGCGCCTACCAGGACCACCAGGCGAAGACCGCGGCCGGAACGCAGGGCGCGTCGCAGGACCGCCCGGCGGCGGCCGGAGCGAGCGGCGCCAGCCCCGGAAGCGGCGCTTCGGCGGGTGGGCTCGGCGACCTGATCGGCGGCGTGATGAAATCCGTCGGCGACGCTCTCGGCGGCACCGGCACGCGGGACGAGACCCGTGGAGGCGGCGCGTCCCCGTTCGCTGAGCCATCTGCAGCGCAGGCCTTCACGGCCGAGGACGAGCGCGCTGCAGAAGCTCTCGGCGAGGACAAGGCGCTCCTCCTCCTGCGCGCCATGATTGCGGCCGCCAATGCCGACGGTGAGATCTCGGCCGACGAGCGGTCGCGGATCCTGAGCCGGGCGGAGGACCCGGACGACCGCCGGGCGCTCGAACGCGAGCTTGCCGCTCCCCGGCCGCTCGACGAACTGCTCGGTCAGGTCCGCGACCGGGAGACGGCGGAGGAATTCTATCTCTCCTCCCGCATGGCGGTCGATGGCGAAACCGGTGCCAACCGCGCCTATCTCGCCAGCCTGCGCGACCGGCTCGGTCTGGCCGAAGGGGACGCGGCGGAGATCGACGCGCTCGCTTCCGGCCCGGCGTGATCGACCACGCCATTGCGGCGAAGCGGTCCCGGCCCGTCCGGCCGGCCGCCGCGTCGCCGGCACGCGGGAGGTTTCGTTCCTGATGCTGCGCGCTCTCGACGCGACGCTCCGGACCGGCGATGTCGCCGACGAGGAGGGCGCTCTGGCCGCGCTCATCAAGCCGATCCACCTCGAGGCGCTGCGCGAGAACGCCCGGGAACACGCTCTGGCGATCGCGGCAGCATAGGGGCGCCCCTCGTGTTAGGGACTGTCGGTCGGGACGTCAGGACGGCACGCGGCCGTACATGTCCTCGACGTCCTGCGCCGACGCCGGCTGCAGACCCGTTCTGACGCCTTCCAGTTCCCACCAGATCCGATCCTTTGGCATCGCCGCCCTGCGCAAGGGCTCCAGTTCCGTGAAGATGAACCGGCGCCGGAAGGCGCTGGGGCTCTCGGCCAGAAGAAACCCCTTCATTCGCTCGGCGCCCATGAACCACGGGCGTTCGAGAAACCGTTCCGGCTGCTCCACCCAGGGCGGTGGGCGCCCCAGGCTCCACCTCTGGCAGAGATGTTCGGCAACCGCTCCGATCAGCGCGTCCGTCTTCGCGTCACCGGCGAGCCCCGGATCGTCTTCGAGCCGCTGCCGGCGCTCCGCGGCGCTGCCGCTGGCGTAGAACGCGTCGAGAAACCCGACCAGGCAGAGCCTGAACGGCTCTCCCTCACGGACGAGTTGCAGGAGCTCTGCCAGCGTTCCAGGTCGGATGATCATCTTTGCTTCTTTCGTCCGACCGGCCGTCCTCAGATATCCAGCTCTTCCGCCTGCGCGAACTCCGCCCGTTCCTGGATGAACCGGAACCGCGCTTCCGGCTTGGTGCCCATCAGCGCGTCGACCATGGACTTCGTCGCCGCCGCGTCGTCGATCACCTCGACGCGCAGCAGCGTGCGCTTCCTCTTGTCCATGGTGGTCTCCTTCAGCTGGGCGGCCATCATCTCGCCGAGACCCTTGAAGCGGCCGATCTCGATCTTGCCCTTGCCGGTGAAGAAGCTGCGCAGCAGCTCGTCCTTGTGCGCGTCGTCGCGCGCATAGGCGACCTTGCCGCCCTGGCTGATGCGGTAGAGCGGCGGCACGGCGAGATAGAGGTGGCCGCCGCGGATCAGGTCGGGCATCTCCTGGTAGAAGAAGGTGATCAGCAGCGAGGCGATGTGGGCGCCGTCGACGTCGGCGTCGGTCATGATGATCACGCGGTCGTAGCGCAGGTCGTCGTCGCGGTACTTCGACCGCGTGCCGCAGCCGAGCGCCTGGACGAGGTCCGAGATCTGCTGGTTGGCGGCGAGCTTGTCGGAGCCGGCCGAGGCGACGTTGAGGATCTTGCCGCGCAGCGGCAGCACGGCCTGGCTGGCGCGGTCGCGCGCCTGCTTGGCCGAGCCGCCGGCCGAATCGCCCTCGACGATGAAGATCTCGGCGCCGGCCGCCGCGTTCTGCGAGCAGTCGGCCAGCTTGCCCGGCAGCCTGAGCTTGCGCACCGCGCTCTTGCGCGAGACCTCCTTCTCCTGGCGGCGGCGGACGCGGTCGTCGGCGCGCGCGATCACCCAGTCGAGCAGCTTGGAGGCTTCCTGCGGATTGGCGGCCAGCCAGTGGTCGAAGGGATCGCGGATGGCGTTCTCGACGATGCGCTGCGCCTCGATGGTCGCCAGCCGGTCCTTGGTCTGGCCGACGAATTCCGGCTCGCGGATGAAAACCGACAGCATGCCGGCCGCCGAGATCATCACGTCCTCGGAGGTGATGATGGCGCCGCGCTTGTTGCCGGCGAGTTCGGCATAGGCGCGCAGGCCGCGCGTCAGCACGCCGCGGAAGCCCGCCTCGTGCGTCCCGCCCTCCGGCGTCGGGATGGTGTTGCAGTAGGAACTGACGAAGCCGTCGCCGCCGAACCAGGTCACCGCCCATTCGAGCGCGCCGTGGCCGCCGGTCTTCTCCGTCCTGCCGGCGAAGATTTCCCGGGTCACCTGGAACTCGTCGCCGAGCGAGGCCTGCAGATAGTCCTTCAGGCCGCCCGGGAAATGGAACACCGCCTTGTCGGGCGTCTTGTCCTTGCCGGTGATGAGCTCCGGCGCGCAGGACCAGCGGATCTCGACGCCGCCGAACAGGTAGGCCTTGGAGCGCGCCATGCGGTAGAGCCGCTCGGGCTCGAACTTCGCGCCCTGGCCGAAGATCTGCCCGTCCGGGTGGAAGCGCACGCGCGTCCCGCGCCGGTTCTGCACGTCGCCCAGGAACTCCAGCCCGCCCTGCGGCACGCCGCGCGAAAAGCGCTGCCGGTAGAGCTTTCGCCCGCGCGCGACTTCCACCTCGAGGTCGTCGGAGAGCGCGTTCACCACCGAGACGCCGACGCCGTGCAGGCCGCCGGAGGTCTCGTAGACCTTGGAGTCGAACTTGCCGCCCGCATGCAGCGTGGTCATGATGACCTCGAGCGCGGATTTGTCCCTGAACTTCGGATGCGGGTCGACGGGAATGCCGCGGCCGTTGTCGGTGACGGTGAGATAGCCGTCGGCGGACAGTTCGACGTCGATGAAGGTGGCGTGGCCGGCGACGGCCTCGTCCATGGAATTGTCGATCACCTCGGCGAAGAGGTGGTGCATGGCCTTGTCGTCGGTGCCGCCGATATACATGCCCGGCCGGCGCCGGACCGGCTCCAGCCCTTCGAGCACCTCGATGTCGGCGGCGCTGTAGCTCTCGCTCCCATCCTTCGGCGCCGCCGTCTGCGGGCGCGCGGCGGCGGGTCGCGGCGCGGCGGGCCGGCGTTCGACGGCCGGCTTGTCCTGAGGCTGCGCCCGTTCGAGCGCGGCGAAGAGGTCGGTGCTGTCGTCCATGCTGTGCAGATATCCGGTCAGCGAATCACATTCAATACTGCCACGGACGCCCTTGCCGACGATATCGGTTCCCGTTCCGTTCGGCTTCTTGTCCCCGACATTTCGTGTCATTGTGTTGACGATCCGCTAACCGGTCCGGCGCCATGGGACGGCGCCGACCCGATCATCGGGCGAATCGGCGATGCTTGCCGACCGGCCGCGCGTCCGCTAAGCACGTCGCGGGGACGCGAAACATGAGGTTTGAAGAGCGATGACGCCATCGCGACTTGTCGCGCTCAGCGCCTGTCTCCTTGCCGCGACGGCGCTCGGCGCCTGTTCCACGTCCGGCATCAGCGCCTCCGACATGTTGACGCTCGCGCCCGTCGAGACGCCGCAGGAAATGGCGGTTGCCGTCGAGCAGCCTTCCGAAGAAACCGTCGCCGAGGCGCCTCAGCCGGTTTCCCTCGCTGCGGTGACGACCGATGCCGCCAGGCTGGCCTCCGATGCGGCGAAGGCCGCGGTCGAGGCCGTGAAGGGCGTCGCCGAAGCGCCCGCGCCGGCGCCCGTGAAGGAAGCCGCGCCGGATCCGGCCGCCACGGCCTTCGTGCAACCGGCTCCGGCCGCGCCCGCGGTGGAAGTCGCCTATGCCCCGAAAAGCGCCCACCTGCCTGACGAGCGCGCGAAGCTCGACCGGCTGATCTCCCACTATGCCGACGTCTACGACGTCCCGAAGGACCTCGTGCACCGTGTCGTCCGGCGCGAGAGCAACTACCGTCCGACGGCCTACAACAGCGGCAACTGGGGTCTGATGCAGATCCGCCATGCCACCGCCAGGGGGCTCGGCTACGACGGCAAGGCGGAAGGCCTGCTCGATCCCGAAACCAACCTTCGCTATGCCGTGCGATACCTCCGCGGAGCTTACATCGTCGCCGGCGGCGACAAGGACCACGCCATCCGGCTCTATTCGCGCGGCTATTATTACGACGCCAAGCGGGCGGGCCTGCTCGACGAGACCGGCCTCGGCCGAGACCGGGTCCGCCGTCGCCAGCCCGGCTGATCGCGTCTGCGCGTCAGGCGAGCTTCCTGAGTTCCGAGTGGCTCTTCAGGACCCGCGCCCCGTCGTCCTGCTCGATCATGTAGGCAGGCTCGTCCCCGGACGCGCGCCGCTTCACCTCGGTCCCCTTGATGGTGCGCGAGACGTCGTGCTCGAAGATGCGGGCGATCCGCCCCCTGGCCGTATGTGCGCCCCACCGCCACGAGACGCGCGTCCCTTCTTCGTATCGGTCCATGATGGCTCCTGCCGCTTTTCAGCAGTAAGCCTCCGGATGCTGGAACGTTCCGTTCCCGGCGGCAGCCTCAGGCGTCGTCGTCGTGCAGGATGCGCTCGGCCGCGCCGTCCATGTCGTCGTACTGGCCGCTCCTGATGCTCCACAGAAAGCCGGCGAGGCCGAGCCCGCCGAGGAACAGGGCGATCGGGATCAGATAGACGAGGCCGGTCATGCGATCCTCGCAGACAGGGGCGCGGGGGCGGGGAGGGCCGGCCGCAGGGAGAAGCCCGCCGAGCCCGCATTGAGGCGCATGGCATTGGCGATGACGAGGATCGACGACGCCGACATGGCGATCGCCGCAACCAGCGGCGTGACGTGGCCGAGGATCGCGATCGGCACGGCGATCAGGTTGTAGACGATGGCCAGCCAGAGGTTCTGCCGGATCAGCACGCCCGCGCGCCGCGACATCGTCAGGGCGTAGGGGACCGATCCCAGGCTGTCGCGCAGGAAGACGAAATCCGCCGCGTTGCGGCCGACGTCGGCGGCCGTCGACGGCGCCATCGAGACATGAGCGGCGGCGAGCGCCGGCGAGTCGTTGAGCCCGTCGCCGACCATCAGCACCTTGTGGCCCTCGGCGGCGAGTTCGGCCAGCCGCTCGGCCTTCTCGGCCGGCATCATGCGGGCACGGAAGGTCTCGATGCCGAGCCGCGCGGCGAGGCCCGCGACGGCTCCCTCCGCGTCGCCCGACAGGATCTCCATGCCGCAGCCTGCCGCCGCCAGCTCGTCGATGGCACGCTGCGCATCCGGCCTTGCCTGGTCGTCGAACCGGAACGAGGCCAGACGCTGCCCGTCCAGCGAGAGCACCGCATGGGCGGCCGAGTCGTCGTCCCCGGCGCCGTCCAGCGCCCAGGCGGCGCGGCCGAGCCGCCAGGTGCCCGCGGCATCCCGGGCTTCGACGCCGCAGCCGGGAATCTCCGCGATCGTCTCGAAGGCCGGCGTCGAGGCGGGCAGTCCGGCCGCGGCGGCAACGATCGCCTTCGACAGCGGATGGCGCGAATGCGCCGCGATCGCCGCGGCGGTCGCCAGTGTCGCGGGCTGGATCTCAGCCCGGTTCGCGAGGCGCGCGCGGCCCATGGTGAGGGTCCCCGTCTTGTCGAAGGCCACCCGGTCGATCTCCGCCAGCCGCTCCATCGCAGAGCCGTCCTTGACCATGATGCCGGCCTCGAACAGCCGCCGCGCGGCCACCACCTGCACGATCGGCACCGCCAGCCCGAGCGCGCAGGGGCAGGTGATGATCAGCACCGCGATGGCGATCGTGGTGGCGCGGTGGAGATCGCCCGAGACGGCGAGCCAGCCCGCGAAGGTGACCAGCGCCGTCAGGTGCACCACCGGCGAATACATCGCGGACGCCCGGTCGGCGATGCGCCGGTAGCGTGCCCGCCCGCCTTCCGCCACGCCCATCAGTCGGATCATCTCTGCCAGGAAGGAATCCTGCGCCCGGGCCGTCACCGTCATGATCAGCGGGCCGGTCAGGTTCATCATGCCGGCACGCAGCGGCTCGCCCGCCCTGACGGGCTGCGGCGCGCTCTCGCCCGTGACCAGCGAGCAGTCGAGATCGGAGACGCCGCTCTCCACGTCGCCGTCGACGGGAATGCGCTCGCCGGCGGCGATCTGCAGCCGCATGCCGGGCTCGATCTCCGCCACCGGCAGGTAGTCGCGGCTGCCGTCCGCGCGCACGACCATGGCGCCGCGCGGCGCGAGGCGAGCCAGGCCGGTTACGGCCGTCCGGGCCCTTTCGCGCATCGCGTGGTCGAGCGTCCGTCCGATCAGGAGGAAGAAGAGCAGCGACACGGCGGCGTCGAAATAGGCGTGGTGGCCGTGGTTCATGGTCTCGTAGAGGCTGAGCGCGTAGGCGAGCGTCACGCCGAGCGCGATCGGCACGTCCATGTTCATCGAGCCGTGCTTCAGCGCGTTCCAGGCCGACCGGTAGAAGATGCCGCCGGCCAGCACGAGCGCCGGGATCGCGATCAGCGCCGAGATCCAGTGGAACAGGTCGCGCGTGGCGTCCTCGGCGCCCGACCAGACGGACACCGAGAGCAGCATGATGTTGGCCGCCGCGAAGCCCGCCACCGCGGTGGCGCGCACGAGGCGGGAGAACTCGCGGTCCTTGTCCTCGCCGAAGCCGTCGAAGAGATGGGCGGCGTAGCCGAGCCGGTTCAGGGTCTCCACCAGCGGCGGCAATCGGCCGTCGCGCCAGCGGATGGAGACGCGCTTGGCCGACAGGTTCACCCGCGCCGCCTCCACGCCGTCGAGCCTGCCCAGCGCCGTCTCGATCGCGTGGATGCAGGCGCCGCAGTGGACGCCGGGCACCGACAGGTCCGTCTGGCGCAGCCCCGGGCCGATCTCGCGGCTGGACAGCATCACTTCTTCGGCGGACGGACCCGCACTCTCGGCGCGCTCGATCTCGGCGGCGCTTTCCGTTCCGGGCGCGCAGCAGCTCATTGCAGCACGCCTCCCTTGACGCTGATCCGCCTGACGTCGCGGTAGGGCGCGTCGAGACCGGCCGCCGCGGCGATCTCCACGATCCAGATGCCGTCCCTGAGGTCGATCGACCCGGCGACGGCGCCGCGGCCCTCCGGCGCCATCGGGATCGTCTGGTCGTGACGGTCGTCCACCGGGCGGCGGAAGAAGGCCTCCGAGGCAGCGAGCGTCACCGGAGTCCCCGAGGCGTCGGCGAGCGTGTAGCGGAAGGTCCCGCCTGCGTAGCCGATCGTCCCTGTCCATCCGAGCGCTGCCTGCGCGCGGGCCGCCTGTGCCTGCGCGTTGAAGTGCTGGCTCGCGACATAGGAGTTCTTCACGATGAGCCCCGACCAGGAGGTGTTGGCGAACGTCGCCATGGTCACGTTGACCGCGATGATGACGCCGAAGAAGGCGAGCATGACGAGAAGCATGTGGCGGCCGGTGAATTCGCCGGAAGGGGCGGACTGTCGCATCATCGTGTCTCCGGTGCGTAGAAGTTCGCGGTGTAGGTGTCGGCCTCGAAGCTGGACTTGTCCTCGACCACGAAGCGGAAGGACTGGGCCGCGCCCTCGACATGGGCGGACGGCTGGGTGACGAAGACCTTGAGGGTGCGCAGCCGGTCCGGCTCGACGGGGATCGCCATCGAGCGGCCTTCGGGCTGGTCGATCCCCGTGGCCGACATCACGGCGCCCGGCAGGCCCTCGAGCGACACGAAGATGACGCGCGGCTCGGGGATCATGTTGAGCAGCTTGACCGTGTAGCCGTTGCGGATCGACCCGTCAGAGAGCGTCACGAACTGCGGGTTGCGGTCGTGCAGCACGTTGACCTCGAGCCTGTCGCGGGACAGGAGCGCCGTCACGAGGCCGATGCCGATCAGCGCCCAGGCGCCGAAATAGACGAAGGTGCGTGGCCGGAAGATCTTGCGCAGGTGGAAATGGGCGATCCCGTCGCCGAGCCGCCCCGCCGCGTCACGGACGAGCCTGGGATTGATCGGCGCGCTGCCGCCCGCGGTGGCGATGGCCATGTTGGCGTTGTAGTCGCTGAGCGTGGCATAGGAGATCAGCCCGCGCTCCTTGCCGATCTTGTCCATGACGCCGTCGCAGGCATCGATGCACAAGGCGCAGGTGATGCACTCGAGCTGCTGGCCGTCGCGGATGTCGATGCCCATCGGGCAGACCACCACGCAGGCGTTGCAGTCCACGCAGTCGCCGACAACCTCGCCCGCCGCGGCGGCCTTCTTGGAATGCCGCGACCGCGGCTCGCCGCGCCAGTCGTTGTAGGTGACCGTCAGCGAGTGCTCGTCGAGCATGGCGGCCTGGATGCGCGGCCACGGGCACATGTAGGTGCAGACCTGCTCGCGCATCAGCCCGCCGAACACGTAGGTGGTCGCGGTGAGGACGCCGACGGTGATGTAGGCGATCGGCGCGGCATGCCCGGTCACGACGTCGACGAGCAGTGTCGGCGCGTCGGCGAAGTAGAAGATCCAGGCACCGCCGGTGGCGACCGCGATGGCGATCCAGATCGCGTGCTTGGCCACCCGCTTGCCGATCTTGTCCAGCGAATAGGGCGCGGCGTCGAGCTTGATGCGGGCGTTGCGGTCGCCCTCGATCGCGCGCTCGACCACCAGGAAGAGGTCGACCCACACGGTCTGCGGACAGGTATAGCCGCACCAGGCGCGCCCGACCGTGGAGGTGATCAGGAACAGGCCGATGCCCGCCATCACGAGCAGGCCGGCCACGTAGATGAACTCCTGCGGCCAGATCTCGATGAAGAAGAAGTAGAAGCGGCGGTTGGCGAGGTCGACCAGGACCGCCTGGTCGGGCGCGTACGGTCCGCGGTCCCAGCGCAGCCAGGGCGTCACGTAGTAGATGCCGAGCGTCACCAGCATGACCAGCCACTTGAAGCGGCGGAACGCGCCCGACGCGCGCTTGGGGAAGATCTTCTTGCGCGGCGCGTAGAGCGGCTGCCGCACCTTGGCCGAATTGACGGCCTCGGCGTCGAGCCGTTCGATCGCCTCGGGCGAGGCGGGATTCTTCGCGATCACGTTCATCGGCGGGCACTCTGAGCTGGCCTGTTTGACCGGCTTCTCCCATGCGGTCCGGGTCCCGGCCTTGATCGGTATCAAACGGGGGCGGGTGCGGATGTCGCGGGCGGATGGACCCCCGGTCTTTCGGCGGGCCTTTACCCAGGGCCGGCATGAGTGCCATCGTGAAGCGATGGACGTCGTGCTGCACGCTGGCGTCACCGTTTCCGGCCAGAGCCCGGAGGAGGCCGTCTCACGCTTCTGGAGGATCTGAGGTGATCGCTCTGACCATCCGACTTCCCGACGACGCTGCTGAACGGCTGAAAGGCCTGGCGAAACAGCGGGGGATGAGCGTCAACAAGCTGGTGGAACGCATGGCCTACGAGGCGATCGCCTCGTTCGACACCGAGTCGCGGTTTCGTGCCTTTGCCGCCACGGCCGATGGTCTCGCCGCGCTCGCCGTTCTCGACCGTCTGGATCGGGACGATCGCGGTCCGGATCGCGAATAGCCTTCAAGCCACGAGTACACCAAATGGAGAAACCCGGCTCGGGAGCCGGGTTTCCCCAGGATTGTTCGTAGGTTCCGTCAGGCGGGAGTTGCTTTGATGCTCTACTCCCCGCCGCCCAGCGAGTGGACGTAGACGGCGAGTTCCTTGACCGTCGCGTCGCCGAGGCGGGCGGTCCAGCCGGGCATCACGCCGTGCTTCGGGGCCCGGATCTGCTGCGCGACCTGGTCTTCGCTGCCGCCGTAGAGCCAGATCGCGTCGGCGAGGTTGGGTGCGCCGAGATCGCGCATGCCCGTGGCGTCGTCGCCGTGGCAGGCCGCGCAGTTCTCCGCGAAGACCGTCGCTCCGGCTTCGGCGAGCGCGGCATCCGACGGCGTCCCGGTCAGCGACACGACATAGGCCGCGGCCTGCCGGATCTGGTCGGGCTCCAGGATGTCGGCGAAGGCCGGCATCTCGGAGAGACGGGTGTCACTGTCGGCCGCAAAGCGGATGCCGTGCGTGATGGTCTGGTGGATCGCCTCGATGTCGCCGCCCCACAGCCATTCGTCGTCGTTGAGGTTGGGATAGCCGGGCGAGCCCTGCGCACCGGAACCGTGGCACTGGATGCAGTTCACCTTGAAGGCGGCTGCGCCCGCCGCGGTGGCGAACTGGCGCAGGGTGTCGTCGGCCATGATCGTGGCCAGGTCCTTGGACTGTATCGCCGCCACGTAGTCGCCCTTCGCCGCCTCGGCCGCGCCGAGTTCCGCCCGCACCTCGGCCCGGCTGGAATAGCCGAGCACGCCGGTGGTGACCGAGGAGACGAGCGGCCAGGCGGGGTAGAAGATCGTGTAGACCAGGGCCCAGGCGATGGTGGCGTAGAAGGTCCACACCCACCACCGCGGCAGCGGATTGTTCAGCTCCTTGATCCCGTCCCACTCGTGCCCGGTCGTCGCGACGCCGGAGACCTCGTCGATGTGTTCCTTGCTCATGTCAGTCGTCCTTGAGTGGGATCTGGGCGGCCTCTTCGGCGAGCCTGCGGCTGCCCGGCCGGAAGGCGAAGAGGATGACGCCGACGAAGAAGAGGGCGAGGAAGAGCAGGCCCCAGCTGTCGGCGAATTCGCGCATCGTGTGATAGTCCATGGCGCTTCTCCTCAGCGGTAGCCGGCGGCTTCGTCGTAGGTCGAGAAGTCGACCAGCGTGCCGAGCATCTGGAGATAGGCCACCAGCGCGTCCATTTCGGTGAGCGCGGCCGGATCGCCGTCGAAGTCGCCGACCTTCGCCTTGGGATACCGCTCCAGGAGCGCGGACGTGTCGGCATTGACGTCGGCCTGGGCGAGCAGGTCGGCCCGGGCATTGGCGAGCATGTCCTCCGTGTAGGGCACGCCGACGCGGACGTTCGCGACCAGGTGCGTCTCGAACTCGTTCACCGCCAGCGGCGTGTCCTTCAGGTAGGAGTAGCTCGGCATGATGGATTCGGGCACCACCGAACGCGGCTCGGTGAGGTGCTGGACGTGCCATTCGTTGGAGTAGCGGTCGCCGACGCGGGCGAGGTCCGGCCCCGTCCGCTTCGATCCCCACTGGAAGGAGTGGTCGTACATGGATTCCGCAGCCAGGCTGTAATGGCCGTAGCGTTCCACCTCGTCGCGGAACGGCCGTATCATCTGGCTGTGGCAGACGTAGCAGCCCTCGCGGACGTAGATCTTGCGGCCGGCCAGTTCGAGCGGCGAATAGGGACGCATCCCTTCTACCTTCTCGATCACGTTCTCCAGGTAGAAGAGCGGCGCGATCTCGACGATGCCGCCGATGGTGACCACCAGGAAGGACCCTGCCAGAAGCAGGGTCGCGTTCCGCTCGAGGATCGCATGCTTGTCGAGCAATGCCATTGTCGGTTCTCCTTATTCGGCCGGCTGGGCAGCGGGAACGTAGCCGCCGATCGGCTCTTCCTCGCGCTGGTAGCCGCGGATGGTCATGTAGACGTTCCAGGCCATGACGACGGCCCCGGCGAGGTACATCAGGCCGCCGATGGCACGCACGATGTAGTAGGGCTTCATCGCTGCGACGGACTCGGCGAAGGAGTAGACTAGGAAGCCCTGATCGTCGTACTCGCGCCACATCAGGCCCTGCTGGATGCCGGCGACCCACATCACGGCCGCGTAGACCACGATGCCGAGGGTGGCGAGCCAGAAGTGCCAGGTGACGAGCCGCAGCGAATAGAGCCGCTCGCGCTGCCACAGCTTCGGGACCATGTAGTAGATGGCGCCGAAGGAGATCATGCCGACCCATCCGAGCGCGCCCGAGTGGACGTGGCCGATGGTCCATTCCGTGTAGTGGCTGAGCGAGTTGACCGCCTTGATCGACATCATCGGGCCTTCGAAGGTCGACATGCCGTAGAAGGCGATGGCCAGCACCATCATGCGGATGATGGGATCGGTCCTGAGCTTGTCCCAGGCGCCGGAGAGGGTCATCAGACCGTTGATCATGCCGCCCCAGGAGGGCATCCACAGCATGATCGAGAACACCATGCCCAGCGTCTGCGCCCAGTCGGGCAGGGCGGTGTAGTGCAGGTGGTGCGGGCCGGCCCAGATGTACAGAAAGATCAGCGCCCAGAAGTGGATGATCGACAGCCGGTAGGAATAGACCGGACGCCCGGCCTGCTTCGGCACGAAATAGTACATCATGCCGAGGAAGCCGGCCGTGAGGAAGAAGCCCACCGCGTTGTGCCCGTACCACCACTGCGTCAGCGCGTCCTGGACGCCGGCGAAGGCCGAGTAGCTCTGCGAGCCGACGAAGGACACCGGCATCGCCAGGTTGTTGACCACGTGCAGCATCGCGATGGTCACGATGAAGGACAGGTAGAACCAGTTGGCGACGTAGATGTGGGGTTCCTTGCGCTTGATGATCGTGCCGAGAAAGACCAGCAGGTAGGCCACCCAGACGACGGTCAGCCAGAGATCGACATACCATTCGGGCTCGGCATATTCGCGGCTCTGGGTGATGCCGAGCAGGTAGCCGGTGGCCGCCATCACGATGAACAGCTGGTAGCCCCAGAAGACGAACCAAGCCAGGTTTCCCCCGAAGAGCCGGGCCCGGGACGTCCTCTGGACGACGTAGAAGGAGGTTGCGATCAGCGCGTTGCCGCCGAATGCGAAAATGACCGCCGACGTGTGCAGCGGCCGCATCCGGCCGAAGTTGAACCAGGGCTCGATGTTGAGGTCGGGCCAGGCCAGCTGCAGCGCCACCACGACGCCGACGAGCAGGCCGACCACGCCCCAGAACATGGTCGCGATGGCGCCGTAGCGGACCACCTCGTCCATGTAGGCGGTATCGCCGTCCCGGAACGGGATGCCGGCGGCCGCCTTCGGCGCGAAGGTCGTGTTCCTCATCAGGATCGCCGCGCCGATGACCAGCACGGCGAACAGTACCCACATATGTTGCTGGAAGGCGGTGTCGGCCGCAAAGGCCGCGCCCAGCAACGCCAGGAAGGCGAAGACGCCTATCCCTACGATTTCCGCGCCGTATCTCATTTCGATCCCCGCTTGCGCTATTGACGGACGTGCGACTCCTTCGAGCCGCTCCACCTTCCGTTTCGCGCATTCGTGGCTCCAGGTGCCTTGATCCAGGTCAATACCGCCGTCCGGCGGCTCTGACAGGATCGCGCCATGCTTCAGACGCGAGACCGGACATCACTTCGGGAGGAGAGGAGGCCTGCCATGGATGCGTGCGAGGTGCCGCAGTCGTGCCCGGTGTCCGGCGCGTGCGGGCGCGACGGACTGGTGCCCTGCGTGGAGATGACCAACGCCCACCACTCGAAGCTGCGCCTGTGCGAGGCGCTCGAGGAGATCGCCGACAGGCTTCCGGGCGACGTCGACCGGTTCCGCTGTCTGGAGATCGCCAGCGCGCTGGTGCCGCTCCTCAGGCGCTGCCACGAATACGAGGAGGAGGTGGTCTACCCGGCCTTCGAGGCGGCGCAGGCCCGCGCGGGCGGCTCGCTCGCCACCGTCAGCCGGCTCAAGACCGAGCACGTGGAGGACGAATGCGCCGCTCAGGACCTCTCCGAGGTGCTGCTGGCGATCGGCCACGGCGAGGCGATCGCCAACCCGGAAGCGGTGGGCTTCATGCTGCGGGCCTTCTTCGAGGCGGTCCGCCGCCACGTCGCCTTCGAGCGCGAACACGTCCTCCCGGCGATCGGAGTTCTGACACAGGAGTGGCCGGCTGAGGTGAAGACGGGGACCCGCAGGAGGCCATAGTCCCGGCGATCGCCGACCTGGCGGGCTCGAATGCCTCGGGCGGGCGCTGGTTTCGGGACCCCCATCCGCCCGACGGACCCGACGCCATCCGTCCCGCAAACCGCTCAGATGCCCGACCGCGCCTCGAGCCGCGACAGGTTGGCGACCGAGACCCGCCGATTGTGCTCGATCGTGATCACGCCGTCGGTGCGCAGCCGCGTCAGCTGCCGGCTCACGGTCTCGATGGTCAGGCCGAGGAAGTCGGCGATGTCGGCGCGCGTCAGCGGCAGGTCGAAGCTGACCGTCTGGCTGGCCGCGCGGCCCGGATCGATGTTGCGGGCGATCAGCAGGAGGAAGCTCGCCACCTTCTCGGCTGCGGTCTTGCGGCCGAGCGTCACCATCCAGTCGCGCGCCTCGTCGAGCTCCTTCAGCGTCTGGGTCAGGATGCGGTGCTCGAGCTGCGGGCTCTCCCGCAGCATCCGCTCGATGGTGGCGCGCGGGAAGGAGCAGAGCGTCACCTCGGTGGCCGCCTCGGCATTGGCCGCGCTCTCGGTCCGGAACGGCCGCCCCAGGAAGTCCGGCGCGAACTGCAGCCCGACGATCTGCTGCCGGCCGTCGGACAACGTCTTGGTCAGCTTCACGACGCCCGACAGGATGTTCGAATAGTGGTCGACCGTCTCCTCGTCGCCGACGAGTTCGGCCCCGGGCTGCGCGCGCTGCTTCGACGAGGTCTTCGACAGCGCCAGCAGCTGCTCCGGCTCCAGAGCGCCGCAGACGCCGCGGTGTCGCGCCTCGCAGGCGGCGCAGAGGGCGGGGATGCCGCCGGTGTGGATGTCCTGCCTGTCTGTCATCTCGCCGCCCGCAGTCGCACCCTCCATAGCGGAGATCACGCGCCCAATCTCGCGCCAGATTGTCTCATCCGCAACCGTCTTGACCGAAATCAAGGCCCGGCGGGGCCGCTGCTGCCAGTTTTCGCGGAAATGACCCGGAGCCAGCCGCGATGCAAGACAGGAAGGACGTCCGCCTCGACGAGGCGGTGCCGCGCTACACGAGCTACCCGACCGCGCCGCATTTCCATGCGGGCGTGACGGGCGAGACCGTCCGGTCCTGGATCGGCGCCGTTCCGGACGGCGACAGCCTGTCGCTCTATCTCCACGTGCCGTTCTGCGACCGGCTCTGCTGGTTCTGCGCCTGCCACACCAAGCAGACCCGCCAGTACGATCCGGTGGCGGCCTATGTCGGATCGCTCTGTCGCGAGATCGGCACCGTCGGCGCGCTCGTCGCCGGGCGGGCGGTCGTCACTGCGATCCACTTCGGCGGCGGCTCGCCCACCATGCTTTCTCCGGCCGACATGCACCGGCTCGGCGCTGCGCTGCGCCGGAGCTTCCGCCTCGCGACCGACGCCGAGATCAGCGTCGAGATCGATCCCAACGACATGACGGCCGATCGCCTCGACGCGCTCGCCGCCATCGGCATGACGCGGGCGAGCCTCGGCGTCCAGGACTTCGATCCGACGGTGCAGGCCGCGATCAACCGGCAGCAGAGCTTCGAAAGCACGCGCGATGTGGTGGAGGGGCTGCGCGCGCGGGGCGTCGGCTCCGTCAACCTCGATCTCCTCTACGGCCTGCCGCACCAGACCTGCGCCACGCTCGCCGCGACGGTGGCGCAGGCGCTCAGCCTGTCGCCCGACCGGATCGCGCTGTTCGGCTATGCCCACGTGCCCTGGTTCAAGAAGCACCAGACGATGATTCCCGAGGAGGCGCTGCCCGGCGCGCAGGAGCGCTATGCGCAGGCCGTCATGGCCGCGGGACTGATCGAGGCGGCGGGATACGAGCGGATCGGCCTCGACCACTTCGCCCGACCGGACGATGCTATGGCGGTCGCGGCACGCGACGGACGTCTCCGGCGCAACTTCCAGGGCTACACGGAGGACGCCTGCGAGACGCTGATCGGCCTCGGCGCCTCCTCGATCAGCCGCTTCCGCCAGGGGCACGCGCAGAACCAGCCGGCGACCGGTGTGTATCAGCGGATGGTCGACGACGGCGGTCTGGCCACCGTCCGCGGCGTGATCTTCACCGACGAGGACCATGCCCGCGGCTGGGTGATCGAGAACCTGATGTGCAACTTCGGCTTCGACGCGCGGGAGGCGAGGCGGCGGTTCGGCGGACTGGCCGTGCCGCTGGTGGCCATCGCCGCCGGGCTCGCCCAGGCCGGACCCGATCCCGTGCTGCAACGGGAGGACGACCTGTTCGTCGTCCCCGAAAGCCAACGCCCGCTGGTGCGCACGATCGCCGCACGCTTCGACGCCTATCTCGAAACCGGCCAGGCGCGGCACTCGGCCGCCGTCTGAGGCGGGAGGCCCGCGCGTTGACAGGTTCGGGTGCGACCGTGCATGACGACGACCGGAGACGGGTACGCTCGGCGCGACGGTCGTGCGTGCCCGCCGATGGGCGCCTGGGCCGGTTCCGGCGCCGCGACGGGACCGCGCATGCCGCAGACACGCCTGACGATCGAGACGCGCGGCCAGGGGCTGACCGAGTTCACGGGCGAGGCCGCGGCCTTCGTCCGCGCCTGCGGCATGGACGAGGGGCTCCTGACGGTCTTCGTGCGTCACACCTCGTGCTCGCTGCTCATCCAGGAGAACGCCGACCCCGACGTCCGGCGCGACCTCGACGCCTTCTTCGCCCGGCTGGTTCCGCCCGCCGACGCGCCTTCGATGGACTGGATCGTCCATACCACCGAAGGTCCCGACGACATGCCGGCGCATATCAGGGCGGCGCTGACGGCGACGTCGCTGTCGGTTCCCGTCTCTGCAGGGCGGATGCTGCTCGGGACGTGGCAGGGCCTCTATCTCTTCGAGCACCGCCGCCGCCCGCACCGGCGCGAGATCGTGCTGCATCTCTCGCCATGAGCGCGTCCGTCA
>Ga0208243_1000560_pt1 | contig 19430 bp, 20 predicted proteins | sample Subbio2Aug_QV12A_FD_184826 | JGI IMG/M metagenome (GOLD analysis project Ga0208243, IMG submission 184826) | Serpentinite rock and fluid subsurface biosphere microbial communities from McLaughlin Reserve, California, USA - CR12Aug_QV12A (SPAdes) | ecosystem: Environmental > Terrestrial > Deep...
CCCGCCCCGCCTCCATCGTCCGGTCCGGTCCCGAGGTGCCATGGCTGCCATCGGACTCGTCCACGGCCCGCTGGGGCCGAACTGCCTCCACCTCTGCATCGACATGCAGGCGATGTTCCTGCCCGGCGCGCCCTGGGGCACGCCGTGGATGGAGCGCGTCCTCCCCGCGGTGGAGGAGCTGGCCGCCCGCCATGCGAGGCGCACCGTCTTCACCCGCTTCGTGCCCGCGGCCGATCCCGACACGCCGCCAGGTGCGTGGAAGCGATACTACCGCAAGTGGGAAAGCCTCACGCTGCGGCGGGTGGCTCCGGAACTGGTCGACCTCGTGCCCGCGCTGGCGCGCCTCGCTCCGCCCGCCACGGTGCTGGACAAGCGGGTCTACTCGCCCTGGACCGAGGGTCGGCTCGACGCGCTGCTCGGCTCCGGGCGGATCGACACGCTGGTCGTCTCCGGCGGCGAGACCGACGTCTGCGTGCTCGCCACCGTGCTCGGCGCGGTCGACCGGGGATACCGCGTGGTCGTCGCCGCCGATGCCGTCTGCGGCTCGGCCGACACGACCCACGACGCGGTGATGACGCTCTACGCGTCGCGGTTCAGCGAGCAGGTCGAGGTGGCGGCGACGCAGGACATCCTCTCGGCCTGGAGCTGACCGCCGGCCGGCGCACTACCGCGTCAGGTCGGGCAGGAACAGCACGAGGTCGGGCACCAGCACGATGATCGCCACCAGAACGATGTCGGCCAGGATGAAGACCGCGACGCCGCGGAAGATGTCGGTCAGCGACGCATACTGGCCGGCGACGTTGCGGATGACGAAGACGTTCATGCCGAGCGGCGGCGTGATCATGCCGATCTCCAGCAGCTTGACGAGGAAGACGCCGAACCAGACGAGGTCGACGTCCTGCGCCTGCAGCACCGGCAGCAGCACCGGCAGCGTCACCAGCATGGCGCCGAACGGCTCCATGAACATGCCGAGCACGAGATAGATGACGACCACGACCAGCATGAGCTCGTAGTAGCCGAGCTCGAAGTCCCGCACCGCGCCGGCGATCAGCCCGGCGACGCCGCTGAGCCCCAGGAACTTGGTCAGCATCACCGCGCCGATGCCGATGATGAACAGCGAGGCGCAGGTGCCGAGCGTCTCCAGCACCGACTGCCGGAACACCGGCCAGCTCATGCGCCCCGTCGCCACCGAGATGGCGATGGCGCCGGCCGCGCCGACGGCGCCCGCCTCGGTCGCGGTGAACTGGCCGCTGAACAGGCCGCCGAAGACCAGCGCGATCAGCACCAGCAGCGGCCAGACCGCCTGGAACACCTGGCGGGCGCGCAGATGCTCCATGCCGAACGGATGGGCGGGTATGACGTCCTTTCTGAACGTCGCGATCAGCAGGATGACGCCGATGTAGAGGATCGCCGTCATGATGCCGACCGAGATGCCGCCGACGAAGACGCGAGTCACCGAGGTCTCGGCGAAGACGCCGTAGATGATCATCAGGATCGAGGGCGGGATCAGCGCGCCGATCGTGCCGCCGGCCGCCAGCGCGCCGGTGGCGAAGCTCGGCTTGTAGCCGGCCTTGACCATCTCCGGGATGGCGATCCGGCCCATGGAGGCGGCGGTGGCGAGGCTCGAGCCGCAGACGGAGGCGAAGCCCGAGCAGGCGAGGATGGCGGCGATGCCGAGCCCGCCGGGAACGCGCCGCAGCGCCAGCTTGGCGGCGTCGAAGAGACCGGCGGTCAGTCCGGCGTGGAAGGCGACGAAGCCCATCAGCAGGAACATCGGCACCGCCGACAGCGTCCAGCTGGCGACGAAGTCGTAGGGCGTGTTGGCCAGCACGCCGACGGCGGGCGCGAGGCCGAGCATCATCCAGACGCCGCCGAAGGCGACGATGATCATGGCGATCGCCACCGGCACCCGGAGAAGGAGCAGGACGACGAGGACGAGGACGCCGAGCAGTCCGCCGGTGACGTTCATGCGGCGCCGTCCTGCGCTTCGCGCCCGCGGGCGCCGCCCGCCGCTGCATCGACCGCATGGAACAGCGACACCAGCGCGGCGAGGCCGAAGCCCGCCGGCAGCGCGAAGTAGCCTGGCCAGGTCGGCAGCGCGACGTCGAGCGAGATGACGAAGCTGCCGGTGTCGAATTCGCGCATGGCCACCGTCCAGGTCGTGTAGGTGAGGGTGCAGTAGGCGAGGAAGCAGATCAGCGACACGAGCACGCCGTTCCAGCGCCGGACGGCGGGCGCAAAAAGGTTCTCGAACACCTCGACGGTGATCATGTCGCCCCGCCGCTCCGCCCAGGCGACCGGCAGGAAGGCGATCGCCACCATGTAGTAGTAGGAGACGATCTCGATCGTCGCCGGCACGGGCGCGGCGGCGACGTGGCGCATGACGACGTAGACGACGACGTGCAGCAGCATCGCCACCACGGCGGCGGCGCCGACCAGCGCCAGTCCGCTCGCTATCCGGTTGACCATCGACCTCAGTGCTTTCGGCATGCCCCGTTCCCGGTTCGGCTGGCCGCCCGCCGGCGCGCTGCCGGCGGAGGCTCTTCATTGGCTGAAGGGGCTCACAGGCCGTAGGTCGCGTAGTCCACCTTGTCCCAGATTTCCTCCTGGACGCGGGCGGCGATCTTCTCCACGTCGCCGCCGGTCTCGCCGACGATCGCGGTCCACTTGGCGACCAGCGTGCGGAAACGCTCGATCTTGCTCCTGGCATCGGTGACGCCGAGCTGCTCGGTCGCCACCTTGACCGCGGCCTCGATGTCGGCCTCGCGGAAGGCATCGGTCGCGTCGATCATCTCCTGCGTCGCGGGGATGATCTCGAGCCCGGCCTCGACGGCCTTCTTGCGCACGTTCTGCGGCCGGTCGTAGCCCCAGTTCTGCGTGAACAGGGCGCTCGCCCGGTTGGCGGCGCGCGCGAAGCCGGCGCGCTCCTCCACGCTCATGCCGTCCCAGGCGGCATTGGCGACGGTGAAGTTCGAGGTGGTGTGGTAGGTGCCGAGCGGCAGGTCGATGACGTATTTCGCCACGTCGATCAGCCGGTAGGACACCAGGTCGGAGATCGAGGCCATGGTTCCGTCGAGCGCGCCCTGCGAGATCTGCTCGAACTGGTCGCTGACCGGCACCTGGGCCGGTGCGGCGCCCATCGTGTCGGCCCAGCGCGCATAGGGCGCGCCGCCGGAGCGCAGCCGCAGGCCCTTCAGGTCCGCGGCCGAGCGGACCGGCTTGGTGGTCAGCAGCACGTAGACGTCGGAGGAGCCGGCACCGACGAAGACGCCGCCGAGCTTCCTGAACTCCGCCTGGCATTCGCCGCAGGTCACGACGTATTCGGTCATCGCGGCGCCCATGGCGTGCGGGTTGGTGGCAAGGAAGGCGAGATCGCCGGTCAGCGCCGTGTTCGGCAGGTCGGCCGGGGCGAACAGCGGCAGCAGGTTGCCCACCTCGGCCAGCGAGGACTGCAGCGCCTGCTTCACCTGGGCGATGTTGACGACCTCGGGGCCGAGCAGCGTGCCGGTCAGCGCGCCATCGGTCTCCTGCGGCAGGAACTCGACGAACCGGGCATAGAGCGGGTCCGACGCCGGGTGGACCGGCGGGGCGCCCGACGCCAGGCGCAGGTCCTTCGCCTCGGCGCCGCCGAACGCTATGGCCGCCAGCGAAGCGGCCGCGATTGTCCTTGCAAGCTGTTTCATGTTCGTCCTCCCGCGGCGCACGGCCGCTTGCTCGAATTGCACTCAGCCGCCTGTCGCGGTCTTCTTGGTTGCGTTCCCCGCGGGTGCCGCCTTCTCCTCCCGGATCGGCCGCGGCGCCTGCCCTCAGGCCTCCGGCGCGGGCGGCCAGCCCGCGATCCTGCGCGACAGCCGCAGCAGCTGCGCATATTCCTCGTCGTCCAGCATGCCGAGCGCCAGCCGGTCGGAGCGGTACATCTGCTCCTGCGAGACCGCGATCTGGCGCCGCCCCGCCGGCGTCACCCGCAGGTGCACCGAGCGGCGGTCCTCCGGCGGGACGACCCGCTCGATCAGTCCGCGCTCCTCGAGCGCGCGGACGAGCTTGGTCATGTTCGGCCACTTGATCTTCAGCACGTCGGCCAGCACGCCCTGGCGTACGTCCGGGTTCTCGGCGATCGCATAGAGCACCGTGAACTCCGAGATCTTGATGTCGCTCTGTCCGAACACCGCGAAGAAGTGCTCGAAGACGGTGAGCTGGGCGATGCGCAGGACGAGGCCGGCCGAGCGCTCGAGCGCGCCGAGCGACACGGCGACCTTGCCGTCCGGCGAGGGGGCGGGCTCGTCGTCGAGGGCGGGCTCGGCCGTCACGTGGCGTCTCCGTCCCTCGGCGGCGCAGCGATCCGCCCCGCCTTGTGCTCGACGAAGGCGCGCATGCGCGCCTCGGCGTCCGGCGAGAGCTGGGTCAGGGTGGCGATCATGCTCTCGAAGAACAGGCCCTCGTCATGGCCGCTGTCGTGGATGCGCTGCAGCGCGTTGATGGTGGCGTAGTTCGACAGCGGCGCGTTGCGGGCGATGGCGCGCGCCACGGCGATCGCCCGGGCGAGGCCGCCCCCCTGCGGCGCGAGATAGTTCACGACGCCGTAGCGCTCCCCCTCGGCGGCGTCGAGCGTGCGGCCGGTCAGCATCATGTCGGTCATCCGCGGCACGCCGAGCAGGCGGGTGATGTTCACCGAGCCGCCGCCGCCGACGAAGATGCCGCGCTGGCCCTCGGGCATGGCGAAGAAGGTGTCGGGCTCGGCCACGCGGATGTGCGCGGCGGCCGCGAGTTCCAGTCCGCCGCCGATCACCGCGCCCTTGAGCGCGCAGACATAGGGGATCTCGCCGCGCTGGATCCGCGTGAACACCGCGTGCCAGCGGCGCGACCCGGCGATGCCCTGCATCAGGTCCTTGCCGACCTGCTCGGCGAGGTCGAGGCCGGCGCAGAAATGGGCGCCGCTGGCGGCGATCACCGCTGCGCGGGCTTCTCCGGCGGCGCGCTCCACGGCCTGCGACAGCGCCGCGATGACGGAATCGCCGATGGCGTTGCGCTTCTCCGGACGGTTCAGCGTCAGCACGGCGACGCCGTCGTCCAGGACGTACTCGACCAGCGCCATCCTCCGGCTCCTCCCGGCACAGCGTCGCAATTCGATCGGACACTGTTCATTTGTGAATTATTCCGAAATAAACTGCTTTTGCCCTTGCACGTCAAGCGGGTACGGCCACCAATGGCCGGTGCGGTCTCGGGAGGAGAACATGACGGTTGAGACGGCCGCCGCTTCAGGCGGCGGGGCGGGCTATCGCGACGCCCTGTTCTGGCGTCCCGCCATCGAGGTGCGGGAGACAGCGGAGGGCGTGATCTACGTCCGGCAGAAGGAACCGCTGCCGCCCTATCCCGACCGCCTGACGGAGCCGCTCCTGGACTGGGCGGCCAGAGCGCCCCGGCGCACCCTGTTCGCCGCGCGCGGAGCCGATGGCGAATGGGTCCGGCTGAGCTTCGCCGATGCTCTCGGCCGCGCCCGGGCGCTCGGGCAGTTCCTTCTCGATGCCGGGCTGTCTGCCGCCCGGCCGCTGGTCATCCTGTCGGGCAACGACCTCGACCATGCGGCGCTGGCGCTGGCGGCCCTGCACGTCGGCATTCCCTACGCGGCGGTCTCGCCTGCCTATTCCCAGGTGGCGACGGATTTCGAGCGGCTGCGCGGCGTGCTCGGACAGCTCGATCCGGGAATGGTCTTCGCCGCCGACGCCGCGGCTTTCGCGGCGGCGATCGAGGCGGCCGCGCCGCGGTCGGCCCGCCGGCTGTACGGGCGGGGCGCGCCCGTCCCGCAGGAGGACTTCGCGGCGGCCTGCGCGACCGTTCCGACCGCTGCCGTGGACCGGGCCCATGCGGCGGTCACGCCCGACACGGTGGCCAAGTTCCTGTTCACCTCGGGCTCCACCGGCACGCCCAAGGCGGTGATCAACACCCACCGCATGATCTGCGCCAACCAGGTGATGGCGCGCGAGACCTTCGCCTATTTCCGGACGGAGCCGCCCGTGCTCCTCGACTGGGCGCCGTGGCACCACACGGCCGGCGGCAACAAGCTGTTCTTCCTGTCCGTCTTCAACGGCGGCACGCTCTACATCGACGACGGCAATCCGACGCCGGCCGGAATCGGCCGGACGGTCCGCAATCTGCGCGAGGTGGCGCCGAACTGGTACTTCAACGTGCCGCGCGGCTTCGAGGCGCTGATCCCGCATCTCGAGGCGGACGCCGCGCTGCGCGAGAACCTGTTCCGGAACCTGAAGATGCTCTGGTATGCAGGCGCCGGCCTGGCCCAGCACACCTGGGACGCGCTCGAGAGGCTTGCGGTGAGAACGATCGGGCAGAAGGTGGTGATCGGCACCGGCCTCGGCGCGACCGAGACCGCGCCCGCCGCGCTGATGTGCACCTGGCCGCAGACCCGGGCCGGCAACATCGGGCTGCCTTGCCCCGGCGTGGAGCTCAAGCTCGTGCCGATGGATGGCAAGTACGACGCGCGCGTCCGGGGGCCGAGCGTCACGCCCGGCTACTGGAAAGCGCCCGACCTCACCGCCGGCGCCTTCGACGAGGAGGGGTTCTACCGCTTCGGCGACGCGCTGCGCTTCGCCGAGCCCGGCAACCCGGCCGCCGGCTTCATGTTCGACGGCCGCACGGCGGAGAACTTCAAGCTCGACACCGGCACCTGGGTGAATGCCGGGGCGCTGCGGACGGGCTTCATCGACCATTTCGGCGCCGCCGTGCGGGACGTCGCGATCGCCGGGGCCGACCGGCCGTACCTCTCGGCGCTGGTCTTTCCCGATCCGGGCGAGCTGCGCAGGCTCTCGGGCCTCGGCGCCGAAGCGGATGCCGATGCGCTCTTCGGCCATCCGGCCGTCCGCGGCTTCTTTGCCGAGAGGCTGCTGTCGCTGGCCGGGACCGGCACGGGGTCGTCGACGCTCATCCGCCGCATCCTTCTGCTCGACCCGCCGCCGACGCTCGCGTCGGGCGAGATGACGGACAAGGGCTCCGTCAACCAGCGCGTCGTGCTGCGCAATCGCGCCGCGGCGGTGGAGGAGCTCTACGCCGCCTCGGCCCGAACCATCGCGATCTGACCCCGGGCGGGAGCGTCCCGGCCCCGGCACGGCCTATCCTCCGCCTCTCCATCCGTGCTAGCTGCCGCGGGACGATCCGAAAGCGAGCATGCGGTGATCGAGGACGGCGTACGATACCTGCTCTGCCGCCCCAATGGCGGGTTTAACGACACGCTGGTGCAACTGGAGCTGTGCCGCCTCCACGCCGCCCGCTTCGGCCGCACGCTGATCGTCGATACGTCGCGCTGCGGGCTGCGGCTGCCCTTCGGGGAGATCTTCGTGCCGCGGGACGATTTCGGCCCGCCCGTCGCCGGCCTGACGTGGTCGATGGCGCAGGAACTCGACCGCTGCTCCTCCGTCCGGCCGTCCGCGCTGGCCGGACGCATCTCCACCTATGTTTCCGTCTGGGATACCGAGCTCGACGGCACGGTGGAGCGGGACTCGCGGCAGCGCATCGTCTTCGATCTCGACCGCGATCATCCCGAAACGCTGCTTGTGCACGAGCAGCCCGGTGGCGGGAAGCGGGGCTACGGATTTCTCGAGCGCGTGGCGCTCGCCGCTTGGATCGCCGACGCCGTGGCGGCGCGGCTCCTGCCGCTCGGCGGCGACTACGACGCCATCCACGTCCGCAACACCGACCTGTCCACCGATTACCTGCGGCTGTTCCGGCACTGCCGGCGGCTGTTCGCCGGCCGGCGGCTGCTCGTCTGCTCGGACTCGGCCGAGGTGAAGCGCTGCGCCGCGCTCGCCTTCGCCGACAGCACGATCCTCAGCGTCGCCGACGTTCCCGATACCGCCGGGGAGGGCCTGCACTGGAGCACGCTGTCCGATCCGCGGCGGGCGGCCGTCGACCTCTTCTGCGACTTCGCCGGCATTGCGCTCTCCCGCACCTTCGTCTTCACCGCGGTGGAGAAGCGCAGCGGCAGCCGCGCCGGCTTTTCCGGCTTCTCGGTCCTCGCCGACATGCTTCGCCAGCAGCCGGCCACCGTGCGCAGCCTGTTTTCCGCGGGCGATCCCGGCCGCATGGCTGCCCTGCTCGCGCCACCGGTTCCGCCGCGCGGCGTCGTGCGTTTGGGCCGCGCAATCGCCAGGCTCGACCAGTGGCGCTGGAACCGCGCCGCGCGCTGGCTGTCGTTCCGCCTCGGCCTGAAGCTCCGGCTGAGGGCGCTGCTGGCGCGCCGGGAGCGGGCGGCGGTCCCGGCGGCACCGCCGGATGCCGCGCCGGTGCAGACCGACGGTGCCGTCCCCAGGGAGAGCAGGGAAAATCCGGTGCGTCGGCAGATGGCCGGGCTTCCCGCGGCGGTGCCGTCATGCGATGAAGCGGACGCGGCCGCACGGCCGCGTTCCTGAGGGGGTTCTTCCGATGTCTCGCATGCCCGCGCGCCGTCTCGTCGCGTCGCTCCTGTCCTTCTGCGCCGTCTGCCTGCTGCCGTCGACCGGCCCGGCGGCGGCGTCCGACGTCACCTTCGTCATCCGCAACAACCATCCCAATGCCGTCCGCGTCGAGCTCTACAGCCAGGACCGCGACCACGTCTGGCCGGGCCGGGGCCAGGATTTCTATCTCGACGACGGCGAGGCGCGGGAGATGTCGCTGGCCTGCGAGGACGGCGAGCAGATCTGCTACGGGGCCTGGATCGACGGTGACGAGAGCACCTACTGGGGCGTCGGCCCCGGCAATACCGAGAGCTGCGACGACTGCTGCTACGTCTGCGAGGGCGGTCAGACGGAGGAGATCGTGCTCGAGGAATAGGACCGCCGGTCCCGGCGACGCCGGGCGTAGCATCCCTGCAATCTCCGCATCACTCCGGCTCCCCGGTGCCGAGGCGATCCGCCAGTAAAGCGGCGCGGGCCGATGCGGCGCATCGGCCAGGCCCGCATGACGCAGCGGGTGCCCGCCGAGAAAATTCCGTGGGGCCGCGGCATTCGCGCCGAATCGATCGTACACGAACCCGAACGTGCCTCCGGCACGACCGCGCCGAAGGTCTCGGCCTCGGCCGCCTCCCCGGCAGGGTGGCACGGTGACCTCCGGAGATGCGCTACTTGGAAGCGAGCACGGCGCAGCGTCCGAAGATCGGGAACTTGTACTTCTTCAGCCCGGCCTGGCAGTCCTTCAGCGCCATCTCCTCCGCCGCCGCCTTCGACGGGAAGTTCAGCCGCCAGGAGCAGATGAAATGCTCGTTGCCATAGCCGTCGGGGGTGCTGACATAGGCGGAATGGCCGGAAGCCGCCACGTAGCGGTTGTATCCGCTTTCGCAGGGGCCGTGGACCATGGTCCCGAAGCGCGGCGCCCGCCGCACCTCGCCCTTGTCTCCCGCGAGCGAACCGGCCTGTGCCGGCGCGAGCGAGGCGGCGAACACCGCGCCGGCCATGACCAGTCCCGCGATCCTGCGTCCTGAACCCACTTTCATTTCCTCCTCTGGCCTCCGGCTTCGCGAGCCGCGGGGCGGTTGCGGGTTCCAGACCCGGATTCTCGACAGGCTCATGCCCCTGCGGACATCTTCCGGCCAGCGCAGGTCGGCCGCGCGGCCGGCGGGACTACTTCGACGCCACGATCTCGCAGGGGCCGAAGACCTCGTGCTTGTAGCGTTTCACGCCGGCCCGGCAATCGGCCAGCGCCGCGGCTTCCGCCTTGGCCTTCGTGGCGAAGTTCAGTCGCCAGGAGCACACGTAGGACTCGTTGCCGAAACCGCTCGGCGACGAGGCGTAGGCGGAATGCCCGCCGGCGGCGACATACTTCCTGTAGCCGTCCTTGCATGGACCATATTCCAGATTGTCGAAGATGTGCCGCCGCTTCACCTCGCCCTCGCTGCCGGCCAGGGACCCGGCCTGCGCGGCGACGGGCGACGAGACGATCGCGGCGCCCGCCGCGAAAACCAGCAGTATTGATGCTCCTGCACGCAAGTCGATGCTCTCCCTATCCGGATGTTTCCATCGAGAGTAGCAATGTCGGTGCAGGATTCAATCGTATTTCCGGGTCTTCGGTCCGTCTCCGATACAATCCCGCCGACGCGTTGCAGTTGTGCCGCAGTCGACCGCGCGAGACATCCCCGCCGATGCCGGCTGCCGCCTGGCCATCGGTCCGCGGAAGGTCGCGGCCTCACGGCCGCGGGTCGTTCCAGTGCACCATCGGCAGGCCGGCCACCGGGCTGCGGAAGAACGGGATCCTCGTGCCGCGCAGCGAGCCGATGTAGACCGTCTTCAGGTCCGGGCCGCCGAAGGTGACGCTGGCGAACCAGGGCGCGATGGTGCCGCCGGCGGCCAGCATCAGCTCGGGCGTGGCGGCGCCACGGTCGAAGGCGTCGAGCAGCCGCCGGCTCGCCTCCGGATTGTCGTCGTCGAGGATGATGCGCAGCTCGCCCTCCGGCGTGATGGCGAAGATGCGGTCGGTCATCACATGCGTGCCCCAGAGATTGCCATGGGCGTCGAAGGCGATGCCGTCGATGAAGGCGCCGTGGTCCTCGGGGCCGAAGGTCTGGCGCTCCGACAGCGAGCCGTCGTCCGCCACCCGGAAGCGGGTGATCTTCCGGCCCGTGGTCTCCACCACGTAGAGCCATTCCTCCTTGGCATCGAGGCGCACCTCGTTGGTGAAGGCGATGCCGGTGGCGACCGTGCGCACCGTGTCGCCGTCGACCAGCAGGATCGACCCGTCCTCGATGCGGCGGCTGGCCGCCTCCATCCAGTTCCGGATCTGGGTGGAGACCGTCACCCAGAGCCGGTCCCTGGTGTCGCGCAGCACGAAGTTGACCTTGCCGATCGGCTGGCCGTCGACCCTGTCGATCAGCACCTTGGTTTCGCCCGTGCGGGTCATAAGCTCCAGGCAATCGGTGCCGAAGTTCGAGATGTAGATCGAGCCGTCGCGGGCGAAGGCGAGCCCGTTGGGCAGGGTGCCCTGCGTGAAGCGGGTCGCCTCGTCGGTCGCGCTCGCGAACGCGTCGGCATGGCTCTGCGCGATGAGTTCCTGCGTGCCGTCCGGCTTGATGTGCATGACGCCCGAGCGCGCGTCGGCGGCCCACAGGCTGCCGTCGCGCTCGGCCAGGATGCATTCGGGCCGCTGCAGGTCGTGGCCGACATAGGCAATGTCGGCCTTCGTCACCGTGAAGCCGTCGATCGGGTTGGCCATCTCAGACCTCCATCCAGCCGTCCGCCGTCTTCATGCGATGGCGGATGGTGTTCTGCCGCCCCAGCGTCTGCTCGATGAAGCAGCCCTTCTTGGCGGTCTCGATCAGCTCGACCACCTTCTCCTGCGGCGAGGAACTGTCGATCAGCACGTCGATCTCGAAGGCCTTCGGCGCCGTCTCATAGACCCGGCCGACGGCCTGCCAGTTCCACTGCACCCGCGTCTCGACCTTGAGGTCGTCGATCGTCACGCCGAGCCTTTTGGCGAAGGCGCGGATCTGCGTCATGATGCAGCCGGTGAGGCCGCCCACGAACAGCGCCAGCGGCGGCGGGGCGGAGGCATCGCCGCCGTGGAAGGAGCCCTCGTCGGTCGCCATCTCGAACGGCCCTTCCGGGAAGGGCTGCACCATGGTGACGGAAAGCTCGTTGCGCATCTTGCCGGTGGCGTGTCCGGTGCAGTCGAACTGCACGACCGCCTTGTCCGCGACGGGAGCGCTCATCAGAAGGCCACCCGGTCGCCGCCCTTGAGGGCGAGCATGGCGCGGGCCTCGGCGGGCGTCGCGATGCCATGGCCGAGTTCCTCGAGGATCTTGCGGATCTTGGCGACCTGCTCGGCATTCGATCCGGCGAGCCTTCCCTTGCCGATGTAGAGCGAGTCCTCCAGCCCGACGCGGACATGCCCGCCGAGCAGGGCGGCCTGCGTGATGAAGGGCATCTGGAAGCGGCCGGCAGCCAGCACCGACCAGACGTAGTCGTCGCCGAACAGCCGGTCGGCGGTCTGCTTCATGAAGGCGACGTTCTCGACGTCGGCGCCGATGCCGCCCAGGATGCCGAAGATCGACTGGACGAGGAAAGGCGGCTTCACCAGTCCCTTGTCGACGAAATGCGCCAGGTTGTAGAGGTGGCCGATGTCGTAGCATTCGTGCTCGAAGCGCGTGCCGCAGCCTTCGCCCAGATGCTGCAGGATGTAGGCGATGTCGCGGAAAGTGTTGCGGAAGATGTAGTCGTCCGTCGCTTCCAGGTACGGCTTCTCCCAGGAATGCTTCCACTCCTTGTACTTGCCGGCCATCGGGTGCAGCGCGAAGTTCATCGAGCCCATGTTGAGCGAGCAGAGCTCCGGCTCGGCCTTCAGCGGCGCGGCCAGCCGCTCCTGCACGGTCATGCCGAGCCCGCCGCCGGTGGTGATGTTCACCACGGCATCCGTCGCCTGCTTGATGCGCGGCAGGAACTGCATGAACACCGCCGGGTCGGGCGTCGGCTTGCCCGTCTCGGGATCGCGGGCATGGAGATGCAGGATCGCTGCGCCGGCCTCGGCGGCGTCGATCGACTGCGTCGCGATCTCGTCCGGCGTGATCGGCAGCGCGTCCGACATGGTCGGCGTGTGGACGCCGCCGGTGACGGCGCAGGTGATGATGATCTTGTCGTTCTTGCGGGCCATGGGGTCCTCCCTGATGTGTCTGTCGTTCTCGTCGCGCGAGCCCGGCGCGTCAGCCGGGCCGTGGTTTCACGATGCGGTTCCTGAGCGTGCCGATGCGCTCCACGGTGAGTTCCATCACGTCGCCGGGCGCCAGCTGGCGGCCTATTTCCAGTCCGCAGCCGGTGCCGACCGTGCCCGAGCCGATCACCTCGCCGGCGTGGAGCGGCTCCGACATGGACAGGTAGGAGATGATGCGCGCGAAGGAGTGATGCATGTCGCGCGAATTGCCGCCGCCCCGGCGCTCGCCATTGACGCGCACCTCCATGTCGAGCGCGACCGGATGGTCCACCTCGTCGGCGGTGAGGATGTAGGGGCCGAGGATGTTGCCGGTGTCGAAATCCTTGCCCTTGGTCGGGCCGAGCTGGCCGGGCGTCTCCTTCAGCTGCGCGTCGCGCGCCGACATGTCGTTGAAGATCGTGTAGCCGAAGACGTGCTCCATCGCCCGCTCGGCCGGGATGTCCGCGCCGCTCTTGCCGATGACGACGGCGATTTCCAGCTCGTAGTCCATGAAGGACGAGTAGGACGGCCATATCGTGTCCTGCCCGTGGCCGATCACCGAGAGGTGGTTGCACTTGTAGTATATCGGCTGCTCGTACCAGACGGCCGGGATGTCATAGCGCTTGCCCGTCCGCTTTTCCGCCTGGTCGTAGGCATTGCGCAGATGCGCCTCGAAGGCCAGGCAGTCGCGCATGCGCACCGGGCGGGGCAGGGGCGCCCGGAAGGTCACCAACGCTTCCGCCACCAGGGCCTCCGCAGGCGGCGCGGCGAGCAGCCCACGCGCCGCCTCCAGTCCGTCCGGACCCGCCTCGATCAGCGCCTGCATGGAGGCGAAGCACGAGCCGTCCAGCCCGGCCAGCCTCGCGGCATGGGCGAGGTCGAGCAGCAGCCCCTCCGACTGGACGGCCGCCACGAAGTCACGGCCCGAGGAGACGACGGTCGCGAGACGCACCGCCTACACCTCGAAGATCGCGACGGCGCGGGTGAAGCCCGCGGACGCCGCCTTGATCTTGAAGGGGAAGCAGGCGATCTCGTAGCCCGTCGCCGGCAGCTGGTCGAGGTTCGCCAGCTTCTCGATGTGGCAATAGCCGATCTCCATGCCCGCGCGATGGCCTTCCCAGATGATCTTCGGGTCGTGCGTCTGCGCGAACCGCTTCGCCGTGTGGACGAAGGGCGCGTCCCAGCTCCAGGCGTCCGTGCCGGTCACGCGCACGCCGCGCTCGAGCAGCCAGATCGTCGCCTCGCGGCCCATGCCGCAGCCGCGCGCCACGTAGTCGGGCTGGCCGTAGCGGGCGCCGGCGGCGGTGTTCACCACCACGATGTCGAGCGGGCGCAGGTCGTGGCCGATGCGCTTCAGTTCCGCCTCGACATCCGCGGCGGTGGCCACGTAGCCGTCCTCCATGTGGCGGAAGTCGAGCTTGACGCCGGGGTTGAAGCACCATTCCAGCGGCACCTCGTCGATGGTGATCGCCCGCTCGCCATTGTTCATGGTCGAGGCGTAATGATAGGGCGCATCGAGATGCGTGCCGTTGTGGGTGGAGACGCTGAGCTGCTCCACCGCCCAGCCCTCGCCGTTCGGCAGCTGGTCCTTCGTCAGGCCGGGAAAGAAGGGCAGGATCTGCCCGCCGGTCATCTGGTGGTCGAGATAATCGATCTTCGGCAGAGCCATCGGCGGATCGGAGGCGATCCCCATTTCGAGGGCGACGGACAGGTCGACGATGCGGCGCGGCATGGCGGTCTCCGGGACTAGCGGGCGAGTAGGCCGGTGGCGAGGAACGGGAAGGCGAGGACGAGCGCGAGCACGATGCCCATCATGACGGCGAAGGGGGCCGCGCCGCGGAAGATCTCGCCGAGCGAGATGGAGTCGTCGTTCAGCGTCGACTTGATGACGAAGACCGACAGCCCGAAGGGCGGGGTCAGCAGCCCGATCTCCACCGCGATCACGGTGACGATTCCGAACCAGATGAGGTCCACGCCCATCGGGATGATGACCGGCAGCATCAGCGGGACCAGGATCAGCATGATCGAGGACGAATCGAGGATCGTCCCCATCAGGATCACGAGCAGCACGTAGGCGAGGATCACGCTCCAGAAGCCGATATCGGCCGTCGCGACGAAGGAGCCGAACTCCGCAGGCAGGCCGGACAGCGACAGCATGCGCGAGTACATCTGCGCGGCGATGATCAGGAAGGAGATCGAGGCCGTCACCAGGCCCGTGTCGGTCAGCACCTCCCAGAAGCTGCGCCACGTCAGCGCTCGGCGGACGAGGCCGATCGCGATCGCGCCGAGGCAGCCGACCGCGCCGGCCTCGATCGGGGTGAAGAAACCGGCGTAGAGGCCGCCGAGGACCAGGCCGATCAGCGTCGCGATCGGCAGCCCCTTGGCGGCGAGGTCGCGGGCCGACATGTCGTGCTCGGTGTCGCCCGACAGGTTCTCCCCGATGAAGGACGGCCAGAAATAGGCCATCAGGACCACGCCGACGGCGAAGACCAGCGCCAGCAGGATACCCGGCAGCACGCCGGCCAGGAACAGGTCGCCGACCGACTGCTCCGTCAGCAGGCCGTAGAGAATCAGCAGCAGGCTCGGCGGGATCAGCATGCCGAGCACCGAGGAGCCGGCGACGACGCCGACGGAGAACTTCCTGGTGTAGCCGTGGCGCACCATCTCGGGCACGGCGAGCCTGGTGAACACGGCGGCCGAGGCGATCGAGATGCCGGTGATGGCGGCGAAGATGGCGTTGGCGGCGACGGTCGACACGCCGAGCCCGCCCTTGAGACGCCGGAACAGCTGGTTGGCGACGTCGAACGCGTCGCGGCCGAGCCCGGTCACCGAGACGAGGAAGCCCATCAGCACGAACAGCGGCACGACGCCGAAGAAATAGGAGGAGATGGTCTCGGAGGCGGCGAGAGCGAGAAGCTTGCCGGCGAGCAGCGGCGAGCCCTTCATCATCCAGACGCCGACATAGGAGCAGAGCATGAGCGCGATCGGCACCCACAGGCCCGCATAGACCAGCACGATCATCGCGCCGAGGGTGGCGAGTCCGATCTCGAAGCTGCTCATCGGGCGTCTCCGCCGTTCCTGGGGTGGAAGATGTCCACGAGCGCTATCGCGCCGGCGATCAGCATCTGCATGACGAGGGCGGCGCAGCCGATCAGGATCACCAGCTTGACGGGCCATTCGGGCGCGGTGAAGTCGCCCACCGTGCCGACATAGGTGCCGCGCTCCCAGGCCTTCTGGAAGAGCGGCCAGCTTGCCGAGAAGAGGAACCAGACGAGGGCGATGGCGGCCGCCACGTAGCCGAGTTCGACCGCCGCACGCAGCCGCGGCGACCGCCTCGCGATGGCGTCGAGCAGTGCGTCGGTGCGGGTGAACCGGCCCATGCGGAACGCCTGCGAGACCTGCAGGAAGACGATCGCCACGATCGACATCGAGACGATCTCCGGTACACCGGAGATCGGCGCGAGGAAGAGGTTGCGCCCGAGCACGTCGGCGTTGACCAGCACGACGAGCGCCAGGATCAGCAGCGTGCCCACCACGTTGAGCCCGTTCGAGATGGTGTCGGCGGTGGCGCGGATGCGCCTGCCCCAGCCGGAGCCGGCGGTCGGCTCCGGCGTCGCTCCATGTGCCATGGACGTTCGCCCCCTCGGTATTGCCTGTGTTGTCGAGCGACCGCGCGCTATTCCTGGTCCCAGTTGCGGACCGGCTTGCCGCCCGCGGCGCGGACCGCATCCATGTAGGCCTTGAGGATCTCGGTTCCGGCCTTGCCTTCGCCGTCGACCTTCGACGCCCAGGTCTTGGCGACGTTGTCCATGCCCGCGGCCCACTTCTGGCGGAAGGCGTCGTCAACCTCGGTGATCGTGGCGCCCTGGTCGGCCATGGCCTTGAGGGCTGCTTCCTGCGCGGCGCCGAGATCGGCGAGATAGGCGGTCTTGAAGGCTTCCGCGCCGGCCTTCAGCGCCTTCTGCACCTCTTCCGGCTGCTCGTCGTACCAGCCCTTGTTGGCCGCCAGCGCGCCGGCATACTGCGCGCCGAAGCCGATCCTGGTGACGTAGGGCGCCACTTCGTAGAGCTTGCCGGGCAGGGCGGCTGTGGCGAAGACGATGACGCCGTCATACACGCCGGTCTTGATCTCGTTGTAGTAGGTGGTGAGGTTGCCGGAGACGCCGACCGCGCCGCTGCCCGCCAGCCAGTTCACCGCCGGTCCGGGCGCGCCGATCTTCTTGCCCTTGAGATCCTCGATCGACTTCACCGGGAAGGTGGTCATCAGCAGGTAGTCGTCGATCGCCGACGGGCCGCCGAGATATTCCAGGCCGTTCTCCTCCCAGGTCACCTTCATGGCGGCGTTCGACGCATGCAGGCCGTCGACCGTGTTGGCCACCAGGGCGGGATCGCTCGAAACGAAGGGCGTGTAGTAGCTGACGTTCTGCAGCGACAGCTTGGCGGGGTCGAAGACCGACGAGATGACGCCGACCTGCGCGAGACCTTCCTCGGTCGCCTCGAGTTCGTCGCCCACCTTGGCCAGGGAGCCGCCATACTGCTCGTCCCACTTGATCTCGTGGCCGCTGCCCTCGAGCGCCTTGTTGACGGCGGGGATGAAGGTCTGGCTGGCGTGCTTGACCCAGCGGAAGACGGGCGGGTGGCCGGCCACGATGGTGGCATCGATGGTCTCGGCGCGGGCGCCGGCTGCCGAAGCGGCGAGCGCGGCCGCGACGACGGCGTACTTCAGAAGCGTCTTGTCGAACATGGTTTCCTCCCTGGGTTCGATCGGTTTGTCGATGGACCGTTTCGTCAGTCCCTGTGCATCAGCGCCCTCACACCCGCGCTGGAAAAGGCGACGACGGCGCGCAGCAGCTTTGCCGTGTCGGGGTGGTCGTAGCGGTCGGACATGCGGCCGGCCCGGTTGGCGATGCCGACCGCGGCGATGCCGGCGCCGAGCGACAGAAGATAGGCGCGGATCGCGTCGCTCTCCGTCATCTGCGGCTCGATCTCGCGAAAGGCATCGGTGAAGCGGCGCGCGATGCCGTCGAAATTCTCCGCGATCACCCGCTTGGCGACTTCGTCGACCGAGTGGGTGAAGACGGCCAGCATCTTGACGTAGGAATAGCCGCCCTGCTCCTCGTCGGTCGCCAGCTCGATCAGCGGCGCCAGGAAGGCCTCGATCAGGTCGTCGACGGTGGGCTGCCCCTTCTCCCTGAGGGCAGCGAGGCGGACGTCGCGCTGGGCGTTCACGAAGGACGAGCGGCGGCGCATGATCGCGTGCAGCAACCCTTCCTTGGAACCGAAATAATAGGCGATCATCGCCTGGTTCACGCCCGCGTCGCGGGCGATGCCGCGCATGGAGGCGCCCGCATAGCCGAACTCGGCGAACGCCCGCTCGCCCGCCGACAGGATGGCGGTGCTGACGTCGCTGTCGGTGCGCGTCTGCGTGAGCATGATCAGGCAGGTCCTCCCATTCGTTAAACGTTTGACGAATTCCCGGATGGAGTCAAGACGGAACCTGTGGACGGTCCACGTCCGGTCCTTCGGCAGGTGGACGCCGGGCCGACCGCCGGGGCAGGGCGAGCGGACAACGCGGGCATGGCGGGTCGGGGCGGAGGAGCAGGCGAGATGCCTTGCGGTCCCTCCCCGGATGCGCAGCTGTGGCGGCACACCCGTTCACGCACGGCGACACGGGTGTCGGCGGCGATGCGTCAGGGTGGCGGACGATGCCGCGGCGGCCGGGACGCGCGGCTCAGCGCCTGAAGCGCAGCGTCACGCCGAACGAGAAGGTGGGGCCGCCCACGCCCTCGGGCGGGCGGGGGTAGGGCGCGGCGCGACGGGCGACCGCCAGCGCCTCCTGGTCGAGGATCGCATGTCCCGAGCTCGACGAGACGCGCGCGCCGGCGAGGCCTCCGGCGCGGTCGATGGTGATCGACAGCCGCGTCGCGCCGGTGATGCCCGCCTTGCGGGCCGCGGCAGGATATCGTTTGTGGCGCTCGACATGGGAGAGCACCCGGCGGCCGTACTTCTCCTCCGCGCCTGCAGCGGCCGCGGCGCTGGCCCGGCTTCCGGCGCTTGCGGCAGCGGCGGGCTTGCGGGCCGCGGTGTCGGCCTGCCTGCCATCGGACGAGGCCGTGGCCTTCGCCCGCGGGCTCTGCCTGCCGGGGGCGGGGCGAGCGGACGCGTTCTCGCCACTCGGATCGACGGCGCGGGCCGGCGCTTCCACGCGATCGGCTCTCGTCGGTGTCGGCCTCGCCGCGGCGGCCTGCGGCTCCGGACGCGGCCGGGGCACCTGTGTCATCGTGTGCGGCAGGAGAGCGTCCTGCCCGCCCTGCGGCGCGGGCCCTGCCACAGGCGGTGTCGCCAGCAAGGCGACCGTCGCGGCATCCGGAGCAGGCGGTGCGAAGGCCGGCGCCGCCGGCGGTGCAGCCGACGGGGCCGGCGCTGCAGCCGGCCGGGCCGGCGCGGCCGTCGCGACTGCTGGCGCCGCCGGCTGCGGCGTCTCCGCGTCGGCCGAGGCCATCGGGTCGGCGGGCGCAACGGCCGCCTCGGACGGACCATCCACGGCAGGGAGCTCGGCGTCGGCCGTTTCGGCCACGACCGGGACGGCCATCCCGGCCTCGACCGGCTGCGCCGCGGACGGGACGGCTTCCACCGCATCCGCTCCGGTCGGCACCGCTTCCGCGGCGGCCTCGGGCGCGACCGGCCCTGCCGCCGGCGCCGGCTCGGCCGGCGCGGCAGGTTCGGCGATGGCCGCGTCCGGTGCCGCTTCCGCGGCGGCGGGCTCGACCGGG
>Ga0208243_1000564_pt1 | contig 19354 bp, 12 predicted proteins | sample Subbio2Aug_QV12A_FD_184826 | JGI IMG/M metagenome (GOLD analysis project Ga0208243, IMG submission 184826) | Serpentinite rock and fluid subsurface biosphere microbial communities from McLaughlin Reserve, California, USA - CR12Aug_QV12A (SPAdes) | ecosystem: Environmental > Terrestrial > Deep...
CACTTTCAAATAAACTAACAATCTCTCGTTTAAACTCTTCTGAGTAAACTCGATGCTTTCTGATTTTTCTTAAATTTGCTTTCATAATAAGTTGACTTTTGTGGTCAACCTATATCAGGGACGGACATTTTGTGGTCAACCTATATCAGTGACGGACAGGGACTCAACTTAAGCTCCAACTGTTCATAGTTTAGTTAGTTATGTAATACTCAACTCGAACCATAAAAAAGGTCTACATACAATTTCAGTTGATACAGTTCGATGGCATCTTGGTGGTGTTGGTGCAATTGGGTAATGTCAATAAAATACAATTCGTTGGCAAAGGATTTCTCCCCTACCAAATGTTCCAATACCGTATATACTGCTTCTTGTAACCTAGGATGGTTTTGCTGCACATAGTAATTGTTGAGTAAAACTTGTATCCCTAGTTCTTTTGGCCATTCAGAACAAACCAAAGGCAAGAAATACATTTTACTGATGTGAAGGGTCACCCCAAAATAGGAAAAAGGTTGGTCGGTACCCTCTAGAAAGGGCACTAAATTGGTTTGGGGTTGTAAAAAAGCGGTTATTTTCCAATGCTTTACAACCGGGGCATGGTACACCAACAGCTGCACCTCTTTAAATAAATACGGATTGCCATTGGCGGTAACAATTAATTCGGCATTGGTGCTATCATGGTAGCTAATGATCAAACCTAAATCGCGGTGGTACTGGTGTAATTTTTGGAGCAATAGGTCAAATTGTTTTTTAATTTTTGCTTCAGGAATTTCCTTAAATAGCAAAAACACAAAATGGTTTTGTTGAAAGTAGTGCCAAAAGTTGGTGATGGATTGCATGGGATGATGTGGTTAGGGATTGGTTGGTGGTTGGGTAGAATTATTATCGCTTGTCGAGACTATTGGGCGGAAAAGCTATCAGGTTAAACATTTCTCTCATTCTGCTGCGGACTCGGTTGCCATAAGTACTTTCAATTTCAGATGCCGAAAGATTGGTGGTGATGTGGGTGATTAGCTTTTTGGAGACAAATAAATCGTATCTGCTGAGCATGATTTCAGCCATCACATTGCACTCGTTACCATAGTATTTTAAATTGCTCTCTACACCCAAATCGTCAAAGCAATAGTTTCGCAATTCTGCATGGTATAATTGTCCGATGCTATATTTGTGAATGGTTTGGTAGCCTTCTTGGATAAACTCAAAACTTACTTCGCGACAGGATTTGAGGATGAATTTATGATTGGTCTGGGCAACAAATTTCATTAAATGCATCCAAGTGGTCTTGCCACAACCAATGGGGCCAGCCAGTAAGATTCCTTTTTCTAAATCGATGTTATTTTGCAAACACGCTTTTTCATCTCTCAAAAAATAGGCAACTAATTGGTGTATCCATAGATGGTCTGCTGGTGAAATGGTAAACTTTTTGCCAAACAGCTCCATGCCTTTGCTTTGTAGCCATGCAATGATTTCGGGATAGTTGTATTGGGAGGTGGGTGATGGATGCATTGGAGGTTTGAGGTTTAAGGTTTAAAGTTTAAGGTTTAAAGTTTAAGGTTAAAAGCTAAAGGCTTAAAGCATACTGCCTACAGCTTATAGCTTATAAAATATTTGCATACGGATGACACGGATTAGGCGGATTTATACGGATTTATGTTGTTATTAAATATTTTAAATTTTAAATGTTTTACCAATTAATATGCTGATAGCAAATAGCTTAAAGCATATTACCTACAGCTTATAGCTTAAAAATATTGGCACACGGATGACACGGATTTGGGGAATTTATACGGATTTATGTTGTTATTAAATATTTTAAATTTTAAATGTTTTACCAATTAATATGCTGATAGCAAATAGCTTAAATCATACTACCTACAGCTTACAGCTTATAAAATATTTGCACACAGATGACACGGATTTGGGGAATTTATATGGATTTATGTTGTTATTAAATATTTTAAATTTTAAATTTTTTACCAATTAATATCCTGATAGCAAATGGCTTAAAGCATATTGCCTACAGCTTATAGCTTGAAAAATATTGGCACACGGATGACACGAATTAGGCGGATTTGTACGGATTTATGTTGTTATTAAATATTTTAAATTTTAAATTTATTACCAATTAATATCCTGATAGCAAATGGCTTAAAGCATATTGCCTACAGCTTATAGCTTGAAATGAATTCGCACCGATGTATTTTAGGCAGATTGCGAGCATCGCATTGGTAGAAAAATTAAACTTTTGATGAATAAAGTCTACAAAGGTTCTGCATAATTTTTATCGGTGGTTGTAGCAAGCTGTTTGGCTCGTTGGTGTGGTATAGATGTGTATTGTGGTGATACAGAATGGCTATTTAACATCCAACTTTGGGCTGCTGCTTGCCAATTGACCATTGGGGTTTTTCCGCCAATTAACCAGCCAACGCTTGAAAAATAATGGAAGAACTTTTGGGCTTCTACTCCCGGAAAATTGTTTTGCATAAAATATGCACTCACTTGCTCCATGGTTGGATGCCCTCCTTTCTGCTCTGTTGCAAAAGGCATGGATGTTTCTTTCTTTTTTTTTCGCAACTTTTTTTCTTTCTTTTCAGCCTCGATCTCTTGATGAAAAACCAAATCTTTGGCAACATCTGCTATTTCCTCAAAATTTTTGGATGGCATAAACTCGTTTGCAACGTTAGAACTATTTGGAATGTTTGGTTGGTTTGTATGGTTTATATAAGGTACTACTGCTTGTTCAGTACTTGTTTCAGTGCTTGTACCAAACTGGTTCAGAACCGGTTTGGTAACCTGCTCAAAAGGAGGTTCATTTTTTGGTTTTCTGTCATTTCGTGTAGTTGGCTTTAACTCCTCCGAAAAATTAAACATGATCACATGGCTCCCTTTGAATGGATTGTACGATGGTTCGTAATGGATATAGCCAAATTGGTGTAAGTTTTTTAGGCACTTGTGGTAGGTTGCTTTGGAGCTGATTTTGCTGATTCGCATTACTTCGTCACGACTAATACTGATGGGGTTTTTAAATCGATTACAATTCCAAAATTGAAACAATGCCATGTATAGACTCACATGGGTGGGATTCAACATTTTGTCGGCAGTCACTTTTTCGAAAAATCCGGTGAGGTGTTTGATGTAGTTCATGGGTGGGAGGTTTAAGGGTTAAGGTTTAAGGTTTAAAGTTTAAAGTTTAAGGTTTAAAGTTTGAGATTGAGGTTTGAGGTTTGAGATTTGAGATTATGCTAAAGGCTTAAAGCATACTGCCTACAGCTTATAAAATATTGGCACACTGATGACGCGGATTGGGCGGATTGACACTGCTATTAAATATTTTAAATTTTAAATTTTTTACCAATTAATATGCTGATAGCTTAATGCCTAAAACATTCTGCCTACAGCTTACAGCTTGAAAAATATTGGCACACGGATGACATGGATTTAACGGATTGACACTGCTATTAAATATTTTAAATTTTAAATACTTTTATCAGTTTTTCATAGAAATGTGGTATCAAAGGTTGCATAGGTTTTAGTGGTTTTTTTTCTCTAACTACCTCAACCTTTTCACTATTGACTATTCACAGTTCACTTTTCACTAAACAAGCATTTTCTGAATCTCCTCCAGATTATAATAAATAATGCCTCCAATTTTGGTATACGAAAGGGTCCCGTTGATGCGGAGATTTTGAAGGGTGCCAGGAGAAATTTGGAGCAATTCACGAACTTCTTTTGACTTAAGCCATTGTTTGGTGGAGGGTGATTTGCTTTTCAACAATGCTTTGAGGTCGTTGATTATTTCTTCTTTTACTTCTAAGAGGTCTTCTAAAGTTGCCAATTGGTTTTGATACAATACCCTTTTATTTTTGGCTACAGGCATTTCTTTTGTTCCCATATCACTTGTTTTAAATTGCTATGGCACAAAATTGTATTATTTGCAATGCTTTATTTCAGAAGTGCCACCGAAGTGGAAAACAAAAAGTTTCGAATTATTTCAAAAACAATTGATTTCTAGGTTGTTAAGAAGTTGCGTTTTTGGCACTTTTATTTAACTCGTTGATAAAAGAAGTGGGAGACAATCCCGTTTTGGATTTAAAAGACTTGGTAAAAATTTGGGTAGAACCAAATCCAGCCTCTTCCGCCAAAGCTTGGTTGGTGTAATTGCGAAACTTATGGTGGTGCACCAATAAATCAACCACATGGTCAACTTTGAGGTCGTTGATGTAGTTGATGGTTTTTTTGCCTCGATAATGGGCAATGATTAACGACACATATTTGGTGTTGGTATGCAGTAGGTTTGCCAACTTACTCAAGGTCATGTCTTTTTCAATATACTTTTTGTGCTGCTCAAACTTTTCTAAATTTTTGAGGATGCTTTTCTGCAACTCCGGGTTGATAGGGATATTGGACTCTTCTGGGTTGGTATGCCATTCTTTTGGTTTGTTGGCAATTTCGAGAATGCGTTTTACTTTTTTACTTTTTTGAAGTTTATTTTTAATCCTCCAAATAATTGCACTTAAAACGATCAACCCAATTACTCCCATCAGTATATGGTTAGAGGTGTTCTTTTGTTTTAGGCTTTGTTGTAAGCTTTCTTTTTTGGCCAAAAGCGTTTTGGTGTCGTATTCTTGGTGTACCTTTTGGGTTAAATCCTTGAATTGTAGATTGCTTTTTTTGTCGAACTCCAATAGCAAATTAACATAAAATAACTGTTCAGAAATTTTGCCAGTATTTTGGTAGTACTCAATGATTTTTTCGTACCCATCGCGAAATTCAGGCCGGTAATAGTTATTTTTTACAATGCCTTCGTTCATTTTAAGGTACCAATGAAGTGCTTTGGTTGGGTTGTGCAGCTCCCAATTGGAACGACCTAAATAATTATAGGTGGCAATGGTGTTGGCAAAATCGTTTTCTTTTTGTAAAACCCCTAAGGTTTTTTCAAACAATGCAATGGCCTCTTGGTATTTTTTTTGAAAAAACAGATTGATTCCCTCTGCATTTTGAAAGTAATATTGCATGTAAGGAATTTCGTATTCTTTTGCCAGCTTCTCCCCCATCTTATTGTAATAGGCAGCTAAATCGGATCTGTTTAATTGGATGTAGGCAAGTGAAATGGCATGCATGGATTTTAGGTATGCCATGTCGTTTTCTTCTTTAAAAAAAAGAATGCAATCTGACAACAATGCTACTGCTTCGTGGTGGTACCCTAACATGTGTTTGGTTAGTGCCATGCTGTATTTTACTTTATGGATGAGGTACTCATCTTGAGAATGGACCAAATAATTATTTGCCAAAATATAGTTTTCCAATGCCAAGGAAAAATTTTTATCTCCGTAATGGGAAGCACCAATAGATAAATAGGCATTGCCAATTAATTCATTGTTGTTCGCATCTAACGCCAATTGGAGCATGCTATCGGCATAAATTTTTCGAAACTTGTATTCTGAAAGATGCATTTTTGCTTTGAAAGCTTGTACCATTTGCATTGGGTTGTTGTCTTTTTTAGCTTTTTTCAACCATTCTTCTGCAATTTTCCATGACTTGGCAGTATCTTTTTTGTATCTCATCAATTGGCTTTCCAAATTCCCATACTCATTTTCGGAACCTTGATAGGCTGAGACTTGCCAAAAGGTCATGCAGAGTAAACATGCATAATAGATTTTTCTTAAGTAGCACATAAAAGTAAGGTTTGGGATAATTAAAATCAACTGTAAAAAAAAAATTGTCATAGGCTTTGTAAAAGCCTCATTGGAGGGCAAAAGTTGGAGCAAAATATTTCAAATTTAATAGAAAGAGGGTTTAATTTCCAAATCTAATATCAAAAGTAGTTTTTATATGGCTTCTCATTGATGGTGCTGATGGTACCCTAAATCCCTTAGCTCATTAAATTCTGAAAATGAATTATTGGATTCGGGAATGCTTTAACCTTGTGCTTGTTGGGGTGTTTTGTGCCTCCTAGATTTGTGTCGAATTCAAATCACTTGCATGCAAAATCCACTACCCGGGAGGATATCATTTTTGTTTCACCACAACCCTTTAAATTTTAAAAATGATGAAAATCTTATTCTTTATTCCTGTTATGATACTATTCTTTTCTTGCGAAAAACCTATGCATGAAGACAGCACCCAAGCTGCACTCCCTAGCAGCTATATGCAAAGAGGTATCGATAGTATCCCGTTTTATTCCAACAATCCGTATGATGCCATTGGGGCAGTGTATGGTGAGATTTTGCAAGCTCATTTAGATGCTGCTGCAACACCTACTAGCAATGACAGCATTTATGCCTATGTGAATCAGTTGGTGGTACAACATTCCTTTTTCCATTCGCTTTCCTACCAGCAATATTCAAAAATTGAATTGGGTAGATTAGAAGATTATATCACTTATGGAAAAACTTTGCTTCCGGGTATCATTCAACAACTGAACTTGAGTACAGAAGTAAAGTCTTCTCATGAAGAATTTGTGGAACTATTGATAGACAAACTAAATGAGCGAGAAGACTATTTGGTTATTCACGAATACATTTTAGATTATGAAGACCGTATTTTGGATGATAAAGAAATTGGTACCACCGATAAACAATATTTGTTAACTGTAAGTTCCATATTGCGTCACAGCACTTATGCCAAAAGAAAAAGACCAAAGAAAAATACCGATTTAGATTGGGATTGGCTTACTGCAAGTGTACTTGGCACTGTGGAAGGTACGGCTCAAGGGGATGCCAATGGTTTGACGGCATCGTTAAAAGCAGCAATTATGGAGAATCCATCCCCTTAAAGGCATTTAAATTACATTCAATCCTTGATTTTTTTGCATTTTTTAAAAAAGCTATCTGTCTAAAGGCAGATAGTTCTTTTTTATCGAATTTGGATTTAGATTTCTTTATGTAATCTACTTATTAGTATACCACTTTTGAAAAGTGACAAATACAACAAATCAACCTAATAAGTCAGCATTAACTTCGTATAAAGCCCCGTAAAACCTGACAAAAAGTTTATTGTAGTAGTTAATTGCTTTTCATTTAAATCATTTTTAAATGGCGTATAAATACGTATTGTAGTAACCAAAATTCCGCATTAAGTTGCCAAATCCATTTATGACTTCATGGATGGATTGAAAATGCAATAAACCACTAACCAAACCAACTTATATGAAAACTTTATTCACCCATTTGTATTTCAAACTACTATTGGTCATTTTAATTATTCATGGATTTTCTGCATTGCAGGCCCAAAACAATACCGGGGTTTATTTGTCGTGGGACAAAGAATTTGCATGTCAGATTTGGACAGATCCCGATCAAAACAGAAAATATTTAGAGGATATCGAACCCGCCAATTGTATGCGGGTATGTAAAGGAAGTGAGGTGGTGTTTGAATTACATCAATTGCCCTCGAATGTGGTGGTAACTTGGTATGCGAGTGGAGGGGTGTTACAGGTATTGCAACCCCACAGAGTTCGTGTAAATTTTACCCATCAAACATCCGGTGAATTGAGTTTTTCCTATACCTTAAATGGCCATTTGATTAGCAGAAGCCTTTGTATTGAAAAATTAGATTTGCCGGAAGTAGACTTTATGGTAAACAATATGCCTAATGCACCTATTGTTTCATGTTATGAAGAATCGTTGGTATTTACCAATTTGAGTATTTCACACGGCTCTGAAATAGTAAATTATTTGTGGGATTTTGGTGATGGTTCTTTTAGTTATGAACCCAACCCTGTATACACTTATTCGCAGCCAGGCTTTTACCAAGTTAGCTTAGTGGTTACCAATGCTTGTGGTTGCAGCAACAGCATGCAATATGATGTGGAAGTGGTTCCTGAAAGGGCTTATGCCATTGAATGCCCTACGGTAGTTTGTGAAAACTCGATTGAAACTTACCACGTTTCCTTTGATGCCATGCATGATTGTAGCAGTTTTACTTGGCAAGTAGAAGGTGGTGAAATTATTAATGAAGTAAATGGTATAGTTCAAATTATTTGGAATCAAGTAGATGCCAGTGGATTTGGCTATGTTACCTTTGTTCCGGAAGACTGTAATATAGAGTGCAGAAAGCCCACCACGGTTAAAATACCCGTGATACTGAGTAACGGAACTATTCAAGGGAGTGAAAATATTTGCAGTGGTGTACAAGAAAGATATCAAATTCCGGCTTGGCCCACTACAGATGTCACCTGGACTGTTGTTCCATTGACTATAGCAGCTGCAGAAGATGTGTCTATATTTTTAACCGACCAACGCAATGAAGTGGCTATTTCAACTAATTTGCAACAAGGGACTTTTCTTTTAAAGGCCATGTATCACAATACCCTTTTGGGCTGTAGTGGCGAGGCTACTATGACCATTACCATCAAACCCAAATTGGAACTCATTGGAGTAACTTCCAAAATATGTGTAGGCGAAGCCATTCAAGTGAGCAATTCGTTGGGGGTTCCTGTAATTTATCAAATTTACCGACTGTTTGGCACTACAACCAATCAATTGATTGCAACGGTACCTAATGTGATTGATTTAAATCATGTGATATCGCAAGTTGGCAAATATTATGTGATTGTAAATAGCTCTGCATTTTGCGACATTCCTAGGTTTTGGTTTGATGTATTGCCAAAGCCAGCTGTTCCGGGAACCATTTCCGGTCCTTTACAAGTATGTCCGAATATTGCCTATACTTATGCAGTAAGCAATCCGAATTCAGCCATGGATTATGAATGGAGTATTTTGAACAACCAAGGTCAAATTATTGGTAGTGCCATAGGCACTAGTGTGCAGGCAGTATTCCAGCAATTGCCTGCCCAAATTAGTGTTCGTGCCATTCATCCGGAATTGGGTTGTTACTCCGACCCAAGGAATGCCACCATCCAACCAATCCCCTTACAAGGCACCATTGTTGGATCGTCTACTGTATGTCCGAATTCCGTTACCTTATTTCAATTAAACGAACTTAATTCTTCCAATTTACATCAATCGGCAGATACTTATCATTGGAGTTTATCCGACCCCTCTGCAGGAAGTGTTTCACAAGGACAAGGCACCAATACCATTCAAATAACTTGGAACAACAGCAGTTCACAACAATCGGTACAATTGATCGCTACCCTAACCAAATGTACCTTACCTGCTGTGGCCATTACCAAAACACTACAATTGTTGGATCCGGCACCAATGATACAAATCAATGGCCCAGTAACCTCTATTTGCGGTGGTGCAAGTCCGTTGTTTATTGTAAGTGCCACCAATGGCATCAACATCCAAACTGCACAAGTATCTTGGCGAGTGAATGGGCAACCTATCAATGGCAATCAATTGCAACAAACGATACATTTGGTAAACACAACCAATGCCACCATCACTACTACAATTACAGCACAAATTACAGGATTTGGCACTTGTGGGGTGAGTTCTAATGTTGCCAGTTTTAATGTAGAAGTTTTGCCAAATCCACCTGCAGTTGTAAGCATTGTTAGTGGCGGAAATGTTTATTGCTCGCAACAACATATTTCAACCCAACTAAGTGTGGCTACCAATAGCAGCAATGTTACTTTTCAATGGTTTCGGGGCAACCAAGCATTGCCAAATGAAACCAATGCAAATTTGTTGGTTAATAGTAGTTATGGCTTTGGTAGTTATTATTGTGTGGTTACGCATGCCAATGGGTGTGTTGCCAATTCCAATAGCATTGAAATCGTACAAAACTGCAACGATTCGGACGCATGTACGATCATTGTGACACCTGATATGACCAATAGTTCCTTTTTAATGGATTGTAGTACCATACAACTCCAAGGGAATAGCAATGGAACTTTTGCCGGCTATGATGTATATGGGCCTCCAGGCTATCTATACGACCAAACCACCCAAACAGTTACCGGACCGGTTGGTTTGTACCATACTTTTTATAGCGTAAGCTATTTATGTACCAACAATAATACCAATACCCTATCGGAGTACCAACCCATTTTGATTCCGTATGAACCAGATTTGCGTTACAGTGTAAGTTGTTTGAACAACAACCAATTTGAATTGACCTTTTTTGACAATAGCACCGTTTCTTCTTTGGTAGATAATTACCAAGCTGTAATCCAATACCGTTTGCAAGGGGCAACTACTTGGACGACTGCTACTGCCAATCAAAGTATTAATCTAACCTCCGGAAACTATGAGTTGCGTATTACCCTAAGTGGCACCAGTGTGTACCATGCCTTGCCCAATTGCACCCAAAATTTGACCATGAGTTTGGCAGGAATTCCGAATTTGGATATTAGTTTTACTCCAATACAAAACCTTTTGTGTCATGATAGTGCTGTTGAATTTTCATTTAGTCAATTTATTGAAAACTCGTCCTCTTATAATTTTTTATGGAGTTTTGAATCTGGTATTACCAATACACTTCCTTACCCTAAAAGAGTATTCAATACTCCCGGCACCTACCCTATCAGTGTGGTGGTGACCAACCAATTGGGTTGCAGCAGAACTTTTGAAACGAGTATTGTAATTCCGGAAAAATGCTTTGAAGGCAGTTTGGTAGCGAGTCCTGCCAATGCCACCGTGTGCCAAGGGCAAGCAGTAACCATTACCTACCAATCTACCCTACAAGATTGTGCTGTGCAATATTTGTGGATGCATAACGATACCCCTATGCCACAATTCGCCAACCAAAACAGCATTACTGTAAGTACCCCGGGTTATTATTGGTTGCAACTGATCAAACCATTTGCCAACTGTAGGTACGAAGTCCCCAATAGAATCGCTCCAAAATTTACCCAATTGCCAAAAGGGAGAATTTTGTGTCAAGAAGTGTATTGTACCAACGAAGAAATCAACCTTGGTGCCAAAACCTATGGCAATGTGACCTATAGTTTGTATTTGACCGAATTGTCCTTTATTAGTACCAATGAAAATTTGCTCATTGGTAGCTTGCCGGTTGGTACCTATGAGGTAGTGCTAGAAATTCACGACAATACCACCCAATGTATAAACTATGTGTATAGAAGTTTTACGGTGGTACCACAAATAGAATCTATTGCGGTGGGCACCTCCATAGAAAATTGTGCTCCTTATGAGGTAAGGTTAACTGCCAATGCTTTAGGTGCTACCCATTATTTGTGGAGCAATGGGGTAAGTGGCAATAGTGTGGTGGTAAACCATGGTGGGGTGTACCAAGTAACTGCTTATGCAGGGGGTTGTGCCTTTAGCCAAACCATCCAAGTACCAAGACACCCTAGCGAATACGCTTGGAGTTTTCCGAGTGGTTGCTTGGAATGGTGTGAAGAAATGGGACCTCAAATATTAGGTCCTCTGCAACCGATTAGGTATATTGGCTGGGAACACGACAGAGAAGGAACCTTGCAAAGCTATAGTTACGAAACTCAACCTACCTTTGACCTCCCTTTGAATGGAAGTTATCATGCTTATATGGAAAATGACTATGGATGTGCACATTCAACTACACCTTTGCAGATACGTTTTGATAGATGTGACAAATGCAAAATTGAATTTCAAGAAAGTCGAATTGAGCAATTATCTTTTACCAGTCCATACTTATATTACCAACTCACTATTCCGATGGTGAATGCAACTGCTTTTCCGATCCAATTGACCATGCAAGACCCATCAGGTAACTTTTTACTAATTCCCTCGACGGTTACTTTGCTACCGGGGCTAAACCAAATTAGCTTTCAGGTGGTACCTTTGGTAACTCCGCCTGTTGCTACCAATTTGAGTATCGACTTTTTTGGAAGCAGCTTTAACGAAGAGCTGGAAGAGATCCTATGTATCAACCAATTATATCAAATTCCTTTGGAGCCTATGGCAAATAAAGAAGGGAATGAAATTATTGATTCGAAAGAAATTACCAACACCCACAGAAAGATCCAATTGTATCCGAATCCGACCAGCGATCTGGTAACCATCGAAGGTTTGGATGCAACTGTAGATAAGATTGTTTTGTACGATATGCAAGGGAGAAAAGTATGGGAAAATTCGATTGCAGGTGCCAATAGTTCTTTCACTTTCACTACCAATGTATTGCCAAAAGGATTATATTTGGTGGTGTGTAGCCAACAAGGTGTGGTGGTAAGTCAACACAAATTGGTAAAAAATTAAAAACTTGAATTGCTTGGATACATTTAGAATGCTATGAGAAATATTTTGCTTTTATCGATTTTTAGTCTTTTGGCCACTGCCCAGTGTTTTAAACAATTAAGCCTTGGTGGGGATCATATAGTGGTTGTTGGAGCCAACAATGAACTTTCCGGTTGGGGTAGAACAAGTGGAAATTCTTTAGGAATCAATCAATCTATTCCAAACTTTGTTGCTAGCCCTATTTTGATAAATAACCAAAGTGAGTGGTCAAAAGTTTGGGCTACCGGTTTGAATACTTTTGTTCAAAAAAGTGATGAAACTTTGTGGGGATTCGGCAGTAACAATCTTGGTAGTCTTGGAATTGGTAATATCTTTCCTACTCATTTGATAACACCTATTACTACAGGGGTTGGCTGGACTAAAATACTCTCTACCCAATCCCATTCGTTGGGTTTGCGGGCAGATGGTACCATTTGGGCTTGGGGAGACAACAACAACGGGCGATGTGCCCAAGGCATTGGTGCCCCAACCCAGTTGTTGGTGCCAACGCAAATTGGTACCGCAAACCATTGGATAGATATCGCTGTAAGTTGCTGTGGCTCCTTTGCCGTAAGAAACGATGGGACCATTTGGGGGGCAGGCGGGGCACTTACCCAATTTTTAGGTCCTGGTAATGACCCTAGTAATGTGTTGCGACAAGCCATTCCAAGTTTTTTTACCCCACCTATTACCGACATTGCCAAAATCAAAGCAGGGACTGGTTTTATGTTGGCCCAAAAAACCGATGGTACTTTGTTGGTTTGGGGACAAAATGATTATGGTCAGTTGGCAATGCCATTGAGTTATTTTGGAGGTTCTATACCGATTGAAATTGGCACCGATACTTGGAAAGACTTTGCAGTTGGACAATCATTTGCCTTGGCCATCAAAAGCGATGGTACCTTGTGGGCTTGGGGGAGAAACCATTTTGGGCAATTGGGTTTGGGGCATACCGACAATGTGACCAGTCCCACCCAAGTAGGCATCGACAACCAATGGGACCGTATTTATGCCGGAGGACAATACACCGCTTTGGGGGTTAAAACCGATGGCAGTGTTTGGGTATGGGGCAGAAACGAGTATGGCCAATTTGGCAATGGCACCACCACCCAAAGCAATGTGCCCATACAGAGTACCGGTATTTGTGTGCAAACCCTTGGCACTTCTTTTACCGTAGCCCCAAAAAGTGTGGCATACCCCAACCCTACCCACGATTGGATCAACCTACAATTTGAAAGTCCCGGCTTGCTGGATGCCATAGAAGTTTACAATATGCAAGGCCATTTGGTACAGCAACAAGCCTTGGATACCTCTCAAAGTTTGTTTACAGTATCCTTGCAATCGCTTTCGCAAGGCTTGTATTTGGTGGTAGGCAAAAAACAAGGACAAAGGGTGGTGCAGCAAAGGGTGGTGAGGAAGTGAGGAGCTAATGAGCGAGTTAGTAGATTAGCGAATTAGTAAATTAGCGAATTAGTAAATTAGCGAATTAGCGAATGGTTTTAGAGTTTTCATCAATTAAATATTGACATTTTCATTTTAATTGAAATTGAAATTGAAATTAAATATGGGTCTCGACTACGCTCGACCTGATGGGAGATTAGTTAATTAGATAATTAGCGAATGAGCGAATGGTTTTAGAGTTTGCATCAATTAAATATTGACATTTTCATTTTGATTGAAATTGAAATTGACATTAAATATGGGTCTCGACTATGCTCGACTTGATGGGAGATTAGTTAATTAGATAATTAGCGAATGAGCGAATGGTTTTAGAGTTTTCATCAATTAAATATTGACATTTTCATTTTGATTGCAATTGACATTATAGATGGGTCTCGACTACGCTCGGCCTGATGGGAGATTAGTTAATTAGATAATTAGCGAATGAGCGAATGGTTTTAGAGTTTGCATCAATTAAATATTGACATTTTCATTTTGATTGAAATTGAAATTGACATTTTAGATGGGTCTCGACTACGCTCGACCTGATGGGAGATTAGTTAATTAGATAATTAGCGAATGAGCGAATGGTTTTAGAGTTTTCATCAATTAAATATTGACATTTTCATTGAAATTGAAATTGACATTAAATATGGGGCTCGACTACGCTCGACCTGATGAGAATTGTTTATTTGTTGAGTCGTTGAAGCGTTGAAGCGTTGAAGCGTTGAGGCGTTGAAGCGATTGTAGACCACCGAATATTTGTTGAGTCGTTGAATCGTTGAAAAGCCTGCCCTGAGCCTGCCGAAGGGTTGAGTCGATTATCGACCATCGATTAGCGAAAATCAAGCATCGAAATAATATTTATCTATTTAAACAATATCCTTTTAATTACTGTCATGCTGAACTTGATTCAGCATCTCTAATAAACCATCAACTACTGACGCTTCGGTCTACTGACGCTTCGGTCAGTATTGAAATGCTCGATTAAGACGATAAATGTCTCTACAGGAATAAGCTTCGTCTCGACATCAACCAACAATCATCAACCAACAATCAATCTCCCATCCATAAATTTCGCTATATTTGTAAAGCAGGTACATTTTACTTTTAGGCATGCATGCTTTTTTAATTTTTTCCATACTATATGGGGTAATTCCCTTGCTGTATTATTATTTCGGAAAAATAAATCGATTGGCTTTAAAAGAAGCTTTTCCGTTTATTGTAGTGGTTTTTATTGCAAGTGTGTACGAGTTTGTAGGCACTAATTTGCTACAAATTAGTTATGAAAAATGGTATTTAAAATACAAAATCTTGGCTTTTGTAAGCATTCATTACTTTTTTTACCACTTGTTAAAACAAAAGTATCGGTATTTTTTTTGGTTTTACATCTTGTGTTTTATTGCCATTGTAGTAATCAATAACACCTTGTTTTACCACCATAATTACATGGACAAAAGCTCCTATCTTACTGTTTTACAAACCATAATAGTTATCCACTTTTCGATAGCTTGGTTTTATCAATTATTTAACGAAATGCAGGAGGAAAACTTGTTTCAAAATTCAAATTTTTATATTGTTTCGGGCTTGTTTATTTGTTATTGCGGCACGGTATATCTATTTTTAACAGCGAACCATATTTATACAACCAACAAAACTGTTTTTCAATATTATTGGTTGCTTAACATTGTTTTAAACTTGTTTTTACGAACTACTTTAATTGTTGCTATATGGAAAGCACGTTTGAAATAAACCTTACTTTTTGGCTCGGGACTACTGTGATGTTATTTTTGGCATTGGGACTTATTACCACGGTAATTTTGTACCAAAAAAAGTTTGTACAAGCCAAACAAAAAGAAGCAGAATTGTTGCTGAAAACTGCCTTGGAAAGCGAAAAAAAAGAACGTGAACGAATTGCCAAAGACTTGCACGATAGTGTGCAAAGTGACCTGAGTGCCATTCAAAATTATTTGTATATGATTCAAAAAAACTCTTCTGCAAATACTTTTGACCAATTGATGGAAGAAACCAAAGTTGCTTTGCAACAAACCATTGCCAATACCCGAATGATTTCTTACAAATTGATGCCTCCTTTATTGGAAACTAGGGGTTTTTTGGTTGCCATGCAAGATTATTTTGAACAGTTAAACAAAAATAGTTCCGTGCATTTTACATTACAATGCAATACCAATGAGGTTGCTATTTCTACCAACCAAGGCTACGAATTGTTCCGAATTTTTCAGGAATTTACCAACAACCTACTCAAATACAGCCAAGCCACTACTTGCTCCTTATTTATCCGTGCAACCAAAAATGGCTATGTGTTTGAGTTGGTAGATAACGGCATCTCATTTTTATTTAAAGAGCACTACAAAAACTCCAAAGGATTGGGCTTACAAAACATCCAATCGAGAGTGAAAAGCTTGCAAGGGAGTTTAGAACAAAAAAATGTACCTAACGGAAACCATATAACCCTTGAAATACCTTTATAATTATGGTTAAAATTGCATTAATAGACGACCACCAGTTGTTTAGAAAAAGCATGGTAATGTTACTTTCTACTTTTCGAGAGATAGAAGTAGTTTTTGATGGTGATGATGGCAATGAGTTTTTACATTATGCCCTAAACCATCCGGTAGATGTGTTGTTGCTTGATATTCAAATGCCCAAGATGCATGGATTTGATGTATGCAAAAAATTACGCGAAATTCCGTTATCATTGCCTGTTTTGGTAATTTCGCAATTAACTTCAAAAGAAGCAGTACATCAAATGATGGCATGTGGAGCCAATGGTTTTTTTACCAAAAATGCTTCGCCAGAAATGCTACAACAAGCCATTATGAATGTGTTAAATGATGGGTATTATTTTGATGAAACCATTGGAAATGTTATTAGAGAAGCCTTGTTTTGGCAAAACGATTCTACGCCATTTACTGACTTTGGCATTACATTTACCAACCGAGAGCTAGAAATTATCCGATTGGTTTGCAAAGAATTTAACAGCAAACAAATAGCCGAAACCCTTCATATTAGCGCTAGAACCGTGGAAAAACATCGGATGCACATGATGGAAAAAACACAATCAAAAAACTTTATTGGTGTGGTTTTGTATGCCATCAAAACCAAAGCTTTGGCGATAGAAGAAGTTTAAACTTTACCAAAAAAATACGTATTTATACGCATTGCATTGTTATTGTAATCTAGGTACTTTTGAAAAGTAAGCTATGGTTGCAGCCAAGTACGTTTTTGTGCAATGAAAACCTAGCAATACCGTTGAAACATTTTTTTGTTTGTTGAAATTTTGAATAGATTAATTATTATAACATTTCATAGTAGTAGTTTATCAGTTATTTTAATTAGTTAGTTTACCCTTTTTAAAGCCAGCATTTGGTTGGCTTTTTAGGGTAATATTTTTTTTAACAAGATCAGCAAACTTTTAAAGTTTATTTTTTTGTTGAATCGTTTAAGAGTTGAAGCGTTGAAGCGTTGAAGCGTTGAGTCGATTGTCGACCACCGAAAATTTGTTGAGTCGTTGAAGCGTTGAAGCGTTGAGTCGATTGTCGACCACCGATTGTCGACCACCGAAAATTTGTTGAGTCGTTGAAGAGTTGAAGAGTTGAAGCGTTGAGTCGATTGTCGACCACCGAAAATTTGTTGAGTCGTTGAGTCGTTGAAGCGTTGAAGCGTTGAAACGGTGATCGGTCGTCGGTCGTCGGTAATCGAAAGACACATTTTCAAATTTTCAAATTAAAAAAGTAATCCAAACATTTGCATAATGGTACTTTTTTAATTATATTTATGCATTACATTTTTTATTTACGCGTTTCACTATGTGACTCACGTGGCGGAGCCGTAGAAAAGGTATATTTTTAAAGGGTTTTTGATTGATTTCATGCGAATACGTTTACAAAAAATATGGCATCGGGAGCAATGGGTAATCGGGATTTTTTTTCCGTATAACCCAGAAATTCAAGCGGTATTAAAATCTATTCGAGCGGTATATTCTAAAACACATCGTTGTTGGTATGTGCCTTATGATAAGCCTCATTACGAGTTATTGCAACAGCATTTTTCTGAAATAGAGTTTCTCTCTTCTAACCAATCGATGGCAGAGCCTATTGCTCTTGACCTTCCATCCATAGCCAAAAGCGAACTTCCGTTAGGCACTGAACCTCAGGGCAACCCGGAACATAGTGCAGATAATTTTGCACGAAATTTAGGTTGGAAATTAATGGATCCTGTTGGAAAATACTGGACTTTTCAGCTGCAATACCATTCGGAAATTTCGAAAAAACTCCTAAAAATTAAGGGGGTTTATTGGAACGAAACCCATCGTTGTTACTTCGCTTTGCGACATGCCAAAGTAAAGCATCAGATAGAAGAGGTTTTGCAAACTCCGGATTTGTTACACACTAATTTTTACCAAAAAGATGCTTCTGCTACCTCAGGAGTAGTAAGCTTAAAAATTCATCCGGAGGATGTGGCCTGGATGCGGGTGTATTTGCCCAATGTGGCGTCCATTCACTATGTGTTAAAGCGAATGCAAATGAGCAAATACAGTAACACCCATCAATGTTACTTGCTCCCGGCAGCACCAAGTGTGGCTGAAAATTTGTCGTTGCATTTGGAACCTTTTCAGGTAGAAATTATTTCTTCATTGCCTGAAAATTATTTAAAAGCAAAGCATTTGCATAACCGAAAGCGGATTCAACTAACGCAGGCAAAGGCTTTGTTGTTAGACCAAGCTCCGGAATATGCCAAAGCGGAAGTGATGGATTACCTTGATCGGTTGCTTGCAATGAACTACAGTAATTCTACCATTAGAACGTACACCCAAAACTTTATCAAGTTTTTAAAAGACCACCCGGATGCGGATTGGAGCAGTTTGGAAGAACGCACTATTGTTAGATATTTATCGGGCATGATGCAACGTGGTTTGAGTGCCAATTCGGGGCATAGCATGGTAAATGCGTTGTTATTTTATTACCAACAAGTATTGGGTAAAAAGAAATTTGAGCTATTGTTGCCACGTCCGAAGTTAGAAAAAAAGCTTCCGGCTGTGTTAACCATGGAAGAATGTTTGCAAATTTTTAGAGCGGTTGACAATCCGAAACACAAATTATTGTTGTTGATTGGCTATGGAGCTGGATTGCGTGTTAGCGAAATTGTTGGATTAAAATGGGAAGATATTTTGTTTGCCGAACACAAAATTCATTTAAAAAATGCCAAAGGAAAGAAGGATCGGATGGTGATGCTCCCCTACTCGATTGTACATTCGTTAGAAGCATACCGACAAGTGTACCCCAAAGCTGTGTATGTTTTTGAGGGGCAATATGCCGGAGAACCATACAGTACTACAAGTGTACAAACGGTGATGCGAAATGCGTTGAAAAAAGTTGGGCTAAACAAAAAAGCAACGGTACACACCTTGCGACACAGTTTTGCTACGCATTTGTTAGAAGCTGGCACGGATATTAGATATATTCAGAAAATATTGGGCCATGCAAGCATTAAAACCACCACAGTTTATACACACATTAGCAAAGGAGCCATGGACCGTATTGAAAGCCCCCTTGACAGAATTGCCCAACAAGCAGACCTTAAACAAATTGAAGAACCTAACCCTAAAAAAGCCTAAAAAGTTATATATCTTTGGTGATATTAACTAGTTAGCACACAGCATATTTATCAGCAGAGCTTTTAAAAATTTTCCGTTTTTTGCGTTGAGAAAATTAACCAATGACTTTTTGCTTTAATAGACAAATTTGGACTCCAAAAGACAGTGACGAGCTCAA
>Ga0208243_1000567_pt1 | contig 19286 bp, 21 predicted proteins | sample Subbio2Aug_QV12A_FD_184826 | JGI IMG/M metagenome (GOLD analysis project Ga0208243, IMG submission 184826) | Serpentinite rock and fluid subsurface biosphere microbial communities from McLaughlin Reserve, California, USA - CR12Aug_QV12A (SPAdes) | ecosystem: Environmental > Terrestrial > Deep...
CGGATCGACCCGCCGGTGTCGGTCGCGGTGGCGCCCGCGCAGAGCCAGGCGGAGACCGCCGCCGCCGAGCCGCCGGACGAGCCGCCGGGCACGAGGTCGACATTGTCGAACTCCCGCTCCCGACGCACGCCGCTGCCTTCGCCGGCGAAGCCGCCCTCGCCGCCATGCGTCACCGGCATGCCGGCGACGATGATCTCGCGCGAGCGGCGCCACGGGTTCACCACCGGGCCGTAGTAGGAGGTCTCGTTGGACGAGCCCATGGCGAACTCGTCCATGTTGAGCTTGCCCAGCATGACCGCGCCGTCGGCCCAGAGATTGGCCGTGACGGTCGATTCGTAACGCGGCCTGAAGCCGTCGAGCACGTGGCTGCAGGCCTGGGTGTGGACGCCTTCGGTGCCGAACAGGTCCTTGATGCCGAGCGGGATGCCCTCGAGCGCGCCGCCCTGCCCCTTCGACAGCCGCTCGTCGGAGGCGGCCGCCATGGCACGCGCCTTGTCGTGTGTGACGGTCACATAGGCGTTGAAGGCGGTGTTGGCGGCGTCGATGGCCGCGAGGTAGGCCTCGGTGAGCTCGGAAGCGGAGAACTCCCTGGCCGCAAGCTTGGCGCGCGCCTGTGCGATCGTCAGTCTGGTCAGTTCGGTCATGAAAGGATCTTCTTCTCGTAAAAGCGCGAATAGCCTGAATCGGGATAGTCGAGCACCGCTCCGCAGACCGTGAAGCCGCCGCGCTCGTAGACGCGCCAGGCCTCCTCGAAGCCCGGCGCCTCGCCGGTCTCGAGCACCAGCAGCGTGAGACCCTTGTCCCGCGCAAGCTGCTCGATGCGCTGCAGAAGCAGCGAGCCGATGCGTCGGCCGCGCACCTCGGGGAGCGTGTACATGCGCTTCACCTCGCCCAGCCCCTCCCCATGGACCTTCAGCGACCCCATGCCCACCGCCCGGCCCGCCTCGTCGCGGGCCACGAAGCAGGTCACCGACGGTTCGGCCATCTGCTCGACGGTCAGCTGGAACTGGAATTCGCGCGGCGTCAGCGGGATCATGTAGGCGTTGAGTTCGGCGACGAGCCGGCGCACGTCGTCCTGCAGCGGCGTCTCGGCGGCGACCGTGACGGCCATGGCGGCTACTCCACCACCTTGGGCACCAGGAAGAAGTTCTCCGCCGACGCCGGCGCATTGGCGACGACGTCGGCCGCCTTGCCGCCGTCCGTCACGACGTCCTCGCGCTTGCGCATCTGCATCGGGATGACCGACGTCATCGGCTCGACGCCGGAGACGTCGACCTCGTCCAGCTGCGCGACGAAGCCGAGGATGGCGTTGAGCTCTCCGGTCATCCGCTCCGCATCCTCCTCGGTCACGGCGATGCGGGCGAGATGCGCGACGCGCTTGACGGTGGCGAGATCGACGGACATGGGCTTCTCCGGGATTTGACCGGCCCCGTGGCTCGCACGGGGCCGTTCCGCGCTATACCGGTCGGACGTGCCGGGCGCAACGCCCGACCGGCCGCCAGCTGCCGCTCATGGCAGCTCCACGCCTTCGCACAGATGGAACGTGCCGCTGTTCGCGGACGGCTCGCCGCCTGCCGCATCCAGCGACGAGGTGACCTGCAGCTCGCCCTCGCCGCGCGGCACGATGGCCAGCACGTCGGGGAAGGCGTAGCCGGGTTCCTCGCACAGTGCGGTGACGACGAAACCCGGGGTCCGCCTGCCGGGGAGCACCTGGACGAAGTCGCAGTGATACTCGATCCCCTCGAAGCCCGCCGCCGTCAGCACCGTATAGCCATCCTCGAAGATGGCCTGGACCCCGCCGGACCTCGCGGCCGCGCAGAGTTCGGGCGACGCGGCGTAAACTCCTTCGGGAAATTCCGCCGCCGCCGCGCCGACCGACCAGGCCAGTCCGGCAACCAGCAGCAGCGCTCTCATGCTCGCCATGTCCGTTCCCCCCGCAGCCGGCATCACAGGTCGAGCGCCTCGCCGACCTTCGGCGTCTTCACCGCGACCCCCGATCCCTCCATCCCCGCCACGAAGGTCTGCGCGCTCTGGTCGAGCATCGGGAAGGTTCCGAAATGGCAGGGGATGACCGTCTCGAACCTGAAGAAGCGCCGGCAGGCCAGCGCCGCCACGGCGCCGCCCATCGTGAAGCGGTCGCCGACCGGGACGAGCCCGATCTTCGGTTCGTGCAGCTCGTTGACAAGCGCCATGTCGGAGAAGATGTCGGTGTCGCCCATGTGGTAGAGCGTCCTGTCGGCCGGGAAGTGCAGAACGAGGCCGAGCGGATTGCCGAGATAGGTGTTCTGCCCGCGCTCGCCGGCGAAGGAGGAGGAATGCAGCGCCTGGACGAAGGTGACGGTGAAGCCGCCGCAGTCGACGGTGCCGCCGGCATTGCCCGGATTGATCCTGTTCTGATCGACGCCCTGCCCGACGAGGTACATGCAGAGCTCGAAATTGCCGACCACCATGGCGCCGGTCTTCCTGTGGATCGCGACCGTATCGCCGACATGGTCGTTGTGGCCGTGGGTCAGAAGCACGTGCGTCGCGCCCTCGGCCGCTTCCTCCCAGCCCCTCCCCCAGGACGGGTTGCCGGTCAGGAAGGGATCGATCAGGATCCGGGCGTCGCCGGCCTCGATGCGGAAGGCCGAATGGCCGAGCCACGTGATCTTCATGGATGGTTCTCCTTGCACTTGATCGGCGGCAGGATAGAACGCGGCCTGACCGATAAGAAAGGGCCTGATCGGCCATGCCCGTGATTTCGATGGAAGAGCTGCCCGCCGTGCTGGCCGGCGGTCACACGCTGGCCGGTCTCGACCTCGGCGACAAGACGATCGGCGTGGCGGTGTCCGACAAGGGGCTGAGCTTCGCCAATCCCCGACCGGTGATCCTGCGACGGAAGTTCACGCAGGACGCAGAGGCCTTGCTCGCGCAGGCCCGCAAGGACGGGGTGGCAGCCTTCGTCATGGGCCTGCCGGTCAACATGGACGGAACGGAGGGGCCGCGGGCGCAGGCCAGCCGCGCCTTCGTGCGCAACATGCAGCGGGTGACCGACCTGCCCTTCGTGTTCTGGGACGAGCGGCTGTCGACGGTCGCCGCCGAGCGGGCGCTGATCGAGATGGACGTGTCGCGCCGGAAGCGCAGCGGGCGGATCGATTCGGCCGCCGCCGCCTTCATCCTGCAGGGCGTCCTCGACCGCCTTCAGGCGCTCGGCGCGGCTGCTTCCTGAACCGGCGGGCGGCCGCGCCGCTCCCGCAGCCAGGCGGCGATCGCCTTGCGGCGGCGGAAGGCCAGGATGCCGAAGATAAGCCCCGTATCGACGATGCAGGCCCGCGCCACCATGCCGGGCAGGATCGCCGGATCGAGGCCGAGAATCTCGCCGTAGAGCCGGAACACCTCGTCGTGGAGCAGCCGGCTGAAGAACAGCATGCCGAAGTTCAGGTCGTGGAACGACAGGCCGTACCAGGACCAGAACAGCCCCATCGGCAATGCCCAGAACAGGAGGACGTAGCGCATCAGGACCCCTTCGTCGGGCTTGGGCCGCGGCGCGACAGGCGCGACAGCATGGTGTGGTGCGCCGCTCCGATCGCCATGGCCCGCGCCGTCGCCGCGGCTGCAGGCTTCTCCGCTCCCGCGCGTGCCGCCTGCCGTGCCGATTCGGCCAGGATGGCGCCGTAGGATGCGAGCAGCGCGACGAACTGCAGCGTGACGGCCGACAGCGCGTCGCCGACACCCGACCAGCCGCCGAGAGCGAGCAGCACGGTCATCATGCCGGCGGCCGCGCCGAGCGCCAGTCGGGCCACGTCGTCGCCTTCGCCTGCCCTGGCCTCGAAGAGCGTCGTCGCCAGGGTCCACAGGAACAGCACCGCCACCAGCAGGAACCCGATCGCCAGGAGCGGGTTGGCGGGCGCTCCCGCCGCGAGGGGGAGCCGCGACGCTTCCGGCGATACCAGCGCGTGGAATTCCGCAAACCCCTCGCCGGCACCCTCGCCCGCTGCCGCGAGCGCGAGGATCGCGAAGAAGGTCGTCCAGTAGGCGGCGACGAAGAGGGTGAGGAGGCGTGGCATCTGCATTCCCGGTCTCGAACGCCGACGATGCCGGTCCGGCTCCCCGGGGGCAACGGAAACCATTCGTTAAGGTTAACGACATCGGATTTCGCCGGGCCGCCCGATGCCGGCGGCGCAGACGGCGACCGGAGCGCTTCCCTCCCGGGACGAAACCCTCTAAGCCGCCGCCATCCCTTCCGCCTGGCCTTCTCCTTCATGATCGCGACGTTCGAAAGCATCCTGCCGATCTTCCTGCTCATCGCGGCGGGCCATCTGCTGCGCCGGATCCGGCTGGTGGACGACGCGGCCTGGCCCGGTCTCGAACAGCTCGGCTACTGGTTCCTCTACCCGGCCCTGCTCTTCGTCACGATCTACAATGCGGACTTCTCAGGCCTCGAATGGAACGGCATGCTGGCGGCACTGGCGATCGCCATCGTGGTGACGGGAGCCGGGACCGCGCTGCTGTGGCTGCCGCTGCGGCGCTGGCGGCTGGCCACGGCGGGCGAGTTCTCGTCCATCTTCCAGACCAGCGTCCGCTGGAACGGCTTCATGGCGCTCGCCATCGCCGACAAGATCTTCCCGCAGGAAGGCGCTGCGGTGGTTGCCCTGATGATGGCCTTCATCATCGTGCCGATCAACGTCGAGTCGGTGATCGTCGTCACCCGCTTCGCCGACCGCGACGCAAACTGGGGCCGGATGCTCCGAACGATCGCCCTCAACCCGCTGATCCTTGCGTCGATTGCCGGCCTCGCCCTGCGTTTCGCGCCGTTCGGCGTCTACGAGCCGCTCAACCAGACGCTCGGTCTCGTCGGCCGCGCCGCGCTGGGCATGGGACTGCTGACGATCGGCGCGGGCCTCCGACCGGCGGACGTGCTGCGGCCGCGCCTGCCCGTCCTGCTGCCGGTCGTCGTCAAGCTGGTGGCTTTCCCGGCGCTGCTCGTCGGCCTCGCCTGGGCGTTCGGGGTGGACGGGCCGCAGCTCCAGTATCTTGCGCTCTGCGCGGCCGTGCCGACGGCGATGAACGGCTACCTGCTCGCCCGCCAGCTCGGCGGCGATGCCGAACTCTATGCCGCCGTCACGACGGTCCAGACCGCGGCGGCCTTCTTCACCATCCCCGCGGTGCTGGCGATCACGGCCTACGCGGCTTCGGGATAGAGCGTGTCGACGATCAGCCGGCCGTCGTGGCGCGAATCGAGCATGCCGTAGGTCGTCCGCCACTGCCCGGCGAGCCGGGTCTCGATGAACGCGTCGGCGATCCTTCCCGCCCCCAGCCGCTTCAGCTCTGCGGCGGCCGTGGAGAGCGCGAGCTGCTCCGTGAGGATCCGGGCAGAGCCCTCGTCCGACTGCGCGACCTCGAGTGCGGCGCGCAGCACGCCGACGGTGCCCTTGCCGCCCGGACCGAGATCGCGCTCGACCACTCCCATCACCTCGGTGAACAGCGCCGGAGACTGCCTCATCACGCGCAGCGCCTCGATCGCCGCCACGTTGCCGGGACCCTCCCAGACCGCGTTCGCGGCCGAATCGCGGAAGAGACGCGCCATCGGGCCGTCATCGACGTAGCCGCCGCCGCCGACGCTTTCCATCGCCTCGCAGACGAGAACGGGGCAGATCTTGCAGACCCAGTACTTCACCACCGGGGTCATGGCCCTGGCAAAGGCCGCCTCCGCGCGGTCGTCGGCGGCGCGGTCGAAGGACCGCGCGAGCCTGAACGAGAGCGCGGTCGCCGCCGCGACATCGAGCGCCAGATCGGCCAGCACGCGCAGCATCACCGGCTTGTCGATCAGCCTGTGGCCGTGGATGCGGCGATGCCTCGCATGGTGGACGGCCTCGGCAAGGGCCGCCCGCATGATGCCTGCCGACGACAGAGCGCTGTCGAGCCGGGTCAGCGTCACCATGTCCATCATGGTCTTCTGGCCCGCGGCCGGCGCGCCGACCCTTTCGGCGATGGCACCGGCGAACTCCAGTTCGGCCGTGGCGCCGGCGCGATCGCCGATCTTCTGCTTCAGCCGCTGGATGCGCAGGCCGTTCGGCTGACCGGTGCTGAGGATCCTCGGCACCAGGAAGCAGGACAGGCCGTCGGGCGCCTGCGCCAGCATCAGGAAGGCATCCGACATCGGCGCGGAGACGAACCACTTGTGACCGGTGAGACGGAAGAAGCCGTTCTCTGCCCGTTCGGCGCGGGTGGAACTCGCCTCGGCGTCGCTGCCGCCCTGCTTCTCGGCGATGCCCATCCCGATCGTCAGGCCGGCCTTCTCGACGGGCGGCTTCTGGGCTGGGTCGTATTTTCGCGTCGTGGCGCGCGGCGCCCATTCCCGGAACAGCTTCGGCGATGCCATCAGGGCCGCAAGGGCTGCGCTCGTCATGGTGACGGACCTGAGATGGGACGATTCGAGCTGCGCCATCATGTAGAACCGCGCAGCGCGCACCTGGTGGCGGCGGCCGGTCTCCGCTTCGCCGTTCTCCCAGACCGACGACTGCAGACCGGTCGCCACCGAGCGGCGCATCAGGGCGTGATAGGCGGGATGGAACTCGACCAGGTCGATGCGGCGGCCCAGGCGGTCGTGCGTGCGCAGCCTGGGCGTTTCGGCGTCGGCGAGGCGGGCGAGGTCCTGCGCTTCCGCCGACATGGCGAACCGGCCGGATGCGTCGAGGTCCTTGCGAACGACCGGCGAGAAGTCCTCCGAGAGCTGCACCAGAAGCGGATCGTCCCGCCAGGCGTTGGAACCTGCAAGCGGCGGCGGCTGGTTCGTTACGTCATGCGTCACTTGCGATTGTCCCGTCACCCCTGGTTTGCGCGTTTATAGCGCAAGCGGGGCACGGCGGGCGACGGAATTGCTCCATGCTCCCACAGCTTGCAGAGGACCGACAGCCCGCGGCCCGGACCGGATCGCGCTTCAGTAGGCGTAGGGCGAACGACAGATGCGCCGTGGCCCGTGATAGGGCTGGAACGTGTTCGAATAGACGTCATAGGACCGGTAGCGCCGCAGGCACCAGTCCACATGGGCACCGTGGTAGCCGCGGTAGTGATGGCGCGGCTGGCCGGCGATGATGCCGCCGACGATGGCGCCCGCCACGAGGCCACCGATGAGCGGGCCCGCATCGTTGCGCCGGTGATAGCGGACGTGCGGACGGTGGTGATGCCGGCGAAAATCGTGGCGCTGGTACCGGTGCCGGTCGTAGCGGCGATGGCGGTGTCCGACCTCGACGACATCGGCCTGACCCGCGGCGACCGCCGGGGCCGACGGCCGGAGCGAGGCCCCCGCGGATGGCGTGGCAGAGGCGACAGCGAACGAGAGGGACAGGGCCAGAGCGAGGCCGGCGGACAAGATGCGCTTCATTCGATCCTCCGAGAATCTCATTCCCCCGTGTCAAACCCTACCACCGACGGGTATGTTCTCCAACACGCGGTCGCAGGCTTCGGCGGCCCGGGATTAATCGCCCCGCCTAATCCACCGGCGCGATCCGTGCGTATCTCGGGCCATGATCGACAGCCAGACAACCGATCCGCGGAACCCATCATGACCGGCATGCGACCGGAGGGGAACGACATTCCCGTCCTCGTCCTCTTCAGGCACGATCTTCGGCTCGCCGACAACCGGGCTCTCGATGCGGCCGTTCGGACGGGCAGGCCCGTGCTGCCCATCTTCATCCTCGACGAGCAAAGCCCGGGCATCCGGCCGATCGGCGGCGCGCGCCGCTGGTGGCTGCACCATTCGCTGAACGCCCTGTCGCGCGACCTCTCGGACCGGGGCGTGCGGCTGATCCTGCGCCGTGGTCGCACCGAATCGGTGGTCGATGCACTTGTCCGCGAGACCGGCGCCGACCGTGTCGTGTGGAACCGCCGATACGATCCTGCCGGGGCGGCCGTCGACGCCGCGATGAAGGAGAACCTTCGCGGCCGGGGGATCCTCTGCGAGAGCTTCGAGGGCCAGCTCCTGCACGAGCCGACGCGACTGACCACCGGCTCCGGCGGCCCCTACCGGGTCTATTCGCCGTTCTGGCGGGCCTTGAAGGCGCAGCCTGCGCCGCGGCCGCCGCTCGAGGCGCCGAAGTCCATTCGCGGCCATGTCGGCGACCCGGCCGGCGACGATCTGCGCGGCTGGAACCTCCTGCCGACGCACCCGGACTGGGCCGGGGGGCTTCGGGCGGAGTGGGCGCCCGGCGAGGCGGGCGCCCTGGCGCGGCTGAAGACCTTCCTGGCGGGCGCGATCGACGGCTACGGGGAGAACCGCGACCGGCCGGGCCTGCCCTCGACCTCCAGGCTGTCGCCCCATCTGGCGCATGGCGAGATCACGCCGTTCCAGATCTGGCAGGCGGTCGAGGAGGCAGGCGACGCCATTCCGGCGCACGATGCCGAGAAATTCCTCAAGGAGGTCGTCTGGCGCGAGTTCTCCTACCATCTCCTGTTCCACCATCCCGACCTCGCCCAGCGAAACTACAATTCCGACTTCGACGGATTCCGCTGGCGGCCCTCGGGCGATCTCGTCGAGGCCTGGCGCCGGGGCCGTACCGGCTATCCGATCGTCGATGCAGGGATGCGCGAGCTCTGGCGCACCGGCTGGATGCACAACCGCGTGCGGATGATCTGCGCTTCCTTCCTGATCAAGCACCTGCTGCAGGACTGGCGCGAGGGCGAGCGCTGGTTCTGGGACACGCTGGTCGACGCCGACCCGGCGAGCAACGCGGCGAGCTGGCAGTGGGTCGCAGGCTCCGGCGCGGACGCAGCGCCCTATTTCCGCATCTTCAACCCCATCCTGCAGGGCGAGAAGTTCGACGGCGACGGCGACTACGTGCGCCGATACGTGCCCGAACTCGGCCGCGTGCCGGACCGCTTTCTCCACCATCCCGCCGACGCCCCTGCCCTCGTGCTCGCAGAAGCCGGCGTGAAACTCGGCCGTGATTATCCCGTACCTGTCGTCGAGCATGCCCATGCCCGCGACAGGGCGATGGCCGCCTACACTGCGATGAAAGGATCCGCATGAGCATCGTCACACTGGACCGCAGCACCTACCGCGGCCGGAAGAGAATCGCCGTCGTCGGATCCGGCGTCTCCGGGGCCTCGGCCGCCTGGGCGCTGCAGGCACGGCACGACGTGACGCTGTTCGAGGCCGAGGGCCGCCCGGGCGGGCATACCGCAACCGTCGACGTCGACTACGACGGCAAGACCATCGCCGTCGACACCGGCTTCATCGTCTACAACGAACTCAACTATCCCGAACTCACCGCGCTGTTTGCCCATCTCGGCGTGGCCACGCACGAGAGCAACATGGGCTTCTCGCTGTCGCTCGACGGCGGTCGCCGCGAGTGGAGCGGCCAGACCTACCGCACGATCTTCGCCCAGAAGCGCAACGTCTTCTCCCCGTCCTTTCTCTGGATGCTGCGCGAGATCCTGCGGTTCAACCGCCAGTGCATCCAGGACCGCGAGGCGGGCCTGCTCGGCGGCGTCACGATCGGCCAGTATCTCAAGATCCGGAAGTTCTCCGCCGAGTTCCGCGACGACTACCTGATCCCGATGGCGGCCGCGATCTGGTCGACGCCGCGCGTCAAGATGCTCGACTTCCCGGCCGCCACCTTCGTCTCCTTCTTCGAGAACCACCGCCTCATCCACAACGAGCGGCCGATGTGGCGCACCGTCACCGGCGGCTCGCGGAGCTATCTCGAGAAGCTGCTCGCACCGCTCGGCGACCGGCTGCGTCTCGACGCGCCGGTCGAGCGCGTGCTGCGCGACGATCACGGCGTCGTCGTGACGGCACGCGGTGCGGCGCCCGAGCGCTTCGACGCGATCGTCATCGCCAGCCATTCCGACCAGGCGCTCGCCCTGCTCGGCGATCCCTCGCCGCTCGAAGAGAAGATCCTCGGCGCCGTCGCCTACCGGCCGAACCGCGTCATCCTGCACCGCGACCCGCGCCTGATGCCGAAGCGCCGCGCGGCATGGTCGGCCTGGAACTACATGCGCTCGAGCGGGATGGACATCGAGAAGGAGGTCTGCGTCACCTACTGGATGAACGCGCTGCAGGGGATCGATGCGTCCCGCCCGCTCTTCGTCTCGCTCAATCCGGTCGTCGAGCCGGCGCCAGGAACCGTCTTCGGCGAATGGAGCTTCGCCCACCCGCAGTTCGATTCCCGCGCGCTCTCGGCCCAGGCCCGTCTCGACGACATCCAGGGCGTTCGGCACACCTGGTACGCCGGCGCCTGGACCGGGCACGGGTTCCACGAGGACGGCCTGCGCTCGGGCCTCAGGGTCGCCGAGGCGCTGGGGGGTGTGATACCCTGGCGGCGGACCGAGAAGGCGGACGAAGAGATGCCGCTGGCGGCGGAATAGTCAGGACGATGGCCCGGACCGAACGACCGACGACGATGGCCGCGAACGGCGCGCCGCCGACGGCGGCGGCCGTGCTCTACCGCGGCGAGGTCATGCACCAGCGCCTGAAGCCCTTCGGGCACCGCTTCGCCTATTCGGTGTTCTCGCTGCTGGTCGATCTCGACCGGCTGGACGAGGCCGACCGGCTCTCGCCGCTGCTGTCGGTCAATCGGCCCAACATCGTCTCGTTCCGCGACGACGACCATGGCGAGAGGCAGGGCGAGACGGCGCGGGCCTATGCCGACAGGCTGCTCGCGGAAGCTGGCCTCGAACGGCGTGCCGCGCGCATCCTGCTGCTGTGCTACCCTCGTGTATTCGGCTACGTCTTCAATCCGCTGTCGGTCTACTTCGCCTATGACGGAACGGGCGCGCTCGCCGGGATGATCTACGGCGTGCGCAACACGTTCGGCCAGCGCCATTCCTACGTGGCTCTGGTCGAGCCCGGCGACGTGAGCGCCGCCGGCATCCGCCAGACGCGGCGCAAGATCTTCCACGTCTCGCCCTTCGTGGGCATGGACGCGCGCTACCATTTCCGCATCCTGCCGCCGGGGCGCGCCGTCCGCGTCCGGATCCACGAGACGGAGGGCGGCGAACCGCTGCTCGCCGCGACCTTCGCGGGTTCCGCCCGCGCGCTGGACACATCGACGCTCGCCGCTTGCCTCTTGCAGTTTCCGCTCCTCACATGGAAAGTTGTGGCGGGCATCCACTGGGAGGCCCTCAAGCTCTGGCTGAAGGGTGCGCGGTTCAACTCCAGTCCACCTGCGCCTTCCACCGCGAGCTTTCGTGACAGCCCGGCCATCGAGCCGGGAGAGTGAGACGCAGACGCCGCCAAGCGGGCAGAGTCGAGGGCGGACACGAATGAACGGGCAGACGACGATCGACACGCAGGACAAGAAGCCGATCAGGCTCACCGACGAAAACATCGCGGCTTTCACGAGGGGCCTGCCGGCGAAGGCCCGCATGGTGCTCGGCGCGGCGATCCGCCTGCCCAAGGGCACGCTGACGGCGCAACTGCCCGACGGGCGGGTGATCCTCGTCGGCGGCAATGCGCCGGGACCCGATGCCCATGTCGAGCTGCGCAACTGGCGGCTTCCCGGCCGGGCCTTCTCCGGCGGAACCATCGGAGTGGCCGAATCCTACATGGACGGCGACTGGGACAGCCGCGACGTCACGACCTTCCTGGAACTCTTCGTCGTCAATCAGGAGACGGGCGAGGAGGTGGCGGGCGGCGCCAACTGGCTCCTGACCGCCATCCAGCGCATCCGCCACTGGCTGAACGAGAACACGCGCACCGGCTCGAAGCGCAACATCTCTGCCCATTACGACCTCGGCAACGCCTTCTACCGCGAGTGGCTCGATCCGAGCATGACCTATTCCTCGGCGCTCTACGGCACCGGCGCCAACGATCTCGAATCGGCGCAGGCGGCGAAGTACCGGGCGCTGGCCCGCGACGGCGGCATCGGCCCGTCGAGCCACGTCCTGGAGATCGGCTGCGGCTGGGGCGGCTTCGCGGAATTCGCCGCCCGCGAGATCGGCTGCCGGGTCACCGGTCTGACGATCAGCCGCGAGCAGTACGACTTCGCCCGCGAGCGCATCCACAAGGCGGGGCTCTCCGACCGGGTCGAGATCAAGCTGCAGGACTACCGCGACGAGACCGGCCGCTACGACCACATCGCCTCGATCGAGATGTTCGAGGCGGTGGGCGAAAAATACTGGCCGGTCTTCTTCCGCAAGGTGAAGGACTGTCTCACGCCCGGCGGCACCGCGGCGATGCAGATCATCACCATCAACGAGGCCGCCTTCGACGCCTATCGCCGGAGGCCGGACTTCATCCAGCGCTACGTCTTCCCGGGCGGCATGCTGCCGACGCCGAGCCTGCTGCGGTCGCTCGGCTCCGACCAGGGCCTGTCCTTCCTCAAGGAACGCGTCTTCGCCCAGGACTACGCCCGGACGCTGGCCGACTGGCGCCACCGCTTCTGGGCCTCCTGGGAGAAACTCGTCCCGCTCGGCTTCGACGACCGCTTCCGCAAGCTGTGGGAGTTCTATCTCCACTACTGCGAGGCGGGCTTCCGGGCCGAATACATCGACGTGCGGCAGGTGGTGTACAGGGCTTGAAGAGATAGCGCGATCCGTCTCTTTCGAGTCTTCCGGCGGGCAAGCTTGCGTCGTTCAATCTCGCGGCGGCACCACCGGTACCGTCCGCCGCCATCCATGACGGAAGGAGGCGATCGGGTCGATCGGCCAGCGCGGCGATCAATAGGTTCGGATCTGCCCGACGACATCGACGACGACATCGATTCCGTCGAACTGGCGAGGCAAAGCATTCGCCGCCTCACTCCGGTCGACCTGCACATTGATCGCGAGATCGTCGCGGCTCTCGTTGAGCGAGATACCGATTCCGATGATCCCCTTGCTGTGTGCCGGGACAGACTCTTCGAAACGTCTCTGCAGTTCGACCGCCTGTTCGACCGTATGCTTCATGCGAGCACCCATTCGTACGGATCGCTCCTTAGACCAGAGTGACGCCGAGTTGCGCTTCGACCGTCAATATAGGCGTTCCATGCGTAATTCCCAGATTTCCCGTCCCTCCCGATGCGGAACCTGCAAAGAGGAGCGCCATCGGCTGCCCCTGCGGGTCGACGATCAGGGAGCCGCTGTCGCCCGGTTGGCTGAAGGAGCTCTTTGATCCAGGCAAAGCGTCGAAAGATATCTGGCCGTCGAAGCGCGCGATGCCGATGCCCGTGTTCACGAGAAGATTGTTGACGTTGATCGCTCGCACACGCCCCTTCGTGTGACCGGTGGTCCGTCCGGTCTTCATGACCGGATTTCCAGGGAACGCAGAAACCTTGCTTCCGGCATTCATTCCGGTAACGGGAGTGGGAACGGTTACGCCGTCGAAGATCATCTGTCGCTCCTCTCTGCGGCCATGCGAGATGAGTTCGGCGAAGGCCGCATCCACCATGTTCGGGATGCCGCCAAACTGAATGTGCACGTACCTCGACAAGCGAGCGATGACGTCTTGAGCAGGATTTCCGTTGTCGAACACTGCCTGCTGCATGATGTCCGTGTAGGTCGGGATGCGATTGAGGTCGGCCAGGACGTGGTTGTTCGACAGAATGCCGATGGCTTGGCTGTAATTGTCGCGACAGAAGCAGCCCAGCGTTCCTGCATAGGCCACGGTCACAGGCGACACGCTGCAACCGAGCCGGATCGGATCGTTTCGGGTCTTCGTCCAGAACAGCCGCTGGCGCCCGATGTAGATCGGCTCGATCTCTCCTCTTGCGATCTCTGAGATTCGTGACAGTTCCGGTCCCAACCTGTCGGCCCGGTTCTGAAGGAGCACCGCCAGCCTGACGCCGTCGTCGCCCGGGAGTTTGGAAATCCCGATGGCGATGTCTTCTGCCGTTCGGCGTGGCGCGCTGCTCAGGCTCCGCTTTCGCGCGGACGTCGCGTCAATCAGCGCAGGATCCACCAAGACAGGCGCGCCGCCCGTCAACGACACAGACGGCAGTTCTTCAAACCCGAGCGCCGTCTTGAATACTTCTGCCTGGAGATTTAAGGCGTTATCCATTTCCATGAAATCACCCCCTCAATGCTAGCGGCATTTAGAGTAATCATACCATATTGTTGCTATTCGATTCAACAGAGTGGGCAAGATCGTTAAGTCGTGGCTTCGAACGTAACCGGCGTACGGGCACTCATGCACGACAGCATGCTGTCGACGTCCAAACGGTCTGATCTGCTCGACCCAGAGCAATGATCTGCCTTTGAGAATGCCGGTCCTGACGGACTGGATCGACGCCGGCAAGGCAAGCCGCCCGGAAGGCATCAGGATGGGTGGAGCGTCCCCAAACCCGTCATTCGACCGCACTTGTATGAAAACCGCATGAGCGACGGTTCCCTTCCTCCGCGTGATCCACTCTTGGATCTGTCCCGTACAGGAGATAACTTTACAGTGTCAAGTTACCACAAGGCGGGAGACACCGGCATGCCGCGGAAAACCATCCTCGTGACCGGCGCGTCCGGTTTCATCGCCAAGCACGTCGTCGCGCAGCTGCTCGACGCGGGACATGCCGTGCGCGCGTCGGTGCGTTCAGGCGCGCGTGCCGGCGAGGTGGCGGCCGCCGTCGGCGGTGCCCCGGAGGGACGGGCGGGAAGTCTGTCCTTCGTCGAACTCGACCTCGGCCGGGACCGCGGCTGGGCGGAGGCGCTGGCGGGCGTCGACGCGATGATCCATACCGCCTCGCCGTTTCCGCTCGTCCAGCCGAAGGACCCGGACGCGCTGATCCGTCCGGCCGTCGACGGCACGCTGCGGGCCCTGCGCGCCGCAACGGAGGCCGGCGTGCGGCGGGTGGTGATGACGTCTTCGGTGGTGGCCGTGACGCGGAGCGCCCTGCCCGCCGGCCGCGACCGCTATGACGAGCGCGACTGGAGCGACCTCGACGGACCGATCTCGGCCTATGGCAGGTCGAAGACGATGGCCGAGCGTGCGGCCTGGGATTACGCGGCCGGTGAAGGCACGGGCCTCGCCCTGACCGCGATCAACCCGGGCTTCGTGCTAGGACCGCCGCGCGACGACCGCTTCGGCACCTCGCTCCGCGTCGTCCAGCGCATGCTTTCGGGCAAGGATCCGGCCGTTCCCCGCGTCGGCTATGCGGTCGCCGACGTGCGCGACATCGCCGCCATGCACGTGCGGGCGCTGGAGCGGCCGGAGGCGATCGGCAAGCGCATCCTCGGAGCGTCGGAGTTCCTGTGGTTCTCCGACATGGCCAAGGCGCTGAAGGAGGCGTTCCCGCAGCGGAAGATCGCGACCCGTGTGGCGCCGGACCTTTTGATGCGCATCATCGGGCTCTTCGACGGGAGCGTCGCAACCGTCCTGCCGGAGCTCGGCCAGCGCGCCGAGGTGGACAACGGCCGCGCCCGAGCGGTGCTCGGGATGGACTTCATTCCGGCGCGCCGCAGCGTGGTCGATGCGGCCCGTTTCCTCGTCGATCGCGGTCTCGCCTGAACGCGAAACGGGGCGCCGTGCGGGCGCCCCGTTCCCTCGATCCGCGGGACGGGGATCAGTTCTTGGTCTTGTCGACCAGCTTGTTGGCGGAGATCCACGGCATCATGCCGCGCAGCTTCTCGCCGACCTGCTCGATCTGGTGCTCGTCGTTCAGGCGGCGGATGCCCTTGAAGCGGGCCATGCCGGAGCGGTACTCCTGCATCCACTCGCTGGTGAACTTGCCGGTCTGGATGTCCTTCAGCACGCGCTTCATCTCGGCCTTGGTCTCGGCGGTGATGATGCGCGGGCCCGACACGTACTCGCCCCACTCGGCGGTGTTGGAGATCGAGTAGTTCATGTTGGCGATGCCGCCCTCGTAGATCAGGTCGACGATCAGCTTCACCTCGTGCAGGCACTCGAAATAGGCCATCTCGGGCGCGTAGCCGGCTTCCACCAGCGTCTCGAAGCCGGCGCGGATGAGTTCGACGAGGCCGCCGCAGAGCACGACCTGCTCACCGAACAGGTCGGTCTCGCATTCCTCGCGGAAATTGGTCTCGATGATGCCCGAACGGCCGCCGCCGACGCCGCAGGCGTAGGAGAGCGCGAGGTCTAGCGCGTTGCCGGAGGGGTCCTGGTGGACGGCGACCAGGCACGGCACGCCGCCGCCCTTCTGGTATTCGCCGCGCACGGTGTGGCCGGGACCCTTCGGCGCGACCATCAGCACGTCGACCGAAGCCTTCGGCTCGATCAGGCCGAAATGCACGTTGAGGCCGTGCGCGAATGCGATCGCCGCGCCGTCGCGGATGTTCGGCGCGATCTCGTTCCTGTAGATGTCGGCCTGCAGCTCGTCCGGCGTGGCCATCATCATCAGGTCGGCCCACTTGGCCGCGTCGGCCACCGTCATGACCTTGAGGCCGTCGGCCTCCACCTTGCGTGCGGTCGCCGAGCCGGCCTTGAGGCCGACGGCGATCTCCTTGACGCCCGAATCCTTCAGGTTCAGCGCATGCGCGCGGCCCTGGGAGCCGTAGCCGATGATGGCGACCTTCTTGCCCTTGATGAGATTGAGATCGGCGTCGCGATCGTAATAGACACGCATGGTGGTTTCCTTCCCGTGGTTTGCGTCGTCAGTTGGTTCGTTTTCGCGGCACGGATCGGCCCGCACCGAAAAGGGTGAGAAACTGCTTCGTGGCGCGGGCGGCGTCGGCCGCGATCTCGGCCTTCGAGAGAACCATCGCGTCGCCGAGCAGCAGCCGCACCTGGACGTCGCGGCCGACGAGGCCGAAGAAGGTGCGGAAGGCGGTCTCGGTGTCGTCGAAGGCGATCAGCCCCGCCTCGCGCGCGGCCTCCAGCAGCGGCTTCAGGCGCTCGCCGATGGCGAAGCGGCCGTTCTCCAGCACGATGCGGCCGAGGTCGCTGCGGCCGGAGGCGGCATGCGCCACGGCCACGCGGTTGAGCGCGACCGAGGTCTTCGACGAGATCACCGTGAGCCAGTTGGCGGCGAAGGCCTCGAGGCTTTCGGCCAGCGCGTCGGCGTCGAGGCGCTGGCGGTCCCAGTTGCCGGCCCGCACCTTCGAGGCCTGCCAGCGCACGGTGGCCGTGAGCAGCCCGTCGCGATCGCCGAACCACTTGTAGAGCGTTTCCTTGGAGCAGCTCGCCCGGCGCGCCACCGCCGTCATGGTCAATCCGTCGCGGCCTTCCAGCAGCAGCGCCAGCACGGCGTCGAGCACCTCGCCCTGGCGGGGCGTGACGATCTCGTCTGCGGCGGTTGCGGCGGCCTGCGGCACGCGGGTTCCTGTCGGCTCGAAAGGTGTACCGTACGGTACGGTTCGGCGTGGTTACCCCTCCGCGCCGCCGCGGTCAAGGGGACGCGAGGCGTGCGCGCGGCCTCCAACGCCCGCAGTCGCCAGATCGGCCCAGTCCGGCTCGGCGAGCCCGACGCGCCGCAGCGGGTCGGCCAGCATGCCCGAGACGATGGCGGCGAGCATGGCCGGCGCGGGCGGCACCCTCGCCACGCTCGAAACGAGCGTGTCGCGCAGAAAGGGGATCAGCCGCGAGTCCGACTGGTAGAAGGGCGTGAAGACGAGCGAGAGGGCCTGGAACAGGCGCACGTGCAGACGCCTCGCGGCGCAGTAGCGGGAAAGCGCGTCGGAAAGATCGTTGGCCGAGCCGAGCGCATGCGCCAGGGCGGCCGCGTCGAGCAATGCCATGTTGGCCCCCTGCCCCAGCTGGGGACTCGTCGAATGGGCGGCATCGCCGATCACCGCCAGCCGCCGCCCCGCGGGACGGTGCAGCGTGTGATGGCCGTATCGCGCGAGCGTCAGCTGCTCGAAGCTTCCGATCCGGTCGAGATAGGCCTCGGTCGCCGGCCAGAGCGTGCGCACCCGGTCCTTCCAGGCCCCAAGCCCGCGCGCCTCCACCGCGGCCGCATCGGCGGGCTTGAGGCTCCAGAAGAAGGCGGCGTGCTCCGGCCCGCCGGGTTCGATGCGGCCGATCGGCATCACGCCGATCATGACGCTGGCCTTCCGGTAGCGCTGCGACAGCGCCGTGGGGTCGAGCCCCTCGCCGCGCCAGGGCAGCGAGGCCCAATAGGCACCATAGGCGAGAGGCCTCGGTTCGGCCGGCCTGCCGACGTGGCGCCTGAGCTTCGACCGAGCGCCGCTGGCGTCCACGACGAGATCGAAGGGGCCGATCCGCGTGCCGTCGGCCTGAACGAGGCGAGGCCGCGCGCCCGTCTCGTCCAGCGCCGTGATGTCGCGGGCAGGCTCGATCACCACTCCGGCCTCCCCGGCGGCGCGGAACAGCACGCCAAACAGCGCGGCGCGGTGGACGGCCAGGCCGAAGCGCCCGTTGCTGCCCGACGCATAGCGGACGTCGAGCACCGTGCGGCCGGAAGCCGCGTCCGCGCCGTGGAGCCGCTCGATCCTGCTCCCCTGCGCCAGCATCGGCGGCAGCAGCCCCAGCGCCGCGAGGACGGCGAGTCCGGTGGGCTGCAGGATCAGACCCGAACCGAGCGGCCTGGCGGCCGAGAAGCGCTCGAAGACGGTGACGCGGTGGCCGGCCCGGCGAAGGAACAGCGCAGCCGCCAGGCCCGCGGGACCGGCGCCGCAGATGCCGATGTCGAGAGGCCGCACGGTCGGACCGTCAGTCGCCGGCGGCGTCGTATTTCGAGCGGGCCTCGCGGACGGCGGCGTGGTGCGTCTCGGCCCAGTTCAGCAGATGCTGGAGACTGTCGAACATCGAGCGGCCGAGGTCGGTGAGGCTGTACTCGACGCTCGGCGGCTTGGTCGGGAACACCTCGCGATGCACGTAGCCGTCGCGCTGCAGGTCGCGCAGCGTCTCGGTCAGCATGCGCTGCGAGATGTCGGGCACAAGGCGACGCAGTTCGCCGAAGCGGTACGGCTGTTCGGCCAGCGCCATCAGCAGCAGCGTGCTCCATTTGTCGAAGATGTTCTGCACCACGTTGCGGATCGGGCAATTCGCAAGCCCACCCTGCCCCACCCCCGCGCGATAGATCTCGATCTTCTGCCGTGCCGATGCGACGCGCGCGTCCATGGCGGTTCCCTCCAGGTAACGACCTGAGCGAAAAATGCCTTCTTTACGCAGAACGGTCAATGCATATTCTATACCTGCTCTCTTTTCGAGACCTAACCACTACCACAACAGGGATCTGCCCATGTCCGACACCATTCTCGTCACCGGAGCCTCCGGCTCGCTCGGCGGCGCCATCATCCGCCATCTGCTCGACAGCGAGGGCGTGGCGCCCGGCCGCATCGTGGCGGTGACCCGCGATCCGTCGAAGCTCGCCGCGTTGCGCCTCGTCCAGGCCGATCGAGTCTCCGACCGCGGCGACGTCTGGCTCGTAGTACAGCGTGTGGACGAGCTTCGTCCCGGTGTTTCGAAGTACCGCAGGAAC
>Ga0208243_1000568_pt1 | contig 19248 bp, 18 predicted proteins | sample Subbio2Aug_QV12A_FD_184826 | JGI IMG/M metagenome (GOLD analysis project Ga0208243, IMG submission 184826) | Serpentinite rock and fluid subsurface biosphere microbial communities from McLaughlin Reserve, California, USA - CR12Aug_QV12A (SPAdes) | ecosystem: Environmental > Terrestrial > Deep...
AAAGATAGTGGCTTCAAGGATAAAGACCTTGTTAAGCTCCCAGATATACGACTCAAAGCTTCAGGACTATAGGAATGTAGATTTCAAGGATATTGTCATCCTTTTAAGAACAACCCAAAATTGGGCTCCAGTGTTTTTGGAAGTTCTTGTGAAGGAAGGCATTCCAACCTATGCAGATGCCAATACCGGATACTTCCAGTCCTTAGAGATAAGCCTATTTATGAATTTTCTAAGGGTAATAGATAATAGGAGACAGGATATTCCTTTAATTAGCCTTATGAGATCTCCAATTGGACGATTTGATGTGGAGGACCTTATAAATATTCGACTTGAAAATAGAAAAGGAAGCTTTTATGAAGCCCTAATGGTCTACTGTGAAACCAAAACCGATGAATTGAGTAATAGATTGCAAAGGTTTCTTGAAAGGCTAAATGACTGGGCAGAGGCTTCCAGGTATATGAAGCTGGATGAGTTTATCTGGAAGCTTTTTATGGAGAGCGGCTACTATCATTATGTGGGGGCTATGCCGGGAGGGCTACAGCGGCAGGCAAACCTAAGAATACTTATGGATAGAGCAACGCAATTTCAAAAAACCTCTATTAAGGGCCTATTTAACTTCATTTTGTTTATTGAAAAGCTCAAAAGCAGTAAGGGTGATATGGGCTCTGCAAAAATACTGAGTGAGAATGATAATGTAGTAAGGATAATGAGTATTCATAAAAGCAAGGGCCTAGAGTTCCCAGTTGTGATTGTGGCGGGGATGGGAAAAAACTTCAATCTGATGGACATGAATAATTCTATATTACTACACAAAAACCTAGGCTTAGGGCCAAACTATGTAGACCATAAAAATCGATTTTATCGGGATTCTATAGCAAAGCTGGCAATGAAGGATAGAATTAAAATTGAAAGTCTATCAGAGGAAATGCGGGTGCTTTATGTAGCATTAACTAGACCAAAGGATAAGCTGGTTATGGTGGGCTCTGTAAGAAATCTACAAAAGCATTGTAAGAAGTGGTGTAGAGGTCTAAATACCTTTAACCTACTAAGTGGAAAAAGCTTTTTAGATTGGATTGGAAGCGCCCTGATGAAGCATCCTGATGGAGAGGTGCTAAGACAAATAGCTTCATCGGAATTTAATGAAGACTTACCTCAGGAGGATAGCAGCTGGCGGATAAACACCACTGATCGTAGGGAGCTCCTTAGAGATAGGCTTCAGCAGGATAAGCAGAAGAAGGAATTTAAAGAAAAGCTACTAAGCTTTGAGGACAAGATACATACCCCCTATAGAGCCACAATAAATGAAAGGCTTGAATGGCAGTATCCACACCAGCAGTCGGCCTATATTCCCTCAAAGATCTCTGTAACAGAAATTAAGCAGGGGCAATATAAAAGGCTGGAGGAGCTTAGTGTTAAAGTACCTCCCTTAGTGAAGCTGCCTAAGTTTATTGAGGGCACAAAGGATTTTACTGCAGCAGAGAAGGGTACAATCCTCCACTTTGTGCTACAGCACCTAGATTTGAGTAGAGTAAATACCCTAGAGGAGCTTCAGCAGCAGGTTGAGGGTATGGTGGAAAGAGAGCTGTTGACTATACCTGAGGCTGAGGTGGTGGACGTAACAAGGATATGCGGCTTTTTTAATAGTGATATTGGATTAAGACTTCTTAAGGCTAAGAAGGTGTATCGAGAGGTGCCCTTTAACCTTAAAAAGCTGGCCTCTGAGGTCATAGATAGCTTAAAGGCTTGTGACGAGGAGCTATTGATACAGGGGGTTATAGATTGCTACTTTGAGGAGGAGGGTCAGCTTGTTTTACTGGATTACAAAAGCGACCATGCTATAGCTGGAAAAACCGATGCCATCGTCAGTAAATATATACCTCAGCTGCAGCTATATGAGGAGGCCCTAAGGAAAATTACTGGGAAGGCTGTAAAGGAAAAAATATTATATTTATTCTCTCTGCAGGAGGCAATTCTACTGGAATAGTTAGTCTTAAATATTTTTAAAAGATACTTTTATCTACACTAAAAAATGGGTATCTTAAAGGTAGCTATAGAAAAATAGGAAAAGAGGGATAGAGATGAAAGCTAAGGAAATTATGGTGAGGGATGTTATTACAGTAAAGAGAGATAATACGGTTGAGGATGTTATAAAGCTTCTGATGGAGCATAACATTAGTGGTCTGCCGGTTGTGGATGACGAAAATAAAGTAGTAGGGATAGTTACTGAAGGAGATTTGATATATAGAAGTAAGGAGCTAAAGCTGCCCTCATATTTTACAATACTAGACGGCTACATATTTTTAGAGAGCCCGAAGGGTATGGAGGAGCAGATTAGAAGAATGGTGGGCTATCGTGTAGAGGATATAATGACAACAAAGGTTATTACTCTAGAGGAAGAGGATACCATAGAGAAGGCAGCTTCTATTATGACGGATAAAAAGGTTAACAGGCTTCCTGTAGTTAAGGAAGGTAAGCTAGTGGGAATTATAAGTAGAAGAGATATAATTAAATCATATGCAAACAGTTAAAGCCTACCTTTTTAGGTAGGTTTTTTTTGAAGGGGAGTATAGAATGACAGAAATATTAAAGGTGCAGGGGTTAACAAAGCTATACGGCGGTGCGGGTGGAGTAAAAAAGGCTGTAGATAATGTTTCCTTTAATGTAAATAGGGGAGAAATATTCGGCCTTTTAGGGCCCAATGGTGCAGGAAAAACCAGTACCATTAAGTGCATTTGTGGGCTGTTAAGTTTTGAAGAGGGCGAAATTTAAATCAATAATAATTCCATTAAAGAAAGCAGAGGAAAAGGCTAAGGCATATTAGTATTGTTCTGGAGGGGAACCATAATATCTATTGGAGGATGACGGTGGCTGAAAATTTGATTTTCTTCTCTGGAATAAATGGACTTTCAAAAAAGGAGATAAGCACTCGGATGGGCTATCTTCTCCAGCAGTTCCAGCTAACTGAGCAAAAAAATACAATAGTAAATAATCTTTCAAGAGGCGTCTGTTGAAGAGGAAATTGTTGATGAAATGCACATTTTAAGATGGGCTTAAAGACAACCAATGATTTATACTTTGTTTTATCCCTATTAAAGGAGGAAGGGGTAGCATGCTTGGTCAATATTAGTAAATCTAGCAGTAATTATTGTAAGTTGCCTCCTTCTTCTTGACACAAATATTAAATTAATATAACATTAAACAAACAGACTGCAAATAAAAATTATTAGTAAATAAATAATTGTGGTTTAAAAGTCAAAATGATACTAAGGGGGACAATTATGAGCTTTAAATTGCTTATTCTTATTTGGTTGCCAACCATTATTATCTTAACGGGTCTGATGGAGGTTTTGATAATTCCTTTGTTGGGCGAAAAACACAAGCTGTTACGAAGAATCACAGTAAATGCACTTATTCTATTAACTACATTATTAATTGCGGCCTCCTATAATTACGTGTTAGAGGCCCCCATCATATATCAAATCGGTAGAATTTTTGGTCAAGGTATATTTTTCAAGATGGATTTATTAGCTTATATATTTATGATTTTTGCTGGAATAATCTTCATTCTGGTGAGTTTATACAGTATTGAGGATATAAAGGATCAGGGAAGAGAACGTTTATTTAATTTCTTTTATGTAATTACCTATGTGTCAACCATAGGAACTATTATGTCAGGGGATTTACTAAGCTTTTTCCTATTCTTCGAGATAATGACCTTTAGCTCCTATGCATTAATGGTGCATTATCGAGGTGAAGAGGTTCTTGAAGCAGGAAACGTATACATTTACATGAGTATAATAGGTGGATTAAGTATACTAAGCGGTATTATGCTTTTATCTGCCTTCACCCAGAGCTTTGAATGGGTAAGTCTTGCAGAAGAGCTTAGTGAACTACGCTATATGAAATATTTAATTGGAGCCTTCTTTGTTTTTGGCTTCGGTGTTAAAGCAGGAATGGTGCCCTTTCATTTTTGGTTGCCAAAAATTTATCGAGAAGCCCCCACCAGTATGAATGCTCTGTCGTCGGGTATATTAACCAAGGTGGGCGCTTATGGTATTTTGAGAGTGGCTTCAGTTTTGTTTTCAGTGAGTGCAGCACAAGCCTCAACTGCTGGCCCGGACCTATGGTTGACCTCTCAACGTATGGGGGCGATAATTATTTGGATGGGTCTTGGAACTATGGTTGTGGGTGTATTTCTAGCACTGCTTGAAGGAAATATGAAAAAGATGCTGGCTTACCATAGTGTTAGCCAGATGGGATATATTATTATGGGGATTGGTGTGGCTGCATACCTTGGCTTCCAGGGTGCAATGGGCTTTGTAGGTAGCGTATATCATATTGTAAACCATGGAATTTTTAAAGCCCTATTATTTATGGTGGCTGGTATAGTGTATATGAACACTAAGGAAATGGATATGTATCAGCTAGGTGGGCTATGGAAGAAAATGCCTATGGTGGCGGTGCTAGCCTTAATTGCAGCTTTAGGAATAACAGGGATGCCAGGCTTCAACGGCTTTGCCAGTAAGTCGATACTTCACCATGCCATTATCGAGGCATATGAGTATGGACACCCAAGCTTTAAATATGCAGAGCTAATCTTTAAGGTGGTTAGTGCCGGTACCGTTTGCTCCTTTATTAAATTTATAGGCTTTATATTCCTTGGTAAGTGTCCAGATAAGTACAAGGATGTGAAGGTAAAGCAATCGAGAATGCTGGTGGCTATGACGGTTTTAGGTGGTCTGGTGGTTGTTATAGGCCTATTCCCTTCACTTTTCATGGATAAGCTGATAATACCAGCAGTTCAATCCTATAGCTATGACCCATATTTTATTAAAAAGTATATAGTGGATATGAGCTTTTTTAACTCTAAGGAATTAATAGGTATGCTTTATGTGTATATGGGGGGAGCAGCTATTTTCTTTGTTGGAATTAAGCTTCATTTATTCCATGCCCATTTACCTAAGTGGATGAATGCAGAAAAGCTAATCTATAGACCAGTTACTCAAATATGTGAGGATTTTCCAAATATATGTGTTGAGCGCTATGAGCAGCCATTGATTCTGGGAGATGTATTTATATATGCAGTGATACTAACTGGAATACTAGGGGTATTGATTGTATCAGGGATAGCTTAGGCGCCATTAGTTAAGGAATAATGAATAATTAATAAGGAATAATGAATAATGAATAATGAATAATGAATAACTAATAATGAATAATTAATAATTAATAATTAATGGGAGCAGATGAATTTTCATCTGCTTTTATATTTTTCTATCACAAATTAGTTGATAGCATGGCTTTTCATTGGGAATATATAAAATGTATAGATACATATAATATACCCACTATAGGATAATGCAATGCTTATACAAAAGTTATTCATTATTCACTATTCATTATTCATTAAAACTGGAAAGGAGTTTTGACCATGAAGCTAGGATCACACGTATCGGTATCTGGAAAGGGTCTACTTGCAGCAGCCAAGGAGGCCACCAGCTACGGAGCTGATACCTTTATGATATATACTGGAGCTCCACAAAATACTATTAGAAAAAAGATAATGGATATGTATCTTGAAGAGGGAAAGAGCTTTATGAAGGAGCAGGGACTGTCAGATATAATAATTCATGCTCCATACATAATAAATCTCGCCTCACCTAAATCAGATTTATTTGAGCTGTCTATTAGATTTCTACGGGAGGAAATAGAAAGAACAGAGGCTATTGGGTCTAAATATATAAATATCCATCCTGGTTCCCATGTGGGTATGGGTGAAAGGGCTGGGTTGGACAGAATTGTTGAGGGCTTAAACGAGGTCCTTACCAAAGAGCAGGAGGTTTTCATTGCGTTAGAAATGATGGCTGGGAAGGGTTCAGAATTAAATCATAGCTTTGAGCAAACGGCATACTTAATTGATAAGGTGAAGCTATCAGACAAGCTGGTGGTTTGTATGGATACCTGTCATATGCATGACGCCGGCTATGATATAGTTAATTCCTTCGATGAGGTACTGTTGGAGTTTGATAGACTCGTTGGGTTAGATAGATTAAAGCTTTTTCATATAAACGGCTCCTTAAATCCTAGAGGCGCTAAAAAGGACCGCCATGCCAATATAGGTGCAGGCCCGGATAATCCAAAGGGTCGGGACTTTATAGGATATGAGGCAATTAGATATATTGTTCATCATGAGGTAGCTAAGGGCAAGCCTTGTATTTTAGAAACTCCATGGCTAGATAAGAAAACAAACCTGTACAAGGAAGAAATCGCCGCCTTAAGGTAGTTAAATAAAAAATAATGAGGGAAGGATTATAGACAATTAAATAGTCAATAACCAGTCCCTTTTTTTAGGTCTATAAAATTTTGTCCTTCAATTTCATACTATAGTCAAGAAATGCCCATGTTACTTAATACTTGATTCAAATAGGTCCACCATAAGCATGGTATTCTTAATTACAATAGACCCTTTAACCTGAGTTAGTGGAAAGTTTTTGTTCTTAAGCTGCTGCTCTAAATCTTCAATGGATAGCTGATATTTATGTGCTACATCCTCACCCTTTTTTTCAATAATTCTAGGTCTAAGGGTGTCCCCCAGCTCCTTTGACTTTTTAGTTGAATCCATTGCCTTATCAAAATCATCAGCAGAGGAGTAGAGAATAGCTTCCCTTATATGAAATTGTACCTTATATACCTCTGCTGGAACCTTTGATTTAAAATAGCTTCTGAAGTCTGCCATAAACCTTGTAAGCTCATTTAAGCCCATGAGACCTTCTGCAACTTTCTTAGAGCCAATGACTTCAGTTACTTCGTCCAGCTTATTTTCGAATTCCTCAGTTAAGGTCTTCGTTACCTTGGCCTCCTGAAGCTGAGGCTCTAGTACATTCCAGCTTCTATGGATATCACCAACCGTTCCACTTATATCAAACCAATGCTTATCTGTATTATCTGGCGGCTCGGAAATATCTAATATGGTATTTTCAATCTCAACTTCTTTAAGTAAGGGAATAATAACTGAGTTTTCCTCAATAAGCATTTCAATATCAACATTCTTTTTAGCCTGCTGCTCCTTTTCTTCCTTCTTCTGCTTTACTTCAGTTTCCTGTTCCTCCTGTTGCTTTGCCTTATTTTTTTCTTCTATTGATTTTTCAATACCAGGAATACTGTCTACAGCATACATAGTCTCTAATATCATTGATTCCATTTCCTCTAAAACCTTAGGAACCTCAGGGGTTTTACTTCCGCCACCCTCCTCAGGTTTTGGTTTTTGAGTGCCTGGACTACAGCCTATCAATAACATTGCAATCGTTATTAAAGCTATAAATTTCTTTAAGTGGGATTTCGTCATTAGTATCACCTCCACAATATTTTTTCCATAATAGCTAAAATAATTACTGCAATTATAAAAATGTAATTATTCTTTCGATATATTTCATACTAAAGTACTGGAAGGAAATGAATATTTTTTATGGAAATATTTAAGTAGCTGTTAAAAAAAATTGAAATTGATACGATATATAATATAGGGATTATAGGCATTAAAGAAAGAGGGAAGAAAAGTGTTTAAGAAAAAGGTGCTGGATGAAATTTTGGATCAAAATATTATTAAGAAAAATCGTATACCAATACTTATAAGAGATTCCTATTGGAAAAAGGTGTTTTCTCAAAAGATAAATAGATCTATGGAGGCTTTAATTAAGCAGCTTCAGAAATTAATTGCAGAAGAAGCTGAGTACAAAAAGCAGCTAAAGCTTAAAAAGGATAGGAAACAGATATTAATGAACAAGATCTTAACTATATCTGATCTTGTCAATAGTAAGGGTGAGGAAAATGCCCTAGAGGAGCTTGGAAGGTGTAGGGATGAAATAAGTAGCCTTAACAATGAAATGGAGGAGCTATTTCAAATCATAGAGGGATATCCAAAGGAAATCGAAAAAATAAATTTAGAGCTATTAAAGGAATCCTTAAGGGTAGCCTACAGTGATTTGGTAGATAATAATGATAACCTACATAAGGTAAATGACGAAATAAATAAAATAAGAGATAGATTGAATGCACTGAGGGTTGAAAAGGAGGAACGGGAGAAAACGGGAGAATATCTATATTCCTTTATACACTCTATGATAGGGCATGAGGAAGTAGAAAAGCTTGATCTACATTATCTAAAGTATAAATAAATATTTTTTAGTCAAGGCTCAAAGATAGAGCCTTTTTCTTCTTCAAAAAGCTCTGAAAACATGATAGGATATCTATATAATGAGGTGGTAGGGTGATTAAGGGTACAGGTATAGATATTATTGAAATAAAAAGAATTGAAGCTGCAATAAGCAAAGGCAATGGCTTTATAGAGCGAATTTTTAATGAATCAGAAATAAACAGCTTAAAGGAAAAGGGTTTTAAAGCCTCCAGTATAGCTGGTTTTTTTGCTGCTAAGGAGGCCTGCCTCAAGGCCTTGGGTACAGGGCTTAGAAGCATGAAATGGAAGGATATTGAGATTTGCAATGACGGGCTTGGGAAGCCTTATATTATACTCCATAATAGTGCCAGAGAAATCGCATATAGTCAAAACATCAGTGAGATATTACTATCAATATCCCATAGCAGAGAATACGCCGTAGCTCAGGCAATAGCAATATAGGAATTTAATTGCTAGAATAAAAGTCCTCCTCAAAGAATATTTATCATTTATAAAGGTTTGATAAATAGGAGGCGGTCAGGGTGAAGCAAATTAAGCTTTTGTTACTAATTTGCTGTTTAGCCACTGTAATAGTAGGCTGTAAGCAACCAACTGATAAAGAGCTTTATTATAAGGTGCAAAAAAGGCTTGGAGAGCTGGAGAGCTATAGCTGTAATGCCATTATTTATGTTCACAGTGACAACGTTGAAAATAAATATGTCTTTAAGCAATTTTTCAAATTCCCTAATAGCTATCGCTTAGAGGTAACCTCACCAGAAAACCTAAAGGGAAATCTGACTATATCAAATGGTAAGAAGGCTTGGATACTGCATCCTTCAATTAATCAAGTGTGGAAGCTAGAAAGCTTTGAACAGTCGCAAGAACAGATGATGTTTATAGGGTATTTTATGCAGAATTTTTATAATACAGAGGAAGCTGTCATATCAAGTGATAAGCTGGACAATAGACATTATGTAATAATTGAGACTCCAATTCCAGGAGGCAATCAATATTTTGATAAGCAGAGGCTATGGGTGGATTCAAAGAGCTTAGAGCCTTACCAAATGCATATCATTGATGAGAAGGGCATTATTCGCTTTAGGGTTTATTACGAGGATTTTGAGCTTAATCCAAGACTAGAAAATGAATTGTTCTTTTTGTGGTCTAAGGAGTAATGACTTTATATATACAAAGGATAAGGGGAATGGTATATGATAGGAAAAAATGATTTAAGACCAGTATGGGCAGAGATTAATCTTGATCATTTAAAGCATAACATTAAGGAGGTTCGAAGGGTAGTTAAAAAGGATACCATGGTGGCGGCTGTTATAAAGGCAGATGGTTATGGACACGGAGCTTCTATTATTGCAAAAACTTTACTTGAGAATGGTGCCGACCGTATAGCCGTAGCTACATTGACGGAGGCTATAGAGCTAAGACGCTGTGGATATCATGAGGTTCCATTAATGGTCCTGGGGTATACTCCAGAGGAGCAGGCAGATACAGTATTGAGGAACAATATTATTCAAACAATTTACTCTATTGAACAAGCAAGGTCCTTTTCTGAGGCTGCTTTAAAGTGTCAGCAGGTGATGAAGGTGCATCTAAAGCTGGATACTGGTATGTCACGGATTGGTTTTGCAGTCAATGATAAAACCATAGATGAGATAAAAGCAATTGTTAAGCTTCCTGGTTTAATAGTAGAGGGGATATTTACACACTTTGCAGTAGCAGATGAGTTGGATAAGACCTTTACCTATCAACAGTTTGAAAGATTTATGTATATAGTAACAGAGGTAGAAAAGGATGGCTATAAAATACCTATCAAGCATGTATCCAACAGTGCTGCTATTATTGACCTTCCGGACATGAATTTAGATATGGTGAGGGCAGGAATTATGTTATATGGACTATATCCATCTCCTGATGTAAGTCATGAGGCTGTTAAGCTAAAGCAGGTTATGGAGCTAAAGGCTAGAGTATCCCACGTTAAACAGCTTCCAGCCGATTGTGGAGTTAGCTATGGACTATTATATAAAACACCAGAGGAAAAACAAATTATTACCCTACCAATTGGCTATGCCGACGGTTTTACAAGAATGCTAACTAATAAGGCAGAAGTAATAATTAAAGGTAAAAAGGTACCTATTGTAGGAAGAATATGTATGGATCAATGTATGGCAGATGCAACAGGAGTTGAGGTTCATCGTGGTGATGAGGCAACCCTATTTAGTAATAATCCTGAATCGGGAATAACCGTAGATGATATTGCAGGCAAACTAAATACAATCAATTATGAAATAGTTTGTATGGTAGGTAGAAGGGTTCCAAGAGTCTATATGGAAAATAATACGCTTTTACACATAAGAGATTATTTGTTAGAATAGTGTAGTGAGGATTATTTATACTGGCAATATGTATGCAGACTATTAAATAAAGAATTAGTTTTTATGGTATAATTTAGTGGTCATATTGACACACTTAAAATGAATAAATATAATTATGGATATTAAAAAGCAAGAAATAAATTTTCCTTGTAAATTTAGGAGGTGCGAAATGGCGGACTCTAAGAGAATAATGATAAGCCTTCCCGATAGTTTATTAAAAGAAATCGATAGTATTGTGATGACAGAAAATACTAATCGCAGTGAATTTATTCGCAATGCAATGAAATTATATATACGTGAAAAGAGTAAATTAGAGATCAGAGAAAGTATGAAAAAGGGCTATCAGGAAATGGCATCAATTAACTTGTCACTGGCAGAGTTAGGGTTAAGTCTTGATTTATCCTCCTTAGAAAACTATGAGGTAAAGATGGCGGAGTGTGAATAAAGTGAATGTTAAAAGAGGAGATATATACTACGCAGATTTAAGCCCTGTGATAGGTTCTGAGCAGGGAGGAGTACGTCCAGTTCTCGTAGTCCAAAATGACATAGGAAATCGGTATAGCCCTACTGTGATTATTGCTGCCATTACATCTCAAATTAACAAGGCTAAGCTGCCAACTCATATTGAAATAATAGCTTCGGAATATGGATTGCCAAAGGACTCAGTAATATTGCTGGAACAGATTCGAACCATTGATAAAAGACGCTTAGAGGAAAAAATAGGCCATTTAGATGACGATATGATGGGTAAGGTTAATGATGCCCTGTTAATCAGTCTTGGCTTAATTGATTTTTAGAAGACTTAAGAAATACATTTCTTAGGTCTTTTTGAGTTCTTTTATTTAATAATAATGTAATATATGGGAAGTAATATTTAGTTTAATTGACTATTTGTTTATAGTATAATAGTATAATAAAGGTTGAAATAGATAAGGGGGCTGACAAATGAACAAAAAACAAAGGATAACTACTATTTCACTAATAGCTTTAGCATTGGCACTTATCGTTGGACAAGTAGTATATGCAATTAATAAGGAACCGGGCTCAACTGACGATCCACTTGTTACTCTTTCCTTTGTAGAGCAAAGGGTTGAACAGCTGAAGTTCTATATAGATCAGAAAATAGCAGCTATAGCTCCATCAACCGGAGGTGGTGGTGGAGAGGCTCAATTGGTGGTTGTTGAGCTTAAGCCAGGCCAAAAGCTAATTGCAGGACAAGGAACTGAAATCATTCTAAGGGGTGGTAAAGCACTTGTTATTGATAACCCACTGGGGGGATTAGCAAATGTAACTGCAGCAAGAGACCTTCGAATGAATGAAGTAGTTCCACCAAATCATCTGCTTATCGTTCCACGGGACGATGGGAGAGGAGTTAAGGCTGAGAATAATGTAATTTTAATAGTAAGAGGATCCTATAGAGTGGAATAGTAACGATTATTAAATAGACTTCCTGGCCATAAAATCTTGGAGGTCTTATTTAATGTCTAGGAAAAGTATGTTTATCATTTTCCAAGACACAAAGCTTACCAAATGATTTTGTTTTGAAATACCTGGGAAAATTATTCCTAATAATGGTTAGAATATAACATAGGTCTATGAAAAGGAACTTTAGATAACATAAAAAGATTGCTTTACAGTTATTGATATAAGTAATATTATTATAAGTGCAGTTGTTAATTATTACTATTAATTAAGGGTGTGACAATTATGAAGAATAATAGAATTTTATTTATCCTTTTAGCAATTGGAATTCTTGCAGCAACTGTTATGGCAGGCCAAAGAGCCATTACAGAAGGGCAAAATAAAACAGTAGATGTTGTTTTAGAATATAGAGAATTTGAGGAGCTGGCAAAGCAGTCTGAGGAATCACTTCAATGGTGGTTTAAGGAATTAAAGGCTCAGGGAGTACGCTATGTTGCTATTCAAGAAGAAAATCTTTTTTCATTACAAAGAGATGGGAAGCCATTAAAAATAGAGATGGGTAGTAATCTTATAAAGGAAGTTAATTGGAAGGAAGAATATCCACAGCAATTGGTGGAATACATAGAGAAGAATGGCATAGGTGACTACGATGTAATTGCGATAACAGATTCTAATGAGACTTATGATTTTATCTCACAAGGATTAACCAAAAGGTATCCACAAGAAGGTTTCCAGCTAATAGAGGGAAGTCAGGAGAAGGTTGTTATACTTAAGGGTACCATTAAGGATGCATTATTTTCACAAGGTATAAATTCCCTAGATGTAGAGGGAAAGGTTTTTAGAACAGAAACCAGATTGACCTCCTCAAAGCTGACCAGACTAAGCTTAGGTGTTGACCCGGAAAAGGTAAGACTAATTAAAGCAAGCGGCTTAGAGGTTATGCCAAGACCATATAATTATCAAGGGTGGATTGATGAAAAATTCCTGACAGCTACCTTTGAGGAATACAAGGATTATGGAATTGTACCTGAGGTTTTTATTTTTGATGGTGATAGAGTTCTTGGGTATCCAGGCTTATTAAATGAAACAGCAGAGTATATGAGGGAAAACAATATAAAGGTTGCCTTAATTGAAAATTCTGTCCAAAGAGAGCATTTAAAGCAGGAGGGCCTTGTGCAATTGACCGAGGCCTTAGAATACAATGCTGTAAGGGTTTTTTCAGTTTGGGAATTTATCCAGGAAAGATTTAAATATTTTGGCTATGAAGGCGCTGAGGAAATAGAAAACACTTTATATAGAGCTGTTACAGAAAGAAATATAAGGATGATATTCTTTAAGCCCTTTAAGCAGGACAAGACTCTATACGTGACAGATTTTGCTGAATATCAAAAAATGTTTGAAAGATTTAAAGCCAGAATTTCAGAGCATGGTATGCAGCTTGGAGCCAGCAGCACCCTAAATCCAGTCAGAGTAAGGGTTAGATATATGCTTTTGATGTCATATGGAATTGTGGCAGCGGCCTTATTGCTTCTCAAATCTATGATAAAGCTTAATAAAAAGTATGAAATGATTTTACTGGCTTTAGGAATAATAGGAGTAACAGCAGTTGTATTTATCATTCCAGCCCTTGGAGAAAAGCTTCTGGCCTTAGCAGCAGGTATAATTTTTGCTTCCTTAGGAATAGTTTATTTCTTTAAGCGGTGCAGGAGCTACCTAGACAGAAAAGAAGGCTGTTCAAACCTCGGTAAAAGTATTTTCATAGCTACTAAGGATTTTATACTATCAATATTAATTGCAGGCATAGGTGCACTGTTTATTGCTTCTATTCTTTCTGATATAAAATTCCTGCTGGAGTTAGACATTTTTAGAGGTGTAAAGATAAGTCAAATACTTCCAATGCTGGTGTATATACTAGTTTATTTAGCTTACTTTGGTTATGCTCGTAAGGATAATAATATTGGGACCCAATTAAGGTTAAGTGAGATAAAACAGCTATTACTAGAAAATATCAAGCTTATCCATATATTTTTAGGGGCTGTTATAGCAATAGCCGGAGTAATCTACATTTCTAGAACTGGCCATGAAACAAATATTCAGCCGTCTAATGTCGAGATAATGCTAAGAAACGTTTTAGAGGAAAGGCTTTTAGCAAGACCGAGGAATAAAGAATTTATGATAGGCTTTCCAGCATTGATTGTAGGCTTCTATTGCGCCCAAAGAGGTTTCAAGAAGCTCATGCTGCTTTGTGGTCTAGCTGGTACTGTTGGTTTAGCTTCTATGATTAATACCTTTAGTCATTTAAGGACTCCCTTATATCTATCTACTCTCAGGACTATTTATGCTGCAGGTATTGGTTTAGTAATAGGGATTATAGGAATTGTAGTTTTAGATGCGCTAGTGAAGTCAATTAATAAATATACAAAAAACAGTGGGATTACCATTAAATAATAGAACCTAAAAAGTTCGCTTTATTAGTGGAATCGATGACTCGGGAGAGAGGGAGATTATGAAGAATTTTTTCATATTTGGATATTATGGCTTTAGAAATACAGGAGACGAAGCTATATTACAGACTATTATAAATCAAATAAGAAAAGCGATCCCAAAGGCTGAGATTACTGCACTTACCTATAAGGCTAAGGAGACCTCTGAGAGGTTTGGTATTAATGCCATTAGTCGAAATGATTTCAGGGAACTAATAAGAGCAATTGGCAGCTCTGACGCTGTAATAAGTGGTGGAGGATCAATTCTCCAGGATGCCACCAGTAATAGATCCCTGCTATATTATCTAGCTATTATTTATATAGCTAAGAAATTTGGTAAAAAGGTTATGTTCTATGGTAATGGCTTTGGCCCTATAACTAATTCCCTTAATAAGAAGCTGGCAAAATTAATTATCAATGAGGTAGATGCAATAACAGTGAGGGATCATTATTCAAAGGAATTTATGCAATCTCTAGGTATAAAGAAAAATATTACTGTAACAGCAGATGTTGTTTTTGCTATGGAAAAGCCTTCTGAGGAAAGCACAAATGTTTTATTGGAAAAGGAGGCCTTAAGCCTAGATAAACCACTTATAGGGATTTCAATTAGGAAATGGAAGGGCCAAGAAAACTACAAGAGTATAATTGCAAAAACTGCAGATTACCTAGTCAAAAGAAATTTTCAGGTGGTTTTTATACCAATGCAGTATCCTGATGACTATGTAATTTCTAGTGAGATAATAGGAATGATGGATACATCAGCAAAGGTTATAGAGGAGCAATATAGTCCACAACAGGTTTTAGGCTTGATAGGAAAGCTACATCTTTTAATTGGCATGAGATTGCATTCCTTAGTGTTTGCAGCAATTGCAAGTATCCCAATGATAGGAATAGAATACGAGGATAAGGTTAAAAGCTTTTTAAAGCTTGTAAACCAAAAAAGCGGTGGAAGAGCAGAAAATCTCGATATGATTCATCTATGGACTATGATTGATGAGGTTTTGCAAAACAAAGCTAAGTATCAAAAGGAGCTCATCGATATTAGTAAAAATATGATCAATAAATCAAACATGAATATAGAAATATTTAAGGAATTTGTTGAAGAAGGTGGAATACATTGAAAAAGGTAGAGGTTATGAGGGTTCCAATTCATTCACTAACAATGGATGAAGCTTTTGAAAGGGCTAAGGGATTTTTGCAGGAGGAGGGGCTGAAGAAGATTTATACACCAAACCCTGAGATTGTTATGCTGGCTCAGGATAATCCTATGCTAATGGAGGCCCTGGAGGCAGCTGAGCTGGTTGTGCCGGATGGTATTGGGCTAGTAGTTGCTTCAAAGCTAAAGGGATTGGGTATAAAAGAAAGAGTTGCCGGAATAGACCTAATGGATAGAATCTTAAGGTACTGTGGTGAAACAGAAAAATCCTTCTTTATTTTAGGTGGAAAGCCAGAGGTAACTCCCATTGCCTGCAAGAAAATAGAAGCAAAGTATCGAGGTATCAAGATAGCAGGCTTTCAGCATGGTTACTTTACAGTGGCTGATGAGGAAAAAATTATCGAAGAAATTAATAACTCAAAGCCAGATGTTCTTTTTGTATGCTTGGGTGCCCCTAAACAGGAGCTATGGATAGACAAAAACAGACATAGACTAAATTGTAAAATTGCTATGGGAGTAGGCGGAAGCGTCGATATCTATGCAGGAGTGGCAAAGCGTGCTCCAGGAATCTATCAAAAAATGGGCTTAGAATGGTTCTATCGATTAGCTAAGGAGCCTTGGCGCTTTAAGAGAATGCTGGTTTTACCAAAATTCCTAGTGCATTTTATTATAAAAGGCTAATACTAGCCTACATAGGTATTAAAGGGGACATTGTGGAGGTTTTATTATGAGTATGAGCAAGCATAAATTTTTGGAATACTTTTGGATTACGCTGGGCTGTGCTTTGATGGCCTTCAGTCTGTATTTTTTTCTGGAGCCAAATACCATCGCCCCAGGAGGAGTAACAGGCTTAGCCATAATAGTTCAGAAGCTAACAGGCATTCCCATAGATATTACAAACCTTGCTATCAACATACCTTTATTTATAACTGGTATAATAGTTTTGGGCAAGGTATTTGGTGTGAAAACTGCTTATGCCACTCTTTTGCTATCAGCCTTCATTAGATTATTTATAACTATATTTGGTGATGGTGTTGCAGTTACAGGTGATATCTTATTGGCTGCCATCTATGGTGGTGTTATAATGGGGGTTGGACTGGGCTTCGTATTTAGATATGGAGGAACCACGGGAGGTACAGATTTGGCTGGAGCTATTTTAAATAAATACTTTCCCAGTTTAAGCACCTCAAAGCTTATGATGGCATTGGACCTTGTAATTGTCGCTTTAGCAGGAATTGTTGAAAGAAAGGTTGAAACCTCTCTCTATTCAGTGATTACCTTATACATATTAGTTAAGATGGCGGATTTTATAGTGGAGGGCTTAGGCTATGGAAAGGCTTTTTATATTATATCCAGCAAATCAGAGGAAATTGGCAGATATATATTAAATGAAATAGGTAGAGGAGTAACTGTTCTTGAGGGCAGGGGCTTGTACACTGGAAGTAAAAGGGATGTATTGCTTTGTGTAGTAAATCGGGTTCAGGTGGCAAAGCTAAAGGAGCTAGTTTATAGTGTTGACAAAAGAGCCTTTATAATGGTAACTACGGTTCATGAGGTACTGGGTGAGGGCTTTAAAGAAATAAAATAAATATATTAGGAGGAATAGGCTAATGGCAGATTATCAAGCTTTACAAAAGATTTCTACAGGCATACGTAGAGATATTATAGAAATGCTGCACGCTGCTGGCTCAGGTCATCCTGGAGGATCCTTATCTGCAGCAGACATACTAACAGTTTTATACTTTCATGAAATGAAGGTAGATGCGAAAAATCCTAAGTGGGAGAATCGTGACAAATTTGTTTTATCAAAGGGTCATGCTGCTCCAGTGCTATATGCAGCCTTAGCAGAAAAGGGCTTCTTTCCAAAGGAAGAGCTTTATAAGCTAAGAAAGGTTGATGCAATGCTACAGGGGCATCCTGAAATGAAGGGAACACCAGGTGTTGAAATGTCAACAGGCTCCTTGGGCCAGGGCTTCTCGTCTACTCTTGGGATGGCTTTAGCGGCAAAGCTGGATAAAAAGGAATCAAGAATATATACTCTTTTAGGCGATGGAGAGCTTCAAGAGGGTCTAGTTTGGGAGGCAGCAATGTTTGCAGCCCATTACAAGCTAGATAATCTTACAGCCTTTATAGATTTAAATGGTCTTCAAATTGATGGACCAAATGAAGTGGTAATGGGTGTTGAGCCAGTAGGTGATAAGTTCAGAGCCTTCGGTTGGCATGTAATAGATATAGACGGTCATAATTTAGAAGAGATAGTCGCAGCCCTTATTGAGGCAAAGAATACAAAAAATAAGCCAACATTAGTAATAGCCCACACTGTAAAGGGCAAGGGTGTATCCTTCATGGAAAATTCCGTTGGATGGCATGGAAATGCTCCAAAGAAGGAAGATGCTGAAAAGGCATTAGCTGAATTAGGAGGTGAAAAATAATGACAAAGCCAGTGGCAACAAGAGACTCTTATGGTGAAGCATTATTAGAGGTAGGTAAGAAATATGAAAATGTAGTAGTTTTAGACGCAGACTTATCAAAGTCCACTAAAACCTATGATTTCAGTAAGACCTATCCAGAAAGATTTTTTAATGTTGGCATAGCAGAGCAAAACCTAATTGGGATATCTGCAGGCTTGGCTGCAGCAGGGAAAATTCCCTTTGCCAGCACCTTTGCAATGTTTGCAACAGGTAGAGCCTTTGAAATAATTAGAAACTCAGTAGCTTATCCAAAGCTAAATGTTAAAATATGTGCAACCCATGCAGGTATAACAGTAGGTGAGGATGGGGCATCACATCAATCCTTAGAGGATATCGCAGTTATGAGGGTAATACCCAACATGACGGTAATAGTTCCGGCAGATGGAGTAGAGACAAAGGCTGTAATTCATGCTATAGCAGAATATAAGGGCCCTGTTTACGTTAGATTAGGCAGATCAGCGGTTCCTACCATCAATGAGGAAAATAACTATAGGTTTGAAATAGGCAAGGGCGTAGTTCTTAAGGAAGGCAAGGACGTAACCATAGTTGCAACAGGAATAATGGTAAGTAAGGCTCTAGAGGCAGCAGAGGCATTAGCAGCAGAGGGAATCAATGCAGGGGTAGTTAATATACATACTATTAAGCCTATAGATAAGGATTTATTAGTTGAAACTGCAAAGAAAACCGGTGCTATAGTTACTGCAGAGGAGCATAACATAGTAGGTGGTCTAGGCTCGGCAGTAGCAGAGGTAATTGTAGAAAGCTATCCAGTGCCTATGAAGAAGGTTGGAACAATGGATACCTTCGGAGAGTCAGGAAAGCCGGATGATTTATTAAAGAAGTATAACCTTACAGCAGATGCAATAGCAGAGGCCGCAAAGGAAGCAATAAAGCTCAAAAAATAAAACCTGTCACTGGGACGTTTTGTTTGACACCTGTGTGTGTCACTGGGACGTTTTGTTTGACACCTGTTAATAATCCAAACCCCACAGCGACTAAGCTTTAAAGTATCAGCTGTGGGGTTTTTTAATGTTAAGGAAATTATGCTTTAAATCTATTTCTTGGACTGGGTGCTTTCAAATACTTGAGTTGTATATTACTAATATTTCCATTAGAATTTTATTATGAAAAAGACAGAATATCTTAAATCCATAGA
>Ga0208243_1000570_pt1 | contig 19154 bp, 18 predicted proteins | sample Subbio2Aug_QV12A_FD_184826 | JGI IMG/M metagenome (GOLD analysis project Ga0208243, IMG submission 184826) | Serpentinite rock and fluid subsurface biosphere microbial communities from McLaughlin Reserve, California, USA - CR12Aug_QV12A (SPAdes) | ecosystem: Environmental > Terrestrial > Deep...
TCACTGGCCATTGCGAAGAGCGCGATGACGTCGCCCGCCTCGATGCGCAGGTCCCCGGTGGGCTTCAGCACCTTGTCGCCCTTCATCACCGCGCCGACGAGGACACCTTCGGGAAACTCGATGTCGCGGACGAGGCGGCCGGCGAGCGGCGAGGTGGTCAGGACCTGCGCTTCGATCATCTCTGCTTCGGCATCCCCGATGGAATAGACGGCGCGGACCCGGCCGTGACGGATGTGGCGCAGGATCGACGAGACGGTCGTGGCGCGCGGGTTGATGTAGGCGTCGATGTCGAGCGGTGCCATCAGCGGTGCCAGCGTGGGGTCGTTCACGAGCGCGATGGTCATCGGGCAGCCGGCCTGCTTGGCGCGGACCGCGACGAGAAGGTTGGTCTTGTCGTCGTCGGTCACGGCAAGGATCGCATCGGCCCGGTCGATGGACGCTTCCATCAGGAGGTCGATGTCCATTCCGTCGCCGTTGAGGACGATGGTGCGTTCCAACCCGTCGGCGGCGGCTTCAGCGGTGGCGCGGTTCTTCTCGATGATCTTGGCGCGGACGCGGTCGGTCCTGCTCTCCAGCGCGCGCGCGACGGCGAGGCCCACGTTGCCGCCGCCCACGATGACCACCCGTTCCTGCTTTTTCGTCTTCTTGCCAAAGATTTCGAGGGCGCGGTTCACGTCCTCGAAATGGGTGAAGACATAGATCTGGTCATCGGCATAAAGCTGGTCGCCCGGGTCCGGGGCAAAGAGGCGATCCTCACGGCGGATGCCCACCACGATGGCGCGAAGAGTTGAGAAAAGCTCGTTCAGCTGGCGGAGCGGAGTGTTCAGGACCGGGCAGTCCTCGGTCAGCTGGATGCCCAGAAGCTGGGCGCGGCCGTTCATGAAGCTTTCGGTGTCGAAGGTCGCCGGCGCGGCAAGGCGCTGGAGCGCGGCCTCGGCCACCTCGCGTTCGGGCGAGATCACCACGTCGATGGCTAGGCCGTCCTGGTTGGTCAGGTTGCCGTAAAGCGGATCGAGATAGTTCTGCGCCCGGATGCGGGCGATCTTGCGGGTGACGTTGAAGACGGAATGGGCCACCTGGCAGGTGACCATGTTCACCTCGTCCGAATGGGTGGCGGCAATCAGCATGTCGGCATCCCGCGCCCCGGCCTTGGCCAGCGTGTCGGGGTGGCTTGCGAACCCCACGACGCCCTGGACGTCCAGCGTGTCGGTCGCGCGGCGGACAAGATCGGCGTTCGTGTCGACAAGGGTGACGTCGTTCTTCTCGCCGGCCAGGTGCCGGGCGATCTGCCAGCCGACCTGCCCCGCCCCGCAGATGATGACCTTCATCAGATTCCCCGCGATCCGTCGTCTGCGCCTGAATGTCAGATCGGGGCCGGGGGGTCAATGTTCCGGGGTCCCGCCGGGAGGAGACCGGACGCTACTCCTCGAACTCGCCGAACGCCCTGCCCCCTCGCGTCGAGCCGACGACGCCCAGCGATTTCAGCTTCCGGTGCAGCGCCGAGCGTTCCATCCCGACGAAGCTGGCCGTGCGGCTGATGTTGCCGCCGAAGCGGTTGATCTGGGTCAGGAGGTATTCGCGTTCGAAAAGCTCCCGCGCCTCGCGCAGGGGCAGCGTCGCGATGGTGCCGGAGAGGGAGAGCGCGCTTTCGGTCTCGGCCTTTGGCTCGTTGCCGGGGATCTCGGCGGCCTCGATGGGGCCGGTGCCGTCGCCAAGGATCAGGATGCGTTCGATCACGTTGCGAAGCTGGCGGATGTTCCCAGGCCAGGGCAGCGTCTGCAGGACGGTGTCGGCCTCGTCCGAAAGGGTGCGGTTGGGCAATCCTTGGGTCTTGTGGAACCAGTCGATGAAATGACGGGTGAGTTCGGGCACATCCTCGCGCCGGGCCGAAAGCGAGGGGACGGCGATCGGGACCACGTTCAGCCGGTCGTAAAGCTCTTGCCGGAAGCGGCCCTGGCCGATCTCGGTCCGCAGGTCGCGGCAGGTGGAGGAGATGACGCGGAGGTCGACGCGGACCTTGTCGGCGCCGCCGACGCGGGTGAACTGTTGTTCGGTCAGGACGCGCAGGATCTTGGACTGGGTGCCCAAGGGCATGTCCGCCACCTCGTCGAAGTAGACGATCCCGCCGTGGGCCTGTTCGAGTAGGCCGGGTTCGACGCCCCTTTCCGGCGTCTCGCGGCCGAAGAGGACCTCCTCCATCCGTTCAGGTTCGATGGAGGCCGAAGAGACGGTGATGAAAGGCGCGGCGGCGCGGTTCGAATGCATGTGGATGTAGCGGGCGGCCATTTCCTTGCCGGTACCCGGCTCGCCCGTCAGCATGACGCGGGCGTTGGACTTCGTGACCTTGTCAAGATTGCCCTTCAGCGTCTTGAAGGCGAGAGAGGAGCCGACCATCTCGGCCGAGGTGACGTCGCGGCGGCGCAGTTCCTGGTTCTCGCGGCGCAGACGGCTGGTCTCCATCGCCCGGGCGACAACGACCATCAGCTGGTCGATGTTGAAGGGCTTCTCGATGAAGTCGTAGGCGCCCTGCTTGATGGCAGCGACGGCGATTTCAATGTTTCCGTGTCCCGAGATAATCACGACAGGAATGTCGGGATTGTCGCGCTTCACGGTCTTCAGGATGTCGATCCCGTCCATCCGGCTGTCCTTGAGCCAGATATCTAGGATCATCAGCGACGGCGGATCGGCGTTGATCTCGGCCATGCAGTCATCGGAGTTGGCGGCGAGGCGGGTCTGATAGCCCTCATCCCGGAGGATGTCGCCGATCAACTCGCGGATGTCCTGTTCATCGTCGACGATGAGAATGCTCATGACTGGGCCTCTTTCTCGGTGGGCTTTTCGGCTTTGAGAGGAATATGCGTGCGCGACCGTTTGCGGAGCGTCCGGGGCAAGCGGATCTCGGCCATCGCGCCGGGGTGGTCGTTCCCGTCGAACACGGGCGCGTCGAGGAGGGCGAGGGTCCCGCCGTGTTCCTCGATGATCTTCTTCACGATGGGCAGGCCAAGGCCGGTGCCCTTTTCGCGGGTGGTGACGTAAGGCTCGAACAGACGGGCCCGATCCGGGGGAAGGCCGGTGCCGTTGTCGCTGATCCGGATCACTGCCTCGGTGTCGTCTGCGGTGAGGGACACGCGGATTTCGGGGACAAAGCCTTCGGGCTTGGCCTTTTCCACATGCGATTCAATCGCTTCCCCGGCGTTCTTGATGAGGTTCGTGAAGGCCTGGCCGAGCATTGTCGCGTCCAGATCGAGGTGAAGCTCCTCGGCGGGTATGTCCTTGACGAAGCGCACGCCCGGCTGGCCGTTTTCCTGCAGAAGCACCGCGCCTTTCAGAAGCGCGGCGAGGTCGCAGTCGCGGCGGTCGGGTTCGGGCATCCGGGCAAACTTGGAGAATTCGTCGACGATCCGGCGCAGGTCGTTCGTCTGGCGGACGATCACGTCCGTGTACTGCTCAAGGTCCTCGTGGTCGCGGACCTGGGTGGCGAACTTGCGCTTGATGCGTTCGGCGGAGAGCTGGATGGGGGTCAATGGGTTCTTGATCTCGTGCGCGATGCGGCGGGCGACGTCTCCCCAGGCAGCCATGCGCTGCGCGCTGACGAGGTCGGTCACGTCATCGAAGGCGACCACGTAGCCTTCAAGGTCGCCGGCCTCGCTGCGCCGGGTGGACATGCGGACGAGGAGGCTTTCGAGCTTGCCCTTGCGGGTCAGGCGGACCTCCTCCTGGACGGCATTGGTGCCCGCGTCACGGAGCCGGTCGAAAAGGGGCGCGAATTCGGGGACGGCCGCCGCAAGCGGCATGTCGGACTTGCCATCGGCGAAGTCGAGGAGCCGTTCGGCGGCGCGGTTCACGAAGTCGATGTCGCCGTCCGAGTCGAGGCCGATGACGCCGGCGGTGACGTTCGACAGGACGGAATCGAAGAGCCGGCGCCGGGTTTCGGTCTGGGCGTTGCTTTCCAGAAGCGCCTCGCGCTGACCCTTCAGCTGGCGGGTCATCTGGTTGAAGAGGCGTCCCAGGGAGGCGATTTCGTCATCGCCTTCTTCCTCGGCCACCTGAACGTCCAGATCGCCTCCCCCTACCCGTTCCGCCGCCCCGGCGAGCCGCCCCACGGGCCGCGAGAGGCGTTCGGCGAACCACAGGCCCAGCCAGATCGCGGCGAGGATCAGGATCAGGGCGAAGCCAAGGTAGATGAGACCGAAGTTGAACAGAAGGCGACCGCGTTCAGATTCGAGCTGGTTGTAGAGCTGCACCGTCTCCTGCGTCTCATCGAGGAGCGACAGGATCGAGCCGTCCACCGTCCGGGTCACGTAGAGGTAGCGGTCGGCGTAGGCTTCAAGGAAGATCAGCGCCCGAAATTCATTGTTGGACCAGTCAGGGATCAGGACCGTGTTGCCCTCGCGCGCAAGGCGCAGGTGTTCTTCCGTCAGGGGTTCGAAGTCAAAGAGATACGACCGTTCGCCCCGGGTCTTGAGCGCGCCAGTGCCATCGACGAGGTAGGCTTCCTTCAGGCCGCGCTGGATCACCTGCTGGGCCTGCGACAGCAGCGGACGAAGCTGGTCGTCGCGCAGGAATGGCGTCCTGCGCTTGGCGTCGTTCAGGTAACCCGACAGCGTCACGATGTCGGCCGCCAGGTCGTCGCGCTGCACGGCCTCGTAGGCCTGGGCGGCCGAGAGCGACGAGCCGACGACCGACCGCACGCGGTCCGAGAACCACCCCTCAAGACCGATGTTGATCGACAGCACCGCGAAGACGGCCACCAGCACAGTCGGGATCAGCGCGATCAGCATGAACACGCCCGACAGCCGCAGGTGCAGGCGCGACCCGGCAGATTTCGAACGGCGGTCGGCGATCAGGCGCACAACGCGGGCAAGGACCAGCGCCGCGATCACCATCACGTAGATCAGGTCGGCCAGGAGGATCAACCGAAGCGCGGGGGAGCCGGCATCCTGGTTGAACGGACCAAGCGCAAGGAAGGTCGCCACGGCCAGCACGGGACCAAGGAAGACGAGCCCAAGTGTGACGGCTGTCTGCACCCGGCGCTGCCGCCGCAGCCGGGCGAAGCGATGCCAGACATCCTTGTGAACTGCCCGATCCACCCTGCCCCGCGCGTCAGCCGGTGGTTGCCCCACCTGGTGGTACTATATCTAGATGCGCGTCGGGGTGAAACCGGAAAGACACATTCAATGTGGCGGTTCTACATCAACTTGCGGCGACGGGTTACGCGGATGTCGAGATCCGTGATCTTCTTGCGCAGCGTGTTGCGGTTGATGCCCAGCAGGTCGGCGCATTTCGCCTGGTTTCCGGCCGTGGCATCCAGCGCGATCTCGATCAGCGGCAGTTCCACCTCACGCAGGATGCGCTGGTAGACGCCGGGGGGTGGGAGCTGGCCCCCGTGCAGGTCGAAATAGCGTTTCAGGTGGCGCGCGACCGAGGCGGAAAGCTTGTCGCCGGACCCTGAGCCTGCCATCGGCTCGGGGCTGGGTTGCTGACCCAGGACCTGTTCCACCTCGGCCCGCGCGATGTCGGTCTCGGACGCAGTGACCAGAAGGCGGCGGATGGTGTTTTCCAGTTGCCGGACGTTCCCAGGCCAGGAGTAGGCGCGGATCAGGTCGCTTGCACCCTGCGACAGGCGCCGGACGGTGCCGAGGTCACGCTCGCCTCGCGAGAGGAAATGTTCGGCGAGAAGCGGGATATCCTCGACCCGTTCGCGCAGGGACGGGACATGCAGCGTGACCCCGCCAAGGCGGTAGTAGAGGTCCTGGCGGAATTGGCCTGACTCCATGCGGGAGGAAAGGTCGCTCTGGCTGGTGGCCATGACGCGCGGGGCCTTGTCGCCCAGCATGTCGAGCATCCGCACGACGCGCGCCTGGGTGTCAGCGTCATAATCCGCGACCTCGTCGAAGACGATCGAGCCACCCCGCGCCCGTGACAGAAGCGTCGCGGGGCCGTCGATCCCCTGCAGGTCGGCGGCCTGGGCCACGACGAAGGGGAGCGTGCGGCGGTCCGAGAAATCGTGGATCGCGCGGGAGATGAGCGATTTGCCGGTGCCGGATTCACCGGTGATGAGGACGGCGAGTTCCGTGTTCATCACGCGGGCGACAAGACGGTAAAGCGCCTGCATCGCGGGGGTCCGGCCGACGAGCGGCAGGTCATCCCCGGCCTCGCGCGCCGGGACCACGACCTTCGGCGCGCGGCGCTTCTGGTCCAGCGCCTTCGCCGACCGCTTCATCAGGTCGGGCAGGTCGAAGGGTTTCGGCAGGTAGTCGAACGCCTCGGCCTCGGCCGCCTGGATCGCGGTCATGATGGTGTTCTGCGCCGAGATGACGATGACCGGCAGGCCGGGCCGCATTTTCGAGATGCGGGGCAGCGCATCAAGGCCGTTGCCGTCGGGCATGATCACGTCGGAGATCACAAGGTCGCCCTTCCCTTCCTCGACCCAGCGCATCAGCGTCATGAGCGAGGAGGTCGCGTGGACCTTGCAGCCCGCGCGCGTGAGCGCCTGGGTCAGCACGGTGCGGATCGTGCGGTCGTCGTCGGCGACAAGGATGGTGCCATCCATTACTTCGCTTCCTTCTTCTTTTCGCGGGGGGCCATTGGCAGCGAGACGCGGAACACGGTGCGGCCGGGGGCGGAATCGACGGTGATCCAGCCCTCGTGGTCGGTGATGATCTTCGAAACAAGCGCGAGGCCGAGGCCGGTGCCGTTCTCGCGGCCCGAGACAAAGGGCTCGAAAATGTTGGTGGCGATTTCGGGCGGGACGCCGGGGCCGTCGTCGATGATCTCGACATTCAGGGGCAGCGCGGCCGAGGGGCCGTCCTTGCGGCGGAGGCGCAGGGAAAGGTCGTAGAAGGTGTGGAGCCGGATCGTGCCGCCGGTCTTGCAGGCCTCGGCCGCGTTCTTGATGAGGTTGAGGAAGACCTGCATCAGCTGGTCGCTGTCGGCGAAGGTCGGTGGCAGCGAGGGGTCGTAATCCTCGACGATGGTCATGTGGGCGGCAAAGCCCACGAGTGCGGACTTGCGCGCGCGGTCGAGCGCATCGTGGATGTTCACGGGCTTCCGCTCCGGCGGGCGGAGGTTGCCGAACTGCTCCACCTGTTCCAAGAGCTTCACGATCCGGCGCGTTTCCTCGACGATGAGGTCGGTGAGCTCCTGATCTTCCGGCGTCAGGTTCATCGACAGAAGCTGCGCCGCACCCGAAATGCCGGCGAGCGGGTTCTTGATCTCATGCGCCAGCATCTCGGCCATGCCGATGGCCGACCGCGCCGCGGTCTTGGCGCCCATCGAGCGGCCGAGGCGGTCGGCAAGCTCACGGGGGGAGAGCATGAGCATGACGATCTCGGGATTGTCGTGCATCGGCGCGAGATGGATCGTGCATTGCAGGGGTGGGCGTTCGCCGGTGGTCACGTCCACGTCGTTGATGTTCAACGCCGACTGGTTGGCGCGGACCCGGGCCAGCGCTTCGTCCATCGGCGCGTCGATGGCGAGGCGGTCGAAGACGGGCTGGTCCTTCAGCGCCTTGGCCGAAGCGTTGAGGAAGGTTTCGGCGGCCGGGTTGGCCTCAAGGATGCGACCGCGGGTGTCGATCAGAAGCGTGGGCAGGGGCAAGGAGGCCCAGATCACGCCCGGCACCGGGTATGGCATCCGGTAGGGCGTCATGCGGCAAGCTCCAGTTCGGCGAAGGCCTGCTCGATCAGCTGGATCACCTCGGCCGGGTCGGTGGAGGTTAGGATCGCTTCGCGCGCATGGGGGAGACCGGCTTCTTCCAGATACCAGCCGAGGTGTTTCCGCGCCATGCGCAGGCCAAGCTCGCGGCCGTAAAATGTGAGCATGTCCTCGTAATGGTCGAGGATCATCCGGCCCAGTGCTCCGCCCTCGGGGATCCTGGGCGCGGGGGTGCCGTAGAGGTCGTGGGCGACCTGAGCGAGTTTCCAGGGTGCCCCTTGCGCGCCGCGGCCGATCATGACGCCATCCGCTCCGGAAAGACGAAGGGCTTCTTTCGCCGAGGTGCTGTCGGTGATGTCGCCGTTGGCGATGACGGGGATCGTCACGGCCTCCTTCACGGCGCGGATCGCGGACCAGTTGGCGTGGCCCTTGTAGAACTGGCAGCGGGTGCGACCGTGGATGGTGATCATCCGGACGCCCGCATTTTCGGCGCGTCTGGCAAGCTCGGGCGCGTTGTGGAGCGTGTCGTCCCAGCCAAGCCGGGTCTTCAGGGTGACCGGGACCTTCACCGCCTTCACCACCGCTTCGATGAGCGTCAGCGCCAGATCGAGGTCGCGCAGGAGAGCCGAGCCGCAAAGGCCCGTGGTCACCCGCTTCGAGGGACAGCCCATGTTGATGTCGATGATTTTGGCGCCCTGCCCTTCGACGAACTTCGCGCCCTCGGCCATCCAGTGGGGGTCGCGGCCCGCGAGCTGGACGGAGGTTGCCTGTTCACCGAAGCCAAGCTCTGCTCGGGCGCGGGCTTCGGGCTGGGCACGCACGACCTCGGCCGAGGCGACCATCTCGGACACGACAAGGCCAGCGCCGAAGCGGGCGACGAGTCGGCGGTATGGCAAGTCGGTGATCCCGGCCAAAGGAGCCAGGAAGACGGGAGGGGTCAGCGACACGGGGCCGAGCGGCAGGGACAAAGCCTTATCCTTGTGCAGTTGATGCTTGTGCTAGCCGTCCCCGGTGACGGGACCAAGGCAGCGCGCACCAATAATGACTGAAAAACATGCGTTGCACAATTATTGGGCAGTTGCGCCGCTGAAGCGCCAGATTGTCATGCAGGTCTGGCTGCATTACGGAAGTAGAAAAGGGAAGGCCAGCATGCAGACAGCCGTCATCATCGTCGCCGCCGGTCGCGGCAGCCGCATGGGCGGCGAGGTGCCGAAGCAGTGGCAGATGCTGGCCGGAAAGCCGGTGCTGGCGCACACGCTCGCAGCCTTCACGGGACTGCGGGTGGTGCTGGTGATCCATCCGGACGACCGATCGCGGGCCGAGCCGCTTGGGGTGCAGCTTGTGGAGGGCGGGGCGACGCGGGATGCCTCGGTGCTGGCGGGGCTGAAGGCGCTGGAGGGCTCGGGCATCGATGCCGTCCTGATCCACGACGGGGCGCGGCCACTGGTCAGCAGTGCGCTGATCGGACGGCTGGTCATGGCGTTGGAGAGCCACGACGGCGCGGCCCCTGCCCTGCCGGTCACCGATGCGCTGTGGCGCGGAGCCGAGGGGAAGGTTGCGGGCACGGTGGACCGGGCGGACCTCTGGCGAGCACAGACGCCGCAGGCGTTTCGGTTTGCGCCCATTCTGGCGGCACATCTCGCCCATCCCGGCGGGGCGCTGGACGATGTTCAGGTCGCCCGGGACGCGGGTCTTGACGTGGCGATCGTCGAGGGCGAGGAAACCAATCTGAAACTGACCTATCCCGGCGACTTCGCCCGGGCCGAGGCGATCCTGAAGGGGCGCGACATGGATGTGCGGTTGGGCAATGGCTATGATGTGCATGCCTTCTGCGAGGGCGACCATGTCTGGCTCTGCGGCGTGAAGGTGCCGCACGGGAAGGCTCTCCTTGGCCATTCGGACGCCGACGTGGGGATGCACGCGCTGACCGACGCGATCTATGGCGCTTTGGCCGAGGGCGATATCGGACGGCACTTTCCGCCGTCGGACCCGCAGTGGAAGGGCGCGGCGAGCCACATCTTCCTGAGCCATGCCATCGGGCTTGCCCGGTCGCGGGGCTATGAGCTTGGCAACTGCGACGTGACGCTGGTCTGCGAACGCCCGAAGATCGGACCACATGCCCTTCAGATGCAAGCGGAATTGGCGCGGATCATGGGGGTGGATGAGGGACGCGTGTCGGTCAAGGCCACCACGTCCGAGCGGCTGGGATTCACCGGGCGCGAGGAAGGGATCGCGGCCTTGGCGACGGCAACGTTGGTGAAGGCATGAGCACGCTTGTCGCCACCTTCTGCGGGGCGGGATACTTGCGGCCGGCCTCGGGCACCTGGGCCAGCGCGATCACCGTGGCCCTGGCCGTCGCGGCTTATGAGGCAGGCTGGGCACTTGCCGTTCCGGCCGGGGCAGTTCTGGCGACAGTGCTGGGCTTCTGGGCGGTGCCGCGCTACCTGGCGGCCAAGGGCGGCGAGGACCCCTCGGAGGTAGTAATCGACGAAGTCGCCGGGCAGTTGCTGGCGCTTTCGTTTACCGTCATCCCGCTGTGGCAGCATGGGGTTCCGGACCTGCTTCTTGGCGCCTGGCCGGGTTGGGTGCTGCCCTTCCTTCTGTTCCGGTTGTTCGACATCTGGAAGCCCTGGCTCGTCGGCCGGGCGGACCGGATGGGAAGCACTGCGGGGGTGATGCTGGACGACCTCTGGGCGGGGCTGTTCGCCGGGATCGTCTCGGTCGCGCTTGCCGGAGTCTATCATGGGATGGTGCAGCCGTGGCTGGGGTAAAGGTCGATGAGCTGCTGGCGCAGGCGCGCTACTGGGGTCTGAAGATCGCCACGGCGGAAAGCTGCACCGGGGGCATGGTTGCGGTGGCGCTGACCGATGTGGCGGGCTCGTCGGACGTGTTCGAGCGCGGGTTCGTCACCTATTCGAACGCCGCCAAGGTAGAGCTTCTGTCGGTTTCGGAGGCTACGCTTGCCGCACACGGGGCCGTGTCCGAGGCGGTCGCCCGCGAGATGGCTGAAGGCGCGCTGACCCGTTCGGCGGCGGACCTTGCTGTATCGCTCACCGGCATAGCCGGGCCAGGCGGGTCGGACTTCAAGCCCGAGGGCCGCGTCTGCTTTGGCCTGGCGCGGCGTGGCCGGGAGACGCGGGTCGAGACGGTGGAGTTCGGGGCGCTTGGCCGGGCCCGGGTCCGCAAGGCAGCGACCGAGCATGCCCTGGGACTGCTGGGCGCCGCGCTGGAGTAAGCCCGCCCCCGCCCGTCAGGGGTGCAGGGCGAAGAATTTCAGGATCTCGGCGTTGGCGTCGATCTCTTGCGTCTTGCCCTCGGACAGTCGCCCCTTCCGCCCGCCCGGCCAATGATGAGCGCCCCCTTCTACAGTGATCAGCCGCAAGACGACCCGGCCGCGCTTCTGGTAGTCGGTCACGAGGACCGAGGTTCCGTCATCCCTGCGGTCGATGCTGCGCGACGTCTCGGACAGCACCCCGCCCCAAGGCGCCAGGAAGGCATTCACGACCGAATCCACCGAGGCAAAGTCGGTACGGGTCAAGCTGGTATCCCCCTGCCCGCCCCTGTACGGCACCATCGTGTCGGCGGTGCCGTGGACGATCAGCACCGGGACCGGTCCTCTGACACGGGTGCGGCTTGTATCCATGGTGCCCGCCACGCCAGCGACTGCCCGAACTCGGTCGGGGTTACTGGCGGCGAAAGTCTCCGCCATGATGGCGCCGTTCGACATTCCTGTCAGGTAGACTGCGGAACCATCGACGCCAAAGCGGCCGGCAGCATCCGCGATCACCTGCTTCAGGAATCCCATGTCGTCGACACCGCGCCGTGCGGCCGAGCCGCAGCAGTAGCCGCCGTTCCAGGTCAGAAGCCGGTCCGCCCGACGCCCGGTCCCGGCGGGAAACGCCACCGCGTACCCGGCCCGGACGGCTGCGCGCGCAAGGCCCGAGGCCGAAGCAAACTGCTCCGGGTTGCCGCCCCCGCCGTGGAGCGCAAGGATCAGGGGAGCGCCCTTCGGGTTGGCGGGCAGGTCGATCCGGTACCAGCGATCCCCAAGCCGGATTGTTTCGGCGCTGGCGAGGACGGGAAAAAGCGCAAGGGCAAGAAGCAGGATGAACGGGCGCATCGGAATCCTCTGGCGGGTTTGCGTCCTAAGTTACGCTGCCCTGCGGGACTTCCGTCGCATCAAAGCGGGGCGGGCCCGTAAAGCTCGGCCGCCCGGCGTTCGAAGGCGCGCACCACGCGCAGCATCGCGTCGTTGAAGACGACCCCGATGATCCCCTGCAGGATCGCGTTCCGGAATTCGAAATCGACGTGGAAATCGACCTCGCAGCCGCCCGGAATGTCGCGGAAGGCCCAGTTCGACCGCATGTGGCGGAAGGGACCGTCGAGATATTCGGTGTCGATCTTCTTCTGCTCGGCCCAGAGCGTCACGCGGCTGCCGAAGCGTTCGCGGAAGACCTTGAAGCTGATCACCAGGTCCGCCTCCATCACTTCGCCGCCACCCGGGATGGGCGTCCGCGAGCGGATGCGGGCGGCCGAGTTCCAGGGCAGGAATTTCGGATAGGATGCGACATCGGCCACCAGATCGTACATCTGCTGGGCGGTATAGGGCAGGCGCTTGGTCTCGGAATGGGTGGGCATCGGCGTCTCTCTTGCGGCAGAGATGTGGCCCGACAGGCAGGCAAGATCAAGCGGGCGGCATGTCACGGCTCGCCAACTGTGGCTTTGGGCGCTAGGAAGGGGCGAACAGCCCGGATGTTGCCATGTCAGACCGCCCCTATGTCATAGACCAGATGATCAGCGCCAAGGCCATCGCCGCGCGGGTCGAGGCGCTGGCGCGTGAGATCACGGCGCATTTCCAGGGGACGGACAAGCTGGTGGTGGTGGGGCTTCTGCGCGGGTCCTTCGTCTTCATCGCCGACCTTGTGCGCGAGATCGAGCTGCCGGTGGAGGTGGATTTCCTAGAAGCCTCCTCCTACGGCGACAGCATGCATTCCAGCCGCGAAGTGCGCATCCTGAAGGACCTGCGGGGCGAGATCGCGGGGCGCGACGTCCTGGTGGTCGAGGATATCATCGACACGGGCTTCACGCTGAGCCACGTGCTGCACCTGCTGAAAGCGCGGGAGCCCGCGCGACTGAAGACCTGCGCCCTTCTCGACAAGCCCTCGCGCCGGGAAGTGCCGGTGAAGGCCGACTGGACCGGGTTCGAAATTCCCGATGAATTCGTGGTGGGCTACGGGATCGACTTCGCGCAGCGGAACCGCAACCTGCCTTTCATCGGGAAAGTCCGCTTCGTGGAGAGCGCATGAACCAGCTGCACTGGCTTCTGCGCGCCAAGCGCTGGGTGCAGAACCCGCCCTCGGAAAGCCGGGTGAAGCTGGTCCTCGGGGTGATTGCACTGTGCCTTCTGATCGTCGCGGTGGAACGTTTTGTTGGCTGGCCGGAGTGGCTGACGGTCGACAGCCTGCGCCAGAAACCGTGATTGGACGCGGGGCGCGGGTCGGCTAGGGTCGCGGCCAGGTTGTGTCGGAGGGTTGGCGATGCGGATCTTGGGATGGCTGGTCGTGCTGGGTCTCGTCGGCGCAGGTGGGCTTTACGCGCTCGCCCGACCCAATCCTTTGTCGGCCGCTGCAGTCGAAAACCTGACCGGCGACGCCGTGCGCGGCGAGCAGGTGTTCTGGGCCGCGGGTTGCGCCTCCTGCCACATGCCGGACAAGGCCGAGGGCGAGGCGCAGCTGGTCCTGTCGGGCGGGCAGCGCTTTCCTTCTGACTTCGGGACCTTCGTCGCGCCGAACATCAGCCAGGATCCCGAGCACGGCATCGGCGACTGGAGCCTTCTGGACCTGACCAATGCCCTGACCCGCGGGGTCAGTCCCGAGGGCGAGCATTACTATCCGGCCTTCCCCTATGCGTCCTATGCGAAGATGGAACTGCAGGATGTGGCGGACCTGCACGCCTTCCTGAAGACCCTGCCCGCGGACGCGACGCCAAGCGCGCCGCATGAGCTGGGCTTCCCCTTCTCGCGGCGCGAGGCGGTGGGGGTCTGGAAGCTGATGTTCCTGTCCGACGACTGGGCACTGCCGGGGAACCTCACGCCCACCGCGGCACGCGGGCGCTACATCTCGGAGGCGCTGGCCCATTGCGGCGAGTGCCACACGCCGCGCAACATGCTGGGCGGACTGGACACCGCGCGCTGGCTGGGCGGGGCGCCGAACCCTTCGGGCGAGGGGCGCATCCCGAACATCACGCCTGAAGCCCTTGGCTGGACCGCGCCGGACATCGTGCAGTACCTGACAACGGGCTTTACTCCCGACTATGACAGTGTCGGCGGCCATATGGCGCATGTGGTCGAGAACATGGCGCGGCTGCCCGAAAGCGACCGGCAGGCGGTGGCGGAGTATCTGCTCGCGGTGCCAAGCGTGCAGTGACCTGGGCGGGGCGATTCGATCCCACCACAATTAGTAGATGCGACCCCAAGATGTTGATGGATATGGCTTTCCATCGGCAGGGTTTTGCGATAGCCTGCCAAAAAAACAACGAGCAGGACCTACCATGACCCGTTATCTGATCCCCGCGCTTGTCGCGTTCACTTCGATTCCGGCTGCGGCGCAGGACGGTTCCGGACTGACCTTCGGCGGCGACGTCAAGCTTGAATACACGGATGTCGGTTCCGGCGTCTGGGCGCTGGACGGCGACGTGTCCGCAAGCTGGCGGTCCGGCGGGGCACTTGGTTTCGACGCCGCGCTGGACACGACCTATCTCGACGATGGGTCGGACTTCACCAACCTCTGGGCGGCACTTGTCCTGTCCACCGGAGCGGGCGAATTCGCCGTGGGTGCCCCGCGTCCCTTGATCGACAGCATGGCGGTGATGCCGCGGTTCTCGTCCTCACGTCTGGTGGACCTCGAAACGTCGCTCCTGAGTGGCATGGTCGCGCCGCTTGCCAGTGCCGTTGACAGCGGCCTGACGCCGGGCGTCACCTGGACGCAGGAAGCCGGGAACCTCACCTTCGGAGGTGGCTACCACCACCTGAACGACGAAAACGTCGATCTGGCACAGGGTGTGATGCGCTTTGAAGCCGGGGCGACGAGCCTCTTCATCAACGGCGAATTCGCAACCGCCCCCGGCAGCGACGCGACGACGCTGCAGATCGGCGCCCTGCACGATGCCGACCGGTTCGACATCGGCGCGGCCTTCACCCGCTTCGACGCAGGCGATACGATCAACACGGTCCGCCTGCATGGCAGCGTCGATGTGATGTCCGCCCTGTCCCTGCGCGGGGATGCCCTGCTGATCCAGGATTCCAGCGACATCTATTCGCTGTCGGCCAGCTACAGCCTGGACAACGGGCTTTACGTCGAGGGCGGCGGCACGAAAGTTGTCGGCCAGGACGAAATCCTGGACATCGGCGTCGGTTACAAGTTCTGACGAACCAGGTGGGGCCGCTCTGGCGCGGCCCTTGCCTTATCCCCGGCCCGCTTGCCGAGCGTCCCGCATCCGGGCGAAATCGTCGCCTGCATGATAGCTGGACCGGGTCAGCGGCGTTGCCGATACCATCAGGAAGCCCTTGCCCCAGGCTGCCGTCTCATATGCCTTGAATTCGTCGGGGGTCACGAAACGGTCGACGCGGTGGTGCTTTGGGGTCGGCTGAAGATACTGGCCGATGGTCAGGAAATCGACGTCCGCCGACCGCATGTCGTCCATCACCTGCAGGACGGCCTGCCGGGTCTCGCCCAGGCCAACCATGATGCCCGACTTGGTGAACATCATCGGGTCCAGTTCCTTCACCCGCTGCAGAAGCCGGAGCGAGTGGAAGTAGCGCGCACCAGGGCGGACCTCGTGGTAGAGGCCGGGCACCGTCTCAAGGTTGTGGTTGAACACATCGGGCCGCGCCTCGACCACCTTTTCCAGTGCGGACGGCGGGCATTTCAGGAAGTCGGGGGTCAGGACCTCGATCGTCGTGCCGGGCGAGCGATGCCGGATCGCGCGGATCGTCTGGGCGAAATGCTCGGCCCCGCCATCGTCAAGGTCATCGCGGTCGACGCTGGTGACGACGACGTGGTTCAGTCCAAGCTCGGACACGGCATGTGCGACGCGGCCCGGCTCGAAGGCGTCGAGCGTCTGCGGCTTGCCGGTCGCGACGTTGCAGAAGGTGCAGCCGCGGGTGCAGATCTCGCCCATGATCATCATGGTGGCGTGGCCCTGGCTCCAGCATTCGCCGACGTTGGGGCAACCCGCTTCCTCACAGACCGTGACCAGCTTCTTCTCGCGCAGGATGTCGCGGGTCTTCTTGTAGCCCTCCGAGGTCGGGGCCTTCACCCGGATCCAGGCAGGCTTCTTCGGCTGGGCATTGTCGGGGCGGTGCGCCTTTTCGGGGTGGCGCTCTTCCGGAAGCTTGAGGTCGCGCACGTGAAATTCCCCCTGACGACGGATACCCCGTCCAGATAAGGCGATTTTGCGCACAAGGCAACGCGGCACGACTGCATTCACCGCCGTGCCCCCTTGCGCGCCCAGCAAAGCGAAGACACGCGAGGGACGGATGACCAAGACCTTCATTGCCGAGGTGATCGGCACTGCAATCCTTGTGCTTTTCGGCTGCGGCGCGGCCGTGCTGATGGGCGCCGAGATCGGCATGACCGGAATTTCGCTGGCCTTCGGGCTAGCCATTGTGGCGGCCGCCTACGGAATCGGCCCGATCTCGGGTGCGCATCTGAACCCGGCCGTCAGCCTTGGCGCCTTCCTTGCAGGCCGCATCGACGGCGGAGAACTGGTCACCTATGTCATCGCACAGATCCTGGGCGCGGTGATTGGCGCAGGCGTTCTGTACGTGATCGCCTCGGGCAAGGCGGGCTATGACATCACGGTGAACGGTCTGGGGCAGAACGGCTATGGCGCGGGCTACCTGGGCGAGTATTCGCTGGCCTCGGCGCTCATCTTCGAGGCGGTGATGACCTTCCTCTTCGTCACGGTGATCCTCGGGGCGACGCAACCGGGTGCCCCCGCAGAACTCGCCGGCCTCGCCATCGGACTGACGCTGGCCGCGATCCACCTCGTCGGCATCAACGTGACGGGGGTGTCGGTCAATCCGGCGCGGTCCTTCGGTCCGGCGGTGTTCGTCGGCGGCAAGGCAATGGCCGATCTCTGGGTCTTCATTGCTGCCCCGCTGGCCGGTGGCGCGCTGGCCGGGATCTTGCACCGCATGGGGGTAACACGCGCCGCCTGAACTGTCGCTGGCGCGATCCGGGGCGGGGATTCCCCGGAGGTGGGGGGCGCGTGTTTTCGCGTCCCCCATTCCTTTGCTTCTTGATGCGGATCAAGGCGCATCCCTTTCTCCTCGGGCATTCCCGGCCTAATTGATGAGGTCATGATGTCCCCTGCCGAACTTGCGCTTGCCCTTCTGCTTCTGCTCCTGACCCCAGGGCCGACCAATTCGCTGGTCCTGCTTGCCGGTGCCGAGCGGGGCTGGGCGGGCGCAATGCGGCTGGTCCCGGCCGAGCTGGCCGGATACCTCCTTACGGTCATTCCGCTTGCGCTTGTGGGTGCCGCGTATCTGGCCGATCACCGCGATCTGCGGGCGGGCGTGACCCTTGCCGCGGCAGTCTGGGTGGCGGTGCTGGCCGTGAAGCTCTGGCAGGTGCCCCCGGCCGTGGCGGGCGGACGGTCGGTCGGGGCGAAGACGCTGTTCGTCACAACAGCGCTGAACCCCAAGGCGCTGATCTTCGGGCTGGTCCTCCTGCCCTCGCCCGACCGGCTGGGAGGGAACCTGATGCTCTTCATCGCTCTGGTAGTTGCGGTCGCCGCCCTTTGGGCCGGTGCGGGCGCCATCCTGCGCGGCGGCGGGGTTGGGCAGCCGCGCGCGCTGTTCGTCATGCGGCGGCTGGCCTCGGTTTGGCTGGCGGCGATTTCGGTCCTGTTGATCGCCAGGGGGGTCGGGGCCTAACCGATCAGCGGACCCGACTTGCCATAGGTCTCCTCGTAGTGCCGGCGGAGCCGCATCAGCGCGATGCGGAGCACGATCTTGCCCGACCGCGCAGCCCAGCCCATCCGTTTCTCGGCGACCTCCAGCCCTTCAAGGAAGCAGCAGCAGCGCAGAGCCACGTCTCCGAGACCCGGCCCAAGATCGCGCAGCGCCGCCGCCACGCGACCTCGCGCCGAAGACGGACCTTCGCCCAGACCGCTATCCGGCTGGAACGCGCCCCGGTCGCCACCCGTCAGGAACCGGTCCCAGTTCTGCGCCACCCGGGGACCCATCTGGGCCAGTTCGAAGTCCTCGCGCAGGCGTTCCGCGGCGGCCACCAGTTCCGGTTCGAGGAAGGGTTTGCCATCGCGGTCGCGGCGACGACCGAGAAGCGCGACCGGGCTTTCCGCCAGGTTGTAGCGCACCCGGCGCGGGCCGCCGTCGTCCATCACCTCGCGCTCGCCCCAGGTGCGGTGCTGATCTCCGAACGGCGCCGCGGCCTCGGCCATGCCCTGGCGACGGCGGTCCTCCTCGTCCACCATCCGCTTCAGCGCCGCGCGTCCCGCCGAGGTGATCTCGTAGGTCGAGACCCGACCGGGCTTGCGGCAGGAGACCCAGTCCTTCAGCGCAAAGGCATGGGCGACGGAACGTTCAAGTACCGCCGTGCGCAGGCTTTTCCCGTCGGGAAGCTCACGGATCACCACTGCCTTTTCAAGGTCCGGGGCGATGGCCATGACGGCGTTCGGCTCGGCCAGACGACGAAGGACACGCATCCCCTCACGAAGTAGGGCCTGCTCGTCGCAAACCTGAGGCGCATCGGCGCCTGGAAGTCGCGGGTGGACTGACATGGGCTGGTCATCCTTTCGGGCTGGATCATGGGCCGGGCGAAGCGCGAGACGGGAGAGAACCGAAAGCGCCTCGTCCATCAGCGGGTCTTCGCGACGGTTCTCGAACCGCCGCACCTGACGCAGGATGGTCGAGGCATGAAGCCCTTCGCGCCGAGCCAGCTCCCTAAGCGATGTGCCTTCTTCAGTATGGTCGAGGTAGTGACGCACAGCTTGGGGAAGCCAGTCTGGCAGGCTGGCTACGGTCAATTCGGGCAATTCAGTCGTCCTGTCCTTGTCCACCCTGGGCTGCAAATGTCCAGCCTTGGACATCCGCAACCTTGGGTGGAATTGGTTACCTGATGATTAAGCTTTCGTCCGGCCTCAACAATTCGACCGAAAACTTAAACTCTTCAGTAACCAGCGCGCGGTGCAACCAGTGGTTGCGCAACGCTGGGTTGTGCTGGGTCAGGATACCTCCATCAAGCAACGGAGGACCCCCAATGACCGACTGTCGCACCCTGCTGGCCACCCTGCGCCGCCCGCGGCTTCTGATGCGCGCGGCCCGCTTCGGGCTTGGCGAATACCGGCGGGAGCGGGACCTGCGGCGGTATGTGGCAAACGCGGCCACGCCAGAGGACACGGTCTCGTCGCTGATCTCGGTGGAAGCGAAGCTGGAGGCGACGCGCGTGGCCGGCGATGCGGGCTATTCGGTAGCC
>Ga0208243_1000572_pt1 | contig 19055 bp, 20 predicted proteins | sample Subbio2Aug_QV12A_FD_184826 | JGI IMG/M metagenome (GOLD analysis project Ga0208243, IMG submission 184826) | Serpentinite rock and fluid subsurface biosphere microbial communities from McLaughlin Reserve, California, USA - CR12Aug_QV12A (SPAdes) | ecosystem: Environmental > Terrestrial > Deep...
CTTCGGGCAGTGCCGGTTGCGGCAGGAGTTGTAGGCGATGCGCCACTGGCCGCAGTCCTCGCAGGCCTCGACATGACCGCCGAGAGCCGCGGTGCGGCAGTTCTCGATCGCCGACATCACCTTGAGCTGGGCGAGACTTAAGCGCCCTGCATGGGCGGCCCGGTATGCAGGCCCTGCTGCGCGGAAGATGTCGGCGACCTCGATCGAGGCGCGCACGCCTTACTCCGGCGGCGTCTTGCCCTCCATCAGCGCCATCAGGCGGTCGAGCGGCCCGGTGACAGCGTGGATCGTCCGGGTCGAGACCTTGGCGTAGAGCGCGGTCGTCTCAAGCTTGCTGTGGCCGAGCAGCACCTGGATGACGCGGATATCGACATCCTGTTCGAGCAGGTGGGTGGCGAAGCTGTGACGCAGCGTGTGCGGGCTGACGCGCTTGCGGATGCCGGCGACCTCGGCGGCCTCCTGGACGGCGCGGTGCAGTTGCCGCGACGAGACCGGATCGGTGCGGCTGCGGCCGGGGAACAGCCAGCCATGCGGAAGCATGACCCCGCGCCGCCTGCCTTCGCGCCACCACAGCCGCAGGAGTTCCAGGAGCTGCGGCGAGAGCATCGCGTTGCGATCCTTGCGGCCCTTGCCCTGCTCGACACGAAGGAGCATGCGTCCCGAGTCGACGTCGTCGACCTTGAGGTGCGCGACCTCGGACACGCGCAGGCCCGCGCCATAGGCGACGCCAAGCGCGGCCTTGTACTTCAGGCCCGGTGCAGCTTCGAGCAGCCGCGCCGCTTCCTCCACACTCAGCACATCCGGCAGTTTGCGGTGATAGCGGGTGATCACCAGGGTGCGCGACAAATCCCGGCGCTGCAGTGTCACCAGGAACAGGAACCGCAGCGCCGAGACCGCGCCGTTGATGGTCGCAGGTCCGACGCCCTTCTCGTGCTGATCCAGCTGGAAGCGGCGAATATCCTCCGGCGTCGCGGTGTCGGGCGAGCGGCCGAGGAACGCGGCGAAGCGCCGGACGTGGCGAACGTAGTCCTGCTGCGTGTGGGTGCCGAGGCCCCGCATGAGCATGTCGTGCTGCATGCGCTGGCGAAGCGGCGAGACGGGTGCATCGGTCGATGGAGTAGCCATGGCGAGTTCCTCTCGTTGAAGGGAACTCCAGGGTCGGCTCGCCCGCCGCCACCTGCTCAAAGGCTACGAATACTACGCCATCTCAAGTCGTGGCGCCCCTCCCGCGGAGCGGGTTCGTGCATGGGGGCGCTAAGCCGCTGCGCTGCCATTCGTCGCTGCTCGTATCTTCGAGACGCAGGAAATCATTTCCCGTCTCTCTCAGGCACCGTCGACGGCGCTCCTATTTCGGCCTCCTCCCGTAGGTCCTCTTGGCCTGGTAGAGCGTCTCGAAATCCAGCCCCCTGTAGGGCGAGTAGTCGATCTCGGGGTTGAGCGGCAGCCTCGCCAGTTCCCGTGCGCGCTTCTCCGTCAGCGACATGAAGCCATACTGGCTGTGCTCGTCGTCGCCGACGGCATGCCCGGCCTGCAGGCGGCTGTCCCGGCCGTTCACCTTGGCGTCGCGCATGTCCTCGATCTGGCCGCCGCGCAGCGAATGAAAAACCTCTCCCTTGCCGCTCTCGATGCCCACGCGCTCGAACAGGCGGCGCATGTACTGCGAGGCGCTCTTGCTAGGGTCATGCAGGCCCATCAGCTGCGGGAAGAGGAAGCCATCGCCCTTCGACATCGCCCATTCGACGAAGCCGATCTCGTGCAGGAACTCGTGGAGGACGAAGAAGGTGGTGCTCGCCTGGGTCTTGTAGGGGACGCGGGTCCACACGCCGTCCAGAAGCACGATGCCCTCGGTCTGCGCGACCCACACGCCAGGATACTTCTCGCGCAGGTCGTTGCCCGTGAGGTGCACGAGGAGGCCGAGGCGACGGCCCGTCAGCTGCCCGAGCAGGGGAAGCATGGCCTCGTCCAGCATGCCGCCTGCGACGCCCTCGCGGAAGATGGCGCTGATCTTCTCGGCGCTGAGCGGCTGGGCGGGCTTCGGCGGAGCGGCCGTCGCGGGATAGAACAGCCGCACGCCTGCGAAGGGATCGGAGAACTCGAGCTTCGTCATTTCCCAGCGGATGACACGTTTTACTGTATTGACGTAGCCATCCACGAGCGTCTTGTAGGCCACCGGGGCGAGGTGAAGGTCCTGGTTGTCCTCGATGATCTCGCGCGCGGTCCATTCCGGATTGCGCTGGTTGTTGTCGCCCGGCCAGTACTTCAGGAAATTGACCCAGGCCTGCAGGTCGGTGCCGTTGTAGGTGTCGACCGGATGGTCTCCGATCACCTCCACGAACAGCTCGCAGCGGGCCCGGGCGATGCGGACGTCCTTGTTGCCCTCGCCCGCCTTGGTCGAATAGGCGGCCAGGTAGCGCTCGGCCATGCGGCTGAACTTCGGCTTCCTCGAGGCCCGCCGCCTGACGTGGCGCCTGTCGAGGTCGTAGCCGGCCGCATCGTTGTCGTCGTCCTCGAACGGGTCCTGCCCGGTCTCATGATCTGTCTCCGCCCGAGGTGCGGCAAGCGACGACACGGCTGGCACAGGTGCCTGAACTGGGGCGGGGGGAGCCTGAAGCGGCGATGCCGCGGTCCGGTCGCCGGATGGCGTGGATGCGGCCGCGTCCGGCTCCGGGCGGACCAGCGGCGAGACGGTGTCCCTCAGCCTGTCGGCGTACTGCGACGAGAGAACGCCTGCATTGTCCGTGATGATGGGATTGCCTTCGGCGCCCTTCGCGACTTCCCGGCCGATGCCGACGAGGCCTCGCCAGGCCTGTGCCCGCGCCTGTTCTTGCGCGCTCATGGGCGGGACGGCCTGCGATGCGATGTCGGCCGCAAGCCTGAGCTCGCCGCCCATCCCGGCGATTTTCAGCAGGGCCTTCAGGTCCGCGCCCACGTCGTCGTGCACTCCGGCATGATCCTCTTCGACGCCGTCCCTGCTGTCCTTGTCCATCAGCATCCTTTCGAAACGCAGCCGCGCCTGCGCCGCCAGAAGCGCGGCGAGGTGCCTCGCCTCCCGCTGGCTGCAGGCGCCCAGGCTCACCCTGAGGGGCCGGGTTCCCCTTCCGCCGCCGAGCGCCTGCGGCACCCTGATCTGGAAAAGGTAAACCGAGCCCGAACGCACGAGATAGGGCCCGGCGCCGCGCGCGCCTTTTCGCGCTTCAGAGGCGGGCCGTTTCCGGGCCTCCTCCAGCGATACACCGCGCGATACACGGGACGATACACCGCGCGATACACCATGGTTTCCGGCCATGAACTCCACTCCCGAATGGGGCGGGCGGGGCCGGAATTGCTGGGAAAAGCGCGGTTCGAACTGGCGGAGAGGGCCAGGTCACGTGGCGGAGAGGGGGGGATTCGAACCCCCGATACCCTTGCGAGTATGCCGCATTTCGAGTGCGGTGCATTCGACCACTCTGCCACCTCTCCGCGGGGTCGTGGGCGCCGGTCGGGCGCGGCGCACAGATAGCGAAGGCGGGGCGCGGATACAAGGGCTATTTCGAGCGGCCTGACGCGGCTGCCTTGACTTTGCGTCGTCTCTCCATTAACGGGGCTGGACTTCCGGCGTGGGTCATTCCGCGCCGGTCGTCGTTTGGACGCCGTGGTTGCGCCGGTCTGGCCCGAGCCCCTGCCTTCGCAGCAGGGTACGGGACGCAGAACGGGACCGGCGGCCGGACCGGACGCCCGTTCGGATGCCGCAAGCGTTCGAGCCCCATCAACGACTGATAAAAAGACGGCCGGGCGCCCTGCGTTCAGGCCGGACCGAACACGAAAGGTTCACAATGTTCGCAGTCATCAAGACCGGCGGGAAGCAGTACCGCGTCGCCGCCGACGACACCATCACCATCGAGCGCATCGCCGGCGATGTCGGCGAGATCGTCACCATCGGCCAGGTCCTGGCCTTCGGCGAAGGCGAGAACGTGACCATCGGCGCGCCCTTCGTGGACGGCGCCTCGGTCGCCGCCGAGGTCGTCGAGCAGGGCCGCGCGCCCACCGTCATCGCCTTCAAGAAGCGCCGCCGCCAGAATTCGCGCCGCAAGCGCGGTCATCGCCAGCTGCTCACCACGGTCCGGATCTCCGAGATCCTGACGAACGGCGCGGCTCCGACGAAGGCCGCCGCGGAAAAGCCCTCGCCGCTGTTCACCGCGCCGGAAGGCGCGGCCGACGACCTGACCAAGATCAAGGGCATCGGCCCGGTCGCCGCGCGCCAGCTCAAGGAGCAGGGCGTCACCACCTTCGCGCAGATCGCCGCGCTGACGGACGAGGACGTGGCGAGGATCGACGCGAACATGCCGTTCAGCACCGACCAGATCACGGACTGGCGCGCGCAGGCCGCGGAACTGGCGAAGTAGGCGCCGACCGGTTGAAACCTGGCGCGATTGCGCCCATAAGTCATTCGAGGCGCCCGGGCGGCGCAAAGGAGTAGAGAAATGGCACACAAGAAAGCCGGCGGTTCCTCGCGCAACGGTCGCGATTCGGAGTCCAAGCGCCTTGGCGTGAAGAAGTTCGGCGGCGAGGCCGTTCTCGCCGGCAACATCATCATCCGTCAGCGCGGCACCAAGTGGCATCCCGGCACCAATGTCGGCATCGGCAAGGACCACACGCTGTTCGCCCTCGAGGCCGGCGCCGTCGCCTTCCAGAAGAAAGCCAATGGACGAACCTACGTGTCGGTAAACCCGATGCAGGAAGCCGCGGAGTAGCCGATATCCGCACCACCACCATCGGCGCCCCATCTCGGGAACCGGTGTCTGGACAGTCCAGAATGGGATCAGGGGAGATGGGCCGCCATCTCCCCTTTTTCTTTGACCCGAGGACTGACCCATGGTTGCCGAGAAGGAAGACGTCGAGGACGAAAGTCTGCGGATAGACTGCCCGGTCGTCGTGACCGAGAGGCTGGTGCTGCGCCCGCCCCATGCCGACGACATCGCCGAACTGGCCGAGCTCGCCAACGACCGCGGCGTGGCCGAGATGCTCGGCCGCATGCCGCATCCCTACGGCGAGGCCGAGGCGCGGGCCTTCATCGCCGGGGCCCGGCAGCGGCGCAACGGCGGCTGCGTCTACGCCATCACCAATTCCGACAGCGGCGCCTTCATCGGCTGCATCGGGCTCGACGCCCGGGCGCACGGGCTGGAGCTCGGCTACTGGATCGGCCGGCCCTACTGGGGCCGCGGCTACGCCACCGAGGCGGCGCATGCCGCCGTCGACCTCGCCTTCCGGGCGACGCGGATCGAGGTGCTGCACGTCTCGTGCCGGGTGACGAACGCCGCCTCGCGGCGCGTCATCCACAAGTGCGGCTTCCAGTATGCCGGCCAGGGCATGCTGGATTCGCTGGTGGCCGGGCAGGTGCCGGTGGAGCGTTACCGGCTCGACCGGCGCACCTGGGTCAGCCTGCGCAGCTGGGGCCAGATCTGACCATGCTCGCCCGGGCGCGGCTATTCCAGCTCCAGCCAGACGGGGCGGTGGTCGGACCCGACCGCCGTCTCGTCGATGGTGCAGGATTTCACGCGCGGGGCGAGCGAGGCGTGGACGAAATGGTAGTCGAGGCAGCGCTGGCGCGTGCGGTCGTCCGGGTGGCGCGGGTCGATCCAGGTGATGCGCCTGCCCCGGTCTCCCGCCACGAGCGTCGCGGCATCGACGAGCAGGTCCGCGCGCCGCGCCAGGCCGAACTCGACGTCGGGAATGCCGGTGATCTGCCGGTACTCGTCCCGGCCGGGCTCGAGGTTGAAGTCGCCCATCAGGACGAAGCCGTCGGGATGCGGCGGCTCGGGAAAGCGCAGCTCCGACGTGCCGGTCAGCGCGCCGCCCTCGCGGGCGTAGGAGAGGGCCTTCTCCACCAGGAACCGCATCTGCGCCATGCGCTCCACCGGGCTCGTGTGGTCGAGATGGACGGAATAGGCGCGCAGCGGGCCGAAGGGCGTCGTCACCATGGCCTCGAGCGCGCCGCGCTGCAGGTTGAGCCGGTCGTAGGTGCGCATGCGCGGCAGCAGATGGTTGCGCCACGACAGGATGGGCGTCTTCGACAGGATCATGTTGCCGAACTCGAAATGCCGGCTCACGGCCCTGCCGTTCTCGATGGCCGAACCCATGTCGACGCCGAAGGGCGCGCCGAAGACGGAGAAGTAGTCCGGCAGGAGGGCGGCGAGTTCCGCCACCATGTCGCGGCCGGCGTTCTGCGGATTGTTGCGCGAGACCTCCTGCAGGGCGATCAGGTCCGCGCCCCGAACCGCGTCGGCGATGCGGGCGAGATCGTAGTTTCCGTCGAGCCCGATGCCGTACTGGATGTTGTAGGTCACGCATTTCATCGTTTAATGCCTCCGGATCCGCCGTTTCCGCGGGCCTCGCCCCTCGCGCCACGGCGAGGCATGCTCTAAAGCAGTCGTCGCCCGCGCCCGCAACCGGCGTGTGACAGCACGTTCGAAAGTTTCCGTCATGAAGTTCCTCGATCAGGCCAAGGTCTATATCCGCTCCGGCGACGGGGGCGCCGGTTCGGTCTCGTTCCGCCGCGAGAAGTTCATCGAGTTCGGCGGCCCCGACGGCGGCGACGGCGGCCGCGGCGGCGACGTCTGGATCGAGGCGGTGAACGGGCTGAACACGCTGATCGACTATCGCTACCAGCAGCATTTCAAGGCGCAGACCGGCATGCACGGCATGGGCCGCAACCGCGCCGGCGGCAAGGGGTCCGACGTCGTCCTCAAGGTGCCCGCGGGCACCCAGATCTACGAGGAGGACAACGAGACGCTGATCGCCGACATGACGGAGGTCGGCCAGCGCTTCCTCATCGCCAAGGGCGGCAATGGCGGCTTCGGCAACGCCCATTTCAAGACCTCGACGAACCAGGCGCCGCGGCGCGCCAATCCCGGCCTCGAAGGCCAGGAGATGACGATCTGGCTGCGTCTGAAGCTCATCGCCGACGCCGGTCTCGTCGGCCTGCCCAATGCCGGCAAGTCGACCTTCCTCGCCGCGGTGACGGCCGCCAAGCCGAAGATCGCCGACTATCCCTTCACGACGCTGCATCCGGGCCTCGGCGTCGCCCGCGTCGATGCGCGCGAGTTCGTCATCGCCGACATTCCGGGTCTCATCGAGGGCGCGCACGAGGGGGCCGGCATCGGCGACCGCTTCCTCGGCCATGTCGAGCGCACGCGTGTGATCCTGCACCTCGTCTCGGCGCGCGAGGAACATCCCGGCAAGGCCTACAAGACGATCCGCAAGGAACTGGCGGCCTATGGCCACGGGCTGGCGGAGAAGCCCGAAATCGTGGCGCTGGCCCAGGTCGACACGGTCGACGCCGACGAACGCAGGAAGAAGGCGGCGGCGCTGAAGCGGGCGGCGGGCGTGGCGCCGCTGATGCTGTCGTCGGCCACGCGCGAGGGCGTGGAAGAGGCGCTGCGCCGTCTGTTGGCGGTGGTCGAGGAGGCCCGTGCCGGGGAGGCCCCGGCCGAGGACGATACGCGGTGGCAGGACTAGGCGCATGACCCGCTCCCTCTCCTCGCATCGCCGCATCGTGGTGAAGATCGGATCGGCCCTTCTGGTCGACCGGCAGGACGGGCTGAAGCGCGACTGGTTGTCGTCGCTCTGCGCCGACGTCGCCGGACTGGCCGGAAGCGGCGTCGAGATGTGCGTCGTCTCGTCCGGCGCCATCGCGCTCGGCCGCACCATCCTGGGGCTCGGGCGCCGCGCGCTGAAGCTCGAGGAGAGCCAGGCCGCCGCCGCCGTCGGCCAGATCGCGCTCGCCGGTGCCTGGTCGGAGGAGCTCGGCCGCCACGGCCTCAGGTCCGGGCAGGTGCTGGTGACGCTGGGCGACACCGAGGAGCGCCGCCGCTATCTCAACGCGCGCGCCACCATGTCGACCCTGCTCAAGATGAAGGCGGTGCCGGTCATCAACGAGAACGACACGGTGGCGACGAGCGAGATCCGCTATGGCGACAACGACCGGCTGGCCGCCCGCGTCGCCACCATGATGGGTGCCGACCTTCTGGTGCTGCTGTCCGACATCGACGGGCTCTACACGGCGCCGCCGGCGGTCGATCCGGATGCCGTCTTCATTCCGGTGGTCGACCGCATCACGCCGCAGATCGAGGCCATGGCCGGAGCGGCCGCGTCCGAACTGTCGCGCGGCGGCATGCGCACCAAGCTCGACGCCGGCAAGATCGCGACGACGGCCGGCACGGCGATGATCATCACGTCGGGCACGAGGCTCTCCCCGCTCTCGGCCATCGACCGGGGCGAGCGCGCGACCTATTTCAGGCCCAGCGACAATCCGGTGCGCGGCTACAAGACCTGGATCGCCGGCAATCTCGAGCCGGCGGGGCGGCTGACGGTCGATGCCGGCGCGGTCGGCGCGCTGATGCAGGGCAAGTCGCTGCTGCCGGCGGGCGTGCGGCGCGTCGAAGGCAACTTTTCCCGCGGCGACACCGTGGCCGTCCTCTCGCCCGAGGGCCGCGAGGTGGCGCGCGGGCTCGTCGCCTACGACGCGGCCGACGCGATCCGCATCGCCGGCCTGCGCAGCGCCGAGATCGCCGCGGTGCTCGGCCACGAGGCGCGGGCGGCGATGGTTCACCGCGACGACATGGTGGTGACGTCGGTGAAGTCGACCGAACTCCAGTCGTAGGCGCGGCAGCGCTCTTGTTCCGCTATCAGATCAGCATCGTCTAGGAGTCCGACTTCTCGATAGACGGTCGCGCCGTTCGGCGGTACCTCTTCACCTTTCCGGACGACAAGCACCGGAAGCAAGGGCACTCGCTTGGCGGCGCACCATCCAACGATATCAGTCAGCGGCTTGCCCCACGATTGTGCTATGCGTCCGAACTCCTTCTGAAGATCGCCGTAAGTCACCGTGCGCCGATTCCGATCCTTTGCGACTTCCGCGAGATAGGCTGCTACCGATCCGAGATTGGTCTTGCCGCTCTTTCGCCTTCCGCCGGGCAGATCAGCCATCGTCTTCTCCACTCATCGTCCTGAACGTTGAAGCAATCCTATCGCACGTGTAAAGGGTCTAACCCCTATCAACTGGACAAGCGAGATGCTGACCAAGCCCGAAACCCGCACCGACATTGCCGAGCTGATGGCCGCGATGGGCCGCAAGGCCAGGGCAGCGGCGCGGCCACTGGCGCTTGCCGGCACCGATACCAAGAACGCGGCGCTCGCGGCGATGGCCGAGGCCATTTTGCGCCGGTCGCAGGCGATCCTCGACGCCAATGCCATCGACATGGCGGCGGGCGTGGAGAACGGCCTGGCGGGCTCCTTCCTCGACCGGCTGAAGCTGTCGCCGGCCCGGATCGAGGGGATGGCGGCCGGAATCCGCGACATCGCCGCGCTGAAGGACCCGGTCGGCGAAACGATCGCAGAGTGGGACCGGCCGAACGGCCTGCACATCGAGCGGGTGCGCACGCCGCTCGGCATCATCGGCGTGATCTTCGAGAGCCGGCCGAACGTGACGGCCGATGCCGGCGCGCTCTGCATCAAGGCCGGCAACGCGGTGATCCTGCGCGGCGGCTCGGACTCGGTGAACTCGTCGCGGGCGATCCATGCCTGCATGGTCGAGGGGCTGGAGGCGGCCGGCCTGCCTGCCGACGCCATCCAGCTCGTGCCGGTCACCGACCGGGCGGCGGTCGGCGAGATGCTCAAGGGCCTGTCCGGCAATCTCGACGTCATCATCCCGCGCGGCGGGCGCAGCCTCGTCGAACGCGTGCAGACCGAGGCCCGCGTGCCGGTCTTCGCGCATCTCGAAGGCATCTGCCATCTCTACGTCGACCGTTCTGCCGATCTCGGCATGGCGGTGACGATCGCCGTGAACGCCAAGATGCGACGCACCGGCATCTGCGGCGCGGCGGAGACGCTGCTGGTCGACCGCGCCTGCGCCGACACGCACCTCGTGCCGATCCTCGAGGCGCTTGCCGCCGCCGGCTGCGAGATCCGCGCCGATGCCGAGGTGCTCGCCCGCTTCCCGCGCGCGAAGGCGGCGACCGATGCCGACTGGTCGACCGAGTATCTCGACGCCATCATCTCGGTGAAGCTGGTCGACGGCGTCTCGGGCGCGATCGACCACATCGAGACCTGGTCGTCGCACCACACCGAAGCGATCGTGGCCGAGGACGCCGCCGCGGTCGAGCGCTTCTTCGGCGAGATCGATTCGGCGATCCTGCTGCACAATGCCTCGACGCAGTTCGCAGACGGCGGCGAGTTCGGCATGGGTGCGGAGATCGGCATCGCGACCGGCCGCATGCACGCCCGCGGGCCGGTCGGCGTCGAGCAGCTGACCTCGTTCAAATACCGGGTGCGCGGGACCGGGCAGGTGCGGCCATAGCGGGACCGGGACCGTCGTGTTAGGTTGTACACATGAGCGCACAATCCGAAACCGTCACGATCAGGATGCCGTCCGAGGCCAAGGCTCGCCTGGAAGAGCTCGCGCGCCACACCCGGCGGTCCAAGTCCTTCCTCGCGGGGGTAGCGATCGCCGACTACGTGGAACGTGAGCTGGCGATCATCGAGGGGATCACGCGCGGACTGGCGGACATGGAGGCCGGCCGCGTCACTCCGCATGCCGACGCGATGGCCAGGATGAGGAACACGGTCGCAGACGCCTCGCAAGAATGAGGACGGTCGTCTGGTCGAATGACGCACTCGACGATCTCGACGCCGTCCTGCGCTTCGTCGCACGGGACAATCCGAGGGCAGCGTCCGCGCTCGTCGATGCGATCGACGAGGCCGCGAGCGGGCTATCGCGGTTCGAGACAGGTCGGCTGGGTCGCGTCGCGAAGACCTACGAAAAGGTCGTGCAGCGCACGCCATACATTCTCGCCTATGCGATGACCGACGAGCGCATCACCATCCTCAGGGTGATTCACGGCCGTCGCGAATGGCTCGAGGGCGATTGGCCAGCGGAACCCTGATGATGCACGACGTTCCCGCGCGCTGCCTGCGCATGCCGCATGTCGAGAAGGGCATGACGGTCGGGCTGTTCGGCGGCTCGTTCAACCCGCCGCATGCGGGCCATGCGCTGGTGGCCGAGATCGCGCTCCGGCGCCTGCGGCTCGACCAGCTCTGGTGGATCGTCACGCCCGGAAACCCGCTGAAGAGCCTCTCGCATCTCGCCCCGCTCGGGGAGCGCATCGCCCGCTCGGAGCGGCTGATCCACGATCCCCGCGTGAAGATCACCGCCTTCGAGGCCGCGCACCACATCCGCTACACCGCCGACACGCTGGCGCTGGTCAGGCGCCGCAATCCCGGCGTCCACTTCGTCTGGATCATGGGCGCCGATTCGCTGGCGACGTTCCACCGCTGGCAGCGCTGGCGCGACATCGCGGCGACCTTCCCGATCGCGGTCGTCGACCGGCCGGGGTCGACGCTCGCCTTCCTCTCCTCGGTCATGGCCAAGACCTTCGGCCGAGGGCGGGTCGCCGAGGAGAAAGCACCGCGGCTGGCGCGGATGCGCGCGCCGGCCTGGACCTTCGTGCACGGCCCGCGGTCGTCCCTGTCCTCCACCGCGCTGAGGCTCGCCCGCGACGGCGGCTGAAGGCAGCGGCGGGACCTGCCGGGGCTCTCCACCGCGGAGGCTTCGCGAAGCCGCCTCACCATCGTCCTCTTCCGGACAGTTTCTGCCGCTTTTGTCGCTTTCGCGACGTCGCGGATGGATCAATGTCGGCAATCATGACAGCAGCCTCCCAGAACCACGCCCCTGACGGCGCCGACGCCACTGCGGTGATCGCGGCGCCGTTCATCGCCATCACCAGCGTCATCCTGTCGTCGGCGATGGTGGCGGTCGGAAACGGACTGATGTTCGCCTTCATCCCGGTGCGGCTCGGGGCGGAGGGCTATCCGCCCACCTGGGCCGGTCTCATCCTCACCGGCCTCTCGGCCGGCGGCATGGCGGGCTGTTTCCTCACCGGCCGCATCGTCAGCCGGGTCGGCCACGCCCGCGCCTTCATGACGTTTTCGGCGCTGATCATCCTGTCCAACGTCGTGGTCGGCCTGATGGTCGACCCGTGGCTCTGGATCGCGGCACGGGCGCTCTACGGCTTCGCCATCTGCGGCCTCTTCATCGTGGCCCAGAGCTGGCTGAACGACGTCGTCGACAATTCCATCCGGGGCCGCGTCACCGCAACCTTCTACATGAGCTACATCGTCGGTCTCGGCCTGGGCTCCTACCTGCTCGCCTTCATCGACGCGATGGACAACACCGCCCCGCTGCTGGCCATCACCTTCGCGGCGCTGTCGATCGTTCCCGTCGGCCTGACGCGCCTGCGCACGCCGCCGGCACCGCCGATCGCGTCGATCGCGCTGCGCCGGGCCTGGGCGATCTCGCCGGTCGGGCTCGCGGGGATGCTGGCGGTCGGCGGCCTCTCGATGATGGTGGCGGGCTTCGCGCCGATCCACGCGACGGCCATCGGCTTCGACAAGAACGCCATAGCGCTGCTGCTGCTCGCCATGCCGCTCGGCACGCTGATCGTGCAGCTGCCCTTCGGCTGGCTGTCCGACCGGATGGACCGCCGCTACGTGCTCGTCGCGGCCTCCGTCATCGTGGCGCTGGCCGGCCTGCTCGCGGTCGGGGCGGACGGCTGGGCCTTCGGTTGGATGGTGCTGGTCTACATGGTCTGGAGCGGCGCGACCGAATCGATCTATTCGATCTCGAGCGCGCACGCCAACGACCGTGCCGCCAAGGGCGACCTCGTGGTCCTGTCGAGCACCATGCTCTTTGCCTGGTCGCTCTCGGGCTTCGTGATCCCGGGGCTGGCGACGATGCTGACCGCCTTCGTCGGCACCGGCGCCTTCATCGGCATCGCGATCCTCATCGCGGTCGCCTTCTGCGGCTTCGTCGCCTGGCGGCTGACGCGGACCGATGCCGTCCCGATGGAAGCCAGCGGCGACTTCGCGCCGCTCTCGGCGCAGGCGCCGCCCGCCGCCGATCTCGCCTTCGCGCCCGCCGATCCGGGAACTTCCCAAGGCTCCCGTGGTTGAGTCCGCCGCCCGGACGACGCTGTCTTGAAACTGCAAGGGGACTCTGCCTATCTTCGGGTATCACCGGTCGCCCGACCGATGATCACGTTGTTCTTGCTGCGAAAGGGAAGACACTGAGAACAGCTTTGGTGAAGAAGGCCGAAATCACGCCTTCGCCGGCCGGGATGAGCCGCAACGGCGCCTCCCATGCCCTGAAGACCGTCCTCGACTCTCTGGAAGATTCGAAGGCCGAAAATGTCGTGACGATCGACATCCAGCGCAAATCCAGCCTCGCCGACTACATGATCGTGGCCTCCGGCCGCTCCAACCGTCATGTCTCGGCCGTCGCCGATCACCTGATCAAGGCGCTCAAGGAAGCCGGGCTCGGCAATGCCCGGGTCGAAGGTCTCGCCAGCGCCGACTGGGTGCTGATCGATGCCGGCGACGTCATCGTCCACGTCTTCCGGCCCGAGGTCCGCGACTTCTACAATCTCGAGAAGATGTGGCAGGCGCCGGAGATGGAGGACGAAACGGTTCACTGAACCGTTTCCGAAGGGTCGGGATGCGGATCGTCGTTCATGCCGTGGGCCGGATGAAGGCCGGCCCCGAGAGGGACCTGGCCGACCGCTATTTCGACCGTTTCGCAAAGGCCGGCCCGGCGGTCGGCCTGGAGTGGGCGGGCGTCGTCGAGGTGCCCGAATCCCGTGGCGCGAGCGCGCAGGAACGCAAGCGCGAGGAAGCCGCGAAGCTCGAGCGGCTGCTGGCCGACGGGGCCGCTCTGGTCCTGCTCGACGAGCGGGGCCGGAACATCGGCTCGGAGGATTTCACCGCCTGGCTGTGCAAGCGGCGGGACGAGGGCCAGCGCGACCTCGTGGTCGCGATCGGCGGACCGGACGGCCATGCCCCGGAACTCGCGCCGCGGGCGGCGCTGTCGCTGTCCTTCGGCGCCCTGACATGGCCGCACCAGCTGGCCCGCGTGATGCTCGCCGAACAGCTCTATCGCGCCGCGACGATCGCCGCAGGCCATCCCTACCACCGGTCCTGACGGGTCCTGCCTTGCCGGGAATCCGCCGGCTTCGCATTTTTTGGACAAAAAGCAGCGCCATTGAGGCTGGGGCGCGGGCGACGGGCTTGCATCCGGCGCCTTATGGTTGATGCTTCCTTAACCGGACGCTTCCTAGTGTGGGGTCATGAGCGGACGCCAGTCCATCGCTGGAACGAGATGCCCGGCGCGCAGCCTCCTGCGCGGCGTCCTCGCTGCCGTGCTCCTCGTCCCGCTGGCTGCGGCTCCGCTGTCGGCGCCGCGGGCCGCCGAAGACGAGAGCGTGCTCGAAGCGCGGCGGGCGGAGACCGAAGCGGAGTATCGTCGCATCACCGAGGCGATGACGCTGTCGGAGAAGCGGCTGGCCGAGCTCGCCGCCGAGATCGCGGCCGTCCGCAAGGACGACGCCGCGGTCACGGCGGCGCTCGTCCAGGCTGCCAAGACCGAGCGGAAGCTCGCCGACGACGTGGCCGAGATCGAGGACCGGCTGGAGGGGCTGAGAGAGCAGGACGCCTCCATCCGCCGCTCGCTGCAGTCCCGGCGCGCCGTGCTGGCCGAGGTGCTCGGGGCCCTGCAGCGGATGGGCCTCAACCCTCCGCCGGCGATCCTCGTGCGGCCCGAGGACGCGCTTGCGTCGGTGCGGAGCGCGATCGTGCTCGGCGCCGTCGTGCCGGAGCTGCGGACCGAGACCGCGATCCTCCTGTCCGACATCAGGGAGCTCGCGTCGCTGCGCGGAGCGATCGGGGAGGAGCGCGAAAAGCTGCTGGCGACGATCCGCGAGCAGGCGGACGAGAAGCAGCGACTCTCCCTCCTGCTGGAGGAAAAGCGCAAGCTGCTGGCGCAGAACGAATCGTTCGCGCAGGCCGAGCGGCGGCGGACGGAGGAAATGGCCGCCAGGGCCGGCACTCTCAAGGAATTGATCGCCGCCCTGGAAGGGGAGATCGACGCCGTGCGCAAGGCCGCGGAGGCGGCGCGCCAGGCGGAGGCGGAGAGGGCGCGCCGCGAGGCGGAGGCGGCCGGTCGTCCGATCCCGGAGCAGAACCGGCTCGAAGCCGGCATCTCCTTCGAAACCATGAAGAAACAGGTCGCGCTTCCGGTCTCGGGACGGTTCATCCGGCGCTTCGGGGAGCCCGACGCCGTCGGCGGGCGGATGCTGGGAGACACCGTTCAAACACAATCGGGATCTATCGTCACATCACCGGCTGACGGGGTGGTTCTCTATGCGGGTCCCTTCCGGTCATACGGTCAACTCTTGATCCTCGACGCCGGCGATGGCTATCATGTCGTCCTGGCGGGGATGGACCGGATAAACGTCGCGCTGGGGCAGTCGGTTCTCGCGGGAGAGCCGCTCGGCACGATGGGCGAGGCGAGGCTCGCCAGTGTGATGGCGTTCGGTAGTACCAACGACAATCCGGAACTCTACATAGAGTTCCGCAAGGATGGAAAACCCGTCGATCCGTCGCCTTGGTGGGCGGAGCGCAGTTCTGGAAGGACAGGAAATGGTACGTAGGTTGTCGCTTCTGTTCGCGGGCGCTCTGATGGGCGCGACCGCCATGAGCGTCGTGTACGGGTCTCCGAGCTCGACCGCGAACGCGGCTGGTTCCGATACCTATCGCCAGCTGGCGATCTTCGGCGACATCTTCGAACGGGTGCGCGCGCAGTACGTGACGCCGCCGGACGACCAGAAGCTGGTCGAGAACGCCATCAACGGCATGCTCACCTCGCTCGACCCGCATTCGTCCTACATGAACGCCGAGGCCGCGCAGGACATGCGCGTCCAGACCAAGGGCGAATTCGGCGGCCTCGGCATCGAGGTCACGATGGAGAACGAGCTGGTCAAGGTGATCACGCCCATCGACGACACGCCGGCCGCCCGCGCCGGGGTCATCGCCGGCGACCTGATCTCGCATATCGACGGCGAGGAGGTGCGCGGCCTGACGCTGTCGGATGCCGTCGACCGCATGCGCGGCGGCGTCAACACGCCGATCGAGCTGACCGTCCTGCGCGAAGGCGCGACCGAGCCGATCAAGATCAAGATCATCCGCGACATCATCAAGGTGAAGGCGGTCAAGTATCGGGTCGAGGGCGACATCGGCTACCTGAAGATCACCTCCTTCACCGAGAAGACCTTCGACGACCTGCGCGGCGCCATCGCCACGATCCGCAAGGAGATTCCCGACGAGCGGCTCAAGGGCTACGTGCTCGACCTGCGGCTCAATCCCGGCGGCCTGCTCGATCAGGCGGTCAGCGTATCCGACGCCTTCCTCGACCGCGGCGAGATCGTCTCCACCCGCGGCCGCGACCCGAAGGACGTCACCCGCTTCGACGCCCGAGCCGGCGACCTGACCGACGGCAAGCCGGTGATCGTGCTGGTGAACGGCGGTTCGGCCAGCGCATCGGAAATCGTCGCCGGCGCCCTGCAGGATCACCGCCGCGCGGCGGTGCTCGGAACCCGTTCGTTCGGCAAGGGGTCGGTGCAGACCATCATCCCGCTGTCGGAGAACGGCGCGCTGCGGCTGACCACGGCGCTCTACTTCACCCCCGCCGGCAAGTCGATCCAGGGCAAGGGAATCACGCCCGACATCCGCGTCGAGCAGCCGCTGCCCGACGAACTGCTCGGCCGCGACGTCAGCCGCGGCGAGTCGGAGCTGCGCGGCCACATCAAGGGTGCCGAGGAGGACGAGGAAGGCTCGGGCTCGGCGGCCTACGTGCCGCCGGATCCGAAGGACGACCTGCAGCTGGCCTATGCCAAGGAACTGCTGGAAGGCACCAAGACCGATCCGGCCTTCCCGCCCAATCCGGACCAGGCCGTCCTCCAGCAGTAAGCCGTCGACGCGCCGGCGGCCCAGCCGCCGGTGCCTCCTCCCTGCCTCCCATCCGACAGGACCTCGCCGACCGCCCGTGACAAAGGAACTCGATCGTCCGCTCGGGCAGGACAGGGGCGGACGTCCCGCGGACCGCTCCTTCCGGCCGCAGGCGTCGAGCGTGCTTGGCGTCCTTGCCATGGTGGCCATCGTCGGCGCGGGCGCCGGGATCGCGCTGCAGCCGGATCCCTTCCGCGTTCCGGACGCGCCGCCCCGGCCCGCGGCGGCCTCCGCGCCGGTCGAGGTTGCGGCATCCTCCCCTGCGGACGAGGCGCCCGTGCCCTTGCGAACGACGCCTGCGGATGGCGCCGCCGCGCCGGGCCCGTCGATCATCCGCGTCAACCCGGCGGCCGAACCCGCCTCCGACGTCATCGTGATCCGCGATCCGTCGTCGCTCGGCCAGAACCTGCGCGTCGCGCATCTGCCCGACCGGGCGCTGATCGAGCAGTCCGAGATGGGACCGCTGCCGGTGCGCGGGCCCGACGGCCGGCGGGCGGCCGAGGTTTATGCGCGGCCGTGGTCCGGCACGCGCGGCGCGCGGGTGGCGCTGGTGATCGGGGGCCTGGGCCTGTCGCAGTCCGGAACGCAGGACGCGATCGGCAAACTGCCGCCCGAAGTGACCCTTGCCTTCGCGCCGCAGGGCAACAGCCTCGGGCGCTGGATGCAGGCAGCGCGCCGGGAGGGGCACGAGATCATGATGCAGCTGCCGCTGGAGCCCTTCGACTATCCGCGCGTCAATCCCGGCCGCAACACCCTGACCGTGGAGGCGGAGGAGCGCCAGAACATCGAGAACCTCTACTGGGCGCTGTCGCGCACGACCAACTATACCGGCGTCATGAACTACATGGGCGGCCGCTTCACCGCCGACCAGCAGGCCTTCGCGCCGGTCATGCGCGAACTCGGCGCGCGCGGGCTTTCCTACCTCGACGACGGATCGTCGGCGCGCAGCCTCGCTGCGGCCCTTGCGGCCGAGAGCGACGTGCCTTACGCGCAGGGCGACATCGTCATCGACCAGGCGCGGGACCGCGGCAGCATCCTGGCCAAGCTGGACGAACTGGAGGCCACCGCGCGGGCGCGCGGCTACGCCGTCGGAACCGGCACGGCCTTCGACGTGACGGTGGATGCGGTGGCGGAATGGGCGAGGGCGGTCCGCAAGCGGGGCGTCGAGATCGTTCCGGTCTCCGCCGTGACGGTTGGCGCCAGGAGAGGGTAGCGCATGAAGGCGACGTCGATCGATCCGCAGAGCCTGCCCTACAGGCCCTGCGTCGGCATCATGGTGCTGAACCCCGCGGGCCTGGTCTGGGCCGGACGCAGGATCGTGATCCCCAACGACGAGATGCACGGCGCGGTCCAGCTCTGGCAGATGCCGCAGGGCGGCATCGACCGGGGCGAGGATCCCTATCCCGCCGCGCTGCGGGAACTCTACGAGGAGACCGGAATGACCTCGGTCTCGCTGCTGGCGGAAGCGCCGGACTGGATCGACTACGACCTGCCGCCCGAACTGGTCGGCGTCGCGCTGAAGGGCAAGTACCGCGGCCAGACGCAGCGCTGGTTCGCCTTCCGCTTCGACGGCGACGAGAGCGAGATCCGGATCAATCCGCCGCCGGGGGGGCACACCCCCGAATTCGACGCCTGGGCCTGGAAGCCGATCGACGAATTGCCGGGGCTGATCGTGCCGTTCAAGCGCAAGGTCTACGAGGACGTCATCGCCGCCTTCCGGCATCTCGCCGCCTGAGCGGCGGATGTCGCGATGCTGCGCTGTCTCCTCCTCCTCGCCGCGATGACCATGGCCGGCCCGTCCTCCGCAGCCGGCCGCTCGGTCGACGCGGGAGGCTTCCCCGCGACGCTCGAAGACCCGTCGGGCGCCGGTCCGCTCGTCGTGATGGTCGCCGGCTCCGGCCCCACCGACAGGGACGGCAACAGCGTGCTCGGCGTCAGGGCCGGTTATCTGCGCAAGCTTGCGGATGCTCTTGCCGAGCGAGGAATAGCCAGCCTGCGCTACGACAAGCGCGGCCTGCAGGGCAGTGCACCCGTCGGCAACGAGGCCGACGTCACCTTCGCGACCTATGTCGAGGACCTGCGGACCGTCATCGGCTGGGCGGCGGCCGGATACTCCGGGCGGCCGCTGGTGCTGCTCGGCCACAGCGAGGGCGGCCTGGTGGCGATCGAGGCGGCGAAGGCGGCGC
>Ga0208243_1000573_pt1 | contig 19021 bp, 17 predicted proteins | sample Subbio2Aug_QV12A_FD_184826 | JGI IMG/M metagenome (GOLD analysis project Ga0208243, IMG submission 184826) | Serpentinite rock and fluid subsurface biosphere microbial communities from McLaughlin Reserve, California, USA - CR12Aug_QV12A (SPAdes) | ecosystem: Environmental > Terrestrial > Deep...
AAGGACGCACGACGGTGCCGCCGCGGCTTTCGAGGCATTGCTGCAGTGGCGTGGTGCGTCCTTCGAGGCTCGCTCCGCTTTCGGGGCGAGCCACCGGTCTCGCCCGTCCTTCGGACCCTCAGGATGAGGATCGTCGGCGGGTTGCACCCCGGGATAAGGATCGGCGGCGGGTTGTGCCTTCGGGAAAAGGACGGGGGGGCGGGAACGACGGCGCGGGATAAGGCAAGGGCGGCGGCACGGGCCTCGTCGTGGACCGGATCGCGGGCATGTCCGGCGAGGCATGAATCCCGGATACGGCGGCCTTCGCTGCGCTCGGGCGCCGTTCCGGGATGACGAAGGCAAGGGAGGCGCGCCCGTCACCTTCGTCATCGCGGGCGAGGCCGGAGCGGATGTGGCCGGGGAAGACAGCGGAGAAGTGGGGGCTCGAGACGGAGGAAGCGGCCGGAGCCGCTTCCTCATGTTTGCGGGCCGGGGCCGGCCGGCTCAGTCGACCGCAGGGGTGGCGCCCTGCCAGCGGGCGATGTTGGGGAGGTCGAAGGCGGTGGCGCGGTGGCGCTCCTGCGGGCCGGAGGCGCCGAAGCGCAGCTTCAGGCCGGCGCGGAAGGTGTGGTCGGTGAGCTTGTCCGGGCTGCCGCCGTCGCTGTCCTCGACGAGGTGGAGACCTTCGTAGGCGCCATAGACCGACAGCGCGCCGCTCTCGGTCGCAGCATGCTCGACCTCGATGCCCCAGGCATAGACGTCGAGCTCGTCCTCGTTCACGCCTTCGTCGAAGTCCTGGGTGCCGTTGGCATAGGCGAAGTCGCCCTGCAGCATCGTCCGCCCGCCGTTGAAGTAGACCTGGCCGATGCCGCGCACGAAGTAGGCATCGGTGAAAAGCTCGCCGTCCTCGCTGTCGGCGCCGATGTAGCCGCCCTGGATGCCCAGTGCGCCCGATGCGAAGTTGACCTTGCCCTCGGCGCCGCCGAGGTAGATCGGACCCTCCTCGTCCGTGGTCCAGACCTTGCCGCCGCCACCGAAGGCGCCGAAGAGCATGTGGCCGTTGGTCCAGGCGAGGTGACCGCCGCCCGTGAGGCCGCCTTCGTAGGTGTCGTCGTCCAGACCGTCGTCATGGAAGGCGCCCTCGCCGTCGGCTTCGAACTGCAGCAGGCCGGTCTCGCCGAGCGGCAGCGCGATCATGCCGCCGAGACCGAGCAGCGGCAGCGCGTCGTCCTCCTCGTCGCCGATCACGTCGTCGCCGTTCCGCCCCAGATAGCCGCCCCAGACGTCCATCTCCATGATGACGGCGCGCTCGGCCGCGGTGAGCGGCGCATCCGCCATCACGTCGGCTGCGCCGGAAGACGAAACACCCAGGGTTGCAGAAAGGGCGGCGCCCATCAGAAAGATAGTGGTGCGCATCTCAAGAACTCCCCCAATGCCGCATTCATGATTCCACGACATCATCGTAGAATGCGTCTCCCGCAGAAAAGCAAGACGCGGCTGCGGGCCGCTCCATCATTGCAGATCCACTGTCGCACAACGGTCACATGGACCTTGGTCGCAGGGCCAAGGCCTGATGCGCGGCCTCCGATAGGGCAATGTGCGCGGCGGCCGGGCCCGCGTCACCAGCCCGCCATCTGGCCCGGCTTGTGGCGGCGGCCGCGCATGGCGAGGCCGACGGCGGCGAAGTCGAAGCTGCCGGGATCCTCGGGCGCGGGCAGCGAGATGTTGTCGAGGCTCTCGGCGATGTGGCGGGCGAGCGCCTCGACGATCTCGGGCTGGCTGGAATGGCCGCGCAGGATGCCGATGCGGCCGTCGGGCAGCGGCGGAAATCCCTCGCTCTCGGTGAGCACGCGCATGCCGGGGCGCAAGGCGCATTCGGGCAGGACGGCGACGGCGAGACCGGCGAGCACGGAGGCGATGATGACGGTGGCCGACCAGGAGGTGAAGAGGATGCGGTGCTCGCGCTCGACGCGGTCGAGCGCGTCGAGCGTCGCCTGGCGCCAGAGGCAGGTGGGGCGGCCGACGGCGAGCGGCACGACCGGCTCCTCGTGCACCATGTGGTTGGCCGAGGTGACCCAGAGCAGCGGCTCGCGGCGCACCACCTCCGACGGCGAGCGCTCGTCGTCATGGGTGACGATGGCGATGTCGAGCTGGCCGCGGCGGATCAGCTCGACGAGGTTGACGGTCGGCTCGCAGATGACGGAGAGCTCGACGCGCGGATTGGAGCGGGAAAAGCGGGCCATGATCTCGGGCAGGAAGCGGTCGGCATAGTCGTCCGGCGTGCCGATGCGGATCGAGCCTTCGAGCCGGTTGTCGTCGAGGGCGGCCAGCGCCTCGCGGTTCAGCCGCATCATGCGCCGCGCATAGGCGAGCAGCCGCTCGCCGTCCTCGGTCAGCCGGTTGGTGCGGCCGTCCTTCTCGAACAGCGGCTTGCCGACGCGCTCCTCCAGCCGCCGCATCTGCATGGAGACGGCCGACTGGGTGCGGAACACCTCGTCGGCGGCGCGGGTGAAGGAGCCGGTGTCGGCGATGGCGATGAAAGTCTGGAGCTGGTCGAGGTCGAGCGGCGTGGCCATGGGATGATCCATCAGCTTGGTTGATGCCAAAGATTAAAAACATTCGTTCGACTTATCAATCCTGCGCTGCGAAAAGGGTGACGTTACGCCAACGGGCACGAGATACCGAGAAGCGCCGGAGAATGAGCTCCCGCGCAGAGGGCTCGTGCGTTCCGCGGCCTGCCACGAAGGAGAACGACCATGACCGCCCTCGACACCCGCACCACCCTCTCGTCCGCCCCCGTGCGGCCGGCGCTCGGGCTGCGCGTGGCGAACGCCGTCGTGGCCGCCGCCAACCACACGGCCAAAATCTACCGCGCCTGGCGCAACCGCCGCGAGATCTACCGCCTCGGCGAGATGAGCGACGCGCAGCTGTCCGACATCGGCCTGACGCGGGCCGACCTGCACGTGGTCTGGCAGTCGCCCTTCGGCGTCGACCCGACCGAGCAGCTGGGACAGATCTCGGAAGCGCGCATCCGCGCCTACGAGGCGCTGGCGCGGCGCATCGGCTGAGCCCTCCCGGCCTGAATTCGCCGCGCGCCACCGAGGCGCCGGCGTCCCCCACCGCAGGCCCCTGACTCCCGCCGGTCCCCCCGGCCATGCCTGCCACCTTGCCCGGCCGCTCCCACCCAGGAGCCGCCGGGCTTTTTCGTTGGCGGAACCGGGTCAGGAAACCTGACCGGGGTCAGGAAACCTGACCGGGGTCGGGAAACCTGACCGGGTCAGGACACCTGACCGGGGTCAGGAAACCTGACCGGGTCAGGAAACCTGACCGGGGTCAGCCGAAGGATTCGTAGGCGGCGATGATCGAGGCGATCTGCTGGGAACTCATCACGGCGGTCTGGCTGGAGGTCAGCGCCTGCAGCTGGACCTGGCTGAGGCCGAGGATCTGCGATCCGGACAGGCCGGGGATGGCGGCGGTGGCGATGGCGGCGATGTCTTCGGCGGAGAACTGGGCGAGGTCGCCGGTCTCCAGCGCGCCGATCTGCTCGGCGGTCATGGCGGCGACCTGTGCCGGCGTGAAGGCCTCGACCTGCTCGGCCGACAGCGCCGCGAGCTGCGCGGTCGTGAAGCCGGAGATCGCGTCGACGTCGACTGCGGCGATCTGGGCCGGCGCGAGCGCGCCGATCCGGTCGGTGCCGAGCGAGGCCACCTGCAGCGCGCTCAGCGCCCCGACCTGGAGCGAGGAAAGGGAGCCGAGCTGGCCCGCGCTCATGGCGCGCAGCTGGTAGTAGGTGAGCTTCTCGACCTGGGCCGGTCGCAGCGCCGCCGTCTGCTCGAGCGACAGCGCGCCGATGGTCTCGGACGACAGGCCCTGCAGGGCCGTGGCGTCGATGGCGGCGATGTCCTCGGCGGAGAAGGCGGCGACCTTGTCGGCGCCGAGCGCGGCGAGCTGGGCGGATCTGAGGGACGCGACCTGCGTGGTGGTCAGCGCGTCGATCTGGGCGGCGGACAGCGCGCCGATCTGGGCCGCGCTCAGGCTGGAGATCACGCCCGTCGTCAGCGCCGCCACCTGCTGCGGCGAGAAGGCGGCGACCTGCGCGGCGCTCACGGCCAGGACCTGCGTGCCGGTGAGGGCGCCGGCCTGCGCGACGGTGAGCGCGCCGATCTGCTCCGGCGACATGGCCGCGACCTGGGCCGGCTTCAGCGCGGCGACCTGCGCGGTGGTCAGGGCCGCGACCGTGGTCGGGGCGAGGCCGGCGAAGGTGCCGGCGGGCAGGCCGGAGAGGCCCGCCGGGCTGAACGCGGCGATGGTCTCGGGGTTCAGGTTCTCCAGCACGGTTCCCGACAGGGCGCCGACCTGCGAGGCCGTGAGGACCGCGAGCTGCGTCGCCGTCAGGGCGGTGATCTGGGTGGCCGACAGGGCGGCCATGACATCGGTGGAGAGGCCGGAAAGCCCCTTCGTCGACAGCGCGGCCAGCCGGTCGGGGGCGAGCGCGGCGATGCTCTCGGTGGACAGCGCCGCGACCTGGACGGCCGACAGCGCGCCGATCTGGGCGGTCGACAGGGCGTCGAACTGCGCGGTGGTCATGGCGGCGACCTGGGCGGGCTTCAGGGCGGCGATCTGGCCGGTGGTGAGAGCGGCGGCCTGCTCGGTGGCAAGCGCCGCGACGGTCTCGGCGGACAGGCCGGAGATCGCGGTCGTGGAGATGGCGGCGACGTCGGCGGAGGAGAAGGTCTGCAGTGCGGCCGTTCCCAGCGCGCCGACCTGGGCGGCCGTCAGAGCGGCGATCTGGGCGGTGGTGAAGGCGTCGACCTGGCCCGCCGCCAGCGCCGCGACCTGGACGGTGGTGAGGCCGGCGACCGTCTTCGGCGCGAGCGCGCCGATCTGGTCGGCCGACAGGCCCGACAGGGCCTCCGCATCGAGGGCGGCAATCTGGGTGGGTGTGAGCGCGGCGACCTGCGTGGTGGACAGCAGCGCGACCTGCGCCGGCGTCAGCGCCGCGACCTGGGCGGACGTGAGGGCGGCGATCTGCGTCTTCGTCAGCGCCGCGACATGGTCTGCGCCGAGCGCGGCGATGGCGTCCGCCGGAAGGCCGGTGATGGCAGTCGTGCGGATCGCGGCGATCTCGGACGCGGTGAAGGTGGCGAGTTCGGCCGCGCCGAAGGCCGCGACCTGGGTCCCGCCGAGACCGGCGACCTGCGCGGCGGTCAGCGCCTCGGCCTGCGCGGTCGACAGGGCGGCGATCTGGGCGGTGGTGAGGCCGGCGACGGCACCGGCCGACAGCGCCGCGATCTGGGTGGTCGAGAACGCAGCCGTCGCCTCGATATCCATGGCCGCGACCTGGGCCGAGGTCAGAGCGCGGACCTGTGTGACGCCGAGAGCCTCGACCTGCGCGGGCACCAGCGCCGCCACCTGGGCGGGCTTCAGCGCGGCGACCTGCGCGGCGGTCAGCGCCGAGACCTGGGTCCCGGAGAGTGCCGCCATGGTCTCGACCGACAGGCCGGAGACGGCGGTGGGCTTGATTGCGGCGAGTTTCAGCGTGGTGAAGCTTTCGGCGACCGCATCCCCGAGCGCGCCGACCTGCGCGGCCGTCAGGGCGCCGACCTGCGCGGTCGACAGCGCCTCGACCTGCGCGGCGCCGAGGGCGGCGAGCTGGGCGGTGGTCAGTCCGGGGATGGCTTTCGGCCCGAGGGCTGCGAACTGGTCGACGGACAGGCCGGCGATCGCATCGGCCGGAAGGGCTGCGACCTGGGCGGCGGTCATCACCTTGACCTGGGCGGTGGTGAGCGCCGCGACCTGCACCGCGTCGAGCGCGCCGACCTGGCCCGGCCGCAGCGCCGCGACCTGACGCGTCGTGAAGGCGGCGACCTGGCCGACGTCGAGTCCGGCGATCGCGTCGCCCGTCAGACCGGCGAGCGCGGTGACGTTGATCGCCGCGATCTCGGCGGTGGAGAAGGTCTGGATCGCGGCGACGTCGAGGGTGCCGATCTGGCGCGCGTTGAGCGCCGCGATCTGGGTGGCGGTCAGCGCGTCGGCCTGCTCGACGCCGAGCGCGCCGATCTGGGCCGTGGTGAGGCCCGGGATCGCCCGCGTCGAGAGCGCCGCAACCTGCTCCGTCGTGAAGGCGGCGATCGCCTCGGTGGACAGAACCGCGACCTGGCGCGAGGTCAGCGCGGCGATCTGGGCGGCCGTCAGCGCGCCGACCTGCGCGGTCGACAGGGCCGCGACCTGCGAAGGCCGCATCGCGGTGACCTGCGCGGGCAGAAGACCGGCGACCTGTGCGGCGGAGAGGGCGGCGACGCTGTCGTCGGACAGGCCGCCGATGGCGGTGGTGCGGATGGCGGCGACGTCCTCGGCGGAGAAGGCGGCGAGCGCCGCAGACGAGAAGGCGGCGATCTGCGTCGTGCCCAGCGCGCCGATCTGGCCCGTCGTCAATGCGTCGACCTGAGCGGTGGAGAACGCGTCGATCTGGGCCGCCGTCAGCCCCGCCACCGCGCGCACGGACAGCGCGGCGATCTGCTCGGTCGAGAAGGCGGCGACCGCGTCGGCGCTCAGCGCCTTGACGTGGGAGGAGTTGAGGGCGCCGACCTGCGCCGTCGAGAGGAGAGGGATCTGCGTGGTCGTGAAGGCGGCGACCTGGACGGGCTTCATGGCGGCGACCTGCGCCGGCGTCAGGGCGGCGATCTGGTCGGCGCCGAGCGCGGCGATGCCGTCGGCCGTCAGCCCCGGGATGGCGGCGGTGCGGATGGCGGCGATGTCATCCGTCGAAAAGGTCTGCAGGGCGGCGGGATCGAGCGCGGCCAGCTGGCGGGCGCTCATATTGGCGACCTGCGACGATGTCAGCGCCTCGGCCTGCGCGGCAGCGAGGCCGCCGACCTGCGAGGCGGTGAGGGCTGCGACCTGCGCGCCGCCGAGCCCGGCGATGCGGTCGGTGGCGAGAACGGCGAGCTGGTCGAGGCTGAAGCCGACGATGGCGCGCGGGGCGATGGCGCCGACCTGGGTGGTGGAGAGCGCCGCGACGCTGTCCGGCTGGAGCGCGCCGACCTGGCCCGACGACAGCGCCTGGATCTGGACGGTGGAAAGCTGGGCGACGTCTTCTCCGGTCCAGGTCGCGATGGTGGAGGCCGGCAGCGCCCTGATCTGGATGACCGACAGCGATGAGATGGACATGACGGAAGCCCCCGCAGCCTTTCGACGCGACAGCCCCGGCCGCGACACGGCGACGCCCGGCTCCGGCGGGGACGAAGGTCCCGCGGCCGTCACCGGCGACGCAGGCAGACTAGGGTGTCTGGCTTGCCCGAGCCTGTGCGCCCCGCAGGGCGCGAAGGGGGAGGAGAGGACGGTGTGCGGCGGCGTCAGCCCGCCCGGTTCATCCCCTTCAGGAACTCGTCGACCATGGTCTCCATGGTCTTCTGCACCTCGTCGCGCTGCCTCGCACCTGTCTCGAACATGTCGCCGAAGAGATCGTCCCAGGGCGTGCGCGGGCGCCCGGACGGGTTGGTCGGCTCGGGCTCCGGTTCCGGCTTCGGCTGCCACGCGCCGATCATGTCCCCCATCATCTTGCCGAAGGGATTCTGGCCGAAGGGATCGAACGGGTTTCCGGCGGCAGGCTCCGGCGCCTTCCTCGCCGCCGGCTGGCCGCCGCCGAACATGTCCTGCATCATCCTGCCGAAGGGGTTGGCCATCGGGTCGGGCTGCTGCGGCTGGCCGCCGGACAGCGCGCCGGCCTGGCGCATCATCTCGGCCAGGACCGCGCCCATCGGGTTGGTCGCGCCGCCGAGCCCGGCCGTGCCGAAATTCGGCTGCACGCCCGGACCCAGCTGGCCCGACGCCTGCTTGAACAGGCCGCCCATGATCATGGCGGCCATGGCCGGCAGCATCTGCCTGATGATCTCCTGACCGACGCCGGTGGCGGTGGCGGCATGCGCGGCGACCGCGCGCGACAGGTCCTTGGAGCCGAAGATGCGGCCCAGCACGTCGTTGCCGGCCGCCTGACCGCCCGGCGTGAAGGCCGACATCGGATTGTCGAAGAACTGCGCGTGGTTGCCCGCCGCCAGCGTCTGCAGGAAGGCGCCGACGCCGTAGGGATCGGCCACGTTGTGCTTGAGCCCGGTCGAGAACGCTGGCAGCAGCGCCTGGACCACCTGGCTCGTCTGCTGCTGCGTCAGGCTGAACTGGCGCTGCAGCGCCTCCATGGCGAGGCCGTTCTGAGCGGCCAGCATGTCGGAAAGGGGCAGCATGGGCGGGGTCTCCGTGGCGGGGGGCCGAAGCGGGGCGGACAAGTCGAAGGGATCATGCCACCGTCGCGGGGGATTGCCCAGAGCGGCCGGATGTGCCGAGGCGGCACCGCTGCTCACTCCGCGTTTTCGGCGGCAGGTATCGCCAGAGCACCGACGATTCGGCCGTGCCGGACGGAATGGGTCCCGGACTGCCTCCGCGGCGCGAGAGGGGGCGCCGGCCGGGGCGCGGCACCAAGTGTTCCTCATCCTGAGGTGCGAGCGAAGCGAGCCTCGAAGGACGCACCCCGCCTCTGCAGCACGCGGAGCCGCAAGGCCCGTGACGGCAAGGTCGTGCGTCCTTCGAGGCTCGCTTCGCTCGCACCTCAGGATGAGGAACGCTGGTGGGCTGCGCCAACGTGCCGGAGCGCGCGACATGTCGTATCGGGGGCGGTCACCCTTTGCCGCCCTCAGTACGCATATTCCATGAATGCCGGCTCGATGGAGCCGCCCCAGCGGGTGTGGTAGGCGGTGAGCATCTCGTCGGCGGAGGTGGTGCCGCGGGCGACGACTTCGTCGAGGGTGGAGAGGAAGGTGCTCTCGTCGTAGCCGTCGCGGTTGAGGCGCCTGCGGTTCTTCAGGCCGAGTCGCGAGATGGCCAGGACCTCGCGGGCGACGTCGCGCAGCGTGCCGGTGCCGAAGGGCATGTCGATGCCCTGGGCGGGCACGCCGTCGCGCATCGCCAGCACGTCCTCGAAGGACCAGGACCGGGTGAGCGCGTCGGCGGCGTCGAGCGCCTCGTCGTCGTAGAGCAGGCCGACCCAGAAGGCCGGCAGCGCGCAGATGCGCCGCCACGGGCCGCCGTCGGCGCCGCGCATCTCGAGGAAGCGCTTCAGCCGCACGTCGGGGAACAGGGTCGAGAGGTGGTTGGCCCAGTCGCCCATGGTGGGCAGCCCCTCGGGCACGGAATTGCGCAGCGCCCCGTCCATGAACTGGCGGAAGGTGACATGGGTGCAGTCGTGGTAGCGGCCGTCGCGGATGACGAAATACATCGGCACGTCGAGCGCCCATTCGACGTAGTCGGCAAATCCGAAATCGGGAGAGAAGCAGAAGGGCAGCAGGCCGGAGCGCTGGTTGTCGGTGTCGCGCCAGATCTCGCCGCGCCAGGACTTGAGCCCGTTCGGCCGGCCCTCGGTGAAGGGCGAGTTGGCGAAGAGCGCGGTCGACAGCGGCTGCAGGCGCAGCGACACCTGCATCTTGCGGCGCATGTCGGCCTCGGAGGAGAAGTCGAGATTCACCTGGATGGTGCAGGTGCGGTACATCATGTCGAGGCCGTGCCGGCCGACCTTGGGCATGTAGGCCGTCATGATGTCGTAGCGCGACTTCGGCATGCGCGGCGTCTGGGCGAGCGACCATTTCGGGCTGCCGCCGAGGCCGAGGAAGCGGATGCCGAGCGGCTCGGCGATCTCGCGCAGCTGGGCCAGATGCGCATTGCCCTCGCGGCAGGTCTGGTGGATCGTCTCCAGCGGCGCACCCGACAGTTCGAACTGGCCGCCCGGCTCGAGCGAGATGGCACCCTGGCCGGTCGGCTCGACGAGGCCGATGATGTTGCCGGCATCCATGATCGGCTCCCAGCCGAGCGTCTTCTGCATGCCGTCGAGCAGGGCCTTGATGCCGCGCGGGCCCTCGTAGGGCACGGGCGCGTTGCCGTCGACGTAGAAGGGGAACTTCTCGTGCTCCGTGCCGATCCGCCACCGGTCCTTCGGCTTGTTGCCGGCGGCCATGTGGGCGACCAGGTCGTCGAGCCCCTCGATCGGTCGGGAATCGGTCGTGTCGCGCGCCATCGGGGTGTCCTCTTGAAGGCTACTTGCGGCCGATCCGGCGTCGGCGCGCGAGTGATGGCCGAAAGGTGGCAAGCCGATCAAGCCAAAAATGCTGAGCGGTGGATCAAGGCCGGTTGATCGGCGGCGTCCTTGCTGCAGGCTTCCGGGGTCTCAGGCCGCCCAGCGGGCGACGTCGCCGCTCTCGCCGATCAGGGCGAGACCGTGCGCGATCGACAGGAGTTCGCCGCCGCTCTCGATGCGGCCGGCGTCGAAGCGGCGCTCGAAGATCTTGCGCACGGCCGGCACGAAGGAGGTGCCGCCGGTGAGGAAGACCTTGTCGACGCCGCCGGCGGGCGTGTCGGTCGTCTCCAGCACCTCGTCCAGCGCGGCCTCGATGCGGGCGAGGTCGTCGGCGATCCAGGCCTCGAAATCGGCGCGGCGGACGGTCTTGCGGCCGGCGGCGCCGAGCGGCGCGAAGTGGAACTCGGCCTCCTCCGCCTGCGACAGCGCCATCTTGGTGGCCGAGATCGCCTGGTAGAGCGGATAGCCCTCGTCATACTCGATCAGATCGACGAAGAGCTGCAGCTTCTCCGGCTCGGCGGCGTGGCGGATCAGCGACTTCAGGTCCTGGAACTCGCGCGTGGTCTTGAAGATCGACAGCTGGTTCCAGCGGCCGAAACTGGCGAAGTAGCTGGCGGGAAGGTCGAGCAGCTTGCCGAAGCTGCGGAACTGGCTGCCCTTGCCGATCTCGGGCGCGACGAGGTTGTCGATCAGCCGGTAGTCGAAATGGTCGCCCGCAATGCCGACGCCCGAATGGCCGATCGGGATGGCGCTGAGTTCGCCGGCGTGGCGTTCGAAGCGGATCAGCGAATAGTCGGTGGTGCCGCCGCCGAAATCGGCGACCAGCACGGTGGCGTCGCGCGTCAGCGACTGGGCGAACCAGTAGGCGGCCGCCACGGGTTCGTAGACGTAATGGATCTCGGGGAAGCCGAAACGGGCGAGCGCGACCTGGTAGCGCTCGAGGGCGAGGTCCTCGTTCGGACTGGACCCGGCGAAGCGGACGGGACGGCCGACGACCAGCCGAGAGATGTCGGACGGCCAGCCGTCGCCCGCATAGGCTTCGAGGCGCCGCAGGAAGGTCTCCATCAGATCCTCGAACTGCTGTCGCTTCGCGAAGACGGTGGTGGCCTGGAAGGCGGCGCTGGCGGCGAAGGTCTTGATCGACTGCAGGAAGCGGCAGTCGCCCGGATGGTCGATGAACAGGCGGATCGCCGCCTGCCCGGCCTCGACGGCCAGATCCTGCGTGGAGCGGCCCTGCTTCATGTAGGCGAGCGCCGTGCGCATGGTGTCGGTGGTGCCGGCGGGCGAGGTGAAGGGCAGCGAATGCGTCGCGCCGCCCGCGTCCGCGAGGGCGAGGACCGAGTTGGTCGTGCCGAAATCGAGCCCGAGCGCGCGTGCCATGGCAGCGTCCTTCTTCCGTCTGGTCCGTATTGCTGGCGGGGACGCGCGGCGTCCCGGAGCGGGGAGGGCGCGCACGCCCCCGTGCATGAGGGCGCGCACGCCCCCGTGCATGAGGGCGCGCTGGTCGCACGGGAGAGGGGGGCATGGCAAGGGGGATGATGCGGGGGTAGGGCGTGCCGGCATTCACTGCGGCGGCTTCCTTGCTGCTCGACGCTCCGTCAGCTATAGATATGCCGCGTTTCTATAGGACGGCTGTGATGGCGACGACGCTCTCGACCAACATCGACGACAAGATGGCCCAGAAAGTCCGGATCGTCGCCGAGAAGGAAAACCGGTCCGTCTCCAACATCGTTTCAAGCGCACTGATGGTGTTCACAGGTCTTCCCAAAGACGTGCGCGATACGCTGCTCGAACTTCAGTCGCGACAGGATGCCGACGGGATCAGGCGACTGTCCAGGGCGATCATGGCGGCAGTCTCCAGGCTGCGCCTGGAAACGGCAACGGAGCACCTCGCCGATCAGCAGCTTTTCGGGAGCCTGGACCACAAGGCCGATGAGATCGACCTCCTCGAGGAGGCGACGCGACTGACCGAAGCCACGCGGCAGTCAAAACCCCGTCGATGAGCGCGCCCCTTCGGGTTCTTCTCGACGTCAACATCTGGGTCGCGAACCTGATGGCGATCAGCCGGGGGCGACGGGGCACCACGGCGCAGCGGATCGTCTCCATGATTGCCGATGGACGATGGGGAAACGGGGGGCGTGAGGTCCAGCTCGTTGTGTCGCTCGATATGCTCGATACTCTGGAGCGCGTGCTCGTGCGCCTGGGGTCGTCACTCGCCCATGCCCAGGCCTATGCCGAAGCCGTGCGGGACATCATGAAACACGGACCCGAGGAACTCGATCCCTATCTGCTGCTTGGCGGACGTGAACAGTTCGCGATGATCGATGTCGAGGATGCGGGTGTCCTTGCAACGGCATTCGCCGCGCGCGCACATCTCCTCGTGACGGATAATCTCAAGGACTTCCACACCAAGGAATCGATAGGGATCGATACGCGTGTGGTGGCGACCTCCGCCGGTTCAAGGCAGCTGCATGCGCTGAGACATTGCCGGGCAGACGTCGATCTGGTCGTCGCCCATCCGCTGGATGTCATGTCCTGGCTGGAGCAGCGCATCGATTTCGAGCCGGGCAGCCTGTGGGGCCGGATTTCAGCGGGTCCATGAACCAGCGGCGTCATCGCAGCCCGCCATCCGGCCGGCGGGTTTTTTCGTGCTCTTCAACCGAAGGATGGAAACGCCCATGCAACCGATCACCCTTAGACCAGCCGACGGAAGCGATGCCGAGGCCGTGCGGGATCTCGTGCGGGCGGCCTATGCGAAATGGATTCCGGTGATCGGCCGCGAGCCGAAGCCGATGGGCGCGGACTACGGCAAAGCCATCGACGAGCACGACGTGCTGCTGGCGTGCTCCGGCACGACGCTCGCGGGCATCATCGAGACCATGCTGCGCGCGGACCATCTCTGGATCGAGAACATCGCCGTGCTGCCCGTGCTGCAAGGCAGGGGCATCGGCCGAATGCTTCTCGATGCAGCCGAGCACCGCGCGCGGCGCGCGGGGCTGCCGGAGGTGCGCCTGCTCACCAATGCGGCCTTTTCCGACAATGTGGCGCTCTACCGCAGGCGCGGCTTCGAGGTGACCAAGGAGGAGCCGTTCATGGGCGGGACCACCCTCTACTTCACCCGGCACCTCGTCGGGTGAGCTAGCGCCAGTCGCCGATCGCGGCCTGCACGACGGCCAGCGCTGCCACCGCGGCGGTATCGGCGCGCAGGATGCGCGGGCCGAGCGGAATCGGGGTGACGAAGGGCAGGCCGCGCAGCTGGCGGCGCTCGTCGTCGGAGAAGCCGCCCTCGGGGCCGACGAGGACGCCGAGGCGGCGCTCGCGCACGGTAGAGAGAATCTCGAGCGGGTTGTTGGTGGCCACGCCCTCGTCGCAGAAGATCAGCCGGCGGCCTTCCTCCCATTCCCAGAGCAGCCGTTCGAGCTTGATGACCTCGTTGACGACGGGCACGGCGAGGATGCCGCACTGCTCGGCCGCCTCCAGCGCGTTGGCCTGGAGACGGTCGATTCCGACGGTGGACATCTGGGTGTGCTGGGTGATGACGGGCTGCAGCGTGCCGGCGCCCATCTCGACCGCCTTCTGGACCATGTAGTCGAGCCGGCCCTGCTTCAGCGGGGCAAAGCAGCAGAGGAGGTCGGGCCGGCGCGGCTGGGCGCGGGTCTGGCCGAGCGGCACCAGCGAGGCCTTCTTCTTGCCCGCCGCGGCCACGCTCGCCAGCCATTCGCCGTCGCGGCCGTTGAAGACGAGGAGCTCCGAGCCCTCCGCCATCCTGAGCACGTTCAGCAGATAGTGCGCCTGGGCCGGGTCGACCTCGAAGGGCTGGCCCTGGACGAGGTCGGTGGCGACGAAGAGCCTCTGCATACGGTAGTTTGCGCGCATGCCGTGTTCCTGCGTCACTCCCGTGGCGCGGTCAAGGCCGTGAGGAAAAGACCGACAAGCGTTGGTCAAATCCTACCCTCCGGCCACAGCGTCCGCCGTCGCATGCCAGACCGGCGCATAGCCCGCCGTCAGCGCGCCGAGCGTCGCGGCTGGGGTGAGAATGGTCCGTGCGGAGCCGGTTTCGGCCGCCGGTAGTAAGGGCAGGCCGTAGCCGGCGAAGCTCCAGGGAAGCAGGCGGCCGGCGCGGACGGCGAAGGCGCGGCTGCCTTCGGCCAGCATCGTGCCGTCCGGAAGGGCGGCGGGATCGGGAACGGGCGGGCGCGGGGCGTGCGGCGCGGAGGCGAGGCGCTCGGCGTGCAGGATCGCGTCGATCTGCGGCGCAGACATGCGCGCGCGGCCCTGGCCGGCGGCGAAGGCCGCGGCGAAGCGCCTCGCCGCGTCGCGGCGGCAGGTGAAGCAGGGGCGGTGGCCGGCGGCAAGCGCGGTGACCTCGTCGAGGAAGAAGAGTTCGGTCCAGCCGGCGCCGCCGCCCGGCGCGTTGCGGCCCATCGGTTCGCGGCGCCATCCCTTGTAGTCGCAGGCGCAGACGATCCAGGCCTTCGACGTCCAGCGACGCGACAGCAGCGTCTTCGTCGCGGGATCGTGGAGGATGCCGCGATTGCCCGTGAAGAGCCCGCGGGCCGGGTCGGCGCGGATCGTTCCGAAAGGGTCGACGCGGTTCTGGAGCGGCATCCCGGTCTCCCCTGCGGCTTGCGCGGCGTGCCCGCCATGCTATCGCTTCGGACGTCCCGCCCGCCACACGGAAACCACTGCATGCGCATCCTCGCCGTCCAGAACCACGCAGGCACCGGCCTCGGCCAGATCGCGAGGGCGCTCGCCGAGGCGGAGGCCGAGGTCGAGCTGGTGCAGGCGCACGAGGGCGAGGCGCTGCCGTCGACGGCCGACGGGCATGACGGGCTGATCGTGCTCGGCGGCGCGCAGAACGCGCTGGCCGACGACGAGCACCCTTACCTGCCGGGCCTGGTGGCGCTGATGCGTGGCTTCGCACTGGCCGACCGGGCGGTGCTCGGCGTCTGCCTCGGCTCGCAGCTCCTGGCCCGCGCCTTCGGGGCGAAGAACCTGATCGGCGCCGCGCCCGAGTTCGGCTGGCGCGAGGTGACGCTGACGACGGAGGGCACGGCGGACCCGGTGCTGCGGGTGGCCGGAACGCGCTTCCGGACCTTCCAGTGGCACGACGACACCTTCACGCTGCCGAACGGGGCGATCCGGCTCGCCGGCAACGACGCGGCCGAGAATCAGGCGTTCCGCGTCGGCCGGGCGGCCTACGGCATCCAGTTCCACTTCGAGGCGGACACGCAGCTGGTGCGTCAATGGAGCGGGCAGTTCGCAGACCATCTGGCGGAGCGGCAGCCGGACTGGCAGGACCGACTCGGTCCCGATTCGGCCCGTCACGGCCCGGCGGCGGATGCGGCCGGACTGGCGCTCGCGCGCGCCTGGGTCGCGATGGTCTGACCCCTCCCGCAGCGGTTTCGCGCGGCTTTCGGGAAAGGTCGTTTTTTGCCGGAACCGAATGATGCCGCGTGACATTTTGGGCACGCGCCCGGGAAACCGTGTGGAAGACTTCACGGACCGCTGGCGTGGCGGAGGCTACAGCCCTATGACGACGCCGCCCGGACGGGGGCTTCCGGGAACGCCGATAAAAGAAACCGAGACTGCGGTCGTCTTTTTCACGCACGTCATGAAAGCGTGGAAGACGAAACCGAAAAGTAACCGCGGTCGATTCAAATGCGACGCAACGAGACAACCGAGATGACTCCCGTGAAAGCTGCCCTCCTGTCGTTCTTCATGTTGTCCGGCATCGGCATGTGGGCCGCCGGCATCTATGCCGCCGATGCCGCCTCCGGCCATCAGGTGGTCGACGGCTACGGCGTGGGCGCCACCAAGCGCTGACTATGCCGCGGGGCCCGAATTGCCCCGATCACCGAATCCCGTCCGGGACTTGCGCGGCCTTTCTCCCGTTGCGGAGGAAGGCCGTTCCGCGTTGCGGAGGGCGTCATCGACATCGGCCGTCAGGCCGGCGCGATCGCCTGGACGATCCGCTTCTCCACACCCTCGATCACCAGGGCGGTCAGCCGGCCGGTCTGCCAGGCGGCGGTATCGACGTTGACGCGGTTGGCGAGGATTTCGGGCTCGGCATTCGGCGTGTGGCCGTGGACGATCACCTTGGGGTGCAGCTCTCCGGCATGGTGAAAGGCCTGGCGGATCCAGACGAGATCCTCCGGCGACTGTTGCGACAGCGGGATGCCGGGCCGGATGCCGGCATGGCAGAAGAAGAAGTCGCCGAAGCTCAGCGAATAGGGAAGGCCGGCGAGGAAGTCCCTGTGACGACCCGGCACCGCCGCCTCGAGCGCGCTCCAGCCAGCCGCGAGGGCAACCGGGTTGCGGGCGTCGAGCGCGATGCCGTAGGAGCGGGCGGTCTCGACGCCGCCATGGTTCATGAACAGGCCGTCGACCTCGGGGACCGCGAGGAAGTCGAGAAAGCCGAGATCGTGATTGCCGACCACCGACAGGATGCGCGGATCCTCCTGCGATCGGCGGGCCAGCAGGTCGAGCACGCCTGCGGAATGGGGGCCGCGATCGATGAAGTCGCCGAGATGGATCACCCGCCAGTCGGCCGGGCGGTCGCGCGCGATCTCGGCGGCGATCAGGTCGTGCATGCGGGCGAGCAGGTCGAGCCGGCCGTGCACGTCGCCGATGGCGTAGATGCGCACGCCGTCGGGCCCCGCTGCGTCGAGATAGTGGACGCTCATCCCACGACGACGAGGTGAACGGCGCGCGGACCGTGCGCACCGAGGATGATCTTCTGCTCGATGTCGCCCGACCGAGACGGACCCGTGATCAGGTTCAGCGTGCGCGGCATCTCGCCCTTGCCGAACTTGCGCCGGACCTTGCCCATCACCGTCTCGAGATCGCCGGCAATGTCCTTCGCGTCGACGACGACGATGTGGTGCTCGGGCAGGAAGTTGATCGTCGTCGGGTTGTCCTTGCCGGAGGCCAGCACGAGGGTGCCGGTCTCGGCGACCCCGGCGAGGGCATGGGAGAGACCCGCTTCGTCCCGGCCGTCCGAGGGGCCGCGGCGGATCTCCAGCGTCTTGATCTGGTCCCAGGGCAGCGACTTCAGGCGCTTGTCGTCGCCGACGCGGACGGCGTGGGGCAGGTTGCGGGCGCGCAGATAGTCGCTGACGGCCTTGGGCACGTGGTCGTGCGAACGGACGCGGGCGACCGTGCAGGTGACCTTCTCGGCCATGGCGCAGAACAGGTCGATGCGCGAGACGTCGTCGAGCTGGCCGCGCGCCGGGATGACGCCCTTCGGCGCCTTCGACAGGCGGGCCTCGACGGCGGCGCGGCGCGCGGCGTCGTCGGCACCCGACAGGGCGCCGCGGATCTTGCCCAGGATGGCTGCGCGAGGGGTCGTCATGCCCTGCCTCCCTGCTTCAGCGCCTCGCGCTGGCTCCATTGCTGGCGGAAGGTCCGGGTCTCGGGCGCGGGAAGCTCGCGGTGCTTCGTCCAGCCCCCCGCGAAGGGCAGCCAGGAGAAGCGGCCCTTCGCCTTGCCGAAGGCGCCGAGCACGGGGATGGCGATCGAGGTGGCGAGCGCGTAGAGCCGCGGCCGGCGGGCGAAGAAGGCCCAGGCCTTGAGGCCGTAGCGCTGGGTGGCCGGGTTCAGGCCGCGCTCGAACTCCTTCTCGCGCCAGTGGCGCATCATCTTGGGCAGCGGGATCCTCATCGGGCAGACGCTCTCGCAGCGGCCGCAGAAGGTCGACGCGTTGGGCAGGTGGCCGCCCTTCTCGACGCCGATCAGCGCCGGCGTCAGCACCGCGCCCATCGGCCCTGGATAGACCCAGCCATAGGCGTGGCCGCCGACCGAGTGATAGACCGGGCAGTGGTTCATGCAGGCGCCGCAGCGGATGCAGCGCAGCATCTCCTGGAACTCGGTGCCGAGCATGGCCGAGCGGCCGTTGTCGAGCAGGATGACGTGGTACTCGTCGGGACCATCGGGATCGCCCGGCCGGCGCGGGCCGGTGGAGAGCGTGGTGTAGACGCTCATGTCCTGGCCGGTGGCGGAACGGGCGAGCACGCGCAGGATCTGGGCGGCGTCGTTCAGCGTCGGCACGATCTTCTCGATCGAGGCGATGACGACGTGGATGCGCGGCAGGATCTGGGTGAGGTCGCCATTGCCCTCGTTGGTGACGATGATCGAGGAACCGGTCTCGGCGACGAGGAAATTGGCGCCGGTGATGCCGATGTCGGCCTCGAAATACTTGGCGCGCAGCACCTTGCGCGCCTCGTCGAGCAGGGTTTCCGGCTCGGTCAGGTCGCGGTCGACCGGCAGGTGGGTGTGGACGCGGCGGAAATCGGCCTCGACCTGGTCCTGGTTGACGTGGACGGCCGGCGCGATGATGTGGCTCGGGTGCTCGCCGCGCAGCTGGATGATGTATTCGCCGAGATCGGTCTCGACCGGGACGACGCCGGAGGCGTCGAGGAAGTCGTTGAGTTCGATCTCCTCGGTGATCATCGACTTGCCCTTGGTCACCGTGCGGGCGCCGCGGGTGCGGCAGAGGTCCAGCACGATGCTGCGGGCGTCGGCGGCGGTCTCGGCCCAGTGCACGTGGCCGCCGGCCGCCGTGACCTTCTGCTCGTAGGCTTCGAGATAGAGGTCGAGGTGTTCCAGCGTGTGGTTCTTGATGTCGCGGGCGCTGTCGCGCAGGGCGTCGAACTCGGGCAGGGCGCCGACGGCCTTCAGCCGCTTGTCGATGAAGCCGGCGCGCACGTTGCCCAGCGCCTTCTGCAGCTGGACGTCGTCCAGCGCGTGGCGGGCGTTCTGCTTGAAGTCGGGGGACGTGATCTGCATCAGGTGTGCCTCGTCGAAAACTGCCAAGTGCAGACAAGCACCCCCTCACCGTCATGCTTCGCATGCCACCTCTCCCCCTGCCCGGGGGAGAGGAAACCTGGCTTGTCGAAGCCGCATTTCCTCTCCCTCACGAAG
>Ga0208243_1000576_pt1 | contig 18968 bp, 15 predicted proteins | sample Subbio2Aug_QV12A_FD_184826 | JGI IMG/M metagenome (GOLD analysis project Ga0208243, IMG submission 184826) | Serpentinite rock and fluid subsurface biosphere microbial communities from McLaughlin Reserve, California, USA - CR12Aug_QV12A (SPAdes) | ecosystem: Environmental > Terrestrial > Deep...
GGTGGAGGGGGCGCCTCCGCCTCTGCGACGCGCCAACTCGACGACCTTCACCAGCATCCCCTCCAGCGCCTTCTCATCGAGAATGTCGCTCGCCGCGATCCGCAGCACGCGGATGCCTTGCCCCGTGAGCCAAGCGTCACGCCGCAAATCATGGTGCATCTGCCCTGGCAGGTCGTGATGGGCACCATCGACCTCGACGGCCAGTCTTCCCTCGGCATGGAAGAAGTCGAGCACGTAGGGCCCGACCGGATGCTGGCGCCGGAACCGCAGCCCGCCCAGGCGCCGGCCCTCCACCGCCTTCGGCGGGCGCCCGGGGGCGGATACAGGTCGCGTCCGGCCGCGACGCCCCGGTTTGTCCCGCCCCGTGCTGGGGAAGAGGTGGCATGCGAAGCGTAACGGTGAGGGCCTTCGCGGGAAGCACAGCACCTATCAGAGCATCTGCCGGCGCATAACGGGCTATTACTAAACATTACGCGGAGAAGACTTACGCATTGCGCGAAGAAATTTTCCTTAGAGCATCCGAAAGTACACGCGTCTTCTTCGCGTGTCTCTCTACAAGATTTCGATTAACGCGTCTAATGCTAGCGGACAGGTCGCGGAAATAGGTGTCTAGACCGGCGGTCTTGGCGATTTTGGCTGAGATCTTACTGGAAGTAAGGACATTGACATGAGAATTCGGAAATTGCTCGCTTACAACAACATTCCAGTCAGGCTTCGCATAGGTGCCTGTGTAGTAAATGTTGATACCATATATCGGTCCAATGTATGATATTACATTCGCTGTATTGTTAACGGGGCCAGCAGCGTGTTTTAGCCCCCTTAGTCCAACGGGAACCAGAATAGCCTTTTCAATAATATCGGAATTAAGTGAGGGAGAATCGACAACGGCTATGACGTATATTGCGCAAAACGATTCCACTTTTTGCTTAAGGTTCTTTGCTTCGAAGAGAGATTTTTCTATCTCTGCCAAACGGCGTATTAGGTACTTTCTCTCAAACTCCTCCTTGTCTATTTCCACGAGCATACTAATGAATTCTTCAGTCCCTTGCTCGGAGAAAAACGCATCTATATAATCATAAGATCTATCAATACTCCTCTTAGAGAGAAATAGTGCCGAGAAATATTCCTGAAAAGACCGATGAATAAAATTTACATCATCGCCTTCCGTGTGCACAATACATATATTGTGATTCAAATCCTTATATACAAGATCGGCGTCTGCTTCTAATTCTTCGTAAGCGACCGCTTTGCGGATGTAAGATTTAAAAGTATCGACTTTAAAATTAAATTTTCTATCCAGAAAAGCCATAAAGCAAAGCGTCATAAAGACTCTTTTGAAGTCGTTTAAGTCAAGGCCAGATTTAAATTCACGCTGAAAATCAGTCTTGATGGTATCATGCCTCCGATACAAAACATCAAATGCGATTCCATAAAATACATGCATCTTCGATGGAATGTCCTGAAATTCTTTAAAAGTCAGAAGCATCATCGACGCAAGGAGTGGATTAGAAAGAATCTGCTCATGAGTCCTATATAGCTGTTTTCTTGCTTTTGTGATAAAAAGAGCTTTTTCAGTCTCGTCAAAGTCAATACGATTTATCAAATTTTCCAATTTTACAAGAGTAAGGCCGGAGACTTGATATTCAGGAAAGTTGTGCCAGCTTATGAAGCGAGGTCTATCAGGGCGAGATGAAACGATTATTATGTTGTTTGGGTACTCGGCTGCAATTCGGTTAATTTGTTTGTCCGCCTCGCGTATATTTTTACTTGAGACCTCGTCCAATCCATCAAGAAGTAAGCAGAATGCGCCGCTTTTCAGGCCCGCAATAATCGATCTCTCCGATACAAAATTAGTGAATGGCTGAAGTATATCATAAATGTATGACACTAAGGATTTCTCAGAAAATGGAACATCCCTCAATTCAATAAAAATCGGTATGTGGGAAAGTACTCCAGGCTGCGAAAATTGTGAGTATATATAACGCATGGTAAAAGATTTGCCAGATCCGAGCGTCGCGGTAATTAAAGCACGATTACCTATCGATGAAATGCGAGAAATAAAATCGTCAATTGGAATAGTTATGTTGCCGTATTCAAGGTCCACGGGCTCATAAGCTTTATCCAGAAGAACAGGAGTACTTGTGGATATGAGAGTTTTCACACTGTTACATCTTGATCGAGTTGTTGCGATATATTTTTCAAACCCTACCTGAAGCTTGGCGGCTACTGAGTTAGCTCCCTCTCGAGATCCGGAAACAACAGCTTGGAAAGCTTTATCTACGAGTTGGGCGAGTGAGTTGGACAGTGAACTGGAGAGAGCTGAGTTTATAGGATCCATAAAGCACTGCTTTCTTTGTAGAGGCGGAGTAGCCAAAATAAGGGCGTTTTGGACGAAATTGCAATCCAGATTACCGCAATTTATGCTACAGAACGTTTTAAAATAGATCGCCGATTGAGGCAAAAGCGGTATTGAAGAAATTCGTGTAGCGCCACCGCGCGTGCTGGTTACATCAGTGGGGCGCCGGCCCGCGAAGATCGATACGCCCCTTGATCCGCACCCCGCGGGGGAGGAGAATCGCCGCCATGATTCGCGGCCTCCTCCTCGCGCTCGCCATCCTCGTCGCCGCCGTCCCGGCACGGGCGGACGAGATGACGTTCTTCATCATGAACCGGGCGCCCTACGGCGTGGTAATCGAACTCTCCGACGCGGCGTCGGGCAAGGTGTGGCCGGGCGGCGACCGGATCTATCTCCTGGAGAAGGGCGAGAAGAAGTCGGTGGCGATCGATTGCACCGGCGGCGCGCGCATCTGCTACGGCGCCTGGCGCAACGGCGACGACCGCACGGTGTGGGGCGTCGGCCCCGACCGCGACCTCGAATGCAGCGACTGCTGCCATATCTGCGCGCACGGGCCCGGCAAGGGCGAGACCATCGAGATCGAGCCCTGACGCGGTCGGTTCAAGTCGGCTGGCGCGCCGGGCGGGGTGCGCTGCCGCGGTCGATCGAAGCCCAGGCCGGTCGTTCGAATAGGAAACGCCCGCGGCCGCTCCACTGCACGATCGCATAGAGCACCACGGGTCCGGCGATACCGGCGGTCGTGGTGACCAGCGCCATCAGGCCGACGTCGGGGATGAGGCCGGTCGAGACCAGCGCGATGCGGGTCGCGGCCATCGGCAGGAAAAAGGCGAGATAGACGACGATCGAGTGCGCCCCCAGCCAGCGCAGCCAGGATGCCCACGGCGCACGCGCCAGCAGCGCGGCGACGGCGACGATGCCGAGCGCGCCCGCGAGCCCGAGCGCAAGCGAGACGCCCGGCAGTTCCGACAGGCCGCCGGTCGCCCCCGTGTCGCCGATCTCGCCCTGGATCAGGAAGGCGAGCGCGTCCGGTGCCGGCGTGAAGACGAGGAGGCCGTCGACGAGGCCGAAGGCCGCGAGGCCGGCGAGTGCTGCGCCCGGCCGCCGCGTCACGGCTGCGGCGAAGGCGAAGACCTGCGGCGCGAAGGCGTAGCCGGCGAAGAAGAAGACGTAGCGCTGCGCGAACTCGTCGAACACCACCCAACCGGTGTGCACCGGCAGCGCTTCGAGGACTGCCGCCCAGGCCAGGACGAACCACACGGGCAGCCCGCGCACCAGGCGGGTGAACAGGAAGAACACCGGCAGCACGTAGATGAACCAGAGCGTTCCGAAGGGCTGCCACAGCGCCTGCAGCCAGCCCGCCAGCGGGGCGGACCAGCCGCCGGCCTCGGCCGCCATCTCGGGCGCCTTGAAGGCGAACTGGATGGTCAGCCACAGCAGATAGAAGTAGAGGAAATGCATCACCTTGCGGTCGAGATAGCGCCGCCAGGGCCGGTCGATGGTGAGCGCGAGGAACAGACCGGAGATGAGGAAGAAGTCGGGCATGCGGAACGGCCGCGCGAAGGCCACGACGGCGTGCATGAAGCCTTCTTCGCCCACGGCGATCTCGACGCCGATCGTGGCATGCACCATCACCACCAGGATGATGCACAGCCCCTTGGCGGCATCCACCCAGTCGACCCGGCCCTCCGCCCGAGTTCCTTCCGTCATCGCGTCGCGTCCCTTCGCCGGCTTTGCCGGCCTCCGGCGGGACCGTACGGGCGCGACGCGACCAAAGGCTTAACCGCCGGGACCCTCACGCAAGCGTGATCCGGCTGGATCGTCCGAAGCGAGAACGACGCGTGGGCGATCCGCGCAAATCGTCTCGCGGCGGCCCAGGCCGCGACGAACCGGGAAGCGCCCTCGTCAAGCGTTTCAGGCCAGGCGCTCCGCAGCGCGAGGCAACAGCCTGCAGCCACCGATCCGTCGGCATCATCGCGGGCAGCATGCGTGACAGAACGCGCCCGCAGGACCCCGAGGCCGCTATCGGTCGCCGACCTCGGCATCCGTCGTCGCAGGAAGGCAGCCGTCCAGGATCAGCTTAACGATCGTGTCGCGCGCTTCGGCGTAGTCGGCGGGCCGGAGCTTCGGCTTCTCCAGCGTCATGGCGGCGACCTCCGCGAAATCCGCGTAGAACTGCGTCGAGGCCCACAGCATGATGAAGAAGTGCTTCGCCGCCAGCGGGCGAAGCTTCCCCTGCCGGATCCAGTCTTCCACGACCTCGACCCGTTCGCGGGTCACGTCCTGCATGTGACGGCGCTGCGCCCGGGACAGGAAGCCCCCGCCGCGCATCATCTCGTTGGCGAAGAAGCGCGACTGGATCGGGTAGCGCCGTGAATAGTCGAGCTTCGCGGCGATGTAGCCGGCGATCGCCTCGCTCGGCTCCCGGTCCGCCCGGATGTGCTCCAGCGCCTGATCCCAGCCCTTGAGGAGGCGCTCGATCAGGACGCCGTAGATGGCTTCCTTGGTCTCGAAATAGTAGTACACGTTCGCCTTGGGCAGGCCGCTCGCTTCGGCGATCTCCGCGATCCGCGTTCCGTCGAACCCCTTGCGCGCGAACAACTCGACCGCGGCCTTCAGGATCCTGGCCTCGTTGCGCGCGCGGATCCGCTCCTCGGGCGCCTTCGTGGCCCTGCGCTTCGGCGCCGCGCTGCTCTGCTCCATTCCGGATCCTCCTTGCGCCCACGTCTTACATCCCGCAGGACGCGCTTCCAACGGCCTTCTCCGGCAATTCCCAGGAATCTGACGTTTCGGTCAAGAAATGCGTTTCAGGAAGTTGACTTTCCGGTCAGCTTTTGGATTCATTGCGGAGCGTGAGGGGAGCGTCGGCGGACATGGCTGCAGGATTGGTCGATGCACTGCGTGACGTCCTCGCCGGCTGGCAGGACGACGTTCCAGCGTCCTGGGTCCCGGTGCTGGGAGACGTGGAGCTCGGCTTCGATGCCTGCGACCCGTCGCTCGACTTCGAGGCCTGGGAGCCGATCTTCCCGTCCCGCAGGGGGCGCAGGTTTCCGGGCGCTCCCGCGGGGGCCCACATGCTGCGCGCCTTCGACGGCATCGATCCGGACGCGGTGCGCTGCGTGGTCCTCGGGCAGGATCCCTATCCGGAGCCGGGCTTCGCGACCGGCCGCGCCTTCGAGGCCGGCAACGTCGCGGCGTGGCGGGAGCTCGACAAGATGTTCTCCCGCAGCGTGCGCGCCTACATGCAGCAGATCTGCGCCGCACGGACCGGGCGTCCCGAACTTGCGCGCTCCTTCGGCGACTGGCCGGGTCTCCTGGGCGAGATCGAAGCCGGCTCGGTGCAGATCGAGCCGCCGGGCGAGATCGCGGACCGGTGGGTCAGGGAAGGCGTGCTGCTGCTCAACTCCTCGCTCACGCTCTCGCGCTTCCGGGTCGAAGTCGATCCGCACCAGTCGCGCGGCCACCTGCCGGTCTGGCGTCCGCTGATCCAGGCGGTCCTGCGCCATTTCGCGGCGTCCGGCCGGCCGATCGTCTATCTCGGCTTCGGCGACGCCGCCGCCGAGAACCTGCGGCTCGCCGGCCTGGAGACGCCGCCCCATCCGCAGGCGACGCTCCTGCGCCCCCATCCGGCCTTCACCGACGATCTGTTCTCCCTCGAAAACCCGTTCGTCGCCTGCAACCGCCATCTGGCGGCTGCCGGCCTGCGGCCCATCGGCTGGTGACGCCATGACCAAGATCGCGACTCACGACTACGTCATCGTCGGCGCCGGCTCCGCCGGCTGCGTGCTCGCCAACCGGCTCTCGGCCGACCGGAACAACCGGGTGCTCCTGCTGGAGGCCGGCGGCCGCGACCGCAACCCGCTGTTTCGCCTCCCCATGCTGATGGGCAAGCTCTTCCAGTCCGGGATCTACAACTGGCACTACCACACCGAGCCCGAACCGCATCTCGACGGACGCTCGCTCTACTGGCCCCGCGGCAAGGTGCTGGGCGGCTCCTCCACCATCAACGGCATGATCTACGTGCGCGGCAACCGCCACGACTACGACCGCTGGGCGCAGCTCGGCTCCCCGGGCTGGTCCTACGAGGACGTGCTGCCGGCGTTCCGCCGCTCGGAGGGACACATCCAGCGCCGCGACGCGTTTCACGGTTCCGACGGCGAACTCACGGTCTGCCGGGCCCGCAGCACGAGCCCGCTGCACGACGTCTTCGTCGAGGCGGGCACGCAGGCCGGCCATGCCGCCAACGACGACTTCAACGGCGCCGAGCAGGACGGCGTCGGAAAGTTCGATTTCACCATCCGGGACGGCAAGCGCTGGTCGACCTCCTTCGCCTTCCTGCGCCCGGTTCTGTCGCGCCCGAACCTGTCGGTCGAGACGGAGGCGCTGACCGAACGCGTGCTGATCGAGAACGGCCGCGCCGTGGGCGTCCGCTTCGCGCAGGGCGGGACGGTCCGCGAGGTTAGGGCCGAGCGGGAGGTCGTCCTCGCCTGCGGCACCGTCAATTCTCCGCAGCTCCTCATGCTGTCGGGCATCGGACCGGCGGACGAACTTTCCGCGCACGGCATCGAGGTGGTCCACGACCTGCCGGGCGTCGGCAAGAACCTGCAGGACCACGTCGACTGCGTGATGTCCTGGGAATGCCGGCAGCCGGTCACGCTGCATGGCGATCTGCGCGCCGACAAGCTGGTCTGGTCGGTCGTGCAGGGAATGCTGTTCGGAACCGGCGTCGTCACCACCTTCCCCTACGAGGCGGGGGCGTTCCTCAAGTCGCGGCCGGACCTGCTGGCGCCCGACATCCAGCTTCATTTCATGCCGGCCCTGGAGAAGACGGCGAACCTGCACTTTCCCAACCCGTTCCGGCGCCGGCGCGCGGTCGAGGCCGACCACGGCTTCACGCTCAGGGTCGGGCCGGTGAACCCGGAGAGCCGCGGCGAGATCACGCTGTCGTCGGCCGATCCCGCCGACAAGCCGCGCATCCGCGCCAACTACCTTCAGTCGGACTTCGACCTCCGCACCATGATCTCCGGCATTCGCATGACGCGCGAGATCATCGCGCAGAAGGCGTTCGAACCGTTCCGCGGCAGGGAACTGGCACCCGGCCCGGGTGCCGGCAGCGATGCCGAGCTGGAGACGTGGCTGCGGGCGACGGCGATGACGACGTTCCACCCGGTCGGCACCTGCAAGATGGGCATCGACGCCATGGCCGTCGTCGACCCGCGGCTCAGGGTGCACGGCATCGAAGGGCTGCGCGTCGCCGACGCCTCGATCATGCCGATCATTTCCAGCGGCAACACCAACGCGCCCGCCATCATGATCGGCGAGCGGGCGTCGGACTTCATCCTCGGGGAGACCAGCGCATGATCGTGGAGCACCGCACCTACACCTTCCGGCCGGGTACGGTCGACGGCTGGCTCAGGAAATACGAGACCGAGGGGCTCCCGATCCAGAAGCGCCATCTCGGCCGCTTCATCGGCCTCTTCGTCAGCGAGATCGGCGCGCTGCACACCACCGTTCTGATCTGGGGCTACGACAGCCTCGCCGACCGCGAGGCGCGGCGCGCGGCCATGTATGCCGATCCCGAATGGCAGTCCTTCATTTCCGGCGTCTGGTCGCTGAACGCGATCCAGAGCCAGAACGTGATGATCATGAACCCGGCCCCGTTCTCGCCTGGAGCCTGATCGAACGCAGCAGTCCGAGCAACCCATCGACAAGACCGGCCAACGGCAACATCCAGAGGAGAAAGACACATGACCAGCAAGCAGACCACTCTCTCGTTCCTGCGGTCGTCCTTCGACCGCCGATCCTTCCTGAAGACGGCGGCCGGAACGGCCGCGATCACCATGACCGGCGCCCTGACGGCGGCGGTCGCGCAGGCGCAGGGCGGGCTGATCGCCCTCGTCCACACGCAGGCGGCCGGCGATGCCGGTCCGGTCGATTCCATGATCGCCAAGCTCAAGCAGCTGTCCGAGGAGAAGGGGCTGGAGCACCGCGCCGTCTATGCGCAGGACCCCGCGACCTACGAGACGATCTTCCGGACCCTGGGCGACGCCGGCGCCGCGGTGGTGGTGTCGACGTTCAACGAGGTGGCCGAGCCCTTCAAGGCGGTGGCGCCGTCCTATCCGGACACCAAGTGGATCCAGCTGTTCGGCGATCCGTTCGAGCCGGCGATCCCGAACGTGGTGACGGTCTCCTACGACTACTATCTCGGCTGCTACCTGTCCGGCATCTTCGCCGGGCGGATCAGCAAGACCGGCAAGATCGGCTTCATCGGCGGCATCTCGATCCCGCCGCTCAACGCCGACTTCAATGCGCTCAAGGCCGGCGTGCTGTCCGTGCGCCCCGACGCCACCGTGACGGCGGCCTTCGCGGGCTCCTTCCAGGATCCCGCCAAGGGCCAGGAGATCGCCACGCAGATGTTCTCCGACGGCATCGACTACATCCAGACCGACGCGGCCGCGACCGACTTCGGCATCATCGCCGCAGCCAACGAGGCCCCGGGCCGCCATGTCAGCGCGCTCGACCCGGCGCAGTTCAAGCTCGGACCGAAGTCGCTGATCTCGATCGTCGGCCTCGACTTCGGCGTCTCGCTCTACAACGAGGCGAGCAAGGCGCTCGGCGACGGCTGGGCCGGCGGCTCCCACGTCAACACCGGCCTCGGCACCGGCGTGATCGACTTCATCCTGTCGCCGCTCTTCCAGCAGGAAGGGGACGCGGAAACGGTCGCGAAGTCGAAGGAAGCCTGGGCCGAGATCGAGAAGGCGAAGGCCGGCATCCTCGACGGTTCGATCAAGGTGCCGTTCAACACGACGCTCTGAGCGAGGGCGGCGCACGGGGCATGCCACGATGAAGGGAAACGACAGCATCATCCTCGCCTGCCGGGACGTCGCCGTGCGCTACGGCGACGTGGTGGCGCTCGATGACGTCTCGATCTCCTTCCAGCGCGGCCTGATCCACGCCGTCGTCGGGCAGAACGGCGCGGGCAAGACCACGTTCGCCCGCGTCGTCTCCGGTCTCGTCCGCCCGCAGAAGGGCTCGGTCGAGATCGGCGGCACCCGGCTTGCGGGCGGCAGCGTCAACGACGCCCGCCAGGCGGGCGTCGAACTCGTCCACCAGAGCTTCGCGCTTCCGCCATCCTTCACGGTCGCGGAAGCGATGCAGTTCGGTGCCTCCGGCGGCAGGCTCTACACCCGCGGCGGGCTGGAGCGCCGCTGGCAGGCACATCTCGATGCGCTCGACGTCAGGGTCTCGGCGCAGGCCCGGATCCGCACGCTGACGGTGGAGCAGCAGCAGGCGGTGGAGATCGCGCGTGCACTGGTGAGCGATGCCCGCCTGCTCATTCTCGACGAGCCGACGGCCGTTCTCTCGCCCGAGGGGGCGAGCAAGCTGTTCGAGCGCGTCCGCAGGCTCAAGGAGCGGGGCGTGACCGTGCTGCTCATCCTGCACAAGATACGCGAGGTCCTGGCCGTCGCCGACACCGTCTCGGTGCTGCGCGGCGGACGGCTCGTCGACGGGCCGCTGTCGACGTCAGGAATGGACGGCGACCGGCTCGCCTCCATGATCATCGGATCGTCCGCCCGGGCGCTTGATGGCGAGGATCGCGCGGCGCTGACGGGCGCGGCGGTTCCGCATGGCGAAACCCATGCCGCGGCTGCCGATCGGCAGCCGGTCGCGAGACTGCGGGGCGTGAACACCCGTCCGGACGAGGACGGGACCGCGCTGCAGGCGGTCGATCTCACGGTCGGCCGGGGCGAGATCGTCGGCATCGCCGGCGTGGAAGGGAACGGCCAGCGAGCGCTGGTGCGCGCGATCTGCGGCCTCGCCGAGGTCGGTGCCGGTTCGGTGGAACTCGACGGCGCCGACGTCTCGCGCGCCACGCTGGCAGAGCGTCGCGAGGCAGGACTGCGGGTGATTCCCTTCGAGCGCAACGCCGAGGGTCTGAGCCTGACGAGCCCCCTCTGGGAGAACTGGTCCGCCGGGAGGCTGCTCGCCCGGCCGCTCCTGTCCGCCATCAGTCCGGCCGGCCTGCGGCGCGACTGCAAGGCCGCGCTCGATGCCTGGGACGTGCGCTACGCGCATGTCGGGCAGCCGGCAGGATCGCTGTCCGGCGGCAACGCGCAGAAGGTCATCCTGTCGCGGGAGATGGACGAAGCCGGACGGCTGGTCATCGCCGCGCAGCCGACCCGCGGCCTCGACATCGGCGCCACCGCCTTCGTCTGGGAGGCGCTGCGCAAGGCGCGCGGGCGGGGATGCGGCGTGATCTTCGTGTCGTCCGATCTCGACGAGATCTTCGACCTTGCCGACCGCGTGGTCGTCATGCTCTCCGGTCGCATCGTCGCGGAGTTCCGCCCGCCTTTCGATCTCGAGCGTGTCGGAGCGGCGATGACGGGAGCACGCGCATGAGCGACAGCCTGGCCGCGATCGTTCGGGCGATCCTCTTCATCGTGCTGGCGCTTGCCATGTGCGGGGTGATCTTCGAGTTCGCGGGCTATTCCGCGCCGCAGATGTTCCAGTCCATCGTCGACGGCGCCTTCCTGCGCCGCAACGCGCTGGAACATGCGCTGCGCTGGGCGCTGCCGCTGTTCATCACGGCCACGGGCATAGTGATCTCCTTCCGCGCCGGCTACTTCAACATCGGCGCGCAGGGCCAGTTCTACGTCGGCGCCATCTGCGCGGCCTTCGTCGCCGAATGGCTTCGCGGATATCCGGCCGCGATGGTGATCCCGCTGTGCTTCGCGGCGGGCATGACGGGCGGCGCACTCTGGGCGCTCTGGCCGGGTCTCCTGCGGCTTCGGTCCGGCGCCGACGAGGTGATCACCACGCTGATGGGCAACTTCCTCGCCGGCCTGCTGCTCGTCTACGTGACGGCGGGTCCCCTGAAGGACCCCTCCGGCTCCGGCCAGCAGGCGTCGAGCCGCCCGCTGGAGGCGGCCTACAGGATCAGCGCCTCGAGCGGGGTCTCCCCGACCATCATCGGCATCGCGGCCCTCGTCGGCATCGCCATGTGGTGGCTCGTCAACCGCACCGCTTTCGGCGTGCTGTCGGGGCTCAGCGGACGCAACCCCACCATGGTGCGGTGGCAAGGCGCCAGCACCTGGAAGATCGGCCTGGCGAGCTTCCTCGTCAGCGGCGCGCTCGCCGGTCTGGCCGGCACCATCGAACTCATGGGGCCGAACGGCAGACTGGCCGGCGGCTTCCTGCCCGCGCACGGCTTCACCGCCGTGCTGATCGCACTCGTGGCCGGGCTGTCGATCACGGGCGCGGCGATCGTCGCCTTCTTCTTCGGCGGCCTCGCTTCCGCGGCCCTCTACCTTCCCGTCATGGCCGGCCTGCCCTCGGCGGCCATCGACATCATCAACGCGGCGATCGCACTCTTCATCACCGCCCGCTCGCGCTTCATCGACAGGGTGACGAAGGCCTGGAGGCGACCATGGACGACGTCGTGATCGCCATCCTGCGGTCGGGAACGCCGCTGGTCTACGTGACGCTCGCCGGCGTGATCGCCCAGCGCGCGGGCATCTGGCATCTCGGCCTGGAAGGCCTGATGATCACCGGCGCCTGCGCCACCGTGGTCGGCACGGTGCTGACCGGCTCCGTGGCGACGGCTCTGTCCATCGCGGTCCTGATCTGCGTGGTCGGTTCGATCCTGTTCTGGTTCGTGGTGGAGAAGCTCAGGGCCAACCAGATCATCGCCGGCCTCGGCCTGACCGGTCTCGGCCTCGGCGGGACCTCGCTCGCCATCCAGTCGATCTTCGGAAGCCAGGCGGCGATCAGTGCTCCCGCCGGCCTGCCACGCATCGGCGCTGCATTCGGCGCCTACGGGGTGCTGTCCGTGCTCGTGCTGCTGATGCCTCTCGCCGTCTTCCTCTGCTGGCTGCTTCTGTGCCGGACCCGCTTCGGCCTCAGGCTCTCCGCCTCGGGCGAGCATCCCTTCGCAGCGCGCAGCGTCGGCGTGAACCCCTCCGCCATGCGGCTCGCCGCCCTGGTGATCGGCGGCGTGCTCTGCGCGCTCGCGGGCGCCGAACTCGCGGCCGGCAGCCTTCAGATCTTCTCGCAGAACATGACCGCGGGTCGCGGCTTCATGGGCTTCGCCGCCGTCATCTTCGGCGCCGGCCATCCGCTGTGGGCGACGCTTGCCGCGCTGTTCTTCGCCGTGGTCGGCGCGCTCGGCATCCGCGCCCAGCTCGTCTTCGGCGACCGGATCCCGCACGACCTGCTGCTCGGCCTGCCCTACATCGCCACGGTGTTCGGCGTCTGGCTGTCGGCGCGCCTGCGGGGCGGCGCCAAGGCGGCGGCCGGCGGCTTCGGCGAACTGCGGGACAACTGAACCGATGAAGCGAAAACTGATCATCCTCACCGATCCCGGCCAGGATCAGGCGGCGGCTCTCCTGATGATCCTCGGCGCGACCGAGACCTTCGAGGTGCTCGGCCTCGTCGCCACCGCCGGCAACATCGACCTGCGCCACACCGTCACCAACTGCCTGAAGCTTTTGGAACTGGCCGGGCGCCCCGACATTCCGGTCTTCGCGGGATGTCCGCGGCCGATGACGCGCGATCTGGTCACGGCCGTCCATGTCCACGGGCCGACGGGCCTCGACGGTCCCGACCTCCCGGAGCCGCGGATCGCGGCGTCGACGGTGCACGGGGTCGACTTCATCGTGGATACGATACGATCGTCAGAGCCCGGCTCGGTGACGATCTGCTCCCTCTCGCCCCTCACCAACCTCGCCATGGCGCTGGTCAAGGCGCCGGACATCGCGCCGCGGATCCGGGAGATCGTGGCGATGGCGGGAGCCTATTTCGAGGTCGGCAACATCACGCCCTCCGCCGAATTCAACGTCTATGTCGATCCCGAGGCGGCCGGGATCGTGCTTGGCGCCGGCATCCCCACCACGCTGCTGCCGCTAGACGTCACCCATCGCATGCTGTCGACGCGTCAGCGGCTGGAGGCGATGCGGGGGCTCGCCAATCGCTGCGGGGTCGCGACCGCACAGATGCTCGAATTCTCCGAGAGCTTCGACCTCAAGAAGTACGGCTGGGACGGCGCGCCGCTGCATGGCCCGTGCGTTCCGGCCTTCATGCTCGACCCGGGCATCTTTTCGGGCAGGGAGGTCAACGTGTCGGTCGAACGCGCCGGCACGCTGACGCAGGGCATGACCGTCGTGGACTGGTGGGGCATCACCGACCGTCCGAAGAACGCGTTCTGGGTGCGCGACGGCGATCCCGATCGCTACTACGCGCTTCTGCTCGAATGCCTGGGACGCCTGCCATGAGCGGACTGCTCGTTCGCGACGCCATGATCCTGACCCTGGATCCGCGCCATGGAACCACGCCGATCCAGGGCGACGTGCTGGTTGATGGCACGCGGATCGCCGCCGTCGGCGTCGGGCTGGAGGCCGGACCGGAGGCGGAGGTAATCGACGGGCGGGGCAAGCTCGTCATGCCGGGCCTCGTCAATGCGCACACGCACTCCAGCGAGACCTTCTTTCGCGGGCGCTACGAGAAGATGCCGCTCGAGGTCTGGCTGCTCTACGCCTACCCGCTGCTGATGGGGCCGGTCATCGACGGCGAGCTCCTGCACCTGCGCTCGCTGCTGCTCGCGACGGAATCGCTGAAGGCCGGCGTCACCGCGATGACCGACTGCTTCTTCGACCCGCCGGCGCATGACCTCGAACGGCTGGGCACCGTGTTCTCGGCCTACGAGCTCGCCGGGATCCGCGCCACGGTGTCGAGCGACGTCATCAACATCCCCACGCTGGAGGCGCTGCCCTTCGCCCGCGACGTCTTTCCCCCGGACATCCGGCAGCTGATCGACTTCGGGCCGATGATCGGCGCGCCGGCCTATCTCGACTTCTGCCGGGCCGCCATCGAGACCTTCCACGGCCGCGCCGGCCGGCTGAACTTCCAGATCGCGCCGTCCGCCCCGCAGCGCTGCACCCCCGATCTGCTGACGGGCTGCTTCGACCTCGCACGCACGCACGGGCTGCCGTTCCACTGCCATGTCCTGGAGACCGTGACGCAGGCCGTGACCGGGCGGGAACTCTACGGCGGCAGCCTCGTCCGCTACATGGACGACCTCGGCGTGCTGGGGCGCAACACCACGATCGCCCATTCCGTCTGGGTGGACGATGCCGACATGGCGCTGATGGGGAGGGCCGGCGTCAGCGTCGTGCACAACGCGGTCTCGAACCTCAAGCTCGGCGCAGGCGTAGCACCGGTGCGCAGGCTGATCGAGGCGGGGGTCACCCTGGCGCTCGGCACCGACGGCGTCTCGTCCAACGACACGGCGAGCATCTTCGACGTCATGCGGGTCGCCGGTCTCCTGCACGGCGCCAGCGGGCCCGATGCCGGCACCTGGCTCTCGGCGGCCGAACTGCTCCGCGCGGCGACCCTCGGCGGGGCGCGCAGCGCCATGCTCGAGGACGTCTGCGGCTCGCTGGAACCCGGCAAGGCCGCCGACATGATCCTGATCGATCTCGACGACTGCGCCTTCCTGCCGCTGAACGACGTCGCCCGGCATCTGGTGTACGCCGCCAACGGTTCGAACGTGCGGACCGCGATCGTGGCGGGCGAGGTGGTGATGCGCGACCGGCGCATGACGCGCTTCGACGAGGACGCCCTGTTCGCCGAGATCCGCGACAGGGTGCCCGCCTATCTGGAGGCGCACGGGCTGGTGGAGCAGCGCAATGCACTGCTGGAGCCGTATTTCGCGGAGGTCCATCGCCGCTCGGCGGCCAGTCACGCCGGCGTGTACCGGTATGCGGGGGACGCGGCGATGCGCCAGCGGAACTGGTCTTTCGGAGAGCCGGCGGCCGGTCGTTCCTGATCCGGCTCCGGTCGACCGCGGCAGACCGGTGGATGCTCTGGCGCCGATCTTCCCCAACGCTTCGGCAGCGGTTTCGTCTTCTGCCTGCGCGTCGCACCACCCCACGCTAACGCTTCTTAAAGATATCAATCACTTGAAATTAATCTCCCTTTAAACCGCCATCTTTAGCCTTCAGGGGGACGGCCGGTCGAGGCCCCCGACGACAGGCAGCACGATGGCCAAGCGCACCAGGAACGTCCGGATCGAGCCGCGCTTCGACGACGCGCGCGCGTCGCGTGATGCGGTCGAGCTGACTGCGAGCGAGGACGATCGCGTCGTCAAGCCGGCACGGCGGGCGGCCGCGGGCACCGGGAAGGGCGCTCGGGGCGGCAAGCCGAAGCAGGCCCCGGGCCACAGGCGCGCCCCTCGCCGCCGCGGCTTCTCCGTCCTGGGACTGCTGCGCGGCGCCGCCTACTGGGCACTGGTCGCCTCGATCTGGATCGGCATCGCCGGCGCCGCGATGGTCGCGTTCTACGGCGCGCGCATGCCGTCGGCCACCACCTGGTCGGTCCCGGACCGCCCGCCCAACGTGCGCATCGTGTCGGCCGACGGCCAGCTGCTCGCCAATCGCGGCATGACCGGCGGCGAGGCGATCGGCCTGCACGAAATGTCCCCGCATATCCCGCAGGCCGTCATCGCCATCGAGGACCGCCGCTTCTACTCGCATTTCGGCGTCGACCCGATCGGGCTCGCCCGCGCCATGGCGGCCAACCTCGTCGAGGGGCGGCTGGTGCAGGGCGGCTCGACGCTGACGCAGCAGCTCGCCAAGAACCTGTTCCTCAATGCCGACCGCACCATCGAGCGCAAGGTGCAGGAGGTGCTTCTGTCGCTCTGGCTGGAGCAGAAGCACTCCAAGGCGCAGATTCTCGAGATGTATCTCAACCGCGTCTATTTCGGCTCGGGCGCCTACGGCGTCGAGGCGGCGTCGCGGCGCTATTTCGGCAAGTCCGCGCGCGACGTGACCCTGTCGGAGGCAGCGCTGCTGGCGGGCCTGCTGAAGGCGCCGTCGCGGCTGTCGCCGGCGCGCGATCCCAAGGCCGCCGAGGCGCGGGCGCAGCTGGTGCTTTCGGCCATGGCCGAGCAGGGCATGATCGGCGGCAGCGAGATGACGGCTGCCATCAGTGCGCCCGCCACCCGCGCCGCCGCCTACTGGACCGGCTCGGAGCACTATGTCGCCGACCGCGTGATGGAGGAGCTGCCGGGTCTCATCGGCGACGTGCGCGGCGACGTCATAGTGGAGACGACGATCGACCTGACGCTGCAGAAGCTCGGCGAGGACTCGATCCGCAGGCTGATCGCCGAAAACCGCGAGGCGCTTTCGGTGACGCAGGGCGCCCTTGTGTCGATCGACAATTCCGGCGCCGTGCGCGCCATGATCGGCGGCGCCGACTACGCCAACAGCCAGTTCGACCGCGCCTCCGAGGCCCGCCGCCAGCCGGGCTCGGCGTTCAAGCCCTTCGTGTTCCTGGCGGCGCTGGAGCAGGGGCGCACGCCCGAGAGCATCCGCAACGACGCGCCGGTGAAGATCGGCAAGTGGACGCCGGAAAACTACAACGGCAAGTATTACGGCGAGGTCACGCTGACGGCGGCGCTGTCGAAATCGCTCAACTCGGTCGCCGCGCAGCTCGCCATGGAGGCAGGGCCTAAGGCGGTGGTGGAGGTCGCGCATCGGCTCGGCATCGAATCCCCGCTCGCCGCCAACACGTCGATCGCGCTCGGCACGTCGGAGGTGACGCCGCTGGAGCTGACCGCCGCCTACGTGCCCTTCGCCAATGGCGGCTACCGGCCCCAGACGCATTTCGTGCAGCGGGTGACGAGTGCCGCCTCCGGCAAGGTGCTCTACGAGCACCCGCAGGGCGGCATTCCGCGCGTCATCAACCCGCAGATCGTGGCGATGATGAACGCGATGATGGCCGAGACGATCCGCACCGGCACCGCCCGCAAGGCCGACTTCGGCTGGCCCGCGGCCGGCAAGACCGGCACAAGCCAGAACGCCCGCGACGCCTGGTTCGTCGGCTACACCGCCAACCTCACCACGGGGGTCTGGTTCGGCAACGACGACGCCAAGCCGATGAAGGGTGTCACCGGCGGGTCGCTGCCGGCGATTGCCTGGAAGGACTTCATGACCGCCGCCCACGAGGGCGTGCCCGTGGCGGCGCTGCCCGGTGCCGGCTGGCGCCGCTATCTGCCGGCCGACGAGCCGGCGCCCCGTCCGTCGCTACCGGTCGGCTCGCCCGAGGACGACGCACCGGCGGTGTCGGACGCCGCGCCGCCCGCTCTCCTGCGCGACGAGACCACCGCCTCGATCCGGCGGCCGAGCGCGGGCGTCGGCGAGGATTCCGGCCCGCGCGGCTCGATCATGGACATCATCCTCGGCCGATAGGCCGCTATCCGGCTCGTGACCGCCCGAGCACCCTCGTCAGGACGTTCCCGCGCGCCTACATAGGCAGCCGGAGATCCTCATGACCAATCCAGAAACCCGCAAGACCATCGTGCTCACCGGCGCGAGCCGCGGTATCGGCCACGCGACCGTGAAGCGCTTCTCGCGCGAGGGCTGGCGGGTCATCACCTGTTCCAGGCAGGCCTTCTCCGAGGACTGCCCCTGGCCGCAGGGCGCGGAGGACCACATCCGCGTCGACCTCACCGATCCGGAGGACGTCGGCCAGGCGGTCTCGGAGATCCGCCACCGGCTGCAGGCGCTCGGCGGCCGGCTGGAGGCGCTGGTCAACAATGCGGGCATCTCGCCGAAGCTGGCCGAGGGCGGCCGGATGAACTCGATCGACACCCCGATGCACGTCTGGCGCGACGTGTTCCAGGTCAATTTCTTCGCGCCGATCATGCTGGCGCGCGGCCTGTTCCGGGAACTCGCCGCCGCCCGCGGCTCGATCGTCAACGTCACCTCCATCGCCGGCACCCGCGTGCACCCCTTCGCCGGAACCGCCTATGCCACGTCCAAGGCCGCACTCGGCTCGCTGACACGCGAGATGGCGGCCGATTTCGGTCCGCACGGCATCCGCGTCAACGCCATCGCGCCGGGCGAGATCGATACGGCGATCCTGTCGCCCGGCACCGACAGGATCGTCGAGACGATCCCGCTGCGCCGTCTCGGCGAGACGGCCGAGGTGGCCGACATCATCTATTTCCTCTGCTCGCCGCAGGCCTCCTACGTCTCCGGCTCCGAAATCCACATCAATGGCGGCCAGCACGTCTGATTTCCGATTCGGTTCCGGGGACTGGAACCTGACGCGGGATCGTTTAAGCTCGCCGCCGTTCGGCATGGACGGGGGGGACCGAGGACGACGAACCGGTACGGCGAAGAGAGGCAGTTGCTTGGACCAGATCCCCGACATTGACGGACGCATGGCCCGGGCCATCAAGGCGTTCGACTGGAGCGCCACGTCGATGGGTCCCGTCGCGGCCTGGCCGCTTTCGCTCCGCTCGGTCGTCCAGATGATGCTGCACCAGCGGCAGCCGATCTGCCTGTTCTGGGGTGCCGACCTGAACATGCTCTACAACGACGCCTACGCCCCGATACTGGGCGCCAAGGAGGAGGGCGCTCTCGGGCAGCCCTTCCGGGAGATCTGGGCGGACGTGTGGGATGAGGTGAAGCCCTTCGTCGACCAGGCGCTGGGAGGCGAGGGAACCTACGCCGAAAACCTCCGTCTGGTGATGAACCGCAGCGGCTTCGACGAGGAAACCTTCTTCACCTTCTCCTACAGTCCGTTGTTCGACGATGACGGCAGGGGCGGCGGG
>Ga0208243_1000577_pt1 | contig 18946 bp, 14 predicted proteins | sample Subbio2Aug_QV12A_FD_184826 | JGI IMG/M metagenome (GOLD analysis project Ga0208243, IMG submission 184826) | Serpentinite rock and fluid subsurface biosphere microbial communities from McLaughlin Reserve, California, USA - CR12Aug_QV12A (SPAdes) | ecosystem: Environmental > Terrestrial > Deep...
GCTGCAGCACGCGGTCCGCAAGGGCTCGTGGGAGAGCTACAGGGAGTTCGCCAGCCAGATCGACGGCGCGTCGGCACGGGCGCGGACGGTCCGCGGCCTGTTCAGGATCCGGACCGCGGCGGAGACCGGCCGCGCGCCGGTGCCGATCGAGGAGGTCGAGCCCGCCGCCGAACTCGTCAAGCGGTTCTCGACCGGAGCGATGTCCTTCGGCTCGATCAGCCGCGAGGCGCATTCGACGCTGGCCCGCGCCATGAACGCGATCGGCGGCAAGTCGAACACCGGCGAGGGCGGCGAGGAGCCGGACCGGTACCTGCCGATGCCGGACGGCACGGTCAACCCGGAGCGGTCGGCCATCAAGCAGGTGGCGTCCGGTCGCTTCGGCGTGACGGCGGAGTATCTCGTCAACTCCGACATGATGCAGATCAAGGTCGCGCAGGGTGCCAAGCCCGGCGAGGGCGGCCAGCTGCCCGGTCACAAGGTCGATGCCACGATCGCCAAGACGCGGCATTCCACGCCGGGCGTCGGGCTGATCTCCCCGCCGCCGCACCACGACATCTATTCGATCGAGGATCTGGCGCAGCTGATCTTCGACCTGAAGAACGTCAATCCGCAGGCCGATGTCTCGGTGAAGCTCGTCTCGGAGGTGGGCGTCGGCACCGTCGCTGCCGGCGTCGCCAAGGCGCGCGCCGACCACATCACCATATCGGGCTATGACGGCGGCACCGGCGCCTCGCCGCTGACCTCGCTCAAGCATGCGGGCAGCCCGTGGGAGATGGGTCTGGCCGAGACGCACCAGACGCTGGTGCTGAACGGCTTGCGGTCGCGCGTGGCGCTGCAGGTCGATGGCGGACTGAAGACGGGTCGCGACGTGATCATCGGTGCGCTGCTGGGCGCCGACGAGTTCGGCTTCTCCACCGCGCCGCTGATCGCGGCCGGCTGCATCATGATGCGCAAGTGCCACCTCAACACCTGCCCGGTCGGCGTCGCCACGCAGGATCCGGTGCTGCGCAAGCGCTTCAAGGGCACGCCCGAACACGTCATCAACTACTTCTTCTTCGTCGCCGAGGAGGTGCGGGCGCTGCTGGCCGAGATGGGCTATCGCACGATCGACGAGATCATCGGCCAGAGCGACCTTCTGGCCAAGGAGGACCTGATCGACCACTGGAAGGCGCGCGGGCTGGACTTCAGCCGCGTGTTCTTCAAGCCGGACGCGCCGAAGTCGGAAACCTACTGGACCACGCGCCAGAAGCACCCGATCGACGACGTGCTCGACCGCAAGCTGATCGAGCTCGCCGCGCCGGCGCTGGAGCGCAAGGAGAAGGTCGCCATCGAGCTGCCGATCCGCAACACGGACCGGTCGGCAGGAGCGATGCTGTCGGGAGCTGTGGCCAAGCGCTGGAAGCACAAGGGGCTTAAGGAGGACACGATCTCCGTCCGGCTGACCGGTACCGCCGGTCAGTCCTTCGGCGCCTTCCTGGCGCGCGGCGTGTCGTTCGAACTCATCGGCGACGGCAACGACTATGTCGGCAAGGGCCTCTCGGGCGGGCGCATCGTCATCCGCCCGGCGGAGGGCTCGCGCATCGTCGCCGAGGAGTCGATCATCGTCGGCAACACCGTGCTCTACGGAGCGATCGAGGGCGAGTGCTACTTCCGCGGGGTGGCCGGCGAGCGCTTCGCGGTCCGCAACTCCGGAGCGGTCGCCGTCGTCGAGGGCTGCGGCGACCATGGCTGCGAGTACATGACCGGCGGCGTCGTCGTCGTCATCGGCCAGACCGGCCGCAACTTCGCCGCGGGCATGTCGGGCGGCGTCGCCTATGTGCTCGACGAGGCGGGCGACTTCGCCGACCGCTGCAACATGGCCATGGTGGAGCTGGAGCCGGTGCCGGAGGAGGACGACATCCTCGAAAAGCTGCACCATCACGGCGGCGACCTGATGCACAAGGGCCGCGTCAACGTCTCCGACGACATGACGCGCCACGACGAGGAGCGGCTGGTGCAGCTGATCACCAACCATGCGCACTACACGGGCTCGACCCGCGCGCGCGCGATCCTCGACGACTGGGCGACCTACCGGGGCAAGTTCCGCAAGGTGATGCCGGTGGAGTATCGCCGGGCGCTGCTGGAGATGGAGCGCATGCGGATGGGCATCGCGGCGGAGTAGGGGGTGTCGTATCCCCTGAGTTCGTGGCGGACCGAATGGGTGGAGCAACGCGATTGAAGGAAAGCGTGTTCTGGCATATGTCTCAGCATATGACGGATGAAGGAGGCGGCGATGGAGCAGGCTCAGAAAGAACGGGAAATTAGTGTCTTTCGGAATGGTAGGAGCCAAGCCGTACGCATCCCGAAGGAATTCGAGTTCGAGACGGACACGGTCCTCATTTCGAGGGACGAAGACGGCACGATTCATCTTCGTCCCAAAGCTCGAAAGCGCTCGCTTGTCGAAGTGCTCGACTGGTTGAAGGAAGTCGGACCGATAGAAGACTTTCCGGGAGACCCGGGCGAAGAAGGCTTGCTACCGCTCGACGACGTCAAGCTGTGACGCGCTACCTGCTCGACACGAACATTATCTCCGATCTATTCCGAAATCCGAACGGGGCGGTCGAGAGATCTTTGCGTGAACATCGGCGGGACCAGATTGGTATCAATCTGATTGTGAGGGGTGAAATACTGTTTGGCTTGTCGAGGACCAGCAACCATCGGGGACGGCGTGCTTTCGACGCGCTGCTTGAAACGATCGACGTCTGGTCCTTGGAAAGCCCCGTCGAAGACGAGTACGCATCACTGCGCGTCGTGTTGGAGCGGCAGGGGATTCAGATGGGACCGCACGATCTCTGGATAGCGAGCCATGGGATCGTCCTGGATGCCGTCGTGGTGACCGATGATCGCGCATTCGCGCGCGTGCCTGGTCTCAGGATAGAGAATTGGCTGCGGGACGTGACCGCAGATCGCGAGTAGGAACCAGTATGGGCAAGGTGACAGGTTTTCTCGAGATCGACCGGCAGGTGCAGAAGTACCAGCCCGCGTCCGACCGCATCCGGCATTTCCGCGAGTTCACGCTGCCGATGTCCGACAAGGAGGTCGAGAAGCAGGCGGCGCGCTGCATGGATTGCGGCATTCCCTACTGCCATGGCCCGACGGGCTGCCCGGTGCACAACCAGATCCCCGACTGGAACGACCTCGTCTACAATGGCGACTGGGAGAACGCGATCCGCAACCTCCATTCGACCAACAACTTCCCGGAATGGACCGGCCGGATCTGTCCCGCGCCCTGCGAGGAGGCGTGCACGCTCAACCTCGAGGACATTCCGGTCGCCATCAAGACCGTCGAGCAGGCCATCGCCGACAAGGCCTACGAGCTCGGTTTCGTGCGGCCCTTCCCGCCGGAGCGGAAGACCGGCAGGACAGTCGCCATCATCGGCTCCGGCCCCGCGGGACTGGCTGCCGCGCAGCAGCTCGGCCGCGCCGGGCACGAGGTCCATGTCTATGAACGCGAGTCGAAGCCGGGCGGCCTGCTGCGCTACGGCATTCCCGACTTCAAGATGGAGAAGCATACGGTCGATCGCCGCGTGGCGCAGATGCAGGGCGAGGGCGTCACCTTCTTCTGCGGCGTCAACGTCGGCGTGGACAAGCCGGTCGAAGACCTTCTCGCCGGCTACGATGCCGTCCTCTACTGCGGCGGGTCGGAAACCCCGCGCCCCTCGGACATCCCCGGGCGCGACCTCGCAGGCGTCCATGATGCAATGCCCTATCTCGTCCAGCAGAACCGCCGCATCGGCGGCGAGGACATCCAGTCGGTCGCCTGGCCGTCGGACCCGATCCTGGCGGGCGGAAAGCATGTCGTGGTCGTCGGCGGCGGCGACACGGCGTCGGACTGCGTCGGCACGGCCTTCCGGCAGGGCGCCGTGCGGGTCACCCAGCTCGACATCCGGCCGCAGCCGCCGGAGAAGGAAGACAAGCTCACGGTCTGGCCCTACTGGGCAACCAAGATGCGCACCTCCTCCTCGCAGGCCGAGGGTGCGGAGCGCGAGTTTCAGGTCGCGACGCTCGAGTTCATCGGCGAGGACGGCGTGCTGACAGGCGTGAAGTGCTGCGAGGTCGACGAGGCGCGCAAGCCGATCGCCGGGACCGAGTTCGTCATCCGCGCGGATCTCGCCTTCATCGCCATCGGCTTCTCCGGGCCGGCCGAGGCGGGCGTGCCTGTCGAACTCCACGGGAAGCTCTCCATCCATACCGACCGGCGCGGCTCGAGGAACGTCGTCGCCAACGATCGCGACTACCGCACCAGCGTGGACAAGCTCTACGCGGCAGGCGACGTGCGGCGCGGCCAGTCGCTGGTCGTCTGGGCCATCCGGGAGGGACGGCAGGCCGCGCGCGCCATCGACGAGGCGCTGATGGGAGCGACGCTGCTGCCGCGCTGAGCCGGGGCCGCGCGGTCTCGGCAGCTGCAGGCCACCTGAGCGGCAGCGGGGAACCGGCGACCCCCGCAGTTGAGCCAGATCAAGTCGAAGGGACGGGCTTTCGGCCATTCTGCGGGAGCTGGCCGAAGCGGCCGCATCTGGAGGACATCATGGGCAAGCTTCCGCTCGTCGCCTACATTCTCGTCGCGCCCGTGCTGATGGGCGTCTTCCTCACCGCGCTGCTGACGCTGGACATGCATGGGCACGATGCCGCCACCATGGCCGGCGCGGCGGTCGCCGGTGCCGTCGCGGCGATACCGATCGCCTGGCTCCTGGCGCGCAAGCTCGAAAGGCTGCACTGAAGCGTCTCGCGATCTTTCGCTTTCGCTCCGCACGCTCTGGGCTCTCGGTTTCGCACATGTCTTTCACCCGGAGCCGGTGCCGACTTTCGGGATATCTGCTTTGACCGGAAGCGACGCAGAGCCACGCCGTTCTATTCGGCCACGGCGCCGGTGACGGTTCGGACGTCCGAGGATGCGGTGCCGGGCGGGACGGCTGCGGCCAGCGGCAGTTCGCCGGCTCCGAAATCGTCGACGCGCCCGGGCCGCGGATCCGGAGCAAGGCCCTCGATCACCAGTTTCTGCGCGGCCGTCCGGGCCGTTCTGGTTCGGGGCTCCACCACGCGTCCCAGCAGTTCCTCTCCGCCATCCAGAACGGGATCGAGCAGCGAGACCGGCGGGGTCTGCTGGATCACCGGCGCCTCGCCGGGGATCGGAGGGCCGAACATCTCGCCTATGCCTGCGTCCGGCGCCAGCGCTGCGGGACCGGTCTGCAGGATGCGTGCGAGGGGTTTCTCGGCATAGAATGCGAGCTTGCGCTTGCCGGCCTCCGTGAAGTTGATCCCGTCGCCGGCACGCAGCCGCACCGGCTGGCCGTTGATGTCGGGACCATTGGTGACGAAGGCTCCGTTCTCGTCGATGAATCCGTCCCAGACGTCGACGAAGACGCCACCCGCTGCCTCGGTGACGCCGCGCTGGATGTCGTTGAAGGCAATCATGTCGGACGACATCTTCGGAAAGCGGAACGAGGGCAGTCCGACCCACACCACCGGGACTTTCCGGCCGGTGATCTCGCCGATGAACCGCGACGCCCGCGCCAGGTACTCCGCTTCCCATTTCTCCGATCGCACCTCCTGCGAAACGCCGTCCACGCGCATCGCCTGCCGGTCGTTGGAGCCGAGCATCACGACCACCACGGCCGGCTTCTCTTCCTCGATGACACTGCCGATGCGCCCTGGCCAGTCATAGTGGTCGTCGCGCACGAAGCCGGACGAGCCGTTCGAGCGGTCGACGACCCGGACCGTCGGATCCTCGGCATAGACCGCCACCAGTCCCTCGGCGAGACCACCCGCGAGGAAATCGCCGACGACGAGGAGCACGCGCGCGTCCTCCTGCTTGTCGGCAGACACGACGGCGCTCGGAGCGGGCACCGTCGCGCGGTCCGTGCGGGGGACGCGCTTGACGTTGCGCGGCTGCGTTCCCTGCGGCGCCGCTTCTCGCCTGCGCTCTCCCCGGCGAAAGAGCGGTTCGTCGCGCCGGAACAGCAGCTCGAAGAGGGTTCTGGGCCGTTCCTGGGCGAAGGCGGGCGTTCCGGAGACCGCCAGCAGGACCCCGCCGCCGGCGCTGACGATCGTTGCAATCACGATCGTCAGCGCGAGCCAGCCCGCCATGGAGGCGCGACAGGAACGGGCCATGCGGTCATCTCTCCCGAAGACGTGACAGGACTTCCTTGCTCGGATGGCCGTCCGGCTGCATGCCGAGCGCCTGCTGCACGGCCGCGATCGCCGAGCGCGAGCCCTGGCCGATCTTGCCGTCCACCTTGCCATCATAATAGCCGAGCGCCGAGAGATGCTTCTGCAACTCCTGCTTCTCGTCGAAGGACAGCTTCGTGAAAGGCCTGTTCCAGTCGCGCACGAGACCGCCATGGCCCGCGATCTCGTCGGCGAGGAGGCCGACGGCGAGCGCGTACTTGTCGGCGTTGTTGTAGCGCTTCAGCACGAAGAAGTTCTTCGTCATCAGGAAGGCCGGCCCCTCGCGCCCGTCGAGCACCTTCAGCTCTGCGTTGTCGGACGGGGAGGGGAAAGGCTTGTTGCGGGCGCGCACGACGCCGATGCCCTGCCACTTGGCGAGAGACATGGAGCCGCCGGGGAACTTGCGGCCGGCCGGTAGCGTCACCTCGTAACCCCAGGTCTTGCCGGTCTGCCAGCCGTTCTGGCGCAGCAGGTTCGCCGCGGTTGCCAGCGCGTCCGGGACGGAGCCCCAGATGTCGCGGCGGCCATTGCCGTCCATGTCGACCGCGTAGGCCTTGTAGCTCGTCGGGATGAACTGCGTGTGGCCCATCGCGCCGGCCCAGGAGCCGGTCAGGTGGCTCTCGTCGATGTCGCCGCGCTGCAGTATCTCCAGCGCCGCGATCAGTTGCTGGCGCGCGAACTTCGCCCGCTTCTTGTCCGCATAGGCCAGGGTCGCCAGCGAGCGCACGACGTTGCGCATCACCTTGTCGTTCTTCAGGATTTCTCCGTAGTTCGATTCCATCGACCAGATCGCGAGCAGGATGTGACGGTCGACGCCGTACTGACTTTCGATCCGGTCGAGCCAGGGCTTCCACTGGCGCGCCATCTGCCGCCCGACCGCGATGGAATCCTCGTGCACCCGGTTGTCGAAGTAGTCCCACACCGGAGCCGTGAACTCCGGCTGGTAGCGTGCCTTCTCGAGCACTTCGGGATCGGGCGCGTTCACGCCGCGAAATGCGCGATCGTAGGTCGAGCCCGAAATCCCGCTCTGGCCGGCGACCGACCGGAAACCGGCGACCCATTTCTGGAAGCCGGCATCGGCGAGCGCAGGCTGCCCGAGCAGGCAAACCGCCATCGCCGTCGCAGCCGCGACGACACTCGTTCGAATCCGCATCTTGATCTGGAACATTGCATTCTCCAAGGACGTTCCGCAAAGGTCGGATTCTTGGCGTGCTCCGGTTAGCGAAGGGTTTACCATAGGTCGGTTTCTCAATAAACGATCGAGTTCCCGGCATGTCTCCGAGGCGATCCTCCGGTGAGCGATCCTGGTCGGCGATTCCGGCACCAAGATGTCTTTCAGCAAGCAACACGAAATCCAGTGGTCGGCCGAATGAAAAAAGTGCGCAAGGCAGTGTTTCCGGTGGCGGGTCTCGGCACCCGTTTCCTCCCAGCGACGAAGGCCATTCCCAAGGAGATGCTGACCGTCGTCGACAAGCCGGTGATCCAGTACGTGGTGGATGAAGCCCGCGATGCCGGGATCGAGCACTTCATCTTCGTGACCGGCCGCAACAAGGCGGTCATCGAGGACCATTTCGACGTGCAGTTCGAGCTCTACGACACGCTGGCGCAGCGCGGCAAGGACGAGCAGCTGGCCATGTTGCAGCGCATGCAGCCGGAGCCGGGACAGACCTCCTTCACCCGGCAGCAGGTGCCGCTCGGCCTTGGCCATGCGGTCTGGTGCGCGCGCCAGCTGGTGGGGGACGAGCCGTTCGCGGTGCTGCTGCCGGACATGATCATGCAGTCGGAGAAGGGCTGCATGCGTTCGATGGTGGAGCTGCACGACCAGGCCGGCGGCAACGTGGTGGCGGTGCAGGAATGCGATCCCGACGAGGCGCACAAATACGGTATCGTGGGTCGCGGGCGCGACGTGGCGAGCGGGTTCGAGGTGACGTCGATGGTGGAGAAGCCGGCGCGCGGCACCGCGCAGTCCAATCTCTACCTGAACGGCCGCTACATCCTGCAGCCGGAGATCTTCGACATCCTGTCGGCTCAGGAGCGCGGCGCAGGCAACGAGATTCAGCTGACCGATGCCATGCTGAGGCTTCAGGCACAGCAACCGTTCCACGGCTTCCACTATCTTGGCCGGACGTTCGATTGCGGGTCGCCCGAAGGGTTCGTCGAGGCGAACGTCGCCTTCGCGCTGTGGCGCAAGGACCTGTCGCCCCGCATGAGCGGCATGATCGCCGGCCTTCTGGACGACTATGCGCCGGGGCTCCGCAAGACCGGGAGCTGAGAGGGCCGCAGCCGGCGGACACTGCCTCGGCCGCCGGACGTCTCAGCGCTGCAGCTTCAGTCCGAGATAGATGCTGCTTTCGTCATAGTCGCGGTCCGGCCGGGTGCTGTCGAACCGCTCGTGGCGGATTCGCCCGTTGATCCCGGCGAACCGGTTCATCCACCAGGTGCCGTTCGCCTCGGCCGACAGCGTCGTCTCCGTGTCCGGCGAATCGACGTAGTCGCGAAACGAGAGGCCGCCCAGCAGGCCGAGTGTCAGATCGGGCCGGACTTCGCGCAGAAGCTCGAGGCTGGTCGAGTAGAGGACCGATCCGCTGTCCGCAGCCGTCGTCGAACCCTCGACCGAGGTACCCCCCGTCAGCCGCACGGTCGTGCCCCGGATGGGCGACCAGGACAAGGCGCCGTCGAGCAGCAGTGCCGAGACCGGGACGAGCCGGTCGTCGTCGAAGCTCTCCCGCAGCCACCCGGCCGACAGTTCGCCTTCCAGCTTCTCGCCCAGGTCGATCTCGGCGCCTCCCTTCATCGCGTAGCGGTCGGCGGAACGACGGTAGCCGGAGAAGTCCTGTTCCAGATCGTAGTTGCGGCGACCGATCTCGGCCTCGACGAAGGGCGTGAAGGCCGGCGACACCTCGTACCCCGCTCGAAAGGCGATCGTCGACAGCGTGAAATTCCGGTCCTCCTGCGAAACCGTCCCGCAGCACAGGCCCTCGAAGTCGGAAAAGACCTCCCGCTCCAGCGCGCCCGTCAGGCCGAGGCCGACACGGCCGAAGCTCCGCTCGATGCCGAGGCTCGCCGACATCTCGTGATTGAGCGGCTCGCTGTCGGTGGCGGGAAGCACGACGGGCGACGACGCCGCTTCGGGCGCGATCCGGTAGGAGGCGGTCACGTTCACCGAGGTGTCGTCGCCGAGGTCGTAGGTGAGCGCGCCGTCGATTCCGAATTCCGTCTCCTTGTAGTCTTCGCCCGAGACCGACTTCTGGAAGATGCCGACGGCACTTATCTCCGCCGAATGGCTCGACCAGTCGGAGACGGCGCGCAGGCGCAGTTCCGTCTGCGAGACGAAAGCCTCTCCGCCCTGCTGGGTCGTATTGATGTTGGATGACCAGAGGATGCCCTGGTCGAGCGTGACGGTGGCATCGAACGTCCCCAGCCTCAGGCCGAGGGGCGCATAGGGATTCTCCTCCGTCTCGATCGACCCGGTTTCGATGGCGTCCAGCCTGGTGTTCTCGGCCTCGACGCGCCGGTTCGATTCCTCGTCCAGCGCGTCGACGCGCTGCGCCCGACCCTGGGCGGGTTCGGGGGCGGGTTCGGCGGGAACCTCGATGGCCGGCGCCCGGGTGACGGCAGCTTGTGCGCCAGCGGGCTCCACGCGCCTCGGGGCCGCGCGCCCGGGGAGGGCGGGGACGGCGGCTTCCTCCGCGTCCTGCTCGATGGCGAAAAGGCTGCCATCGGGGTCCGCTTCTTCGGGGAGCGCGCCCTCGCTTGCCGGCCGGTAGGGCGGTAGCGCGAGAGCGGGTGACACCGCGTCTGCGGTCCGGTCTGCCTGACGCTGGATGTCGGCTGCCGAGAGTTCGCGCCGCAGGGTGGCCTCCTGCGCTGCCGCATGGGCGGTGAGCGCCGCGACGGCGAGCGTCGCCAGCAGGACGCGCCGGCTGCCGCCGATGCGCGTTTTCCGGACCGCTCCGACCATTGACATCAGATTTCCCTCGACCGCGCCCGGCACACACACTTTAGCGAAGCGTAAACAGGCTTGGTTAACGGAGCGTTGAGCATGGCCGTGGACGGCAGGCAAAGAGCGTTGGACAGCCTGCGGACATTGTTCTAGACGGCAGTCATGTATGGACAGAGACCGAAGACGAAGGCCGATGCCCGCGAGGCGATCGAGTCCGCGATGCGTACGATCGCGACGGAGCAGGCCGGGCTCGCGGCTCTGGCTGCGGCCCTGGACGACGGGCTGTCGGAGCCCTTCGCGAAGGCGATCGGGATCCTTTCGCAGATATCCGGGCGGGTGATCGTCACGGGTGTCGGCAAGAGCGGCCACATCGGTTCCAAGCTTGCCGCGACGCTGGCTTCGACGGGCACGCCGGCCTTCTTCGTGCATCCGGCCGAGGCAAACCACGGCGACCTCGGCATGATCGCGGCCGACGACGCGATCGTGGCGATGTCATGGTCGGGCGAGAGCGCCGAGCTCAAGGGAATCGTCGCCTATTCGCGACGGTTCAAGATCCCGCTGATCGCCATGACGTCGGGCGAGTCCTCGACCCTGGCGATCGCGGCCGACGTCGTGCTCTGCCTGCCCAGGGCGCCGGAGGCCTGTCCGCACGGGCTTGCGCCGACGACCTCGACGCTGCTGCAGCTGGCCGTCGGCGATGCGCTGGCGATCGCGCTGCTGGAGGCGCGCGGCTTCACGCCCGACCATTTCCGCACGTTCCACCCCGGCGGCCAGCTGGGCGCCAACCTGACGCAGGTGCGTGAAATCATGCACGCGGGTGACGAATTGCCGGCGGTGCCACTGGGGACCCTGATGCCGGAGGCGATCCGCGAGCTCGCCCGCAAGCGGTTCGGCTGCGTGTGCGTGACGCGGCCGGATGGCCGCATCGCCGGCATCTTCACGGACGGCGACCTGGCGCGAAGCCTGCACCTCAATCTCGCCGACACGCCCATCGACGACCTGATGACCCGCACGCCGAAGACCATCGGGCCGCGCCTCCTCGCGGCTGAAGCGATGGCGCTGCTCAACGAGCACAACATCAGCGCGCTGGTGGTCGAGGAGGACGGATTTCCGCTCGGCGTGGTGCACTTCCACGACCTGCTCAAGCTCGGCGCGGCCTGATCCGTTCCGCGCTCACACCGGTTCGACGACCAGATCCCCGTCCCTGACGTCGCAGACCCGCACCTGCACGCCCGGAGCCGCGTCAGGACCCACGATGCTCCACCAGGTGTCTCCGAGCTTGAGGCGGCCGCGGCCGTTGCGGATCGGGTGCTCGAGCGTCCCGGTGCGGCCGACGAGCTGCCGGGCGCGCTGGTTGAGGAGCGGCTCGTCGGTGGGCGTGTCTCCCCGGCGGTAGAAGCGATAGCCGAACCATGCTGCGGCGAGCGCGGCGGCGAGGAAGGCGAGGACCTGGACTTGCCAGGTCCAGAAGGCGGCGTCCCAGACGAAGAAGGACAGGGCACCGATCGCGATCGCGGCAATGCCTATCCAGACCAGGAAGACGCCCGGCACGAAGATCTCGAGCGCGAGAAGCACGAAGCCGAGAACCATCCAGTTCCACGGGCCGAGTTCGCCGACGATGCGCTCGATCATGACGATGTCTCCCGCCGCGCCAGGTCAGGACTCGTCCGTCGGGCGGACGACCGGCGGCCTGTTGGCGCCGCGCGTGTTCTGGGTCGGCGACTGACCGCCGAACACCTCCTTGGCGATCGCGCCGATCCCGCCCAGCGAGCCGATCAGGGACGAGGCTTCGAAGGGCAGCAGCACCACCTTGTTGTTGTTCGAGGATCCGATCCTGGCCAGCGCCTCGGTGTATTTCTGCGCGACGAAGTAGTTGATCGCCTGCACGTCGCCCTTGGCGATCGCCTCGGAAACCACCAGCGTCGCCCGTGCCTCGGCCTCGGCGGCGCGCTCGCGCGCCTCGGCATCGCGGAAGGCGGCTTCCTTGCGGCCTTCGGCTTCGAGAACCTGCGCCTGCTTCAGGCCCTCCGCATCGAGGATCTGGGCGCGCTTGTTGCGCTCCGCCATCATCTGGCGTGCCATCGACTCGACCAGGTTGGCCGGAGGGTTGATGTCCTTGATCTCGACGCGCGTCACCTTGATGCCCCAGGGCTTGCCTGCCTCGTCGACGATCCGGAGCAGACGCTCGTTGATTGCCTCGCGGTTCGACAGCAGTTCGTCGAGATCCATCGAGCCCATCACCGAGCGGATGTTGGTCATGGTGAGGTTGAGCAGGGCGTTCTGCAGGTCGGACACCTGATAGGCCGCCTGCGCCGCGACGAGCACTTGATAGAAAGCAACACCGTCGACGGCGACGATGGCGTTGTCGCGGGTGATCACCTCCTGGGTCGGCACGTCGAGCACCTGCTCCATCATGTTCAGCTTCGCGCCGATCCGGTCGATGAAGGGAACGATGATGTTGAGGCCGGGCGCCAGCGTGCGCGTGTAGCGGCCGAAGCGCTCGACGGTCCAGTTCGACCCCTGCGGCACCGTCTTGATGCCGGCGAACAGCACCAGAAGCACGAGGATGACCAGAACGACGACGACGATGTCAAATCCCGAGAACGGCATCGGATTCCCCCTTTTGTGACCGAGCGCAGGCTTCGCGCCACTCGGCATGCGAACGTCATGCAATCATCTAGGGACGAATCATGGCGGAAACAATTCGTGACGGTGCGGGGCCTGGCCTCATCCGCCGAGCAGTTTCCGCAGGAAGTCCTCCACCGCCGCGGTGGCCGCCTCGTCCGCCACGAGATCGAGATGCCCCACCCCCGGCAGGACGACGTAGGTTCCCCCGGACGCATGCGGTGCGATGGTCTTCTCGTAACGATCGGCGAAGAACGCCTCGTCGTCGGCTCCGGCGATCAGCAGGAAGGGCACCGTCATGGCGGCGAGGTCGGCCCGGTAGTCGGAACGCGGCGCAAACGAGGTGTTGAGCGCATGGCTGTAGCTGGTCGTCGCCGTGTGGCCGAGCGGTCCCTCCAGCACGGCCTTCGGCATGGCGAAGGAGACGACCGGCAGGTGGTTCAGCGCCGTCACGCCGACGGCGTTCAGCATCGTGAGGCCGATGATGCGGCGCGTCGCGGGCCGCGCCCAGCCGCCGGACCCGGGCCGGGTGGTCGGCGCGTCGTGCCCGAGGAACGGCGCCATCAGGACGAATGCGTCGACCACGTCGCCATAGATGCCGCCCGCGAAGCGCACGACGAAGCCGCCGCCCGACGAGTGGCCGCCAAGCACGATCCTCGCCCTGCCGCCGGCCTCCTCGCGCAGGCCGACGATCAGGTCGGCGATGTCCTCTTCCAGCTGTCCGACATGGTCGATGTCGCCGCGGCGGGCGGGTGCTTCGCCATGGCCGCGCATGTCCGGGACGATCACGGTGCCGAGCCCGGCCGCCGCCAGCCGCTTCGCCATGAGATGGAACTGCATGCCGTGCCAGCCGGATCCGTGGATCAGCACGACGTAGCGACCCGGCGCTCCGGGGTATCGCCGGTAGGGAAGGGCGGTTCCGTCGCGGGCCTCGAAGCTCGACGCTGCCGGCAGATCGGACAGATCCTGTGCGAATGCGGCGGCGAAGTCGAGGCCGCCCCGTCCGGCGCCTCCGTCCTGCACCGGCGGCGGCGCGGACGAGGCGACGAGCGTCAGTGCGATCGCGAAGCAGACCGCGGCCACGGCAGCAGCGACGGCAAAGATCTTCTCGAACACGTATTCCCTCCCGGCCCCACCGCAACGGCGTAGCCCAGCCGGGGCCGCGAGGCAAAGGGCCTTGGAGGGCGATGCGTCGGCCTGCCGCGGCGCCTGTCGGCTGGAACGCCGGAGGCGCATCGTCCTTCTGCCGGTCCCGCCGGGCGGCAGGCGACGGCGAACGGCGGCTGGATCAGGCCCAGCCGCCGAGTTCGCGCCGGACCATGGCCTCGATCACCGCCATGCCCTCGTCCGAGTCGTTCAGGCAAGGGATGTGCGTGAAGTTCGTTCCGCCGTGCTCGTGGAAGATCTCGCCGACTTCGCCGGCGATCTCCTCGAGCGTCTCCAGGCAATCGGAGACGAAGCCGGGATTGAAGACGGCGATCGACTTCACGCCCTCCGACGCGAGCCTTTCGACGGTCTTGTCCGTGTAGGGCTGCAGCCATTCCTCGGGGCCGAACCGCGACTGGAAGCAGGTGATGAGCTTGCTCTTGTCCCAGCCGAGCCGTTCGCGCAGCAGGCGCGTCGTCTTCATGCAGTGGCAATGGTAGGGGTCGCCGCGCCTGAAATAGCTCTGCGGGATGCCGTGGTAGGAGGCGATCACCACTTCGGGCTCGAAGTCGAGCGTCGCCAGATGTTTCTCGATCGAGCGGGCGAGCGCCTCGATATAGACCGGCTCGTCGTGATAGGCGGGCACCGTCCGCACCGCCGGCATCCAGCGCATCCGCACCAGCGCCTCGAAGAACTTGTCGTTCACGGTCGCGGTGGTGGTGGCGGAATACTGCGGATAGAGCGGAAACATCACGATGCGGTCGCAGCCGGCCTTCGTCATGCGGTCGAGCACGCTGGCGATCGAGGGATTGCCGTAGCGCATCGCCCAGTCGACGACCACGTGGTCATGTCCGGAAAGCGCCTGCGCCAGCTTCTCGGACTGCGACCGCGTGTAGGTGCGCAAGGGCGATTCGTTCCTGTCGCGGTTCCAGATCTTGTCGTAGAGCGCGCCCGATTTCTTGGGGCGGGTGTTGAGGACGATGCCGTAGAGGATCGGGTACCAGAACGCGCGCGGCCATTCGATGACGCGGCGGTCGGAAAGAAACTCCGCCAGGTAGCGCCGCATCGATGCCTTGTCGGTCCCGTCGGGCGTGCCGAGATTCACCAGCAGCACGCCGACCTTGGGCATTGCGACCGGCGGATGGTCCGAAGGAAGCGGCCCCGGGGCCCGGACGTGCAGCAGGTCGGTATGGGTCGTGGCGTTCATGACGTTCCCCTTCGGACCGACGGAAATAGCGTGAAACGCCGGATATTCAATCCGGGGTTCCGGGCGGACTTGCCGGCCGAACGCGAAAACCCGCCCCCGGGGCCGGGAGCGGGTCGATTCGCCGCGGGATCGGGCGTCAGTTCGCAGGCGGTACGACGAGCGAGGCGCCGATCGGGAGGTCCATCGGATTGTAGTCCGGGTTGGCCTCCTGAAGCTTCTTCCACATCGCGCCGCGGCCATAGAACTTGCGCGACAGGTTCCAGTAGTTGTCGCCGCGCACGATCACGTAGGGCGCGGGCGCGGCTGCGGCTGCGGCTGCGGCGGCCTTCGCCTCTTCCTCCGCCTTCATGGCGGCGGCCTTGGCTTCCTCCTCCGCCTTGGCGGCCGCTTCGGCGGCAGCCTTTTCGGCAGCCATCTTCTCGGCTTCGGCCTTGGCCGCCGCCGCCTTCGCCTCTTCCTCCGCCTTCATGGCAGCGGCCTTGGCTTCCTCCTGCGCCTTGGCGGCGGCTTCGGCGGCAGCCTTCTCGGCCGCCGCCTTCTCGGCTTCGGCCTTGGCTGCCGCCGCCTTTGCCTCTTCCTCCGCCTTGGCGGCGGCTTCCGCCGCGGTCTTCTCCGCGGCGGCCTTCGCTTCGGCTTCCGCCTTCTGCGCCGCCTCGTCCACCGGCACGGTCGGAGCCGTCGCCGTCAGGGTCGACGACATGGCGGGCAGTTCCGGCAGCTTCGTCTCGGCGGTCGCCGGCGCCGCCGGAGCAGCCGCCTCGGCGGCGGGTGCCGCCTCGGCCTTCTGTTCCTCGGCCGGCGCGGCGGCGATCACGGTTATCCGCCCCTCGACCTTGGGGGTGTAGGGATTGTTGGCCGCCAGATACTCGGCGACCGCGTCTTCGAGGCTCGGCCCGAAATCGTAGGCGTTCTGGGCGTTGGTCGCGAACAGCTTGTAGCCGTCGCCGCCGCCGCGCACGAAGTTGTTGGTCACGATCGAATAGATCTTGTCGTCCTCGAGCGGCACCCAGGCGCCGTTCTCCATGGTCTCGATCGACTTCAGCCGGCCCTCGTTCGGCGCGACCGACATGTCGAAGGAATACTTCAGCCCGGCGACCTGCGGGAACTTGCCCTTGATCCCCTCGATCTCCGACAGGCCCTGCTCGATCGAGGCCTTGAGGTCCTTGCCGGAGAGCTGGAAGGTGGCGATGGAATTCTGGAAGGGCAGGACGGTCAGCACCTCGCCCATGGTGATCTGGCCGGCGTCGATGGAGGCGCGGAGCCCGCCGCCGTTCTGGATGGCGATGGTCACGCCCTGGCCCTTGGTGCGCTCCAGCATCGCGTCGGCCACGAGGTTGCCCATCGAGCATTCCTGGGTGCGGCAGACGTCGCGGTTGCCGTCGATCGTCGCCGTCGCCTCAGAGACAGGGCGCTGCTTCAGTTCGGCGATCGGCGCGCCGAGCTCCTTGACGCGCGCCTCCAGCGTGGCGTCGGGGGTCACGGAAGCGTCGAGCAGAACCGTGTCGCCGGTCGCAGACTTGACGACGCCGGCATCGTCGAACACCACCTTCAACTCCCCGACATATTTCGAATAGGCGTAGGCCTGCACGATCGGCACGTCCTGGCCGCCCGGGTTCTTGACCATCGTCGGGTACTTCGGCGCGCCCTCGACGGTGTTCGACAGGAGCGTGTGGCTGTGCCCGCCGACGATCACGTCGATGCCGTCGACCGCGGCCGCGATGTCCTGGTCCTTCGGGAAGCCGACATGCGACAGGAGAACGATCTTGTTCACGCCTTCGCCCTGAAGGCGGGAGACGGCACCCTTCAGATACTCGATCTCGTCCTCGAAGGTGACGTTGGCGCCGGGCGAGGACGTGACGTCCGTATCCGTCGCCAGGACCGAAACGATGCCGATCTTCTGCCCGCCGACGTCGAGGACCACGTTCTCCTTGATCTTGCCGGCAAGCGCCGTCTCGGCCTCGGCGACCTTGGTGTTGCCCGAGATGACCGGGAACTTCGCCTCGTCGATGAACGCGCCGAGCAGGGCCGGGCCGTCGTCGAACTCGTGGTTGCCGACCGCCATCGCATCGAAGCCGATGGCGTTCATGAACTCGACCGTGTCCTTGCCCTTGTAGGTCGTATAGAACAGCGAGCCCTGGAACTGGTCGCCGGCGTCGAGCACGATGACGTTCTCATTGGCTGCCTTGAGCGCGCTGCGGCGTTCGTCGAGCTTGGTCTTCACACGGGCGATGCCGCCGAGGCACTGCGCCTCCGCCGCCTCCTTCTCCGAGCAGGTCGAGTCGTACTTGTTGATCGCCTCGATGCGCGAGTGCAGGTCGTTGATGTGCAGGATGTTCAGCGTGTAGTCGGCGAAAGATGCGGCGGTCGACAGCGCGAGCGTCGAGGCCGATAGCGCGGCGATCGTTATGAGCTTCTTCATGGTGGTCTCCTTTGGGGTCCGGTACTGTCGCGTTTCCGGACGAACGATGCGGTTCGGGGACGTTTCTTAGCCGAGCCTGATGTCAGGGGTGTTGCATTGTCCCGGCCATGTTCACACCGGCCCGGCGCGGATGCAAGGCCTTCGTCGGCAGGGGTCAGGTGCTGTAGTCGCGGTCGTCGGCGATCACCTTGCCGTCGTTCGGAAGGCTTCCGGGCGGCACGATCTCGACAGTTCCGCCGAGCTTCGTGACGTCGCGCAGCGAAGCGCCCAGCGCGGCGGCATCGGGTGACGATCCGTTTTCCGCCTCCACCTTCAGGGCCATGACGTCGCTCTCGCCGGCGCGGGAGACGACGAGGCGTGCGCGCGTGATCCCCGCATGCCGGCGAACGATCTCGGCGACCTGCTTCGGGTCGACGAACATGCCCTTGATCTTGGTGCGCTGATCGGCGCGACCCATCCAGCCGCGGATGCGCCTGGCCGTGCGGCCGCAGGGCGAGGTGCCGGGCATGATGGCGGAGAGGTCGCCGGTGCCGAGCCTGACCAGCGGATAGACCGGGTTGAAGCCGGTGACGACGACCTCCCCCACTTCGCCGTCGGCAACGGGATCGCCCGTGCCGGGCCGCACGATCTCGACGATCAGGTTCTCGTTCAAGAGCATCCCCGGGTGCGGGTTGCCATCGGGATCGGACGCCTCGTAGGCGATGACGCCGAATTCGGCGGTGGCATAGCACTGCAGAACCTTGACGCCGCGTGCGGAATACTCCGCCCGCAGGGACGGGAAGAGGGCGCCGCCCGAGACCAGCGCGCGCGAGAAGGACGAGAGAGCCCGGCCCGACTGGTCGGCGCGGTCGAGCATGACCTTCAGGAAGTCCGGCGTTCCGCAATAGACGGTCGGTTTCAGTGCAGCGGCAGCGTCCACCTGCATTTCCGTGTTGCCGACACCGGCCGGAAAGACCGTGCAGCCGAGCGCGCGGGCGCCGGCGTCGAGCATGAAGCCGCCGGGCGTCAGGTGATAGGAAAAGGCATTGTGGACGGTGTCGCGCGGCCGGATGCCCGCGGCGAAGAAGGCGCGCGCGGAATGGACGGCCTCCTCTTCGGGCGCTTCCGGTTCCCAGATCGGACCTGGCGAGAGGAAGACACGGCGGCCGCGCATGGCATTTTCGTCGGCGAAGCCGCCGAAGGGAGGGCTGGCGGCCTGGAACTCCATCAGTTCCGCCTTTCGCAGAACGGGCAGCGCCGCCAGCGCGGCGGGGGACGTTATCTCCGCGGGATTGATTCCGTCGAGGTGGCGGGCAAGACCGGGAGCCTTCCTGATTGCGGCAGCGAGAAACCCGGGCAGCCGGCCGAAGAGATCCGCTTCGCGCCGTTCTGGATCACGCGTTTCCAGGTCGTCGAAATA
>Ga0208243_1000578_pt1 | contig 18913 bp, 21 predicted proteins | sample Subbio2Aug_QV12A_FD_184826 | JGI IMG/M metagenome (GOLD analysis project Ga0208243, IMG submission 184826) | Serpentinite rock and fluid subsurface biosphere microbial communities from McLaughlin Reserve, California, USA - CR12Aug_QV12A (SPAdes) | ecosystem: Environmental > Terrestrial > Deep...
GCCCGGCGGCCGTCGGCGCCGCAGGCTGGACGACCGCGGGAAAACCCCTCCCTTCGCGCTTGACAGCGCGCGCGGCCGCCCACTATATCCGCCCAGCCTCGGCGCAAGCCGGCGCGGCGTCCCGCCTCGTGGCGTCGCACCGAAGGGGCGGAGTAGCTCAGTTGGTTAGAGCAGAGGAATCATAATCCTTGTGTCGGGGGTTCGAATCCCTCCTCCGCTACCATTGTCTTTGAACAAGCAAAATCAAGCAGTTAGAACCGGTGTAGCGTGTCGCGCGATTTTGCAGTTTTTGACGCGCGGTTTTGCAGCAATCGCCCTCTGATGTGAGTTCGCCTCGAAGGCCTTTTCAATGGCATTCGAGGCGATTGAAAAGATGCCTCAAACCCCGGGCGCGACTTCGGGAGCAACTTGCTCCTTTGGCTTAGGGATGTTCGTGCTCTCGGCTTCTGAGTCGACCGGAACGAGCAGGATGTGCGCAGGGTTCGGATAGTGGTCGAGGGTAGCGCCGGTAGCCACGTCGACGCCGGCCCCGATGATGCCGCCAAGCAGGATGTTCCCTACGCCGAGTGTAGCGCGCAATCCGAATCGCACAGCGCGCGGGTTCGAACGGCACCGGTTCGTGCCGCGCAGAACGCTAAACCTTGGCTGGACGGCTCATGAAGTGGAAGCTCGTCTGAGGATTGATGCCGATGAGTGAACCGCCCCGGGTTTGCCGGAGGCTATTTCGTTTGAGTCACGCCGCCATGGCCGGTTCTTCCAGCATGGCGTAGTAGCGCTCCTCGGCTTCGGCCGGCGGGATGTTGCCGATGGGCTCCAAGAGCCGGCGTTTGTTGAACCAGTCGACCCAGGTCAGCGTCGCGAACTCGACCGCCTCGAAGGATCGCCACGGTCCGCGCCGATGGATGACCTCGGCCTTGTAGAGGCCGTTGATCGTCTCGGCGAGAGCGTTGTCGTAGGAGTCTCCGACGCTGCCGACGGAGGGCTCGATGCCGGCCTCGGCCAGGCGCTCGGTGTAGCGGATGCTGACATATTGGGACCCTCTGTCGGAATGGTGCACCAGGCCGCCGCGATGAACGGGCCGCCGTTCGTGCAGGGCCTGTTCCAGAGCATCAAGGACGAAGCTCGCGTGCGCAGTCCGGCTCACCCGCCATCCGACGATCCGGCGGGCGTAGGCGTCGATGACGAAGGCGACGTAGACGAAACCCGACCATGTGCTGACGTAGGTGAAGTCCGAGAGCCAGAGCCTGTTTGGCGCGGGGGCATGGAAGACCCGGTTCACATGGTCGAGCGGGCATGGCGCCGCCTTGTCTTGCACCGTGGTGCGGATCGGCTTGCCGCGGATGACGCCCTGAAGGCCGAGGTCGGCCATCAGCCGCTCGACCGTGCAGCGCGCGACGCCGAAATCCTCACGCAGCATCTGCCGCCAGACCTTGCGCGCGCCATAGACCTCGAAGTTCTCGGCGAAGACGCGCTCGATCTCGGGCTTCAGCGCAATATCCCGCTTCGCCCGCGCCGACAGCTTCTCGGGATCGGCGCGCTTGCCGACGTGATCGTGGTAGGTCGACGGGGCGATCGGCAGAACCTTGCAGATCGGCTCGACCCCATGGACTTCGCGGTGATCGTCGATGAACGCAATCATCGTTTTAACGGGCGGTCGAGCTCCGCCTGGGCAAAATAAGCGCTCGCCTTGCGCAGAATCTCGTTGGCCTGCCGAAGCTCCCGGTTCTCCCTCTCCAGCGCCTTCAGCTTCGCCGCCATGTCGGTTGACACACCGGCCCGCTTGCCCGCATCGACCTCCGCCTTCTTCACCCACTCGTTCAGCGTCTGGCCCGTGCAGCCGATCTTGGACGCGATCGACAGGATCGCCGCCCAGCGGGAGGCGTGCTCATGCTCGTGATCCAGCACCAGCCGCACCGCGCGCTGGCGCACTTCAGGGGAAAACTTGTTCGTCGTCTTGCTCATGGTGGCTCCATCCTACTCAGGAGTTGGAGCCTCCGGCAAACCCGGGGCGGTTCACTCCGCCGCATCCGATCGTTTCCTGGCCGGGCGTCGAAGGTTGACGAAGCGGCTCCTCCCTGGCGTCATTCCGGACCGGATGCCGAGCGAAGCGGAGGCATCCGGATCCGGAATCCATTCCGCGAACGCGGCGGGCATCGTCCCCTCATCGATATCTCCATGATGCATCACGGAATGGAGTCCGGACAGGCTCCACCGCGCTCCGCGCGGCTCGCCTTCCGGAATGACGGGGACACGGGGGATGAGCAGAGCCTGTCTCCGGAGGAGCATGTCTCCTGCGGAGACACCGCGGCGGCGGCTTGAGAGGGCTGGCGAGTAGAGAAAGCCCTGCGGATCAGCTGCCTGAGATTGTCCCGTCGGCTGCGGCGCTCAACGTTCTGCCGACTGTTCCCGCGCGGTCCGCCATCGACCGCCGGCGCTGCCTGTTGCCGTCCCGAAGGCACGCCGATCGCCGACGCCGTGTCACGTCCGGAGGCTTCGTGCGCCCTCTGCGGGAAGTGATCGCAACCCTTGGGCGAATTCGCTATAGGAAAGGCGGGACGACGGAAGTCCCCGCTCGCCAGGCAACGATGACGACATGCAGCACCAAAGTTTACGCCAGAACGGTACCTTGGTCGACCTCAGCCATCTGCGTCAGACGATCGCCTGTTTCGACTGGACTGGCCCGACTGGAAGAGAGACCTACAGGGTGCGGCTCCGGTACTCGACCCATTGTTACTCCCGGGAACTTGCCGAGGGAGAAACTCTGGGCGAAGATGCCTGCTTGATCGAGACCTCACCCAGACCCAGGGTCTATTGCCCCGAGAGGTACGGCCAGACGGGACGGCTGGTAACCATGATCCGCGGCCTGTTCGAGAAGCCGACCTCTAAGGTCTCGCTGACCCATGAAAGGAACTGGACCACCTACAGTCTCTACCAGCCGTTGGGGGGCGGTGGGCAGAACAGGTACTGCGCCTTCTTCAGGATCAGGAACGCGGCGCTGCAGACGGAAGACCAAGGCCCGCATTCCCTCGACATGTATGTGGAGAGTGCCTACGTGAGGACGGACATGGTCCGGACACTACGTTCATGCCCTTTCGGGCTGGTCGCCCATATGACCAGGCACCGGATTCCCTACTACTAAAACGAGGAGGGGGACCGTTTCCGGTCCCCCCATGGGTATCCTCGACGACGTCAGACCCGAAGGTCCACAGCCATAAGCAAGTGATCGGGCGAAATTCCCGACGACTTCGGTACTGTCGATCCCGAAGGATCTCAGTCGATCTGCACCGATATCACGTAGATAGGGCAAGAGGGGCTGCGGGTCAAGGCAGCGGACGCTGCCTTGGTCGGCGGTACCTTGCCGCGCCTCGCTTTGCGGTCACTACGGAAGCCCCAGCCCCCCTCACGCCCCCTCCACCGCCGAAAACCCCTCGAACTGCGGCGGCCCCATGTACAGCGGCTTGTTGTTGCCCGCGTTCCGGTGCGCGGCGCGGAACTGCTCCGACTTGGTCCAGGCCGAGAAATCATCGTAGCTCGCCCACACCGTGTGCGAGGCATAGAGCGTGTAGCCTTCGGCCTCGTTGGTGGCGCCGCGCAGCAGGTGGAAGGTCCGGAATCCCTTCATCTCCGACAGCGTCGAATCGCGGCCCTTCCAGACGGCCTCGAAGGCCTCTTCCGACCCCTTGATGACCTTGAAGCGGTTCATGGCGACGTACATGGCGGGTCTTCCTTCCTGTTCAGGCCTGGTGGGGAGGGGCCGATGCCGGGCACGCGGAAGCACCCGCGCGGGCGGGTCCAGGCGGCGCGCCGGCGCCGACCGTCAGTTGGCGATGGCGTGGCCGGTGTTGGCGTCGATGCCGAGCAGCAGCTGCAGGCTCGGACGCTCCTTCGCCAGGTCGGCGATGGTGTAGCTCTCCAGCACCTCGAAGAAGGCGCCGAGCGCCTTGCGCAGGGCCGCGTTCAGCGCGCAGCTGTCGATCAGCGGGCAGTCGGCCGCGTCGTTCTCGAAGCACTCGGCCATGGCGAAGCTTTCCTCCGTCACGCGCACCACGTCGAACAGCGTGATCTCGGCCGCCGGCCTGGCGAGCTTCACCCCGCCGTTGCGGCCGCGCACCGTGGCGATCAGCTTGTTCTCGACCAGCGGCTGCAGGATCTTGAACAGGAACAGCTCCGACACCGTATAGGCCGCCGCGATCTCGGGAATCCGGCTGAGCCGGCCCTCGTTGGCCGCGCAGTACATCAGGATGCGGATGGCGTAGTTCGTCTGACGTGTAAGCCGCATGGATCGTCCTCGCTCGCATGTCCCGGGTGGCGGGACACTTCTTTAGAACAGTTCCAGACAATATGGTAGAGGGCGATCGAAAAAACATGACCCTTCTTATCATATTTCCGTGCATGGGAAAGCGCCGCGTCGGCTGCCGCCGCGCGACGTTGCCGGCGTCCCCGCGCAAGCCTGTTCAATCCCGGCGGACATTGCTCTAGCTATCGGACCTTTCGCCGCGCCGGCAACGGCGCGGCTCCCGCCCAGACCGGAAGCAGCCCATGATCGAGATCGTCCACGAGAATTCCATCCCCGTCAGCTTCGGCGACTGCGACCCCGCGGGGATCGTCTATTATCCAAACCATTTCAGGTGGTTCGACGCCACCTTTCACGCCCTGCTCTTCCGCTTCGGCACCGGCCATGCCGCCATCTGCGCCGAGTTGGGCTCGATCGGTCTCGGCCTCATCGACGTCGGCGCCACGTTCCGGTCGCCCGCGGTCGACGGCGACCGTCTCGATCTCACGGTCCGCATCGTCGAATGGAACCCGAAGACCGTCCGCCTCGCCTATCGCGGCCTGATCGGCGCGCGGCTCGTGGTCGAAGGCTTCGAACTGCGCGGCGTCTTCATCCGCGAGGGCGGGCGCCTGCGGGCGGGCGAGGTCGCACCGCTGCGGGCGATTCTCGAGGCGGGCGCGGGGAGGGCGGCGTCGTGACGCCCGCAGAACTCCGCGACCTGATCCGCGTCCCGGCGCGCCCGCGCGCCGCGCCGCTTGTGCTGGAGCGGGCCGTCGCCGCCGCCGATGGCGTCGCCGTCGAGACCCTGCGGCTCGACCTCGGGGAAGGCCGCAGTACCCGGGCCTTCCTGACGCGGCCCGACGCGCCGGCCGCACGCCTGCCGGCCGTGCTCTACTGCCATGCCCACGGCGCCCGCTACGCCATCGGCGCGGCCGAACTGCTCGACGGCCGTCCGAGCCTGCTTTCACCCTACGGGCCGCTGCTCGCCGGGCGCGGCTTCGTGACGCTCTGCCTCGACATGCCGACCTTCGGCGACAGTGCCGGCGAGAAGGAAGACGCCCTGTCCAAGGCGCTCGCCTGGCAGGGCCGCACCCTGATGGGCGAGATGCTGGCCGACCTCATCGCCGGCGTCGATCATCTCGCCGCCCGCGACGACGTCGATCCCGCCCGCATCGCCGCCTTCGGCCTGTCGATGGGCGCCACGCATGCCTACTTCCTCGCCGCCATCGAGCCGCGCATCGCCCGCGTCGCGCATCTGTGCTGCTTTGCCGACCTGACGACCCTGATCGCTTCCGGCGCACACGACCTGCACGGCCACTATATGACCATCCCCGGCCTGCTCGCGAAGACCTCCTTCGGCCGCATCGCCGGCATGGTCGCGCCGCGCCCGCAGCTCGTCTGCACCGGCGACCGCGACCCGCTGACGCCCCCCGGCGCCGTCGACGTCGCCTTCGCCGAATGCTTCTCGGCCTATCGCGCCGCCGGTGCGCAGGCGGCGCTGCTCAGGCTCGCCGAGCCCGACACCGGCCATGTCGAGACGCCGGCCATGCGTGCCGCGGTGCTCTCCTTCCTCGACGCCATGCGCTGAGCCGGTGCCGGCCGCCGCCGTTCAGGCGATGCCGATCCCGGCGAGCGCGGCCCGCACCGCCTGCGACCGCGCCGCGTCGCCATGCGTCTCCTGCACGAAGCGCCGTCCCTCGTCCGCCAGACGCCGGCCGAGCTCCGGTTCCCGGAACAGCCGCGACAGCGCCGCGACGAACTCCGCCGCCGTTTCGGCGCGCAGGAAGTGCCGGCCGTCCTCCAGCGCCAGCCCTTCCACCGCCTTGGCCGTCGCCACCACCGGACAGCCCACCGCCAGCGCCTCGAGCGCCTTGATCCGCGTGCCGCCGCCCTGGCGCAGCGGCATGACGGCCGCGGCCGCCTCGCGATAGTGCGGCGCGAGATCCGGCGGATCGGCGGTAAGGCGATGGCCATGCCGGCCGAGCCGCAGCCTCAGCTCTTCGCGCGGCGCTCGACCGCAGACGTGGAGTTCGGCATCGGCGAATCGCTGCCGCAGCGCCGGCATGATCGCCTCGACCAGTTCCTCGACCGCTCGCCGGTTCGGCGGGTAGCCGAGATGGCCGACGAAGAGCACGGTGCGCGCCGCCTCGCGGTCCTTCTCCGTATCGGCGGTGCGGCACCAGGCCGGGATCGGATTGGGCACGACATGGACCGGACGCACCGGGCCGGCGCTGCGCACGGCGTCCGCGTCCGGCTGCGAGCACGTCCAGACCGCATCTGCGGTCAGCACGGCCTCGCGATCCGCGTGGTCCGCCTGCCGGAACCGGCGCGAGAGCAGCATCCGCGCCAGCGGCCGTGCCGGCGGGGGCAGCCGGGCCAGGCGAACGTCCCTGTAGAGCCGGGCCTCGACATTGTGGAAGTCGACGATCACCGGCATGTCCGGCAGTGCCCGTCGCACCTCCTGCATAGCGTCGAGGAGCGCCACGCCCTCGAAGAGCACGAAATCCGGCGCGCTGGACCGCGCCTCATCCACCAGACGATCGACGTCGTCCCGGCACAGATGTGCCACCGTCGGTGCAGCACGTCGGTCGGGGCTGAGCTTTTTGCGCAAAAACAGGCGCTGTCCCGGCAAGATGACCGAAAGGACTTGAAAATTGCCGTCATTCCGGATTTCTGCCCCCGAGACGCGACCGTCTTCCTCAACCAGGTTTGCTTGCAAGAATGGCACCATCCGTCTCCGCTGGCATTCCGCGCATCATACACCAGACATGGCGCAGCAGGGACCATCCGGTCAAAAAGGGGGACCCGAAGAGCTGGGAAGCGCTCAATCCCGGCTGGCGCTACATGTTCTGGTCCGACGAGGACCTGCACGGCTTCATGGCCACCGAGTTCCCGCGGCTGCTGCCGATGTTCGAGGGCTACTCGCGTCCGGTCCAGCGCGCCGACCTGGCGCGCTACTGCCTGCTGAAGCACTTCGGCGGCCTCTACACCGACATCGACACCATCTGCATGGCGTCGCTGGAGCCGCTCGCGGGCGATCCGCGGGTGGTGCTGTGCGAGGAGCCGCGTCTGCAGCACCACCCCGCGCGCTACCGCGGCATGCGGTCGCTGTGGTTCAACGGCACGATGGCGAGCCCGCCCGGCCATCCCCTCTGGGACCGCGTCATCGACCTGTGCACCCTGATGTATCCGCGCCGCGATTTCGACGTGCTGGAATCGACCGGGCCGCTGATCCTGACGGCGGCCGTGGAGCACTGGCCGGAGCCGGGCGAGCTTTGCCTCAATTCGTCGCATCTGTTCGCCGGCGTCACCGTGAACGGCGACGACGGCGGCGATCCGCGATGGGGGGACCATGCCGGCTCGGTCCTGTCGGTCCATTGCTGGCAGGGGAGCTACTACGACAACCGCCCGCATTCGCTCTATCACCGCAAGCTCGCCCAGTTTCGCCAGTTGCGCAACAAGCTGCGGCGGGACCGGCGCCTGACCCTGAAGGCGGCGCGGCAGCAGGTCGACCAAGCCATCCTGACGCTGCCGCTGCGCCGCACGGCCGAACCGCCCGTCGTCACGGTGCTGATCCCGGCCCGCAACGCCGAGCCCTTCCTCGAGGAGAACCTCGGGCAGCTGCTTGCGCTCGACCACCCGCGCGACCGCATTCACGTGCTCTACGGCGAGGGCGGCAGCAGCGACCGGACGGCGGACAGGATCGCGGACCTCGTCGCCCGCCACGGCCGCGACTTCGCCTCGATCGGAAGCGTCAGTCTCGCCCGCGGCGCGCCTGAAGTCCCGCGTGACCGGCGCTGGCAGCCCAGATTCCAGCGCGCGCGCCGCGCCGGCATCGCCATGGCGCGCAACGACCTGATCGATCATGCGCTGCGCAGGCCCTATGCCGGCTGGTACCTCTGGCTCGATGCCGACATCGTCGGCCTGCCGCGCGACCTGATCGGGTCGCTGCTGTCGGCCGAAGCCAAGATCGTGGCGCCCGACTGCGTGATCGAGCCCGACGGCCCGAGCTTCGATCTCAACACCTGGCTCGCCGTCGGCAGGCCGCACCGCGTCGAGCACTACCGCTACCTGAAGGACGGCCTGACACAGCCGCCGATCGATGCCTGGTGGCGGCGTCATCTGCACGACCTCCGCTACCTCGACCGCGTCCCGCTGAACGCCGTCGGCGGTACCGCGCTGTTCGTGCATTCGGACGTGCACCGGGCGGGCCTGAAGTTTCCGGAAATCCCCTACGAATTCCTGATCGAGACCGAAGCCTTCGGCCAGCTGGCGCGCGATCTCGGCGTCACGCCGGTCGGCCTGCCGAAGGTCCAGGTCCGGCACCATGCCAGTTGAGGACCGGCCGGACGTCCTCGTCCTGACGTCGAGGGCATCGCCCGCCGCCCGGCTCCGCTCGGCGCTCGACCAGGTGGCGCTGATCGCGGACGCAAGCAGGATCGGCGTGATCCACGGCGCGACGCCGTCCGACCCGGTCGTCTCCGCGCTTCACGATCCGCAGGCGGCAAGGCGCTGGAGCAAGCGCCCGCCGATCCCGGCCGAGATCGCGGCCTATGCCACCCACCGCATGGCCTGGCAGGCCCTGCTCGACGGCGGCCGTGCCTTCGCGCTCGTGCTGGAGGACGACGTCGTCGTGCGCGACCCGGATGGTCTCCGCGCCGTCCTCGCCGCCGCCCGCGACCTCCTGTCGGACGGGCGCCACATCGTCAAGCTGTTCGACCTGCCGGGCGAGCGGGCGAGGGGCCGCACGGTCGCCCGCAGCGTCGCCGGCATCGGCCTCCTCAAGCGCGAGCACGTCCGCGCCGGGCTGGTCGGCTATCTGATCTCGCGCGAGGGCGCTGCCCGCTTCCTGTCGCGCGGCCGGGTCTTCCGGGTGGTCGACGAGGACATCAAGTATCACTGGGAGCTCGGCCTCGACATCTGGTCCGTCGCCGAGAACCTCGTCGCCGACGGCAGCGCCGCGCTCGGCGGCAGCCTGATCGAGACCGCGCGCAAGGCCTCGCGCCGGCGCTCGCTCCGGCGCTCGCTCAAGGGCAACCTGCTCGCGCTCCATCGCGACTGGTGCACGCGCCGCGCCTTCGAGGCCTGGCTGGCGCAGGAAGGGCAGGGCGGTCGATAGGGACGGCGCGCCGGTCTTTCGAGCGGTGTCCGATGGCCGGCTCACGCCGCGGCTGCGGGCGACGTCATCCGCCGGTTCGTCCCGCGGAGCTGCTGCGGCCCGGAGGCGTGCGGACCATGCTCTCCCTCCATCCGCCTGCGCCCCCTCACAGCCTCGTCCACGCCGCGTCGTTCCTGGACGATCGCACGCAGGCTTCCACGAAGGCGACGCCTTCGAGGCCGTCGGCGACGGTGGGATAGGTGACGTCCGGGTCCGGGGCGCCACCCGAGCGGGCGGCGCGGATGGCCCGCGCCGCTTCGGCGTAGATCGTGGCGAAGCCTTCGAGATAGCCTTCGGGATGGCCGGACGGGATCCGGCTGACGCGGGCGGCGGCCGGCCCGGCGCCGGCCCCGGAGCGGGTCATCAGCCGCTTCGGTTCGCCGAAGGGCGTGAACCAGAGGTGGTTCGGCTGCTCCTGCTCCCATGCGAGCCCGCCCTTCGTGCCGTAGACCCGGAGCTTCAGCGCGTTCTCGTTGCCCGGCGCCACCTGGCTCGCCCACAGCATGCCCTTCGCCGCCGGGGCATCGCCCCTGGCCCTGAAGCGCAGCATCACATGGGCGTTGTCGTCGAGCGGCCGGCCCTCGACGAAGGCGGTGAGGTCGGCCGACAGCGCGTCGAGCTCCAGCCCGGTGACGAAGCGGGCGAGGTTGTAGGCGTGCGTCCCGATGTCGCCGGTCGCCCCGCCGGCGCCCGATTTCGCCGGATCGGTGCGCCAGGCCGCCTGCTTCTGCCCGCTCGCCTCCAGCCGCGTCGTCAGCCAGTCCTGCGGATATTCGGCCTGGACGACGCGGACGTCGCCGAGTTCGCCCGCCGCCACCATGGCGCGCGCCTGCCGCACCATCGGATAGCCGGTGTAGTTGTGGGTGAGCACGAACACCTTGCCGCTCTTCTCCACCGCCGCGGCGAGCGCCTGCGCGTCGGCGAGAGTGGAGGTCAGCGGCTTGTCGCAGATGACGTGGATGCCGGCCTCGAGAAAGGCCTTCGCCGCCGGGAAATGCACGTGGTTGGGCGTCACGATCGCCACCGCCTCGATGCCGTCGGGGCGCCTGGCCTCCGCGGTCGCCATCTCCTCGAACGATCCGTAGCTGCGCTCAGGATCGAGCCCCAGTTCCGCCGCCGAGGCCCTCGCGCGCTCCTGATCCGACGACAGCGCCCCGGCCACCAGCACGAACTCCCCGTCGAGCCGCGCCGCGATCCGGTGCACCCCCCCGATGAACGCCCCCTGTCCGCCGCCGACCATGCCGAGGCGGATGGGGCCGGACTGGGGGGAGAGGTGGGATGCGCTGACCATGGGGGCTCCTTAAGGTTGGCAGTTGGCAGTTGGCAGTCGGCAGTCGGCAGTCGGCAGTCGGAAGGGAGAAGGAGAGACGTGGCGCGGATGGCGCAGAAAAACGGGATCACCCGGACGAAAACGCTTGTATCGCGACCCCGTCCCGGTCACCTTTTTCCGACTGCCGACTGCCGACTGCCGACTGCCGACTGCCTATTTCCCCACCAGATGCCGCGCCACGATCACCCGCATGATCTCGTTGGTGCCTTCCAGGATCTGGTGGACGCGCAGGTCGCGGACGAGCTTCTCGATGCCGTAGTCGTGCAGGTAGCCATAGCCGCCGAGCGCCTGCAGGGCGTCGTTCGCCACGGCGAATCCGGCGTCGGTGACGAAGCGCTTGGCCATGGCCGACCACTTCCCGGCGTCGGGTGCCTTCCGGTCGAGCTTCGATGCCGCGGTGTAGAGCAGCATGCGCGAGGCCTGCAGGTTCGTCTCCATGTCGGCGAACTTGAACTGCATCGCCTGGAACTGGTCGATCGTCCTGCCGAAGGCCTTGCGCTGGGCGGCGTAGTCGAGCGCCTTGTCCATCGCCGACTGCGCGCCGCCGAGCGAACAGGCGGCGATGTTGAGGCGGCCGCCGTCGAGTCCGGCCATGGCGATCCGGAAGCCGACGCCTTCGCCCGACAACAGGTTCTCCGCCGGAACCTTGCAGTCCTCGAAGATCACCTGGCGGGTCGACTGCATGTGCCAGCCCATCTTGTTCTCGACCGCGCCGAAGGAGAGGCCGGGCGCGTCCTTCGGGATCACCAGCGTGGAGATGCCCTTCGGCCCGTCCTCGCCGGTGCGCACCATGGTCACGTAGAAGTCGGTGTCGCCGGCACCCGAGATGAACTGCTTGGCGCCGTTGAGCACGTAGTCGGAACCGTTGCCGCCGCTGCGGACGGCGCGGGTGCGCAGCGCCGCCGCGTCCGACCCCGAGCCGGGCTCGGTCAGGCAGTAGCTCGCGAGCGTCTCCATCGACGTCAGCGACGGCAGGAAGCGCTGCCGCTGCTCCTCGCTGCCGAACACGTCGATCATCCAGGCGGCCATGTTGTGGATGGAGATGAAGGAGGAGAAGGCCGGACAGGCCTGCGCCAGCGCCTCGAAGATCAGCACCGCGTCGAGCCGCCCCAGTCCCGATCCCCCGACGTCGTCGCGCACGTAGATTCCGCCGAAGCCGAGCGGTCCCGTCTGCCGGATCACGTCGTCGGGAAAGTGGCGCTGCCTGTCCCAGTCGAGCGCATGCGGGGCGACCCGGTCGGCGGCGAAGGCACGGGCCATGTCCTGGATCGCGCGCTGGTCCTCGTTGAGCTCGAACTGCGAGGCGGTCGTGTCGACGACGGCGTCCATGGCGTCCTCCCTGGCGTCGATGGTCAGGCGGCCACTCTAGCCCAATGCCGGGAGGGCGCAACATTCGCGCCGACACAGTGGCTGTGCGCGCCTTCGCCTGAGGCTGTGCGCGACTTCGCGTCCAGGCAGAGGCCGGCGGCCGCGAAATCTCCCCGCCAACCGCGCGTGTTGCGGTTGACAGGCACCCAGCCAGTCGCCATAAGGCCCCTCGCGGAACGGCCGGGTCCGGAGACGGACGAGGCCCCGCGGGACTGCCGCGCTGCACGGCTCCGGAAGGCGACTGGAGGGGTGTCCGAGTGGTTAAAGGAGACGGACTGTAAATCCGTTGGCTCAGCCTACGCTGGTTCGAATCCAGCCCCCTCCACCACCGCCGACACGGAAGCCGAATGCGGGACGCGCCCGGGCAGGGCGCCGCGATTGTGCGCACGCCGCCGCCGTTTCCGGCCATTCTCCGATCGGATCGATCCGCCATTCATCCAGACCCGGGTGGAGCGGCCTGCGCGAATCGCGTTGGCCGGGACCGAAGGGCCGCCGGTGACCCGCCGCGGGTGCGGGCGAAGGCGTGGTGGTCGGACCGAGCCGGTTTGACCCGCATCAAGGCCGCGGCAGCCCGGCGCGCCTAGTGTCGGTGCATCGAAGAGAGGATGCGCCATGACCAGAACCCTCCGGCTGGCCGCCATTGCCGCCGGTCTCCTTCTTCCAGCCGGTGCGCCCGCGCAGACGGAAAATCCCGCCTGGCTGGAGCAGCTCGAAGAGCAGATCGCCGTCGAAGAGCAGTGCGAGGTCGGCTTCTACATCTACGTCAACGAGCAAGAGCTCGGCGGCCGCACCGTGCATGAAGCGCGGGTGCAGTGCGTCGACGGACGCCAGTTCGATGCCAGCCGCGCGGAGCAGGATCCGAAGTTCACCATCAGCGAATGCGGCACGCGCGTCTGCTGACGCCGCCGCCGCGAAAAAGCGAAGGAAGCACGACATGCACGTCCTGATCATCTTCGGCACCGTCGAGGGCCACACCCGCAAGATCGCCCGCACCCTGTCCTCCACCGTGCAGAGCCTCGGCCATCAGGCGACGGTCTTTGACGCGGGAGACCTGGGCGACGTCGATCTCGACATCGCCGACGCCGTCATCGTCTGCGCACCGGTCCACATGGGCGCCTATCCGACGGCGGTCGCGCACTGGCTGAAGACCAAGGCCGAGCGTCTTGCGGCTCTGCCGGGCGCCTTCGTCTCGGTGTCGCTCGCGGCGGCGTCGCCGTTTCCCGAGGAGCACGCGGAAATCCAGAAGATCACCGGAGCGCTGTTCGAGCAGACCGGCTGGAAGCCCCTGATGGTCCATCAGGCGGCCGGCGCCCTCAAGTACCCGCAATACGACTTCCTCAAGCGGCTGCTGATGAAGCACATCGCCTACCGCGAAGGCGGTCCGACGGACGTGACGACCGACCACGAGTTCACCAACTGGAACGCGCTGGCGGCCTTCGCGGAAGGTTTCGTCGACGCCTGCAAGACGGCGAAGGCGGCGACGCCGGCATAGAGCGGCCCCGGGGCAGGTCGAACCGTCCCGGCCGGCCGTCGCTCCGGTGCCTAACGTCCGACGCCGCCGCGCCGGGCGGTGGAGACCACTGTGGTTGTTGCTCCGCCGATCGGTTAAGACTGCCTGCAATCGAAGGACAGCAGGCAGGCCGACATGAAGGACATTGCGATCGTCGCGGCAGGTGGCGCCATCGGCGCGGCGCTGCGGCACCTGAGCGGGCTACTGATGCTTCGCCTCGCGGGAGCGGGATTTCCCTGGGGAACCCTGACGGTCAACGTCGCAGGCTCCTTCGCGATGGGGCTGTTCATCGAGCTTCTGGCGCGGCGCTTCGGAGCGTCGAACGAACTGCGCCTGCTGGTTGCGACCGGGGTGCTGGGCGGCTTCACCACCTTCTCGTCCTTCTCGCTCGACGTGGCGGTGCTGTGGGAGCGCGGCATGGCTCCCGCGGCTGCCGGCTACGTGGCCGCGAGCGTGGCCGGTTCGGTCTGCGCGCTGTTTGCTGGCCTCTGGCTGGCGCGGCTGGCCGGTTGACGCGGTGGAGGTGCTCCGGTTCCGTCGGCGTGCCGTCCGGGGGCGTTCCGGTCCGAGTTTCGGAGACGAAGATCTGCAGCGTCGCGCGGGAACCAGTTCGCGCCGTTGCAGTTTCCACGCCAGCAGACTGCAGGGGAACCGCGACAACGCGGGCGCAACACATTGCCGATGCGGAGCACCACGCCTTCGAACGCTTCCGTCGCGTTGCCCGATCGGCGCGGCCGGGATGCAGGGAGGTCGATGCCCGAGGGCCGCAGCCGGCGCACGGCAGCGCTTCTCTTTCCCGACATGAAGGACATGATGACCGGCTGGAGCCGACAGACGCTCGCCCGCCAGTTTCTCGCGCTCGGCGGGCTCGTTTCGGTGGTCGCCATGCTGATGGTGGGCTCCGTCGTCACGAGGCTGATCGAGGACGCCGTGACCCGCAACGCGGCAGCCACCACCGCGCTCTACGTCGACAGCGTGATCGCGCCGCTGCTGCCCGACATGCAGCGGACCCGGGACCTGGAAGAGCAGGACAGGCGTGCCCTCGACGAGACCCTGGGGCAGGGCGCGCTGGCGAGCAGGCTGGTCTCTTTCCGCCTTTCGACGGCGGACGGGATCATTCTGTACGCCGACGACAGTTCACTCATCGGACAGACGGCGCAGCATGACGAGCTGGCCGGCCAGGCACTCACCGGCCGTGTGGCCGCCGACTTCGCCAGCTTCGACGGGGCTGCCGGCCCGATCCTGAGGATCTACAGCCCGGTGCTGCAGCCGTGGAGCGGTCAGGTGGTCGGCGTCATGCAATTCGACGAGACGGCGCCGGACCTTCTGCGCGACCTGTGGCGTGCACGCCTGCACAGCTGGCTCTCGGTTGCCGGCGCCACGATCGGGCTGTTCCTCGCGCTCTCGCTCGTCGTGCTGCGCGGAAGCCGCACGATCGACCGCCAGCGCGTCGATCTGGCCATGCGGGTGCGGGAACTGTCGATCCTGCTGTCGCAGAACCAGGAACTCCACCAGCGCGTCCAGGGCGCTTCGCGCAGAGCCACGGCCCTCAACGAGAGCTACCTGCGCCGCGTCGGCGCCGACATCCACGACGGGCCCGCACAACTGATCGCGCTCGCGGCGCTGCGGATGGACGGCAAGGCGATGACCGGGACCGGCGAACCGGAGGAGCGTCTGCGCGAGGCGGAGGCGGTGAAGGCCCATCTCGACGAGGCGATGAAGGAACTTCGTTCGATCTGCACCGGCCTCGTCCTGCCGCACATCGAGACGGCGGCGGCGGACGAGATCGTCCGGCAGGTGGCCCTGACGCATGAGAAGCGCACCGGGACGGTCGTCCGCCTCAGCCTGGCCGAGGTTCCCGAAGCGATCAGTCCACCGGAGAAGATCTGCATCTATCGCTTCGTGCAGGAAGCGCTGACGAACAGCTTTCGCCACGCCGCCGGCGCCGGACAGGCCGTGGCGATGCGGACGGAGGGTTGCGCGCTGATCATCGAGGTCGCGGACGAGGGGCCGGGGTTCAGCCTCTCGGCCGCGAAGCCGGGCAGCCTCGGCCTCTCGGGTCTCCGCGATCGGATCGAGAGCATCGGCGGAACGTTCGCGGTCGAGACGTCACCGCGCGGAACGCTGCTCCGCATGGTCCTCTCGATGGACGGGAGGCCGAAGGAATGACCGGGACCGTCCGGGTAGCGGTGGTGGACGATCATCCGCTGTTTCGCGAGGGCGTCATGCGAAGCCTGCGCGAGGTCGAGGGGCTGGAAGTGGTGGGCGAAGGCGCGAGCGGAGCGGACGCTCTCGCCATCGTCGCCGAGGTCGAACCCGACATCCTGCTGTTGGACATCTCGATGCCCGACGGTGGCCTCGACATCATTCCCGCCGTGCTCGCGATCCGGCCGCAACAGCGGATCGTCCTGCTCACCGTGTCGGAGTCCGCCGACGACGTCACGCGGGCCATGCGGTCGGGCGTATCCGGCTATGTGCTCAAAGGCATCGGCGCGAAGGGGCTGGCGGAGGTGCTCGCCACCGTCGCCGCGGGCGAGCGCTATGTCTCGCCGACGCTTTCGGCGCGCCTGCTGACCGCCACCGGCGGCGCGCCGGACCGGCCGTCCGGCGCCGACCTGATGGCGCTGCTGACGCCCCGCGAACGCGAGGTGGCGCGCCTCGTCGCATTCGGACTGAGCAACAAGCGGGTCGCGCTGCAGCTCGATCTGCACGAAAAGACGGTGAAGCACCACATGACACGGGTGCTCGCCAAGCTGAACGTGTCGAACAGGACCGAAGCGGCGCTGCTGGTGCACCGCGCCGGGTCCGGCCTTGCCGCGGACGGTGCTACCGGCCGGCCATGGCGCGGAGACGCTGCCAGTCCTGCGGGGTCGCCCTCCGGTCGATGATCGTACGGCCGCGCGAATCCGTCATGACGTAGCGGCCGGGCTCGATCCTTTCGCGCTTGCCGTCGCGATAGTGGACTTCGATCGCCCGGCCGCGCACCTCGACGGTTGCCCCGGCCGGGACGCCCGAACGCGACAGCCCCGGCGCAGTGCCCGCCCGGCCCGGTGCATCGGCCGAACGGCCGCCCGCGTTGCCCTGGCCGCCGGCATTGCCATTGCCGCCGCCGTTTCCATTGCCGTTTCCGCCGCCATTGCCGCCGCCGTTTCCACCGCCGTTTCCACCGCCATTGCCGCTGCCGTTTCCACCGCCATTGCCGCTGCCGTTTCCGCCGCCATTGCCGCCTCCGTTTCCGCCGCCGTTCCCGCCGCCGTTCCCCTGCGCCGATGCCGGTGCGGTGGCAACCACGCGCAGCAGTGCGGGCGGGCAGGCCGCGCAGGCGAGAAGACGGACGAATGCTCGACGAGTGATCATGTTCGAATCTTGCCGGTGGGGGCAATCGTCCGGCCGTGCGCCGGACCGCCCGCGGTTTCAGCTCAGCATCACGCCCAGCGCCATGAACCCGAAACAGAGCGCAAACACCGGATACAGCAGCCACCGCGCCTGATAAACGCTCTTGTCCATCTTAAGCTCCCTTTGCCGGTCGGGGGCGAAATGGGGCGCAGGGCGGACCGTTCCCCGTCGGTCGTGGCCGGGACCGATGCGCAGGCGGGGCGGGACCAAAGGCCCGGGCTGCCCAAATCGAAGGTCCCGGCCGCATCGGGACCTGCGGCCCGGCCAGGAACCTCCGCGCCAGTGGTCTGTTCAGATCGCGCTTCCCAGCTGCATCTCGCTCTGGGGACCCGGCGGGATCGAAGGGCTGGACGGCGGCATCGACGGACCGTTCCGCTTCGTCCGAAAGGACGGCGATCTCGAAGCCGAAGCAACGGGACCAACTTCCGTACGTGAAGACGGAATCAAGGAGAAGATCATGAAAACGATGCTCACCAGAACGCTCGGGCTGATGCTGCTGGCCGGTGCGGCGACCTTCGCGACCCAGGCGGGCGCCCAGGACGACACGACGCTCAAGCCCGCGGCGGGCGCCCGGGCCGCCGCCCAGGGCGAAGGCGCCGCAGGCAAGGGACCTTCCGTCTCCAACGCGGGGAACGCCGATGCAGCGCAGCGTTCGGGCGAGAACTCCGCCTCCCAGTACGCCCCCGGCCAGCAGAAGAAGGCGGGCGATGCCGAGTCCGCGGCCGAGGCCGCTCCGGGTCGGATGCAGAAATCGGGCGAGGTCGACAGCGCTTCCGAGGCTGCTCCGGGACAGATGAAGAAGGGCGTGTCGGACGAGACGACGGCAAGCATCGACCTGTCGACCGAGCAGCGCACCGAGTTCCGAAAGGTCATCGTCGAGGCCGACGTGGAGCCTGTGGACGTGGACTTCGAGGTCTCGCTCGGCGCCACGGTGCCGGGCACCGTCACCCTCCACCCGCTGCCGCCGCGCATCGTCGAGATCGTGCCCGCCTACGAGAGCTACCAGTACTTCGTGCTGGCAAACGGCGAGATCGTCATCGTCGAGCCCGCCACGCTCGAGGTGGTCTACGTCATCCGGGCGTAGCCCCGCTGCGGGCGCGCGCCAAGGTGCGCGCCCGTCGTCGTCCCGGCGTACCCGGGATTCCTGCATCATCGAATGGAGTTGAACCATGAAGACCTTCCTGTCCCCGATCGGCGCGCTTGCCCTTGCCGCTCCGCTTGCCCTCGCCACCCCGGCGCTTGCGCAGTTCGCGGCGGTCGCCACCACCGATCTCAACATCCGCAGCGGCCCCGGGCCGCAATACGAGGTGGTGGGTTCCATCGGCGCGTCGCAGTCCGCCACCGTCAACGGTTGCCTCGAGGGCAGCAGGTGGTGCGAGGTCACCCACAACGGCGTCACCGGCTGGTCCTACTCCGAATACCTTGCCGGCGATTTCGGCGGGGAGCGCGTCGTGATCTCGGCAGCGCCGTCGACGGTGGAGGTCCCCGTCGTGGACTACGAGCAGACCGCGAGCACCAACGCAACGGTGGGCGCCGCCGGCGGCGCCATCACGGGGGCGCTGATCGGCGGCCCGGTCGGCGCGGCGATCGGCGGCGTTGCCGGCGCCGCGGCCGGGGCGGTGGTCACGCCGCCGGAAGAGGTCCGCAGCTACGTGGTCGAGAACCGTACCGATCCGGTCTATCTCGAAGGCGAGGTCGTCGTCGGCGCAGGCCTGCCCGACACCGTCGAGCTGCGCGAAGTGCCGGATTACGAGTACCGCTACCGCTACGTCAACGGTCAGCCGGTGCTGGTTGACCCGGCGACGCGCCGGATCGTCTACGTCTATCGCTGATCCGCTCGTCGGACCGGGACCGCTTCGGCGGACCCGGTTCGCCGCC
>Ga0208243_1000579_pt1 | contig 18869 bp, 17 predicted proteins | sample Subbio2Aug_QV12A_FD_184826 | JGI IMG/M metagenome (GOLD analysis project Ga0208243, IMG submission 184826) | Serpentinite rock and fluid subsurface biosphere microbial communities from McLaughlin Reserve, California, USA - CR12Aug_QV12A (SPAdes) | ecosystem: Environmental > Terrestrial > Deep...
GGATCGGCGACGTGCTCGGCCTCGATGCCGTGGCGGACGGCGATGTCGAGCGCGCAGGCAGCCGCCTTGCCGGCATCGCGGCCCCAGACGAGCACGCGTCGGACCGGCCGCACCAGGAGCGCCGCCGCCACCTGCAGCCGCGCCTGCGCACCGGTGCCGATGACGCCCACCGTGCGGGTGTCGGCCGGCGCGAGATGCCGCGCGGCGACCGCGCCGGCGGCGGCCGTGCGCAGGTCGGTCAGGTAGCCGTTGTCGAGGAGCAGCGCCTGCACCAGCCCGGTCTTTGCCGAAAACAGGATCATCAGCCCGTTGAGGCTCGGCAGGCCGATCTTCGGATTGTCGAAGAAGCCGGGGCTGACCTTGATGGCGAAGCCGTCGAATCCGGGAAGGTAGGCGGTCTTGACGTCGACCTCGCCATTGGCCTGCGGAATCGCCATCGACAGGATCGGCGGCATGACCACGCCGCCGCCGGCGAGCGCGGCGAAGGCCTTCTCCACCACGTCCACGGTTCCGTGGTCGAGCGCGGCGATCTTGCGCAGGTCGGTCTCGGTGAGGATCGTCACGTCATGCGGCATAGGCGCGTCCCTCGATGGTCAGGTCGCCGAGCGTGACGTCCTGTCCGCCCATGATGCGGTGGAAGATCGTCATGTCGACGTTGCGGCCGGTGACGATGGTGGCGACGGGGCCGCGCGGCCGAGACAGTTTGCCGGCTTGCAGAGCGGCGATCCCGACGACGCAGGCGCCCTCCGCCACCATCCGGTCCTCATAGAACAGCGTCTGCAGCGCACGGTAGATTTCCGTTTCCGTGACCAGCACCACGTCGTCGAGCAGGTCGCGGCAGAGCGGGAAGGACAGGCGGTTGTCGAGGCCGATGCCGCCGCCGAGCGAATCGGCGAGGCTCGCCACCTCCTCGACCTCGACGGGACGCCCGGCGCGGATCGAGGCGTCCATCGCCGCACCGCGGTCCATCGAGACGCCGATGACGCGGGCCGACGGCTTGATCGTCTTGACCGCCAGCGCGATTCCGGCCGCAAGCCCGCCGCCCGACAGAGGCACCAGCACCATGTCGAGGTCGGGGCGGTCCTGCATCAGTTCGAGCCCGATCGTGCCCTGACCGGCGATGACGTGCGGATCGTCGAAGGGGGAGATCTCGACGAACCCCTCCTCGGCCGCGATGCGCCGGCTCTCGGCCTGCGCCTCGTCCTGGCTGCGCCCGGTGATGCGTACCTCGGCGCCGAGCGCGCGGATGCCGTCGACCTTGGCCTGCGGCACCAGGCTCGACATGCAGACGACCGCCTTCAGGCCCCGGGCGCGGGCGGCATGGGCGACGCCGCGGCCGTGATTGCCGGTGGAGCAGCAGGTGACGCCGGCGACGCCGGCCGGCAGGTTCAGGATGGCGTTGGCCGCGCCGCGCAGCTTGAAGGCGCCGATCGGCTGGGTGGTCTCGAGCTTGAGCAGGAAGTCCTGGCCGGCGAGCGCGGAGAGATGTGGCGACGGCACCAGCGGCGTGCGCACCGCCACGCCGCGGATCGCGCGGGCGGCGGCCAGGATATCGGCGAGGACGAGGCTCAAGCGGCCTCCTTCACGGCGCTGAGGAACTGCTGCGTGCGCTCCTTCTGCGGATTGCCGAACAGATCCTCGGGCGTGCCCTGTTCCTCGATCCGGCCGCCGAAGAAGAAGCAGATGCGGTCGGAGATGTCCTTGGCGAATCCCATCTGGTGGGTGACCATCAGCATGGTGAGGTTGTGCTTCGCCACGAGCTGGCGGATGACGTTGGTCACCTCGCCGATCACCTCCGGGTCGAGCGCCGAGGTGACCTCGTCGAACAGCATGACCTTCGGCCGCATGGCGAGCGCGCGGGCGATGGCGACGCGCTGCTGCTGGCCGCCGGACAGGCGGGAGGGATGCTGGTTGCGCTTGTCGGCCATGCCGACCATCTCGAGCAGTTCCTCGGCGCGCGCGCGCGCGTCCTTCTTCGGCATGCCGAGCACGTGGACAGGGCCCTCCATGCAGTTCTCCAGCGCGGTCATGTGCGGGAACAGGTTGAAGTGCTGGAAGCACATGCCGATGTTGGACCGCATCCGGCGCAGGTGGCGGGCATTGGCGCGCACCAGCCGGCCGTTCTGCGGCATGTGGGTCAGCGGCTTGCCGTCGACATAGATGACGCCGCCATTGATGGTCTCCAGCGTCATCAGCATCCGCAGGACGGTCGTCTTGCCGGAGCCGGAGGGGCCGATGATGGTCACCATCTCGCCTTCGGCGACGTCGAGATCGAGCGCGTCGAGCACGACCAGCTCGCCGTAGCGCTTGGAGACTTTCCTGAAGCTCACCATCGGCACGTCGGGTCCCTCGAGCGCGAGGGGGAAACCGGAAAGGTCTTCGTCCGTCATCAGCTCAATCCCAGTTTCCTGCGCACCCAGCGCTCGAAGACACGGATGCCTGCGGCGGTGGGCAGCGAGATGGCCAGAAAGATGAGCCCGACCAGCGTGTAGGGCTCAAGGAAGCGATAGGTTTCGGAACCGATGGCGGTGGCCGTGTGCATCAGCTCTGCGACGCCGATCACCGACAGCATCGGCGTGTCCTTGAAGATGCCGACCAGGTAGTTGCCCATGCCGGCGAGCGAGGGCGGCAGGGCCTGCGGGATGACGACGCGGAAATAGGTCCGCGCGGTCGACAGGTTGAGCGAGGTCGCAGCCTCCCACTGCCCCTTCGGCACGCTGTCCAGCCCGCCGCGATAGACCTCCGACAGGTAGGATGCGTAATGCAGGCCGATGGCGATCATGCCGGCCGTCCAGGGCGAGAGGCGCAACCCGAACTGCGGCCCGACGTAGAAGACGAAGAAGATCTGCAGCACCAGCGGCGTCGAGCGGATGAATTCGATCGCCTCGCGCACCACGAAGGTCAGCGCGCGGGAGGGCGTGCGCTGCGCCAGCGCGAAGACGAGGCCGAGCACGACGGCGATTGCATAGCCGAGCCCCGCGGCCAGGAGGGTGTTGCCCGTCGCCACGATGAGGCGGGGCAGGATCTCGATGGTGAAGTCCCAGCGCCAGTCGAACATGGCTCAGGCCCTCCCGACCATGCGCTGCATGAAACGCTCCAGCCAGCGCATGAAGGGCGTGATCATGAAGCGGGCGATGACGTAGTAGATGATCAGCGCCGTGCCGAAGGTCTGCGCCGACAGGAAGGTGGTGCCGTTGATCTGCTTGACCTGGAACATCAGGTCGGCGACGGCGATCAGTGCGACGAGGGCGGTGCCCTTGAGGAGTTCGATCAGCAGGTTGCCCCAGGACGGCAGCATGATCAGCAGCGCCTGCGGCAGGATCACCCGGCGCATGCGTCTGGCCGGCGACATGTTGAGCGCCAGCGCCGCTTCCCACTGGCCCTTGGGCACCGACAGGATGGCGCCGCGCACGAGCTCCGCGCCATAGGCCCCGAGATTCATGCCGACGGCGACGAAGCCGGCGGTGAACTTTTCCAGCGTGATTCCGAACAGCGGCAGGACGAAGAAGATCCAGTAGAGCTGGACGAGCAGCGAGGTGCCGCGGAAGATCTCGATGTAGACGGTGGCGACGCCGCTGACGAAGCCGTTCCTCGACATCCGCATGAGGCCGGCCGCGAGCGCGACCGCGACCGCCAGAAGCGTGGCGAGGACGGTAAGCAGCATCGTCACGAGCGTGCCGCTCAGGATCCGGTCGCCGTACTGGCCGAGGAACTCGAAATAGGACATGCGGCTGCGCCCCTTCGCCTCAAGGCCCCGCAGCAGGGATGGCTCGCATCCCCGGCGGGCGGCCGGGAAGAGCAGCGGACCGGTCGCCCGGTCCCCCGCGCTTCATGATCAGCGGTTGGCGCAGACCCATTCGGTCGTCCGGTCGCCCGGAAGCGAGGCCTCGCCGTAGCCGTACTCGGCCACCGCGGCCAGCATCTCCTCCGACCCCAGATACTCGGCCTGTGCCGCGTTGAACTTGTCGACGAAGTCCTGGTCGTCCTTGCGGAAGCCGATGCCGGCCCAGTTGATCGCCTCCTCGGGCATCGCCGCAGGGTCCGTGACCTCCACCGCGCCGTTCGAGCTGTCGGCAAGCTGCTTGACGGTGAAGTAGGTGCCGCCGCCGGCATCGGCGCGGCCGGCCCGCACGGCTGCGAGGATCTCGGTCGGACCGGGCACCTGCATGATGTTGCTCTCGTCCACGCCCGCGGCCTTGGCCGCCTCGATGTTCGAATAGCCGGCACCCGTCACCATGACGGCGTCGTTCTCGACCAGGCTCTCGTAGCTGCCGATGTTCTTGGGGTTGCCGGGCGCGACGATGAAGGCGTCGCCGACCCGCGCCATCGGCTCGGAGAAAGCGATGTTCTCGCAGCGGCTCGACAGGATGTTCATGCCGCCGGTGACGATGTCGAACCGGCCGGCGTTGAGGCCCGGGATGAGGCCGCCCCATTCCGTCTGGACCGGCTCGATGTTGGTGTAGCCCATCTTCTCGAGCACGCCCAAAGCATGCGCGTTGACGAAGCCTTTCGGGCTGCCGTCGTCGCCGGGATAGGCGAAGGGAATCTCGTTGGCGAAACCGATGCGGATCGGCTCGCCAGCTTCGATCCGATCCATCAGCGGCCCGGCATCGGCAACGGACGCTCCCAAGGTCAAAGCGGCGATACCGGCGAGCATGGATTTCAGCAGGGCGCGTGTCATGGCAGTTATTCCTTGTTTCCTGGATCGAAAGGTAACTGTGCGTCAGGCGTCGTTGTGCACAACATCATACCCTGGGCATGATCTGTCAACGGTGAATGAACCAGGAAGGCTGGAAAACCTCTTCCGTACCGCCTCCGGAATGGAGTAGATGTACACATTCGAGCAAATGCCACCGATGCGGAACCCTGCACGGTGCGAGGAGGACGCATGCCTGCAAGCCAACTGCCCTTCAGCGCGGGTGAATATGAGCGCCGCCTGACGAAGGTGCGCGCCGCGATGGCCGCGCGCGACATCGACGTGCTGTTCGTCGAGGATCCCTCCAACATGGCCTGGCTGACCGGCTATGACGGCTGGTCCTTCTACGTGCACCAGGGCGTCGTCGTCTTCCACGACCAGGACCCGATCTGGTGGGGACGCGGCCAGGACGCCAACGGTGCGATCCGCACCGTCTGGATGGCGGACGAGCGGGTGACGAGCTATCCCGACCGCTACATCCAGTCGCCCACCCTGCACCCGATGGAGACGCTGGCGGCGCTGCTGCGCGAGCATGGCTACGGCCGCAAGCGCATCGGCCTGGAGCTCGAGAACTACTACTTCTCGGCCAAGGCCTATCTCGTCCTGAAGGAGGCTCTTCCCGAGGCGGCGCTGGTGGACGCGACGGCGCTGGTCAACTGGCAGCGCACGGTGAAGTCGGACGAGGAGATCGTCTTCATGCGCCGCGCCGCGCGCATCTCGGAGAAGATCGTCGACGGCATCATGCAGCGCGTGGAGCCGGGACTGAAGAAGAACGACCTCGTGGCCGAGATCTACGGCGATGCCATCCGCGGCGTCGACGACGACTGGGGCGAATATCCAGCCATCGTGCCGCTGCTGCCGAGCGGTTCGGACGCGGCCGCGCCGCATCTGACCTGGGACGGCCGCCGCTTCGACGAAGGCAGCGCGACCTTCTTCGAGATCGCCGGCTGCTACCGCCGCTACCACGTGCCCTTCTGCCGTACCGTCTTCCTCGGCACGCCGCCGGCCTACATGCTGGAGGCCGAGAAGGCGCTGGCCGAAGGCCTGGAGGCAGGCCTGGAGGCGGCGCGGCCCGGCAACCGCGCCGGCGACGTCGCCGATGCGCTCTACCGCTCGCTCGAGAAGGCGGGCATCGAGCGCGAAGGCCGCTGCGGCTATCCGATCGGCATTTCCTATCCGCCGGACTGGGGCGAGCGCACCATCTCCTTCCGACGCGAGGACGACACCGTTCTGGAAGCAGGCATGACCTTCCACTTCATGCCGGGCCTGTGGATGAGCGACTGGGGGCTGGAGATCACCGAGAGCATCCTCATCAGGGACGGCGGTCCGGCCGAGTGCCTTTGCAACCGCCCCCGCAAGCTCTTCGTGAAGAACTGAACCGCCATGGACCGCCTGGCGCGCACGCGCGAGATCCTTGGCGAGCTGATCGCCTTTCCGACGGTCTCCTCCGACAGCAATCTGGAGCTGATCACCTACGCCGCCGACCTCCTGTCGAGTGCCGGCGCGACGCTGTCCTTCACGCGCGACGAGACGGGCACCAAGGCCAATCTCTTCGCAACGCTCGGACCCGCGGGCGATGGCGGCGTCGTGCTGTCGGGACATACGGACGTGGTCCCGGTGGCGGGACAGGACTGGACGAGCCACCCCTTCGCCATGACCGAGCGGGATGGTTTGCTCTACGGCCGCGGGGCCTGCGACATGAAGGGCTTCATCGCCTGCGTCCTGGCGATGGCGCCGCACTACGGGTCTCTCGACCTGAAGCGGCCGCTCCACGTCGCCCTGACGCATGACGAGGAAGTCGGCTGCATGGGGGCCCGGACGCTGGTGGCGGAGATCGAGCGCATGGGCCTGCGCCCTGCCGTCGCGATCATCGGCGAACCGACCTCGATGCGGGTCATCGAGGGGCACAAGGGGTGCCACGAATACACCACCGAGTTCACCGGCCTGGAGGGCCACGGGTCGCGGCCGGAACTCGGGGTGAACGCGGTCGAATATGCCGCCCGCTACATCGGCCGCCTGCTCGATCTTCGCGAAGATCTCGTCAGACGTGCTCCGGCGCGCAGCCGTTTCACGCCGCCCTGGACGACGCTGCAGGTCGGGCGCATCGCGGGCGGCGTCGCCCACAACGTCATCGCCGGCCAGTGCTCCGTCGACTGGGAGATGCGGCCGGTCCAGCGCGGCGATGCCGACTTCGTCAAGGGCGCGATGGAAGCCTATGTCGAGCACGAACTGAAGCCGGCGATGCGCGCGGTCTCTGCGGCCGCAGACATCGTGACTCACACGGTGGGCGAGATCGCGGGGCTCGCGGTCGCGGACGTTTCGGAGGCGCGCGACATCGTATTCGCGCTGACGGGCCAGAGCGAGGCCGACGTCGTCGCCTTCGGCACGGAAGCGGGCCTGTTCCAGGCGCTCGGCATGTCGGTCGTGGTCTGCGGGCCGGGATCGATCGAACAGGCGCACAAGCCCGACGAATACATCGCGCTTGACCAATTGTCGGCTTGCCTGAAGATGCTCGACGGGCTGGGCGGCACGCTGGCGGGATGATGGAAGCGATACGGAGCCTGGGGGAAGGCGGCGCGGATCTGCGCGCGCCCGCGGTCGAGGAGGGCGCGCGGCGCCGGTTCGACCGTATCTACGATACGCTGCGCATGCGCATCTGCCTGCTCGAGTACCAGCCGCTGGAGCGGCTGCGCGAGGAGGATCTCGCCGCCGAGTTCAAGGTGTCGCGCACGCCGATCCGGCGCGTCCTGGTCAAGCTCGAGGCCGAGGGGCTGCTGCGCTCCGTCCACGGGGTCGGCACCTTCGTGACGGATATCGACATCCGCGGGCTCGAGCAGGTCTACCAGCTGCGCATCGAACTTGCCGAACTCATCGGCAGGCTCGGGCCGGTCGAGCCGGATGCGTCGAGGCTGCAGGCGTTTCGCGACGCGCTCTCCCGCTGCGAGGCGCTGGTCGCGGCGCCGGAGCCACGCGCGTTCTCGCGGCTCAACATCGACTTCTTCCACCTGCTCAACGGCCTGACCGAGAACCGGCCGCTGCGCGAGATTTCCGAGCGCCTCTATTTCCAGACCACGCGGATCTGGCTGAAGACCGCGTCGGAGATGAACCGCTTCAGTCCGGTTCTCCACGAGGAGATCAGGACGTTCCACCGCGAGGTTTCCGACATCGTTGCGGCCCTCGAGATCGGCGACCTGCAGTCGGTCGGCCACATAAGGCGCGCCCATATCGCGATGAGCTTCGCGCGGCTGCGCGCCCAGTCGGCCGGGCAAGGTCCCGCCGAAGATCCTTCCGCCTGAAGCGGCTCAGTCCGCGCGCGCTCCGAGCCACCGCCAGAGATACGGCCCGTACGGCGCCTCGACATGCAGGCGCGCATGGTGTGTCGCGCGGCGGTAGAGGATGGTCTGGACGCCGGCGAAGAGGATCGCTGCCGACGGGCTGGATGCGTCGAGATCGGCGGCGGTGCCTTCGCGGATGATCTCGATCATCGCGGGTCCCTCGACGTCGACCACGAACCACGCATCGTCCGCGGCGCTCGCCGCGAACCCGCCGCTCCAGCCTGGCGGAAGCGCAAGCGGCCCGCTGCCGACGACGAGCACCCGGTCGCGGGCGATCCGCGCCGCGACGGGGTCGCCGTCCGCGACGCTCCACAGTCCGACCTCGGTCGCGCCCGGCACATGCCTGGCGAGCGCGGCACCGAAATCGCCGCTGACGAGCACCTGCGACAGGCCGCGGACCGGCCGTGCGCGCCAGCCGCCGCGCGCGAGGACGGCATCCGTCCAGTCGGGGAAAGCGGGCCATTTGGTCGCCGAATCATGGATGGGAGGCGAGCCGCTAGCCATTGATCCGTGCTCCGTCGGGATCGAAGGCGCAGACCGGGGCGATCGTCGCCCGCCGGGTCGCGCCGAGATGGACGAACTCGAGTGTCTCGCCCATGCGCGACAGGCCTCGCTCGATCAGCGCCAGCGCCACCGGGCGTCCGAGCATTGGGCTGCCGTAGCTCGACGTGACGAAGCCGATCGACCGCCTCGCGCCGTTCCGCGTCTCGACAGCGTGCGCCCCGGTCGGCAGCGGCGGATCGCCGTCGGCGACCGTCAGGCCGACGCCCTGCTGCCGATCCTGGCGCAGGGCGTTTTCCGTGAACAGCGAGCGCTTGCCGACGAACTCGCCCGCCCGCCTGTCGCGCGGACCGGTGATCCCAAGATCGTGCGGCATGGTCGTGCCGTCGGTGTCCTTGCCGGCGATGATGTAGCCCTTCTCGGCGCGCAGCAGCAGCAGCGCCTCCGAGCCGAGCAGGACGGCGTCGAGCGTGCGGCCGGCTTCCATCATGGCGAAGTGGAGCGCCTTGGCCGTTCCGGTCGGAACGGCGATCTCGTAGGACCGGTCGCCGGTGAACGAGACGCGCGACACGCGGGCAGGACCGCCGGCGAAGCGGCCGTCGGCGAAGCTCATATGCGGCAGTGCGTCGTCGGACAGATCGACGCCGAGCGACAGCATGGCGACGAGATCGCGCGAACGCGGCCCGGTCGCCGTCAGCGTCGCCCATTGCGGCGTCGAGTTGTGGACGAAGACCCTTTGCCGGTCGAAGCGGTCCTGCCGCCATTCCTCGAGCCTGAGCACGACCCCGCCGACATGGCCGGAGGAACAGGAAACCACGTAGTGTTCGTCCGACACTTTCGACACCACGCCGTCGTCGTAGATCACGCCGCTTTCCGTCAGCATGAAGCCGTAGCGGATGCGGCCGGGCTTCAGCGTCGAGAGCGTCTGGTAGGAATTGTAGTCGACGACGGCGCCGGCGTCCGGGCCGATCACCTCGATCTTGCCGAGGGGCGAGCCGTCGAGGATCCCCACCGTCTCGCGGGACTGCCGCGCCTCGCGTGCGATTTCCGCAGCCGGTTCGCCGCTGCCGTACCAGGCGGGCCGCAGCCAGCCGCCATACTCGCGGAAGACGGCTCCGGCCGCGCGATGTTCGTTCTCGAGCGCGAGGCGCCTCACCGGGTTCATGAATTCGCCGCGACGGCGGCCTGCCAGCACCGTGAGGGGAACGGGCACGAAGGGCGGACGGTAGGTCGTCGTGCCGGTCTCCTCGATCGTGCGGCCGGTGAGGGCGGCCATCGCCGCCAGACCGTTCATGTTCGAGGTCTTGCCCTGGTCGGTGGCCATTCCGAGCGTCGTGTAGCGCTTCAGGTGCTCGACGGAGCGGAAGTTCTCGCGTGCGGCGAGGGCCACGTCCTTGACGGTGACGTCGTTCTGGAAGTCGATCCACTGCCGCGCCTTGCCGCGCGGGGCGGGCCAGGCGGCGGCGATGGCGTATGTGTCGTCCGGCGTCGTGGCGCGCGGGGGTTCGGCGGCTCCGCCGCCGGCCGCATGACCCTGTGCGAGCACCTGCGACAGCGCGAAGGCGCCGTTTGCGGCACCCGCGACGGTCATGCCGGCGACGGGATCGCCCGGCACGAATCCGGCGATCGTCGCGTCGAAGCGCAGCCTGCCCTTCGCCTGGCAGAACAGGTGCACGGTCGGCGTCAAGCCGCCCGACGTCAGAAGGCAGTCGGCCTCGATCGAGCGGCCGGAGACCGTGACGGACGAGACGCCGCGGGCGCCCGAGACGGCTTCGACGGCGGCCCGGTGGATCACCTCCACGCCGTCGCGCAGCGCGAGCGTCCCGCGCGGTCGCGTGTCGGCGATCGTCACGCGCGCTCCGGCCTCGTGCAGGGCGATCGCCGCCGCATAGGCCTTGTCGTTGTTGGTGGCCACGACGATGCGTTCGCCCGCGAGCACGCCGTGACGGCGCAGGTAGACCAGCGCGGCTTCTGCCGACATCACGCCCGGGCGGTCGTTGTCGGGGAAGACCAGCGGCCGCTCGATGGCGCCCGCCGCCACGACGACGCGCTTCGCCCGCACCTGCCACAGCGCATCGGACAGGCCCGCCCGGCGCTGCCAGACGGAGACGAGCCCGTGGTCGTAGAGGCCGAAGGCGGTGGCGCGGGTGAGCACCGTGTGGCCGGCCGCGCGAAGCCCCGTGACCACGGCTTCGGCCCAGGCGCCGCCCGGCATGCCGTCGATATCGGCATGGCGGTGGCGCAGCGACCCGCCGGCCGCGTCCTGGTCGTCGACCAGCATCACGCGTTCGCCCGCCTGCGCGGCGGAGCGGGCGGCGGCGAGCCCCGCAGGCCCGGCACCGACCACGAGCACGTCGCAGCGAAGGTTGATCGATGGACTGTCGGCCGGAGGTCGATGCGCGGGATCCAGCCGCCCGAGCCCCGCCATGGCGCGGATGCGCGGCTCGAACAGGTGCCAGTCGGGCCACAGGAAGGTCTTGTAGTAGAAGCCGGCCGGGATGAAGGCGGCGAAGCGGTCGAGGAAGCCGGCGCGGTCTGCCTCGGCGCTCGGCGCCGCGTTCACCGAGCGGATCGACATGCCGTCGGCGAGCGGCTCGGTCGTTGCGCGGATGTTGGGCGTGGTCTTTCCCGCCAGCGTGACGTCGACGATGGCGTTCGGTTCCTCGGCGCCGGAACCGACGATGCCGCGCGGGCGGTGGTACTTGAAGCTGCGGCCGACGACGCGCACGCCGCCGGCGAGCAGCGCCGAGGCGATGGTGTCGCCCTCGATACCGGTGAGAGGCTTTCCGTCGAAGGTGAAGGCGAGGGGGCGGCTCGTGCCGTGCGGGGAGAGGCGGCGGGCGGTCATGGGTGGACCTCGCGCGACGGCGCTCTACGGCGCCCCGCCCGGCAGGACAGAGGGGGGCGTGACGAAGTGCGGGGTATCATCGGGGATCGCTCTCGGCCAACGCCATCGGATCCTTCACCGCGTGCGTGACCGTATCGCGCTCCATCGCGAAGAACTCGCCGCACGCGACGTGCAGCCACACCTCGCGCGTCGGGCCCTTGGGATTGTCCTTCATGTAGAGGTATTTCGCCCAGCGCTCGGCGCTGACCTCCGACGCCGGCTCAGGCCGCGTCTTGCCGGCCTCGGTGGCGAACTGGAATTCGGTCTCGTCGCGCGGGCCGCAGAAGGGGCAGGGAAAGAGCTGCATCGTCAGGGCCTCAATGCGCGATGCCGGAACCGGCCGCCTCGTCCACCAGCCGGCCGGTGGCGAAGCGGTCGAGATCGAAGGGCCGGCTGATGGCATGATGCGAGCCCGTCGCCATCAGGTGTGCGAGCAGCCAGCCGCCGGCAGGGATGGACTTGAAGCCGCCGGTGCCCCAGCCGCAGTTGAGATAGAGCCCGGGCAGCGGCGAAGGGCCGATGAGCGGCGAGGAGTCCGGCACGACATCGACGTTTCCGGCCCACTGCCGCAGCATCTTCAGCTGGCCGAAGGACGGGAACATCTCCAGCATGCCCGACAGCACGGTGCGCTGCATCGGCGGGTTGCCGCGCTGGGCGTAGGACGGCACGCGGTCGAGCCCGCCGCCGACCACGATCTCCCCCTTGTCCGACTGGAACAGATAGGTGCCGGTGCCCATGTAGAGCACGACGGTGTCGAGGCAGGGCTTGACCGGTTCCGACACCATGGCCTGCAGCGAATAGGACTGGATCGGCAGCCGGAAGCCGGCTTTCGCCGCCAGCACGCTGGAGTGACCAGCGACCGCGAGCCCGACCGTGCCCGCGCGGATCGTGCCCCGCGTGGTCTCGACGCCGGTGCAGCGGCCGTTCTCGACGAGAAAATCGGTCACCTCGCAGTCCTGGACGATGTCGACGCCGAACCCGTCGGCGGCGCGCGCATAGCCCCAGGCGACCGCGTCGTGCCGCGCGACGCCGGCCCGCCCCTGCCAGACCGCGCCGAAGACGGGATAGCGGGCGCCCGGGCTCCGGTTGAGCAGCGGCGCCTTGTCGAAGGCCTGTGCCGGCGTCAGCAGTTCGGCATCGGTGCCGTTGATCTGCATGGCGTTGACCGTGCGCGCGGCGATCTCCATCTCGCCTTCGGAATGGGCGACGGTGAGCACGCCGCGCTGCGAGAACATGATGTTGTAGTTCAGCTCGCGTCCGAGGCTCTCATAGAGCGTCAGCGCGAAGTCGTAGAGCGCCACGCTCTCGGGATAGAAGTAGTTGGAGCGGATGGTGGTGGTGTTGCGGCCGGTGTTGCCGCCGCCGAGCCATGCCTTCTCGATCACCGCGACGTTGCGGATGCCGTGGTTCTTCGCGAGATAGTAGGCCGTCGCCAGCCCGTGACCGCCGCCGCCGATGACGATGGCGTCGTAGGATGGTTTCGGTGCGGGCGAGCGCCAGGCCGGCTGCCAGCCGCCATGGCCGCGCAGACCTTCCTTCGCCAGCGTCCAGGCCGAGTAGCGGCGCGTCAATCGACATCTCCGATCGTGTTCGGCACCCTGTCTACACCCCTGCGCGCCGTGCTCAAAGCCGGGCCTGCGACACGAACGTTAGCCGGAGCGTCGGCTGATGGGATGGGAATCGGCGCGTCCGAAGGCCGGGCGTTTCGTTCAGCCGCGCGTCTTCGCGTCCTCAAGCATCATCTCGGCACCCTTGTCGGCGATCATGATGGTAGGGGAATTGGTGTTGCCGGAGGTGATGGTGGGCATGGCCGAGGCGTCGATGACGCGCAGGCCGTCGACGCCGCGCACCCGCAGGCGCTCGTCGAGCACCGCCATGCGGTCGCCGTCGATACCCATCCGCGCCGTGCCGACCGGGTGGAAGATCGTCGTGCCGAGATCGCCGGCCGAGACCAGCATCTCCTCGTCGGACCGGATGTGGGCGCCGGGCTTGTACTCTTCCGGCTTGAAAGGCTCCAGCGCCTTCTGGGAGACGATCCGGCGCGCCCATTTGAGCGAATCCACCGCCACCTGCCGGTCCTCCTCGGTGGACAGGTAGTTCGGCCGGATCTGCGGCGCATCGGCCGCCTTCGGTCCCGAGACGTGGATCGAGCCACGCGACGACGGGCGCAGATTGCACACGCTGGCGGTGAAGGCCGGGAAGGGGTGCAGGCCGTCGCCCCACTTGTCGAGCGACAGCGGCTGGAAGTGGAACTCGAGATTGGCGGTCTCGTAGTGCGGCGCCGACCTGACGAAGGCGCCGACCTGCGAGGGCGCCATGGTCAGCGGCCCGCGCCGCCGCAGAAGATAATCGACGCCCATCATCGCGCGGCGGAAGAGGTTGGCGTACATGTCGTTGAGCGTGGTGATGCCGGTGACCTTGTAGATCGGCCGGATCTGCAGATGGTCCTGCAGGTTCTCACCGACACCCGGCGAGTGCACCAGCGTCTCGATGCCGTGTGCGGAAAGCCGCGCCCCGTCGCCGATGCCGGAGCGCTCGAGGATGCCGGGCGAGGCCACCGCGCCGGCCGACAGCACGACCTCGCCGCGTGCCGTCGCCCGCATCGACCGGCCGTCCTTCCGATAGACAACCGCCCGGGCCCGACCCTCGACGATCTCGACGCGCTCGACGAGCGCGCCGGTCTCCACCGTCAGGTTGGGGCGCGGCAGCGCCGGCCTGAGGAAGCCGCGCGCGGCCGACCATCGCCGGCCCATCTTCTGGTTGACCTGGAAATAGGAGGAGCCGGTGTTGTCGCCGGCGTTGAAGTCGTCGATCTTCGCGATGCCGGCCTGTTCGGCGGCGTCGCGGATGCGGTCGAGCACGTCCCAGCGCAGGCGGGGATGCTCGACCCGCCACTCGCCGCCGCGCCCGTGCAGGTCGTTGGGCGGATTGGCGTGGTCCTCGTGGCGCATGAAGACGGGCAGGACGTCGTCCCAGCCCCAGCCGGTCAGGCCCATCTGGCGCCAGCCGTCATAGTCGCGCGCCTGACCGCGCATGTAGATCATGGCGTTGATGGCCGAGGAACCGCCCAGCACCTTGCCGCGCGGATAGGGCAGCGAGCGGCCGTTGAGGCCGGGTTCGGGCTGGGTCGAGAACAGCCAGTCGGCGCGCGGATTGCCGATGGCGAACAGGTATCCGACGGGGATGTGGAACCAGATCCAGTTGTCCCGCCCGCCGCCCTCGAGCAGCAGCACCCGGTTCCTCGGATCCGCCGACAGCCGGTTCGCGAGCACGCAGCCGGCCGAACCGGCCCCCGCGATGACGTAATCATAGTCGGCGACGTTCGTCTCTGCGGCCATTTTCCCCTCCCGCGGAACGCAGGGCGACGTTTCCGTCGCGCGCGCGTCCTTCTTTAGCGAAGGTGGCCGCCGATTGCCCACCCTTTTCGGTGCAGAGCGGGATTGCGCCCGGTCCAGTCGACGTTTGGCCCTTGCGACAGGGGTGCCGCCATTCTAGCCTTCTGCGAAATCCAGGGGAAACGCGTGCTGAAGAACCATGGGAAGGGCGTCGTCCTCGATCGACGGCTCGACAACGACACCGAGCCGGTGACCTGGCTCGGCCTGTGCGAGCTGCGCATCATGAACGACCGGCGCTGGCCGTGGCTGATCCTGGTTCCGCAGCGTCCCGACATGGAGGAACTGCACGACCTTACACCGCTCGACCAGGCGATGCTCACCTTCGAGATCAACCTCGTGGGCGAAGCGCTGAAGCGGATCACCGGCTGCACCAAGATCAACACCGGCGCGCTCGGCAACGTCGTGCGCCAGCTCCACATCCACGTCGTCGCGCGCAGCGAGGGCGACCCCAACTGGCCGGGTCCCGTCTGGGGCCACGGCGCGCGGGACCCCTGGCCGCGCGAGGATCTCTATCGTTTCGCCGAACAGATCCGCGCAGCGCTCTGACCGGCTCATCCAGAAGGCATCGTCCATGAACTTCCGCCTGTTCGACGCGCCAGAGCGCGAGCCGAGCCACTTCGTCGGCTTTGCCGGCAACATGATCGACCGCCTGTCGGAAAACCGGAGCGACGACTGCGTCGAGACGGCACTCGCCGACCCGTCCTGCCGGGTGATGCTGCTGCGCGGCGGGCGCATGCACCTGCGGCAGGAGGGACCGCGCTTCGAAGGCTACATGAGCACGAGCCAGGCGCAGGCGTTGTCGGCGAAGCTGGAGCATGCCGTGCTGCTCGGCTGGGATGCGGCGGGGCCCGTGCTCGCCGCGCCCGCGGCACTGGAGCCGGAGGCGCTTCCCGACGGGATGAAGGCGATCGACTACCGCTCGATCTATGCCCAGGGACTGCTGGGTGACGATACGCTCGGCGCACTCGCGCAGGGGGCGGCGCTGCTCGGATGGCACCAGTCCCACCGCTTCTGCGGCCGCTGCGGCGGCGCCACGCAGATGCGCGCGGGCGGCTACAAGCGCAAGTGCGAGGCCTGCGGCGCCGAGCACTTCCCGCGCACCGATCCGGTCGCCATCATGCTGGCCGTCACGCCCGACCGCTGCCTGATGGGCCGCAGCCCGCATTTCGCGCCCGGCATGTATTCCTGCCTCGCCGGCTTCATCGAGCCCGGCGAGACGATCGAGGCAGCGGTGCGCCGCGAGACCTTCGAGGAAGCCGGCATCCGGGTCGGCCGCGTGGTCTACCACGCCAGCCAGCCCTGGCCGTTCCCCTATTCGCTGATGATCGGGTGCTTCGGCGAGGCGGTCTCGCACGAGATCGACGCCGACCGCACGGAGCTGGAGGACTGCCGCTGGTTCACGCGCGCGGAGACGCGGGCGATCCTGTCGCGCACCCATCCGGAAGGCATCACCGCGCCGCCGCCGATGGCGATCGCTCACCACCTGATCAGGTCGTGGTCGGAGGCGGAGGGCTGAGGCCGGCCGCGCCGGCCTATTCCTCGTCGTCCTCGGACTGGGTCGAGCGGAAGGGATGGGCTTCGTAGACCCCGAGGATGCGGACCTCGCGCGAGAAGAAGTGCAGCTCCTCGAGCGCCAGCTTGACGTTGCGGTCGTCCGGGTGGCCCTCGATGTCGGCGTAGAACAGCGAGGAGAAGAACTTGCCGCCGAGCTGGTAGCTTTCCAGCTTGGTCATGTTGACGCCGTTGGTGGCGAAACCGCCCATCGCCTTGTAGAGCGCGGCCGGCACGTTGCGCACGCGGAAGATGAAGGTCGTCATCATGCGCTGCCCCGTGCCGGTGCGCTCGGTCCAGCGCTTCGTCTTCGACAGGACGATGAAGCGGGTGACGTTGTTCTCCGAATCCTCGACGTTCTCCGCCACGATGTCGAGCCCGTAGAGCTGCGCGGCGAGCCGCGGCGCCAGTGCCGCATTGGCGCGCTGGCCTTCCTGCGCGACGACCCGCGCCGCACCCGCCGTGTCGCCGGCCACCACCGGCTTCCAGCGGTGCCTGCGGATGATCTTGCGGCACTGGCCGAGCGCGTGGATGTGGCTGTAGACCGCCTTGATCTCCTCGATCTTCACGCCGGGCAGGACCATCAGCTGGAAATGGATCGGCAGGAAGTACTCGCCGACGATGTGCAGCTTGGAGTCCGGCAGCAGATGGTGGATGTCGGCCACGCGCCCGGCGATGGTGTTTTCGATCGGGATCATCGCGAGGTCGGCCTTGCCCGTCTCCACCGCGTTGAAGGCGTCCTCGAAGGTGGCGCAGGGCAGTGGCTCCATGTTCGGGAACATGTTGCGGCAGGCGGTGTCGGAATTGGCGCCCGGCTCGCCCTGGAACGAGATCCGGTTGGTCCTGGCGGTGTTCGGCATGCTCATCGTCCCTGCGCGAGCAGGCGGCGTGCCCGCTCGAGTTCATCCTGCGTGTCCACGCCGAGCGGTACCGTGTCGACGATCCGCGCGTCGATGCGCATCCCCGCCTCCAGCGCCCTCAGCTGCTCGAGCTTCTCGCGCCGTTCGAGCGGCGAGGCCGGCAGCGAGACGAAACGCTCGAGGGCCGCGCGGCGATAGGCATAGAGCCCGACGTGGTGGTAGAGCGGCCCCTCTCCCCAGGGCGCGGTGGCGCGGGTGAAATAGAGTGCGCGCAGCCGATGGTCGCCCAGCGGCGAGCCGACGATCTTCACCACGTTGGGATTGGTCTTCTCTTCCTCGCGAACGATCTCGACGCCGAGCGTGGCGATCTGGACCTCCGGCTCGGCAAGCGGCTCGAGCGCGGCGCCGATGATGGCGGGATCGATGGTCGGCAGGTCGCCCTGCACGTTGACGACGAACTCGACGTCCCCTGCCGGATCCAGCGCCGCCAGCGCCTCGTGGATGCGGTCGGAGCCGGAGGGATGGTCGGCGCGGGTCATCACCGCCTCGAAGCCATGCGCGCGCACGGCCTGCAGCACCTCTTCGCTGTCGGTCGCCACCGCGGTGCGCCCAAGCCCGCTCGCGGCGGCCCGCTCGGCCACATGCACGATCATCGGCCGGCCGTGGATGTCGGCCAGCGGCTTGCCCGGCAGGCGTGTCGCGGCCAGCCGCGCGGGGATGAGGATGAGGACGGACATGCTCGATCAGAGGGGTGATGGGTGTCAAAAGGTCTCACGTCGAGCGGCCCTTATAGGAGTTGCATCGCCGGAGCAAAAGACCTAGTTTCCGCGCGAATTTGACCGGCTCCGCCCGGTCGGAACAATGGCGCGTGGCCGGCGCCTGCCACCGCCTTCGGGAGCTTCTGGTCTATGGATTCCTTCGAAATCAACAAACTCCTCGGCGGCCTGCTCGGCGCTGTCTTCGTCGTGTTCTCGATCTCGCTCGCATCGGACGCGATCTTTTCGAGCCCGGCGCCCGAGACGCCCGGCTATGCCATCGCGGCGACCGAGCCCGAGGAAGGCGCTTCCGAATCGGCGGAACCCGAGGAGGAGCCGATCGCGGTCCGGCTGGCGTCCGTCGACATCGCCAAGGGGGAAAGCCTGTTCGGACGGTGCTCGGCCTGCCACACGGTCGAGAACGGCGGCGCCAACAAGGTCGGTCCCAATCTCTGGGATATCGTCAACCGTCCGGTCGCCAGCCATGAAGGCTTCGCCTATTCCGGCGCGATGAAGGAATTCTCCGAAGGCGGCACCGTCGTCTGGGATTACGACCATCTCGACCACTTCATCGCTTCGCCCAAGGGCCTCGTCCGCGGCACCGCGATGGGATTTGCCGGCCTGAAGAACCCGCAGGACCGCGCCGACATCATCGCCTATCTGCACACGCTTTCCGACAATCCGGCGCCGCTGCCGGAGGCGGGTCCGGCCGAGATCCGGATGGTCAACCAGAGCTTCAACCGCATGGTGACCGACCTTGCCAAGCTGGAGCAGGATCGCGCCGTGCTGCTGGCCGGCATCTCGCACGATCTGCGTACGCCGCTGACGCGACTGCGGCTGGAACTCGAGATCAACGATCTGCCGGAAGAGACGCGGCAGGCGATGGCCG
>Ga0208243_1000582_pt1 | contig 18715 bp, 18 predicted proteins | sample Subbio2Aug_QV12A_FD_184826 | JGI IMG/M metagenome (GOLD analysis project Ga0208243, IMG submission 184826) | Serpentinite rock and fluid subsurface biosphere microbial communities from McLaughlin Reserve, California, USA - CR12Aug_QV12A (SPAdes) | ecosystem: Environmental > Terrestrial > Deep...
GCTGACCGTGACGTTGGCCACCACCGGCACGACGGGCGCCTTCATCTCGACGGCCGCCAGCGCCTCGCGCATGGCCTCGGCCGCCGGCGCCATCAGCGCGGAGTGGAAGGGTGCCGAGACCGACAGCATCAGGGCGCGCTTGGCACCCAGCTCCGTGCACAGGCGCGCGGCGTGATCGACGGCGGCTTTCGAGCCCGAGATGACGAGCTGTCCGCCGCCATTGTCGTTGGCGATCTGGCAGGTGCCGCCCTGGGCCTGCGCGCAGGCCTGCTCAACCTTGTCCTGGTCGAGGCCGAGGATGGCGGCCATCGCGCCTTCTCCGGCCGGCACGGCCGCCTGCATGGCGTTGCCGCGGATCCGCAGCAGCCGCGCCGTGTCGGCCAGCGAGAACACGCCGGCGGCGCAGAGCGCGGAATATTCGCCGAGCGAATGGCCGGCGACGTAGGCGACCTTGTCCCGGAGCACCAGGCCGCGCGCCTGCAGCACGCGGATCGCCGCCATCGACACGGCCATCAGCGCGGGCTGCGCGTTGGCGGTGAGGGTCAGCGTCTCCTCCGGCCCCTCCCACATCACGGCCGAGAGCTTCTCGCCGAGCGCGGCGTCGACCTCGTCGAAGACGGCCCGGGCTTCGGGGAAGGCCTCCGCCAGATCGCGGCCCATTCCGACGGACTGGCTGCCCTGCCCGGGAAAGGTGAATGCGATTGCCATCGACGGTCCTCCGCTCGCTCGAACTCGCCTGCCTGTGACGCAGGAGCGGGCGGGAAGTCAAGGGCGCGGGAGACGGGCGCAAGCCCGGTGGCTGGCGAGCCCGCCCGGGTGCAGACGGGCGGTCAGCCCGCCGGCAGCGCCGTCTCGACGAGCCTCGCCCAGTAGGAGCAGCCGACCGGAATGATCTGGTCGTTGAAATCATACTCGGGATGGTGGACGTAGGGGCCGTCGCCCTGGCCGATATAGATGAAGGCCCCGGGCCGCGCCTCGAGCATGAAGGCGAAGTCTTCTCCGCCCATCACCTGCGGCGTGTTGACGTCGACGCGGTCGCCCACGACCTGGCGGGCGACACTCGCCGCGAAGTCGGTCTGGGCGGCATGGTTCGACAGCACCGGATAGTGCCGCTGGTAGTCGAGGGTGGCCCTGGCGCCGAAGGCGCGGGCGGTGTGCTCGACGACCTCCTTCATGCGCTCTTCCAGCTGGTCGCGGACCGCGGCCGACAGCGTCCGCGCGGTCCCGGTCAGCCGGGCGGTCTGCGGAATCACGTTGAAGGCGTCGCCCGCCTTGAAGGTGGTGACGGAGACGACGGCCGCCTCGATCGGATCGACGTTGCGCGCGACCACAGACTGCAGCGCGGTCATGATGTGGGCGCCGACGAGCGTGGTGTCGATGCAGCGCTGCGGCCGCGCCGCATGGCCGCCGATGCCTTCGATGTCGATGACGAACATGTCGGCCGCCGCCATCATGGAGCCGCTGCGGATGGCGAAGGAGCCGGTCGGCAGACCCGGCGCGTTGTGCATGCCATAGACCTCGTCGATGGCGAAGCGGTCCATCATGCCCTCCTCGACCATCTCGCGCCCGCCACCGCCGCCCTCCTCGGCCGGCTGGAAGATGACGACGGCCGTGCCGTCGAAGTTGCGCGTCTCGGCGAGATAGCGCGCCGCGCCGAGCAGCATGGCGGTGTGACCGTCGTGGCCGCAGGCATGCATGATGCCGGCGTTCCTGGACTTGTAGGGGTGGTCGAGCACCTCCTGGATCGGCAGCGCGTCCATGTCGGCGCGCAGGCCGATGGTGCGGCCGCTGGCGGTCTTGCGTCCGCGGATCACGCCGACGACGCCCGTGCGGCCGATGCCCGTCACCACCTCGTCGACACCGAATTCGCGCAGCCTGTCGGCCACGAGGGCCGCCGTGCGGTGGACGTCGAACTGGAGCTCCGGATGGGCGTGGATGTCGCGGCGCCAGGCGGTGACGTCGTCGTGGAATTCGGCGATGCGGTTGACGATGGGCATTGTGTTCTTCTCCTCGTTCTTTCACCATCGACTTTGCCTCAACCGTCGGCCGGCGCAACCCCGCAATTCCCGTCGGCCCGGATCGACGTCCGGCGCAGGCCTTGCCAAGCCGCGGCGCCTCCGCTATAGCGCGCGCACTCTGCCGGTTCCGATTGGGGGCTGAACGGAGGGCTCGCGCGTTTTCCGGACCAGTCCGAACGATGCGTGTGTGAAGGCAAGGGTCCTTCCGCCTCCCGTGTCTCCGCTCTCGACCGTCTCATCGATGCGTCTTTCTTCGCCCTTTCCGGGTCAAGGCAGTCGCAGAGGCTTAGCCATCGGGCGCCGGGCAGTGAAACGAAGAAAGGCAAGAACGAGCATGGCTCTCTACGAACATGTGTTTCTCGCCCGCCAGGATCTGTCCTCGCAGCAGGTCGACGCGCTTGTGGAATCCTACAAGGGCGTCATCGAAGCGAATGGCGGCAGTGTCGGCCGGGTGGAGAACTGGGGACTGAAGTCCCTGACCTACCGCATCAACAAGAACCGCAAGGCGTACTACACGCTCATGGACATCACGGCCCCCGCGGCCGCGATCCAGGAGATGGAGCGCCAGATGGGCCTGTCGGAAGACGTGCTCCGCTTCATGACCGTCCGCGTCGAGAAGCACGAGGAAGGCGCGTCCGCGATGATGCAGAAGCGCGAAGAGCGCAGCGAGCGCGGAGATCGCTTCGGCGACCGTCCCCGTTTCGGCGACCGTGACCGGGGCGACCGCGGTGACCGGGGCGACCGTCCGCCGCGCGGCGATCGCGAGGATCGCGGTCCGCGCCGTCCGCGCGAGCAGGCTGAAGGAGCACACTGATGGTCGACATCAACCAGATCCCGACCCGCCGGCCCTTCCACCGCCGCCGCAAGACCTGCCCGTTCTCCGGCGCCAACGCGCCGAAGATCGACTACAAGGACGTGCGTCTCCTGCAGCGCTACATCTCCGAGCGCGGCAAGATCGTGCCGTCGCGCATCACCGCCGTCAGCCAGAAGAAGCAGCGCGAACTCGCCCAGGCGATCAAGCGCGCCCGCTTCCTCGGCCTGCTGCCCTACGTGGTGAAGTGAGTTCGAGGCCGGGCGCCAGCGCCCGGCCCCTTCCCCGCTTCGGGTGCGGCGGAAGCACGAAAATCCCGAGTTGGGCAGGACATTGCCCTAACTGCCATGGCGGGCAGGACAGCGACCGGCGGGCTCCATCCGCTTTCCGTTCCTGACCGTCCGTTCGATATCGCGGCCGCGATCGCGGCCCAGAGACAAGGATCAGGATCATGGAAGTCATCCTCCTCGAGCGCATTTCGCGCCTCGGCCAGATGGGCGACACCGTCAAGGTGCGTGACGGCTTCGCGCGCAATTTCCTCCTGCCGCAGGGCAAGGCGCTTCGTGCGAACGAAGCCAACAAGAAGAAGTTCGAGGGCCAGCGCGCCCAGCTCGAGGCGCGCAACCTCGAGCGCAAGAGCGAGGCCGAGGCCGTCGCCGAGAAGCTCGACGGCCAGAGCTTCGTGGTGGTGCGCTCCGCCGGCGAGACCGGCCAGCTCTACGGCTCGGTTTCGACCCGCGACATCTCCGAACTGCTCACCGCCGCCGGCTTCACGGTCGCCCGCAACCAGGTCGAGCTCAACAACCCGATCAAGGCGATCGGCCTGACGAACGTGGTCATCGCGCTGCATCCGGAGGTCGAGGTCACGATCACCCTCAACATCGCCCGCTCGGCCGACGAGGCGGAGCGCCAGGCGAAGGGCGAGAAGCTCGATTCGCTCGAGGCGATCTACGGCGAGGACATCAACGAGAACGCCCGCCCGGACGCCTTCTTCGACCCGGGCGCGGAAGGCTTCGAAGACGAAGAGGCCTGATCGCTCCTCCACCAGGCCTGATCCATCGGGTCGGGCCCCGCAGGACCAATACCCGGGAGTTCCTCCCGGGTATTTTTTTGTCTGGCGCAACCGGTTGGGCCGCCACGGAATTAGAGGTCACGTCACAGTTCGTCCTTCGTCGTCAGAGTCGAGGTACGCCGATGAACTTCCTGTTGCGCAACGTCGTCGAGCGCCTGGTCAGGCAGGGCAACCTGACGATCGTCGATCCCGATGGCACCGCCCATGTCTTCGGTGACGGAACGGGACCGAAATCGACCGTCGCCATCCGAACCCGCTCCGCAGAGCGCGCGATCACGCTCGACCCGACGCTCGCCGTACCCGAGGCCTACATGGACGGCGAGCTCGACCTCGTGGAGGGGGACCTCCTCGACCTCCTGCAGATCGCCTACCGGAACATGGGAGCGGGCGGCATCGAGGCAACGTGGACGCGCGCGGTGGAGGGCGTCCGGACGGCCTTTCGCCGGTTGCAGCAGGTCAACACGACGGTGCGCGCCCGGCGCAACGTGGCCAGGCACTACGATCTGTCCCCGGACCTGTACCGGCTCTTCCTTGATGCCGACATGCAGTACTCGTGCGCCTATTTCGAGCGTCCCGACGCGACGCTGGAGGAGGCGCAACTCGCCAAGAAGCGCCACATCGCCGCCAAGCTCGACCTCAGGCCCGGGCAGAGCGTTCTCGACATCGGCTGCGGCTTCGGCGGCCTGAGCCTCTATCTCGCCCGGAACTTCGACGTCGACGTGCTCGGCATCACGCTGTCCGAAGAGCAGCATGCCATCGCCACGGAGCGGGCGCATGCCGAGGGCCTGGACCGGCACGTGCATTTCGAACTGCGTGACTATCGCGACCTGTCGGAACGCTTCGACCGCATCGTCTCGGTGGGCATGTTCGAGCATGTCGGGGTGAATCACTACCGCACCTTCTTCGACAAGGTGGCGACGCTGATGAAGCCGGACGGCGCCATGCTCCTGCATTCGATCGGCCGGTTCGGCATGCCGGCCGCGACCAATGCCTTCATCCGCCGCCACATCTTTCCCGGCGGCTACATCCCCGCCCTGTCGGAGGTGTTTCCGCCGATCGAGCGGGCGGGGCTGATGACCGGCGACGTCGAGATCCTTCGGCTGCACTATGCCGAGACGCTGAAGCACTGGCGCAGCCGCTTCCTCGCCAACCGCGAGCGCATCCGCGCCATCTACGACGAGCGCTTCTGCCGGATGTGGGATTTCTACCTCGCCGGATCGGAGGCGGCGTTCCGCTGGCAGGACCTGATGGTGTTCCAGATCCAGCTGACCCGGGCCAACGACGTCCTGCCGATGACGCGCGACTACATGCCCGAGAAGGAGGCGGCGTTCCGCGGCAGCGAACGCACCGAGCCCGGCCATGCCGAGGCGGCCCCGATGGGCCGGGCGGTGACGGAAGGGCGCGGCTAGGCCGTCCCTCGCCGGCGCGCCGCGGCAGGTTCCCCCGCCGCGGCTTCCGTTCTACACTCCTCGCATCGAAGGATCGGGGGACACGGATCATGGCTCGCTGGATCGTCGCCGTTCTCGTCTGGCTGGCGCTGGCAGGCGTGCCGGCGCAGGCGGGGCTGAAGAGGGTCGCCACCGAAAAGCCGCTGCAGCGGCTCGCGCTGGTGATCGGCGTGACCGACTACGGCTACCTGTCGGACCTGAAGAATGCGGTGAGCGACGCGCGGCTGGTGCGCAACGCGCTGGAGAAGGTGGGGTTCGAGGTGACGCTGCTCGCCGACGCCGACGCCGCCGAGATCGAGACGGCGGTGCGCGCCCATGCGCAACGGATCGCCGAGGCGGGCGGCGCGATCTCGGCCTTCTACTATGCCGGCCAGGGCTTCGAGATCGATCGCGCGAGCTACATCGCGGCGGCGGACGCGCGGATCGAGACGCTCGCGGACGTGGATCGCGCGGCGACCTCCTTCGACGCGATCGTGGCCGAGATCGAGGCCGCGAACGAGGAGGGGATCAACCTCTTCCTGTTCGACGCCTGCCGCGACAACCCGTTCCAGTCCGCGACCACAACGCGCGCCGGGCTGCCGCCGGCCGAGCAGCAAGGCGCGCGGGCGGCGCCCGGCATCCGGGGAAGCTTCATCGCCTATGCCGTCGGCCCGGGCGGCATCGCCGAGGACGGCAGGGACGAGAATGGCCCCTTCGCCGCCGCCATCGCGCGCGCGATGGCGATGCCCAATCTCGACCAGTCGGCATGGTTCCGCGAGGTGCGCAACGCCACCGTCGACGCCACCGAGGGACGCCAGGTGCCGACCGCCACCGACAACCTGACGGGCGACTTCGTTATCAACCCGGTCGCCGTCGCGGCCGATCCAGACGACCAGCCGCAGACGCGGGCCGCCCGCGCCGTCTACGAGGCCGAGCCCGGTGTGCTGAAGCCGACCTACGAGGACGGCAGCTACGCGCTGCTGATCGGGGTCGGCGACTATGACATGGCGGCCGACGGGCGGCAGGCCTGGCGCGACCTGCCGGCCGTGCCGGACGAGCTCACGCGGCTCGGCACGGTGCTCGAGACCGTGCACGGCTTCGAAGTGGAGATTGTGCTCGACCCGACGGGCGACGAGCTCAGCGACGCGCTGGAGAGCTTCGTCAACCGGCACGGCGCCAAGCCCAATGCGCGGCTGGTGATCATGCTGGCCGGCCACGGCACGACGACGGAGAGCTTCGGCAAGAAGACGGCCTGGTTCGTGCCGCGCGACGCGCCGGCGATGACGCCACCCGCCCCCTTCCGCAACGCGGCGCTGAACCTCAGGCGGATCGAGGAATGGTCGGAGGTGCTGGAGGCCAAGCACGTGCTGTGGATCTTCGACAGCTGCTTCTCGGGCGCGGCGATCCGGATGATCGAGAGCCGCAGCGGCGGCGAGGAGCCCGACGGCTGGTCGGCGCATTTGCACACCAACCCGGTGCGGCGCGTCATCACCTCGGGATCGGAGAACGAGGAGGTGCCGGCCAAGAGCCGCTTCACCGAGCGGCTGATCGACGTTCTGGCCGGGCGCGTGCCGCTCGGCGACGGGGCCGTCGTCACCGGCGGGCAGATCGGATCGTTCCTGCGCGAGGACGTGATCCGCTACAGCTTCAAGCAGGGCCTGCCCAAGGTGACGCCGCAGAGCGACACGATCGTGATTCCCGGCGAGGAGGGCGACATCGTGTTCCGCATCGAGCCGCAGCTCGCCGCCGCCTGGAGCGCCGCGCAGGGCCAGGCGCAGTAGGACCGCGCGCCGGCTATGATTCCGCCGCGATTCGCGTCAACCGGATTCGCCGTCCGCCGCAGCAAAGATGTGGACGAGTGTGAATCACGGGCGGCCGGGCAGATTGGCGCCCCACGGGCCGCCGACATCTGGTAGGCCGTTTACCGGCAGGGAATCAGACGGGACGACCATGGCAGAAGCAGTCCGCAAGCTGGGCGTGGCGGAGACGCCGCTCTATCGCGAAGCGCCCAACAACATCGAGGCGGAGCAGGCGCTGCTCGGCGCCATCCTCGTCAACAACGACGCCTTCTACCGCGTCTCGGATTTCCTGAAGCCGACCCATTTCTACGAGCCGCTGCACCGCAAGATCTTCGAGATCGCGGGCGAGCTGATCCGCATGGGAAAGTCCGCCAACCCCGTGACGATGAAGACCTTCCTGCCGGCCGACGGCAAGGTCGGCGACATGACGGTCGCGCACTACCTCGCCCGGCTGGCGGCCGAGGCGGTGACGATCATCAACGCGGCCGACTACGGCCGGGCGATCTACGACCTCGCCACCCGCCGCGCGCTGATCACCGTCGGCGAGGACATGGTCAACATCGCCTACGACGCGCCGGTGGACATGTCGCCGGCCGAGCAGATCGAGGATGCGGAGCGGCGGCTGTTCGAGCTGGCCGAGACCGGGCGCTACGACGGCGGCTTCCAGAGCTTCTCGGACGCGGTGACGACGGCCATCGACGTGGCCAACGCCGCCTACATGCGCGAGGGACACCTTTCGGGCATCTCGACCGGCCTGCGCGACGTCGACCGCAAGCTCGGCGGCCTGCAGCCCTCCGACCTCGTCATCCTGGCCGGCCGGCCGGCGATGGGCAAGACCTCGCTCGCCACCAACATCGCCTTCAACATCGCCGCCGCCTACAAGCCGGCGCAGCAGGCCGACGGCTCGTTCAAGGCGGAGCGCGGCGGCGTCGTCGGCTTCTTCTCGCTCGAAATGTCGGCCGAACAGCTCGCCACCCGCATCATCTCCGAGCAGACGGAAATCTCCTCGTCGAAGATCCGCCGCGGCGAGATCACCGAGACCGATTTCGAGAAGCTGGTGGCCTGCGCGCAGATGATGCAGAAGACGCCGCTCTTCATCGACCAGACCGGCGGCATCTCGATCGCCCAGCTCGCCGCCCGCGCCCGGCGCCTCAAGCGCCAGCGCGGGCTCGACGTGATCGTCATCGACTACGTGCAGCTGATGCAGGGCTCGTCGGCGAAGTCGAGCCAGAACCGCGTGCAGGAGATCACCGAGATCACGACCGGTCTCAAGGCGCTCGCCAAGGAACTGCACGTGCCCATCATCGCGCTGTCGCAGCTGTCGCGCCAGGTCGAAAGCCGCGACGACAAGCGGCCGCAGCTGTCGGACCTGCGCGAATCGGGCTCGATCGAGCAGGACGCCGACGTGGTGCTGTTCGTCTATCGCGACGAATACTACATGCAGAACAAGCAGCCGGAGGAAGGCACCCCCGAATACGAGGACTGGCGGCTGAAGTTCGAGCGGGTCAAGGGCAAGGCCGAGTTGATCATCGCCAAGCAGCGTCACGGCCCGACCGGCACGGTCGAACTCGCCTTCGAAGGCCAGTTCACGCGGTTCTCGGATCTCGCCGAGGAAGACCGCATGCCGGAACGGCTCGAGTAGCGCCGTGGGAGACCCGGTCCACATCCGCGAGAGCGGCCCGCGCTCCGACCTCGCCGGCGGCCTGGTCATGGTCGACCTGCGGGCGCTGCGCTCGAACTATCGCGCTTTGTCGAAGGTCGCCGGGCGGGCGCGCGTCGCCGGCGTGGTGAAGGCCGACGCCTATGGCCTCGGCATCGCCGAGGTCGTGCCGGCGCTCGCCGCGGAGGGCTGCGACACCTTCTTCGTCGCCACCGCGGACGAAGGGATCGCGACGCGCCGGGCGGCGCCGAATGCCCGCGTCTTCGTGCTCAACGGCCTCTTCAGCGAGGACGCCGCGGCTCTGTTCGCTGCGCATCGTCTCACGCCCGTCCTCAGCGGCGCCCTCGACATCGCGATCTGGGAGCGGCACTGCGCGACGCACGACTCCGACAGGGCCTGCTGCCTCCAGGTCGACACGGGCCTGAACCGGCTCGGACTGACCGTCCAGCAGGCCAGGGCGTTTGCCGCCGACAACGCCCTGACGCGCGCCGTCGAGCCCGTGCTGGTGATGAGCCACCTCGCCTGCGGCGACGAGCGCGACCATCCCCTGAACCGGCGGCAGCTGGAAGCCTTCGGCGCCGTGCGCGCCGCCTTTCCGGGCGTCCCCGCCAGCCTTGCCAATTCCTCCGGGCTGCTGCTCGGCCGCGGATATCATTTCGACATCGTGCGGCCGGGCATCGCCGTCTATGGCGGTGCACCGTCGTCCGGGGTGAAGATGAAGACGGTCGTGACGGCCGAGGCGCGGGTGCTGCAGGTGCGGCGGGCGCAGGTCGGCGAGGCGGTGAGCTACGGCGCCACGCATCTGCTCGACCGCGACACGCTGGTGGCGGTCGCCGCCGTCGGCTACGCGGACGGACTGCCGCGCTCATCCTCCGGCAGCGGCGTGCCGCTGCGCGGCGTCCTGCCGGGCGGCTTCGGCTCGATCAAGGGCAGACGCGTGCCGATCCTCGGCCGCGTCACCATGGACCTGACGATGTTCGATGTCACCGATCTCGGGCCAGACGCCGTGGCGGCCGGCGACTTCATCCAGCTGTTCGGGACGGACCTGCCGATCGATGAGGCCGCGCGTTCGGCGGGAACGATCGCCTACGAGCTGCTGACGGGCCTGTCGCGCCGCTTCACCCGGTTCCATGTCGGCATGGAGGAGCAACCGCAGGCGTGACCGCCTGCGACCGCCCCGCCCCGCCCAGCCACCCTTCGCCAGCCCGGAGTCCCGATGGCCAAATCGCGCGTCCAGTTCATCTGCCAGAATTGCGGCACCGTCCATTCGCGCTGGGCGGGCAAGTGCGATGCCTGCGGCGAGTGGAACACGCTGATCGAGGAGGGCACGTCGGGCGGCATCGGCGCGGGTCCCGCCTCGCTGCGCAGCGCCCGCAAGGGCCGCGCGGTCGTGCTGACCTCGCTGTCGGGCGACATCGAGGACGCGCCGCGCATCGCCAGCGGCATCGGCGAACTCGACCGGGCGACCGGCGGCGGCTTCGTGCGCGGCTCGGCGCTGCTGGTCGGCGGCGACCCCGGCATCGGCAAGTCGACGCTGCTGACCCAGGCGGCGGCCGCCCTTGCGCGGCAGGGGCATCGCATCGTCTACGTCTCGGGCGAAGAGGCGGTGGCGCAGATCCGGCTGCGCGCGCAGCGGCTGGGTGCGGCGGACTCGCCGGTGGAACTGGCGGCCGAGACCAATGTCGAGGACATCCTCGCCACCATCGCCGAGGGCCGGCGGCCGGATCTCCTGATCCTCGATTCGATCCAGACGCTGTGGACCGACCTCGCCGATTCCGCCCCAGGCACGGTCACCCAGGTGCGCGCCTCCGCCCAGGCGATGATCCGCTACGCGAAGTCGACGGGTGCGGCGATCGTGCTCGTCGGGCACGTCACCAAGGAGGGCCAGATCGCGGGACCGCGCGTGGTGGAGCACATGGTGGACGGGGTGCTCTATTTCGAGGGCGAAGGCGGGCACCACTACCGCATCCTGCGCACGGTCAAGAACCGCTTCGGCCCGACCGACGAGATCGGCGTGTTCGAGATGTCCGACAAGGGGCTGCGCGAAGTGTCGAACCCGTCCGAGCTGTTCCTCGGCGAGCGCAGCACCAAGGCGCCGGGTGCTGCCGTCTTCGCCGGAATGGAGGGGACGCGGCCGGTGCTGGTGGAGATCCAGGCGCTGGTGGCGCCCTCCCCGCTCGGCACGCCGCGGCGCGCCGTGGTCGGATGGGACTCGTCGCGCCTGTCGATGATCCTCGCCGTTCTCGAGGCGCATTGCGGCATCCGCTTCGCGCAGCACGACGTCTATCTCAACGTGGCGGGTGGCTACCGGATCTCGGAGCCCGCCGCCGATCTCGCGGTCGCTGCGGCGCTGGTTTCCTCCCTCACCGGACTTGCCCTGCCCGCGGATTGTGTCTATTTCGGCGAAATCAGCCTTTCGGGCGCCGTCCGGCCTGTCGCTCATGCGCAGCAACGGTTGAAAGAGGCCGAGAAACTGGGTTTCGGGCAGGCTGTCCTGCCGGCAGGCAGCGGCGAGATCGCAGGCGCGATCGCGACGCGGTCGTTCCAGCCGGGCGCCCTCGTCGATCTCGTCGCGAAGATCGCGGGAACGAAGCGCAGCAGGGACGCAGACTGACGCGGTGCTTGGAACGGAGTGGATCCGCAATGCCGATTACGCTGCTTGACGGAATTCTCGTCGGCTTCGCCCTCGTGTCGGCCATTCTCGCCATGGTGCGCGGCCTGTCGCGCGAACTGCTGTCGATCGCGTCCTGGGGCGCTGCCGCCGCCGCCGCCTTCTTCTTCCACCCGCTCGTCGTGCCCTACGTGACGCCCTACATCGACAACGAGAAGCTGGCGCTGGTCGCGGCCGCGGGCATCGTCTTCTTCGTCGCGCTGGTGGTCGTCACGCTGCTGACGATGAAGATCGCCGACTTCATCATCGACTCGCGCATCGGTGCTCTCGACCGGACGCTCGGCTTCGTCTACGGCGCGGCGCGCGGCGTGCTGGTGGTGGCCGTGGCACTCATGTTCTTCAACTGGCTCGTCGGCGACAATCGGCCGGAATGGGTGGCGCAGGCGAAGTCGCTGCCGCTGCTCGAGAGCATCGGCGCGAAGCTGCAGGAGCTCCTGCCGGACGATCCCGAAAATTCGATCATCAAGCGCCTCACCGACGACGGTGACGGCGAGACGAGCAACTGAAGCGTACCCATCGACGTCCGGCAACCGGCGTTGCGTGGCGCGAAAGGCCGATAGCCATGGCAGAGCGAGCCGACCAGTCCTTCTCCGCATCCGCTGACGACAGCGGGCTCGCGGCGGAGGCCGAGGACCATTTCCACGACGAGTGCGGCGTGTTCGGCATCTTCGGCCGCCAGGACGCGGCGGCCATCGTCACGCTCGGCCTGCATTCGCTGCAGCATCGCGGCCAGGAGGCGGCCGGCATCGTCTCCTATGACGGCACGCAGTTCCACGTCGAGCGGCATGTGGGCCTGATCGGCGACACCTTCACCAAGCAGTCGGTGATCGACCGGCTGCAGGGAAACCGCGCCATCGGCCACACGCGCTACGCCACGACGGGCGGGGCGGGCCTGCGCAACGTGCAGCCCTTCTTCGCCGAGCTCGCCGACGGCGGGCTGGCAGTGGCGCACAACGGCAACATCACCAACGCCATGACGGTGCAGCGCGTGCTGCAGAAACAGGGCGCGATCTTCTCGTCGACCTCCGACACCGAGACGATCATGCACCTCGTCGCCACCAGCAAGGAACGGGACCTGAACGCCCGCTTCATCGACGCGATCCGCCAGATCGAGGGAGCATTCTCCCTCGTGGCCCTGACCTCCAAGAAGATGATCGGCTGCCGCGATCCGCTGGGCATCCGCCCGCTGGTGCTGGGCGACCTCGACGGCGCCTGGATCCTCGCCTCCGAAACCTGCGCGCTCGACATCATCGGGGCCCGCTTCGTGCGCGACCTGAAGCCCGGAGAGATGGTGGTGGTCACGTCGAAGGGGATCGAGAGCCACTTCCCGTTCGAGCCGGTCAAGTCGCGCTTCTGCGTGTTCGAGTACGTCTACTTCGCCCGGCCGGATTCCACCGTCGAGGGGCGCAACGTCTACGACGTGCGCAAGAAGATCGGCATGGAGCTCGCGCGCGAGAACCCGGTCGAGGCCGACATCGTGGTGCCGGTGCCGGATTCGGGCACGCCGGCCGCCATCGGCTTCGCGCAGGAGGCCGGCCTGCCCTTCGAGCTCGGCATCATCCGCAACCACTATGTCGGCCGGACCTTCATCTCGCCCGGCGATTCGATCCGCCACATGGGCGTGCGGCTGAAGCACAACGCCAACCGCAGGATCATCGAGGGCAAGCGCGTCGTGCTGGTCGACGATTCCATCGTGCGCGGCACGACCAGCCAGAAGATCGTCCAGATGGTGCGCGACGCGGGTGCGAAGGAAGTGCACATGCGCATCGCCTCGCCGCCGACGCGCGCCTCGTGCTTCTACGGCGTCGATACGCCGGAGAAGGCCAAGCTGCTCGCCTCGCGGATGTCCGTCGAGGAGATGGCCGAGTTCATCCGCGTCAACACGCTGGGCTTCCTGTCGATCGACGGGCTGTACCGTGCGGTCGGCGAAGCGGCGCGCGACCGGGACGCGCCGCAGTTCTGCGACGCCTGCTTCACCGGCGACTATCCGACCCGGCTGCTCGACATGGAAGGGACGGACAACGTCCGCACGCTGTCGCTGCTGGCTACGGGCGGGCAGTAGGACAGCCGCGTCAGGGCGAAACGAGCTTCAGCCCGAGGATGCCGGCCACGATGAGGCCGATGCAGGCGAGCCGCACCGCATCGGCCGGCTCCGAAAACAGGACGATGCCGAGGATGACGGTGCCGATGGTGCCGATGCCGGTCCAGATGGCGTAGGCGGTGCCGAGCGGCAGCGTCTTCAGCGCGAGACCGAGCAGCCCGAGGCTGACCGCCATGGATGCCACGGTGAGCACGCTCGGCACGAGCCGCGTGAAGCCGTGGGTGCACTTCATGCCGACGGCCCAGCCGATTTCGAACAGTCCGGCGGCGAACAGATAGATCCAGGCCATGCCCCGTCTCTCTCCTCTTGGAGATGGGGTCGTCCCCACCGATGTCGCTGATGAAAACCGGGTCGTCCCGGCGCACCAAATCTGGGGCGACATGGCTGCGCGGTCAAGCGGGGTTTTCCTCGAAGGCCAGTTCGGCTAAGCGGGCATCCATCGCGGCCGGCGGCCGCCCGCAACCGACGACGGAAAGCGACATGTCCGACACACCCGACCTCACCGGCAAGATCGCGCTCGTCACGGGCGCGTCGCGCGGCATCGGCTACTTCATCGCCCGGCAGATGGCGGCGGCGGGGGCGCATGTCGTCGCGGTCGCCCGCACCGTGGGCGGGCTGGAAGAGCTCGACGACGCGATCAAGGCCGAACGCGCGCGCAGCGGCAAGGGCGAGGCGACGCTGGTGCCGCTCGACTTGACCGACATGACCGGCATCGACCGGCTGGGCGGCGCCATCCACGAGCGCTGGGGCCGGCTCGACGTGCTGGTGGCCAATGCCGGCATCCTCGGCGTGATCGGCCCCCTCGCCCATATCGAGGCCAAGGTGTTCGAGAAGGTCATGGCGGTGAACGTGACCGGCACCTGGCGGCTGATCCGCTCGGTCGACCCGCTTCTGCGGCTCTCCGATGCCGGCCGCGCGCTGGTGGTGTCGTCGGGCGCCGCCCATTCGGCGCGAGCCTATTGGGGACCCTATGCGGCGTCGAAGGCCGCCGTCGAAGCGATGGCCCGCTCCTGGGCCGACGAGACGAAGAACACGGCGCTCAAGGTTGCCATCGTCAATCCCGGCGCCACCCGCACGGCCATGCGGGCGCAGGCCATGCCCGGCGAGGACCCGGCGACCCTGCCGCACCCGTCGGAGATCGCCGCGCGGATCGTGCCGCTCGCCGGACCGGCGCTCACCGAGACCGGCCTGATCTTCGACGCGCGGGCGCAGGCCTTCCAGCGCAGCCGCATGCCCGCGTAAGGACGCCGCAGGAGGGCGGCGGGCGCGGACGCCCGCTTCCCGGCCGTCGCGCACGGATGTAAGGTCCGCCGGAGCAGCAGCCGCCGCCGGGGCACGCCATGGAACTCATCTCCGCCTTCGTCTGGTATCTCGTGGTCTCGGGTCCGCAGGGCGGCATGGTCGTCATGCCGAGCGGCTTCGACACGCGCGAGCAGTGCCAGGAGGCGATCGTCGAATACGAGAAGCGGCCGGCCATCGGCTGGCAGGTCCAGTGCGTGCCGGCCGGGGCGGCGTTCTACTCGGAGGAGAGCGACCCGGGCATCGTGGAGATTCCGCCGAAGCCCGAGTGACGCCGGCCGGGCGGCGCAGCGGCCGAGGAAGGGCGGCGCCCCGGCCGGAGCGCCGCCTTCGCGAGTGCGCGCGGTCAGATCGCGGCGACGACGATGATCTCGACGAGATGCTGGGCGGTGGCCAGCCGCGCCTCGCCGGTGGCGCGGGCCGGCGGGTTGGCCGGGTCGACCCAGGCGTCCCAGACCGCGTTCATGTCGGCGAAGTCGCGCATGTCGGCGAGCCAGATGGTGGCCGAAAGGAGCTTCGACTTGTCCGATCCGGCCTCGGCCAGCAGGCGGTCGATGGAGGCGAGCACCTCCTGCGTCTGCGCCTTCACGTCCTTGCCCGGCGTGCCGACCTGGCCGGCGAGGTAGACGGTGCTGCCGTGGACGACGGCCTGGCTCATGCGCTTGCCGGGCTCGATGCGGCGGATGGACATGTCGGTTTCTCCTTGGTTGGAATGGGTCCGCCGGCTCAATAGCGGATCGGACCGCGCGAGGACAGGCCCGGGCGACGCGACCTTGCCCTGCCCCGTCCCATCCTCCCGACCATACCATGCCGGCGGATGCCGTGGATGGCCCGCTGGCCCCATGCATCGGATGCCGTGGCGCAGGGCCGGCCCGGTGGCGCCCTCTACAGCAGAGGCTCACGGAACGACGGTGCGAATACGGATGTCGGCAGCCAAGAGCACGCGGGAGCAGGTTTTCGCCGGCATCCTGCTGACGAGCGTCGGCTACTTCCTGTTCTCGCTGCAGGACGCGGCCATCAAGCTGATGGTCGTCGGCTTCTCGGTCTGGCAGATCCTGCTGTTCCGCTCCGCCACCGTCGTCGCGATCGCGCTGGCGATCGGCGGGCGCAAGGCGGTGGCGGATGCCGCGACCTCCCCCGTGCTCGTGGCGATGCTGCTGCGCAGCTTCGTCATCCTGGCGGCGTGGCTGTGCTTCTACACCGCTGCGCGCGACCTGCAGCTGGCGGAGCTGACGACGATCTACTTCGCCGCGCCGATCATCGTCACCATCCTGTCGGTCTGGCTGCTCAAGGAGGTGGTGCCGCCGGTGCGGTGGGTGGCGGTGGTGACCGGCTTCGTCGGCGTCTTCATCGCCTGCAACCCGCTGGCGATCGGGCTGTCGCTGCCGGTGCTGATGGTGCTGACGGCGGCGGCGCTCTGGGGTTTCTCGATCGTGCTCATCCGCAAGATCGCGCTCGGCGAGCGGACGCTGGTGCAGCTGCTTCTCAACAACGGCTTCTTCCTGGTGATCGCGGGCGTGCCGACGCTGTTCGTCTGGCAGACGCCCGGCCTGCCCGAACTCGCGCTGCTGGTCGGCACCGGAATCTGCGGCGGGCTGGCGCAGTTCTGCCTGTTCGAGGGCATGCGAAAGGCGGAGGCCTCCGTCGTGGCGCCGTTCGAATACACGTCGCTCGTCTGGTCCTTCGCGCTGGGCTTCCTGATCTGGGGCGACGTGCCGCGGCCGGGGGTGGTGGTCGGCGCGGCGCTGATCTTCTCGGCCGGGCTGATGATCATCCTGTCGGAACGAAGGCGCGGCTGATCAGCCCGTCCCGGAAGGCGGTTCGGCCCCGCCCTGCTGCTCGGCCGTCTCGCGGCGGCGGTAGCCGATCCAGCTGACCGGGATGAAGGCGAGGTAGCCGAGCGCGGTCACCGTCATCGTGTGCCAGGGATAGTTGAAGAGCAGCAGCACGTAGAGCACGATCACCAGGAGCAGCGGCAGCATCAGGTCGCCGCGGATGCGGCCCATGTTCTTGCCCGACCAGAGCGGGATGCGGCTGACGAGCAGGAAGGCGACCAGCGCGGTGAAGACGGTCGAGAACCAGGAGAAGCCGGTCGAGGGCGGGAAGCCGAGGAAGCCGAGATAGGCCGGCAGCAGCACCAGCATCGCACCGGCCGGCGCCGGCACGCCGGTGAAGTAGCCCGAGCGCCAGTTGTCGCGGTCGGGCTCGTGCGCCATGACGTTGAAGCGGGCGAGCCGGAGGCCGCAAGCGATGGCGAAGAGCAGCGCGGCGATCCAGCCCGGCGCGCCGGCGCCGTCGAGCAGATAGGCATAGAGGACGAGGCCGGGCGCCACGCCGAAATTGACGATGTCGGCCAAGGAATCCATCTCGGCGCCGAATTTCGACGTCGCCTTCAGCGCGCGGGCGACCCGGCCGTCGAGCCCGTCGAGGAAGGCGGCGAGCAGCACCATCGACACGGCGAGCTCGATGCGGCCCTCGAAGGCCAGCCGGATGCCCGTCAGCCCGGCGCAGATGGCGAGCACGGTGACGAGATTGGGCAGCACCATGCGCAGCGGAATCTCGCGGATGCGGGGGCCGCGCGGATCGGCAGGGCGCGGTGCGTCGCCGGGCTGAAGGGGATCGGCCACCGCTCAGGTCACCCGCATCAGCGGCGTGGCGACCCCGCCGAACTCGGCCAGCACCGTCTCGCCGGCGACGGCCGTCTGGCCGTGGAACACCTTGGCCACCGCGCCCGCCGGCAGGAACACGTCGACGCGCGAGCCGAAGCGGATCAGGCCGATGCGGTCGCCGACGGCGATGTTGGTCGCCTCCTCGACGAAGCACAGGATGCGGCGGGCGACGAGGCCGGCGATCTGGACGGTGGCGACGGGACCGTGCGGGCTGTCGATGACGAGGCCGTTGCGCTCGTTCTCCTGGCTCGCCTTGTCGAGCTCGGCGTTGAGGAACTTGCCGGCGCGGTGCTCGATGCGGCTGATGCGGCCGCGCACGGGGGCGCGGTTCACGTGGCAGGAAAAGACGTTCATGAACACGGAGATGCGCAGCATCTCGGCATCGCCGAGGCCGAGCTCGCGCGGCGGAACGGCCGGCCCGACCGCCGAGACGATGCCGTCCGCCGGGCTGATCACCAGCCGATCGTCGACCGGCGTGACGCGCTCGGGATCGCGGAAGAAATAGGCGCACCACAGGGTGAGAATGGCGCCGATCCAGAACAGGCTCGTCGAGAAGACGCCCAGGATGATCGACGCGCCGGCGAAGGCGGCGATGAAGGGCCAGCCTTCGCGGTGGACGGGGACGAAGGCGTTCCTGATGGAATCCTGGATGCTCATGCGCTGGGGTCGTTCCTGCTTCGGTGGGCCGATGATTAGCGGAAAGGCCGGACCGTCGCAACGCGCGGCCGGCCGGGGCGTTCCGACAGGGCGCGTCCTTCGAGGCCCGCCGGACGGTGCGGCGGCCATCGGCCGGAGGCGCGGAGCTTGCCGGTCTGGACGGCGGGGCCGGCGTGTCTCGTTCGACCCGGCACGGGATCGCTGCAGCGGAGCGTCCCCGACAGGACCCGTCGCGGGGCGCGAAACCCGGGGACAGTTTACTCAATTCGGCCTGGGTCCGACGCCCTTTCAGGGTCTGTCTCGGGTCGAATTGAGCAAACTGTCCCCGGATCTCCCCGCATGTCCGCCAGCACGGGCGGGCCGGGAGGCGGCGCTGCCGCCCGGCCTGCGGGACGTCGGGATCGGGGTCGGCGCGGCGGAGCGCCAGCGTCAGGACGTGTCGTGGACCTGCGGCACCGGCAGGCCGGGCAGGACGGGGCAGGCAGCGGCCCGGCAGGCGGACCGGCCGGGCGTGCGGTCGCGGCCGGGCGC
>Ga0208243_1000584_pt1 | contig 18674 bp, 15 predicted proteins | sample Subbio2Aug_QV12A_FD_184826 | JGI IMG/M metagenome (GOLD analysis project Ga0208243, IMG submission 184826) | Serpentinite rock and fluid subsurface biosphere microbial communities from McLaughlin Reserve, California, USA - CR12Aug_QV12A (SPAdes) | ecosystem: Environmental > Terrestrial > Deep...
CCGGCGATCCAGTAGATCCGTTCGAAGCTCGACAGCGCGGGCGCCGCCGCTTCCGCGTTGGTGGCCTTGGAATCGTTGACGAACAGCACCTTGCCCACCCGCCCCACCTGCTCCATGCGATGAACGAGGCCGGGGAAGCTCGACAGCCCTGCCTGGATCTCCGATGCGCTCAGTCCGACGGTGAGGCAGGCCGCCACCGCCGCCAGCGCGTTCTGGGCATTGTGCTGGCCGCGCAGCGAGCCGATGCCGTCGAGCGAGGCGAGCGTCTTCGTCCGTCCGGCCTTGGCGAGCTTCAGCGCCGCGCCCTCCGCGAACAGGCCGTCGGTCAGCGCCAGGCGCTTGGAGATGCGCAGCACCGGCTTGCCGGTGCGCTCCAGCCGGTCGGCGATCTGCGCGCACCAGCTGTCGTCGATGCCGACGATCGCCGTGCCGCTGCCCGCCACCAGCCGTTCCTTGATCTCGGCGTAATGCTGCATCGTGCCGTGCCGGTCGAGATGGTCCGGCGTCAGGTTGAGCAGTACCCCCGCCGTCGGATCGATCGAGGGCGCGAGATCGATCTGGTAGGACGAGCATTCGACGACGTAGACGCGCCGCGGCGCCGGCGGCTCGAGCGTCATGACGGCACGGCCGATGTTGCCGCCCATCTGTGCGTCCCGGCCCGCAGAGGCGAGGATGTGGGCCGTCAGCGCCGTCGTCGTGGACTTGCCGTTGGTGCCGGTGATCGCGATCAGCGGCGCGTCGTGCGCCGTCGCGGCGCGCTCGCGCACGAACAGCTCGATGTCGCCGATCACCTCGACGCCGGCCGCCCGCGCCAGTTCCACCGTCCAGTGCGGCTTGGGATGCGTCAGCGGCACGCCGGGCGACAGCACGAAGGAAGCGAGCGAGGCCCAGTCCGCGCCGCGCAGGTTTCCCGTCGGCACGCCCTGCGCGGCGGCGCGCGCCACGCTCTCGGGATTGTCGTCGAAGGCGAGCACGTCGGCGCCGCCCGCGATCAGCGCATGCGCCGTGGCGATGCCGGAGCCGCCGAGGCCGAACAGGGCGACGCGCTTGCCGGAGAAGGTGCTGGCGGGGATCATGTTACCGGAGCTTCAGCGTGGACAGACCGATGAGGGCGAGGATGACGGCGATGATCCAGAACCGGATGACGATCTGGCTCTCGGTCCAGCCCATCTTCTCGAAATGGTGGTGGATCGGCGCCATCAGGAAGACGCGCTTGCCGGTCATCTTGAAGACCGCCACCTGGATGATCACCGACAGCGCCTCCATGACGAACAGCCCGCCGATGATGGCGAGCACGATCTCGTGCTTGGTGGCGACGGCGACCGCGCCGATCAGGCCGCCCAGCGCGAGCGATCCGGTGTCGCCCATGAAGATCGCCGCTGGCGGCGCGTTGAACCAGAGGAAGCCGAGCCCCGCCCCGATCACCGCCCCCAGCACGACGGCGAGTTCGCCGGTCCCGGGCGTGAAGTGGATCTGCAGGTAGTCCGCGAACACCGCGTTGCCCGACAGGTAGGCGATGACGCCGAAGGAGGAGGCCGCGATCATCACCGGCACGATCGCCAGCCCGTCCAGCCCGTCGGTCAGGTTGACGGCGTTGCCCGCGCCGACGATCACGAAGGCGGCGAAGGGGACGAAGAAGATCGACAGGTTGATGATCAGGTCCTTGACGAAGGGGAACGTGAGGGACGAGGAGAACGGCGCCTGGCCGTTCTGCATGATGATGTAGGAGGCAAGGCCCGCGATCAGGAATTCGAGCGCCAGCCGCATCTTTCCCGACAGGCCGAGATGGCTCTGCTTGGTCACCTTCTTGTAGTCGTCGTAGAAGCCGATCGCGCCGAAGCCGAGCGTCACCATCAGCACCACCCAGACGTAGACGCTGGAGAGGTTCGCCCACAGAAGCGTCGAGCCGACGATGCCGGTCATGATCATCAGGCCGCCCATGGTCGGCGTGCCGGCCTTCTTGAAATGGGTCTGCGGGCCGTCGGCCCGGATCGGCTGGCCCTTGCCCTGCCGGATGCGCAGCGAGTTGATGATGGCCGGGCCGAACATGAAGACGATCAGCGCCGAGGTGATCAGCGCCCCGCCGGTGCGGAAGGTGATGTAGCGGAAGACGTTGAAGACCGAGATGTCGTCGGCCGCGCCCGCAAGCCAGGTCAGCATGAAATGGAATTCCCCTGGTTCATTGGTCCGTCCCCGCAGGACCCTTTGCGCCCGCCGCCGGAAAGCGTGCAGTCAGCGCCTCGACGATCTTCGAGAACCCGACGCCGTTCGACGACTTGATCATCACGACGTCGCCGGGCTTCAGCGTGGCCGCGAGAAGCGGCACGAGGTCTGCACCGGTCTCGCGGTACTCCACCGGCAGGCTGTCGCCGACGGCCGCCTCGAGCGCAGCCATCTCGGTGCCGCCCAGGAAGACGAGGTCGGGCGCCGCCTCGCGCAGCGGCTCGGCCAGCGCGGCGTGCAGCTTGTTGGAATGGACACCGAGCTCCCGCATGTCGCCGAGCACGGCGATCCGCCGGCCGCTGCCGGTCACCTCGGCGCGGGCGAGCAGGTCGAGCGACGCCTTCATCGACGCGGGATTGGCGTTGTAGCTCTCGTCGATGACCGTGAACGGGCCGTCGGGATGCATGAGCAAGGAGCGCGCGCCGCGCCCGCGTTCCGCCTGCAGCGCACCGAGGGCCTCCGCCCCCATCCCCACGTCGGCGCCCGCCAGATGGACGGCTCCCAGCACGGCGAGAACGTTCTGCACCATATGCCGTCCCGGCGCCCCGATGCGCAGCTCGAAGGTCTCCCCGCCCACCTTGACGGAGACGGTCGAATGGTCGGGCGCCAGCGTGCAGGCGAGCAGCTTGACCTGCGACCGCGAGTGCTCGCCGAAGCCGACGATGTGCTGGACTCCCGCCTCGCGCGCGAGCTTGTCGAGGATGCGCCAGCGGTGGTCGTCGCGGTTGATCAGGGCGTGGCCGCCGGGCACGATCCCTTCGAAGATTTCGGCCTTGGCGCGCGCGATGTCGTCGAGCGAGTGGAAGTTGCCCAGATGCGCCGCCGCGATCAGCGTCACGATGGCGACGTGCGGCCGCACCAGCTTGACCAGCGGCCGGATCTCTCCCGCATGGTTCATGCCGATCTCGAAGACGGCGTAGTCGACGTCCGACGGCATGCGCGCCAGCGTCAGCGGCACGCCCCAGTGATTGTTGAAGGATTTCTCCGCCGCGTGCACCGTGCCGGAAACCGACAGCGCCAGCCGCAGCGCTTCCTTGGTGGAGGTCTTGCCGGCCGATCCCGTCACCGCGATGACCTTCGCCTTCGACCGCGCGCGGGCGGCAGCGCCCAGCATACCCAGCGCCGCCAGCACGTCCTCCACCACGATCATCGGCATCGTCAGCCGTCCGAGCGCGGCGAGCTTGCTGTCGGCCACCACCATCAGGCTCGCACCCGCGGCCATCGCGGCGGTGGCGAAGTCGTGGCCGTCGAAGTTCTCGCCCTTGATCGCGAAGAAGGCGTCGCCCGGCTTCAGCGTGCGCGTGTCGATCGAGATGCCGGTGACGCCCTGCGGCATGGTGCCGAACGGCCGCCCGCCCATCGCGGCGATCATCGCCTCGCTGGTCCACAGATTGCTCATTGCGGCAACTCCGCCAGCGCGGCGAGCGCTTCCTCGTGGTCGGAAAAGTGATGCGTCCGCCCGGCCACGGTCTGCCCCACCTCGTGCCCCTTGCCCGCGATCACCAGCGTGTCCCCGGCCGACAGCATGGCGACGGCTTCGCGGATCGCCTGCCGCCGGTCGCCGATCTCGATGGCGCCCGGCGCGGCCGCCAGGATCTGCGCCCGGATGTCGGCCGGGACCTCCGAGCGGGGGTTGTCGTCGGTGACGATGGCGACGTCGGCCAGCCGCGTCGCGATCTCGCCCATGATCGGCCTCTTGCCCCTGTCGCGGTCGCCGCCGCAGCCGAACACCACGACGACACGTCCCGTCGTGAAGGGCCGGACCGCCGCCAGCACGTTCTCGAGCGCCTCGGGCTTGTGCGCGTAGTCGACATAGACCGGCGCGCCGGCCGCCGTCGAACCGACGAGATCGAGCCGCCCGGGAGCGCCTTCGAGGTGCTCCAGCGCCTTCAGGGCCGTCGCCGCGTCGATCCCCGTCGAGATCGCGAGGCCGGCGGCGACGAGCGCATTGGAAATCTGGAAGTCGCCCGCCAGCGGCAGCACGATCTCGTGGATGACGCCGCCCGCCTCGATCTCCGCCCGCTGCCGGCGCCGCTCGTGCTCGACCCGCTTCAGCGAGAGGAACGCGCCCTTGCGGCCGACGGTGCGCACGTCGAGCCCGGCGCCGCGCGCTGCGGCGATCGTGGCGTCCGACCAGGCATCGTCGGCGAAGATCACCGCGGGCGCGCCCTTCGGCAGCAGGTCGGTGAACAGCCGCATCTTGGCGGCGTGGTAGTCCTCGACGGTCGGATGGTAATCCATGTGGTCGCGGCCGAGATTGGTGAAGCCGGCGGCCGCGAGCCGCACGCCGTCGAGCCGACGCTGGTCGAGCCCGTGGCTCGACGCCTCCATGGAGGCGTGGGTGACGCCCGCCGCCGCGAGTTCGGCGAGCAGGCGGTGCAGGTCCACCGGATCGGGCGTCGTCAGCGTGCCGTACTCGTTGCGGCCGGGCGCCACGACGCCGGTGGTGCCGATGCTGGCGGCCTGCTTGCCCGCATGCGCCCAGATCTGGCGGACGAAGGCCGCCACCGACGTCTTGCCGCTCGTCCCCGTCACTGCCGCCATGGTCTCCGGCTGGCGGCCATGGAAGCGGGCCGCGGCCAGCGCCAGCGCACGGCGCGGATCGGCCGCCCGCAGCACGGGCACGGTGAGCCCCGAGGGGTCGGCCTCGCGGCCGGCGATGACGGCGATCGCGCCGCGCGACACGGCATCGGCCGCGAAAATCATCCCGTCGCTCTTCGTGCCCTTGAGGGCGGCGAAGACGAAGCCGGGGCGCACGGCGCGGGAATCCGACGTGATGCCCGCGACCGTCGCCTCGCCGGGCACGGCGGGACCGTCGGGTATGATGTCTGCGAGGTCGCGGAGTTTCATGCGTTCACTGTGTCGGGGTTAGGGAGCGCCGTCCCAGCGGCGCGTCGATCAGAATCATCAGTTCGAGACCAGAAGGGCCTCGCTTTCATGGCCGAATTCCGGCTTCACGCCAAGCAGCGGCGCCGAACGGCGGATGATGTTGGCCACGATCGGGGCCGCGTTGGAGCCGGCCGTCGCGCCCATTCCGGGCTTCTCCGGCTTGGGTTCGTCGATCACCGACAGGACCACGTATTGCGGGTTCTCGATCGGGAAGGCGGCCAGGAAGGCGTTGAAGCGCTTGTCCTTGGCGTAGCGCCCGTTGACGACCTTCTCGGCGGTGCCGGTCTTGCCGCCGACGCGGTAGCCCGGCACCTCGGCGCGCTTGCCGGACCCCTTCTCTGCGTTGAGCCGGTAGAGATAGCGCATGTCCATGGTCGTCTTCGGATTGAGCACCTGCACCGCGACCTGGTCCGCTTCCTCCTGGCTGCGCGGCAGGAAGGTCGGCGGTATCAGCTTGCCGCCGTTCATCAGCGCCGCCGCCGCCACCGCGGTCTGCAGCGGCGTGGTGGCGAAGCCGTGGCCGAAGGAGATCGTGATCGAGTTCAGCTGCTTCCATTCCTTCGGCTCGGTCGGCGAAGCCACTTCGGGCAGCTCCGTCTGCATCCGGTCGAGCAGGCCGAGCCGCTTCAGGAAGTCGCGGTGCCCGGCGATGCCGACGTCCATCGCCATGCGCGCCGATGCGATGTTCGACGAGTAGATGAAGACCTCCGGCACGGTCAGCACCCGGCCCTTGCCATGGAAGTCGCGGATGGTGAAGCGGCCCATCGAGAGCGGCCGCGAGGCGTCGTAGGAACTGGTGAGCGTGGCCTTGCCGGCGTCGAGCACCATGGCGGTGGTGAAGCTCTTCACCGTCGAGCCCATCTCGTAGACGCCCGCCGACATCCGGTTCAGCCGGTCCTTCTCGTGCGCGTTGAACGGGTTGTTCGGGTCGAAGTCCGGCACCGAGGCCATGGCCATGATCTCGCCGGTGTTGACGTTGAGCACCACGGCGCCGGCCGCGATCGCGTGGTAGCGCTCCATCGCGGCGGCGATCTCGTCGCGCACGATGTGCTGGACGCGCAGGTCGATCGACAGCTTGACGGGCGCCAGCGAGGATGCGGACACCATGCCCGTGGCGCGCAGGTCGGCGAGCCCCTGCCCGTCGACGTATTTCTCCATTCCCGCGATGCCCTCGTTGTCGATGTTGACGAGGCCGAGGATGTGGGAGGCTGTGGGACCGCCCGGATAGAAGCGCCGCTTCTCCGGCCGGAAGCCGATCCCGGGAATGCCGAGCTGCATGATCTCGTTCTGCTGGCGCGGCGTGATCTCGCGCTTCAGCCAGGCGAAGCCCGAGCCGCTGGTCAGCTTGCGGTAGGTCTGCTCGTAGTCGAGCGACGGCAGCACCGTCGACAGGAGTTCCACCGCCTCGTCGGGGTCGACGATGCGGCGCGGCTCGGCGAACAGCGACGCCGACTTGATGTCGGTCGCCAGCACCTGGCCGTTGCGGTCGAGGATGTCGGGCCGCGAGGCCGCCATCCTGCCGCCGCCGAAGAACTGCCCGGTCTCCGGCTCCTGCATGCCCAGATAGACCAGCCGCCCGGTGATCGTGGCATAGATGCCGAAGAACACCGCCATGGTGATGAACACGCGCGAGCGCCCGCCCTTGGCCTTGCGCGCCCCGTCGACCACGATGCCCTGTGCCTCGTCCAGGGGTTTCGTCCGCCGCAGGCGGCCGAGCCCCGTCCCTGCCTTCAGCCAGCGCTTCATCGCGGTGTACTCCCGGTGGTGGTTGCGTCGGTGCCGCTGGCGGCAAGCCCGTCGGGCGGTGCCTGCGCGGGATCGTCGAGATCGACCGCCGGCATCGGGATCGCGGCCGGATCGGCGATCTGGCGCGCGTCGATGGGCTGGAGGTTCAGTTCCGCCTGGTAGGTCGTCACCAGCGCCTGCAGGCGCACCGGCTGGGTGAGCAGGCTCCAGTCGGCGCGCAGGAGGTCGGCCGTCTCCTCCTCGAAGCGGATCTGGCTTTCCAGCCGGCGCAGCGCGCGCAGCTCGTCCTCCGCCGCATGCTTGGTCTGGTAGGTGAAGGCGGCGGCCGAGACCATGACCGCGATCAGCACGATGTCGGTGGTACGGAACACGTCAGCGCCCCTCGCCTGTGGAACGGATGTCCGGCAGCCGCGGAAATCCGAAGATGGAATGGTCTTCGCGCCGGGCCGGCGCATCGGTGCGGATGGCGGCGCGCAGCTTGGCCGAGCGGGCGCGCGGATTGCGCTCCGCCTCCGTTTCGGATGCCGCGACCGCCTTGCCCGCCTGGACGAAGGTCGGCGCCTGCTCGACGATCTCGGGAAGGTGGCGCGAGCCGCCCGTCGTGCCCGACCGGTCGGCGACGAAGCGCTTGACGATTCTGTCCTCGAGCGAATGGAAGGTGACGACGACGAGCCGCCCCCCGGGCTTCAGCGCCCGCTCGGCCGACGACAGCGCCCGCGCCAGTTCGCCGAGCTCGTCGTTGACGAAGATGCGCAGCGCCTGGAAAACGCGCGTCGCCGGGTGGATGCGGTCCTTGGGATGTCGCCCGACCAGCGCCTCGATGGCGTTGGCGAGGTCGAGCGTTCGTTGGAACGGCCGCGCCGTACGGCGCTTGTCGATCATGCGGGCGATGCGGCCGGCATGCCGTTCTTCACCGAGGATGCCGAAGATGCGGGTGAGGTCCCCGGCCTTCACCGTGTTGACCACGTCGGCCGCCGTCGGTCCGTCCTGCGCCATGCGCATGTCGAGCGGCCCGTCGAAGCGGAAGGAAAAGCCGCGCTCGGCCTGGTCGAGCTGCATCGACGAGACGCCGATGTCGAGCACGACGCCGTCGACGGCTTCGCCGGCATGGACGTCGAGCTGCGAGAAGGCGCCCTGCACGAGCCTGAGCCGCCCGCCGGACGCCGCCTCGAGCGCGCGGCCGTCGCGGATTGCGTCCGGATCGCGGTCGACGGCCACCACGCTCGCCCCGGCATCGAGGATCGCGCGCGAGTAGCCGCCCGCGCCGAACGTGCCGTCGACGACCGTGTCGCCGGGCTTCGGCGCCAGAGCCGCCATCACCTCGTCGAGAAGGACCGGAATGTGGCGGGCGGGTCCGCCACCGGCGTCCTCGCGGCCGCCGTCGCCCGCCATCATTCCGCCGCCCCCAACGCCTGGGCGCCGCTTTGGTTCCCGCGCAGCCGCGACAGCCGCGCGCGCGCCTCGTTGCGGTAGGTCTGGAAACGCCGCGGCTCCCACATCTGGAAGAATGGACCGCGTCCGACGAAGGCCACCTCGCCCTCGATTCCCGTGTGCTCGCGCATGAAGTCCGTCATCGTGATGCGCCCGTCTCCGTCCAGCTTCAGGAAGGCTCCGTCTCCATGACAGAAGAAGGACATGTCGTCGGCCGTCTGCGCGAAGGGATCCTCCTGCGCGATCCGCTGCTCGTAGCGGTCGAGCAGGTCGAGCCCGCCCACATCCAGTGCCGGCATGTCCAGTGCCCGCAGGGCGTAGAGGTCGCCCTCGCCCCGCCTGGCCAGGACCGCCCTGAAATGCGCGGGAACGGAGACGCGACCCTTCTGGTCGATCCGGTTCACCGCGCTGGAAAGGAAGCGATCCATCACCCGTCACTGCCGCCGGCGCCGCAGCGCATCCGTTCATCATCCGCGTCGCGACGAGTCGCGACGCCGGCACGCATCCGCGCCGGGCAACGCCGAACGGCGATCGCACCGCGACCCCCTGGACCGCGGCCAAATCGGACGTCGGACGCGTCCGTCTGACGGAGACGTGATTACGTTTCAGGGATAACATGGGCATCCATGGGCGTCAACGGGACGAAGCTCCACCGGGCGGGTGAGCAGGCTGATTCCCGCGGGCCGACCGATTCCTCCTTTATCGTTCATTAGGCCTAACGAAGAGTTGAGACAGGGCCGTCCGGAAGGCTTCCGCTGGCGTTCCGGCGGCGGGTCGAATAGACGATCCGGACACGAACAGGATCTTCGCCATGACCGACCTTGCCGCCCGCGCCGCCGATCTCCTGCACCTGCGCCGCCGCCATCTGGCCAAGGGCGATCCGGTCGCCCTGCCGCTGACCATGACGTCGATGTTCCACCTGCCCGGCGACCCGGCCGGCTTTTCCCAGTACGGGCGTTTCGACAACGCCACCTGGGACGCCGTGGAGGACGCGCTCGGCCATCTCGACGGCGCCCGGGCGCTCGCCTTCCCCTCCGGCATGGGCGCGATCTCGGCGGTGCTCACCGCGCTGTCGAAGGCCGGCGACCGCATCCTCCTGCCCTCGGACGGCTATTACACGGTGCGCGTCTTCGCCGATCGCTTCCTGTCGCGCCTCGGCATCGCGGCCGACCGGCGCCCGACCGCCTCCTATCTAGACGGCGGCTTCGAGGGCTATTCCATCGTCTATGTCGAGACGCCGTCGAACCCCGGGCTCGACATCTGCGACATCGCCGCGATCGCGAGCGCCGCGCATGCGGCGGGCGCGCTGGTCGTCGTCGACAACACCACCATGACCGCCTTCGGCCAGCGCCCGCTCGATCTCGGCGCCGACATCCTCGTCTGTGCCGACACCAAGGCCGCCAACGGGCATTCCGACGCGCTGTTCGGCCACGTGTCGAGCCGCGACGAGGCGGTACTGAAGGCGGTGGCCGAGTGGCGCAAGCTGTCGGGCGCCATCCCCGGCCCCTTCGAGGCCTGGCAGGTGCATCGCGGCCTGGAGACGCTCGAGCTGCGCTTCGACCGCATGTGCTCCACCGCCGGGCTGGTGGCCCCGCGCCTGCGCGACCACCGGGCCGTCCGCTCCGTCCGCTTCCCCGGCCTCCCCGACGATCCGGCGCACAATCTCGCCCGCGTCCAGATGGACCGCTTCGGCTTCCTGATCGGGCTGACGCTGGACAGTGCGGAGAAGGCCGAGGCCTTCATCGACGGCTGCCGCCTCCTCCAGCCCGCCACCTCCTTCGGCGGCACCCACGCCTCCGCCGAACGCCGCGCCCGCTGGGGCGACGCCGTCGCGCCGGGCTTCGTGCGCCTGTCTGTCGGCTGCGAACCGGCCGAGGAGCTGTGGTCGGCGCTGGAGGAGGCGCTGGACAAGGTGGCGTGAGCGGCTTAGCCGCCGGGTCCCGGAACGTCCCCCGGCGGTGATGTTCTGCTCTAGCGGGCTCGGCCGGTATCGTTCAGCCGGCGCTCCATGAAGGCGCGCCCATCCTCGACCGGACCGCTGTCGATGCCATCCTGCACCAGCCGTCGCAGTTCGGCGAGCGAGTAGCCGTCATTGTCGCGCCGGTCCTTCCAGTGCCGCAACGCTTCGGCGACGATCTCGTCCGTCGTGCCATACTCGCCCGAAGCGATGGCCCCGTCGACCTCCGCCGCAAGGTCCTCCGACAGTGTCATCCTGAAAGTCTCGGACCGTCCCATGGATCACTCCCTGCACGAGGTGCCGCGAGGCTGCAGCGAGCCTGCGACCCCGACAAGCCGGATCGCTCTCGGGACGATCGGACGAAAAAACTGCCAGCCGGCCTGTAAGCCGGGTTCTGTATGGCCCCGGCGCATCGCTGCGCCGGAACGTGGCGGCCATTCATCTGCGGCGGACATTGCTGTCCGCCTGGTGCAACCTACCCGGATGGCTGGGCCGGAAACTGCCCGGGAGCGAACTCCCGCGCCATCCCTATTCGGTCTTGCTCCCGGTGGGGCTTGCCGTGCCGCTTCCGTTACCGGTCGCGCGGTGGGCTCTTACCCCACCCTTTCACCCTTACCCCGCCGATTTTCCGGTCCGCCAAACGAACGGCAGGCCGGAAGACAGGCGGGGCGGTCTGCTCTCTGTGGCGCTATCCCTGGGGTCGCCCCCGCCGGCCATTAACCGGCACCGTGTTTCCATGGAGCCCGGACTTTCCTCGGACGCGGTCTTTCGACGCTTGCGCCCGCGGCCGCCCGGCCAGCTGGCAGGACGCATAAAGGCTTTCGCGCAGCAAAACACAAGCCTTGCCGTCGATCTTCGGGCGACGGACCGCGCCGGCGCCCGAAACGCTGCGTCAGCTGCCGATGGCGCGCTTCACCTTGGTGCAATAGGCCGACGAGACGGGGTTCATGCGCCTGGCGGCGTGGCCGGCATTGTAGCGCAGGATCGTGCCGCAGGTGTCGCCGCCGCCGAGTTCGTGCGCCTTGGCGAGGTACTTCATGCCGTACTTGACGTTGGTCTCGGGGTCATAGAGCCCTTTGGCGGATCCCGAATAGCCCATCATCCGCGCGGTCGCCGGCTTGATCTGCATGAGGCCGATCTCGCCGGCCCGGCCGGTGACGTTCGGCCGGAAGTTGCTCTCGACGGTCACCACCGCATGCGCCAGCGCCACGGGCACGCCATAGGCCTTGGCATAGCGCGTCACGATGGCCGGCAGTCCGCCCTTCACCGCCCCGAGATCGACCTTCGCGTCTGCCTCGCCCGCGCCCAGCCTGGCCAGCAGCCCCTTGCCTCGTCCGCCGGCGATCGAGCCGGTCGTGGTCATGTCGACGCCCGGCAGCGCTTCGGCGCCGGTGGCGGTCACGGCCGTCTTGCCGGCATCCTGCCGGCGGTCGCTCTCGGCATGGGCGACGGAATTCACTGCGACGGCGGCAAGCGCCGCCGCGACGAGGAGAGTGCTCTTCATTCGGTCCTGGTTCTTCTGCTGGCGCCCGGTCGTCCCGGGCAGCGGTTTCCCGTTGGATCCGGCAGCCGCAAACGGGCGCCGGAGGTGGAACGGGGCCGCATGTGAGGGCGCAATGCGCGGTCAGAATGACCACGTTCCTCAACTTTGGTGACAGCGCGTTACATCAATCCGTTGATTTCACTTGCTTACGCTGCGTCAGCCGGTGTCCGGGCGAGCACCTGGCGGAGGATCGAGCCGGTCGCGCCGTCCGCCACGCCGTCCACCAGCGACGGCCGGAACCGGCGCTGGAACGCCTCCACCACCACCCGGGTAGAAGGATCGAACCGGCCAGTGATTTCAATGCCGTAGCCGTGGAGCGCCAGCATCGTCTGCAACGCCTCGACGGCCCGGCCGGTAGCGCCGGGGCCGATCCAGGGTCCGCCGCTCTCGGTCGGGTCGGGTCGGCGGGACGCCACACCGGCGGCCGCCAGCCGATCCCACGGGAATTTTTCGCCCGGATCGATCTTGCGACCGGGTGCCACATCCGAATGGCCGAGGATTCTGTCGGCCGGGATGCCGTGCCGGTCACGAATTCCGGCACAGAGCCCGAGCACCGCCTCGATCTGGGCATCCGGGAAGTCCGGATAGCCGAGGAAATGGCCGGGATTGACGATTTCGATGCCGACGGACCGGGAGTTGACGTCCGTCACGCCCTTCCAGGAACTGCGCCCGGCGTGCCAGGCCCGATCGGCCTCGCGCACCATCTGCACGATGCGGCCGTCCTCGTGCACGAGATAGTGGGAGGACACCTCGCTCTGCGGATCGCAGAGCCAGTTCTCGGCGCCCGCGCCGCTCTCCATACCGGTGTAATGCAGGACGATCATGTCGGGGGCGGCGACGCCGACGCGCGGGCCGAAATTCGGCGAGACCCTGATCTCGGCGCCGGCATGGTCGGCGGGAAAGCCGTTCATGCGGCGACGCGACCGCGTTCGATGGTCTCGTAGGCGGCGTTCAGCGCCGCCATCCGGTCGTTGGCGAGCGCCAGGAACTCCTCCGGCACGCCCCGCGCCATCATCCGGTCGGGATGGTTGTCGGAGACCAGCCGCAGATAATGGCGGCGCACCTCGTCGAAGGCCGTGCCGCGGTCGATCCCGAGCACCGCCCAGGGATCCTTCTCGCCGATGGCGTGGCGGGCGAGGATCGCCTCGAAGCGCCGCTCGCCGACGGCGAAGATCTCCGCGATCCGGCGCAGAAAGCGAAGCTCCTTCTCGTGGATCAGCCCGTCCGCCTTGGCGATGTGGAAAAGCCCGTCGAGAATGTCCTCCAGCATGCGGCAGTCCGGCTGGCCGGAGCCGCACAGGCCGGCGAGCCGCGCGGCATAGATCTCGTAGCCCGCGGTGTCGGCCATCGCGAGGCGGTAGAGCCGCTCGACGTTGCGCCGTTCCTCCTGCGGCATGGCGAAGATGTCCTGGAAGGCGCGGATCTCGTCCTGCGTGACGATGCCGTCGGCCTTGGCCATCTTGGCCGAGAGCGCGATCATGGCGACCGAGAAGGCGACCCGCCGGCGCAGGTCCGGGTCTCCCTCGAAGACCGTGCGGACGGCCTCGACGAGGTCGGCAACACCGCTCGCCGCGCCGGCCGAGATGCGCGCGACGAACTCGCCTATGCGGGCCCAGATCGACATGGCTTCTGTCTAGAGTGCTTCGCGGAAAAAGGCGAGCATGGCCGCATCAAATGATGTGTCTCACCCGGACGCGTTTTTCGCCGCACCGCCCGGACAGCGAAAAAGCCGGGACGGGCCCGGCCTTCCGCTGCGAATGCCCGTGCCGGCCGTCGCTGGACGGCAGGGACGTCCCGTTACTGGACGGCGGGGACGTCGTCGGCCGGCTCCACGTCGTCCGTGCCGCCGGGGACTGCGCCCGTCGCGTCGGTTCCGTCCGTCGTGTCGCTCTCGGGGGCGATGCTCTGCGTGGTGGTGTCGTCGGCCGGGGCCGTCCCCTCCGCATCCGTCTGCGGAACCACGGTGACGTTGTTGTCCGTGCCCGGAGCGGCGGTCGGCGCGGTCTCCTGGGTCTCGGGCTGGGTGCTCTGCGTGGTGGTCGTGTCGGTGTCGCTGCAGGCGGCGAGGCCGAGCAGCGCGAGCGACGACACGGAAGCGATGATGATCTTCTTCATGATGCACTCTCCTGTTGAAGGGTACACCGTCGCGGTGCACCGTCGGCAGGACAATGCGGCCGCGCCGAAGCGGTTTCCTCAACTCCTATGTCCGGTCGAAACACGGCGTCAGAGGTCAGAGGCTCGCCGCGCTGCGGGAGGCCTGGTCGTACTGGCCCGACAGCGTCCGCATCAGTGCCGCGATCCTGCTGATCTCGGCGTCCTCGACGTGCAGCGCCTTCACGCTGCCGACCAGCAGTGCCTCCCGCACCTCCCTGTAGCGCGCACAGGCCTGCGCGCCGGCCCCCGTGACCTTCACCGTCTTCTCCTTGCCGCGCCGCCCCGTCTCGATAAGGCCCGCCGCCTCGAGCTTCTTCAGCGCGTAGGAGACCACGTGCGTGTCCTCGATGTTGAGCATCATGCACAGGTCGGCCAGCGTCTTCTCGCGGCCGCGATGATTGCTGGAATGCAGGATCTGCACGTCGAGCGCCGCCAGGCCCGCGACGCCCGCCGCGCCCATGCACCGCACCATCCACCGCTGGAAGGCGTTGTTGAGGATGGTCATCGCGAACTCCATCTCCGACAGCGACGGCATGGCGCCGTCCGCCAGATGCGCCGCCGACACCACCGGCCCGAGACCCTTGCCTTCGTCCGCCAATCCATCCTCCTGTCATCGACAAAATATCGACAATTCGTTGACGTTTTGTCTCTGTTTGCCTTATAGCCGGAAACGCGCAAATCTTCAAACGCGACCGGAGGAGACGGGCGGATGGACGGACGGTGGGATTTCTGGATCGACCGCGGCGGCACCTTCACCGACGTCATCGGCCGCGATCCCGACGGCAACCTCCACCCCCGCAAGCTGCTCTCCGAAAATCCCGAGGCCTACCGCGACGCCGCCGTCCAGGGCATCCGCGACCTGCTCGGCGTTCCGGCGGGGGCACCGATCCCCTCGCACCGCATCGGCGACGTCAAGATGGGCACGACGGTGGCCACCAACGCTCTTCTCGAACGCAAGGGTGACCGCGTCCTGCTGCTGATCACCAAGGGGTTTCGCGACGCGCTGAAGATCGCCTACCAGGCCCGCCCCGACATCTTCGCCAAGGAGATCCTCCTCCCAGAACAGCTCTACGAGCGGGTGATCGAGGTCGAGGAGCGCGTCCGCGCCGATGGGTCGGTGGAGACCATGCCGAAGCTCGACGAGGTCAGGCCGCTGATCGAAGGCGCCCGCGCCGACGGCATCGAGGCGGTCGCCGTCGTGTTCATGCACTCCTGGATCTATCCCGACCACGAGCTGATGGCTGCGAGCCTCTGCCACCACGCCGGCTTCACGCAGATCTCGGTCAGCCACCAGACCTCGCCGCTGATCAAGCTGGTCGGCCGCGGCGACACCGCCGTCGTCGACGCCTATCTGTCGCCGATCCTGGCGCGTTATGTCAGCCGGGTGGCGGCGGAGCTGGGGGCGGAGAACGCGCTTTCCTCCCCCCTTGCGGGGGGTCCGGAGGACGGGCGAGACCCGCGGCTCGCCCCCGAGCCCGCGGAGCGGGCGGAGGGGGGTGGGTCCGCTTCGCCGTCGCAGCAGGAGGAACCACTCGCACCCAGCGCTGAGGATACCCGCGACGGGGATGCAGTGGAGGCTTCTTCTTTGACCTCCGACCAGGCGGCACCACCCCCACCCGGCCCTGCGGGCCACCCTCCCCGCAAGGGGGAGGGTCGGGGCGGCGGCCCCAACCTGATGTTCATGATGTCGTCGGGCGGGCTGACCGCCGCCGAGCTGTTCCAGGGCAAGGACGCGCTGCTTTCCGGTCCGGCCGGCGGCGTGGTCGGCATGGTCGAGACGGCGAGGCTCGCCGGCTTCGAGAAGGTGATCGGCTTCGACATGGGCGGCACCTCGACGGACGTCGCCCATTACGACGGCGAATACGAGCGCGCCTTCGACACCGAGGTGGCGGGCGTGCGCGTGCGCGCGCCGATGATGCGCATCCACACGGTGGCGGCGGGCGGCGGGTCGATCCTCCATTACGAGGACGGCCGCTTCCAGACCGGGCCGGATTCGGCCGGCGCCAGTCCCGGCCCCGCCTGCTACCGCCGCGGCGGGCCGCTCGCCGTCACCGACGCCAACGTCATGCTGGGCAAGCTGCAGCCGGACTTCTTCCCGGCGATCTTCGGCCCCGGCCAGGACCAGCCGCTCGACCGCGACGTCGTGAAGGCGAAGTTCGCCGCCATGGCGGAAGCGATCGGCGACGGGCGCTCGGCCGAAGCCGTGGCGGAAGGCTTCGTCACCATCGCGGTCGAGAACATGGCGAACGCCATCAAGAAGATCTCGGTGCAGCGCGGTTACGACGTCACCGAGTACCTGCTCAACTGCTTCGGCGGCGCCGGCGGCCAGCACGCCTGCCTGGTGGCCGATGCGCTCGGCATGGAGGCGGTGCTCGTCCACCCCTTCTCCGGCCTGCTCTCGGCCTATGGCATCGGGCTCGCCGCCGTCTATGCCTCGCGCCAGCACGCGCTGCTGAAGCCGCTGGCCGAAGAGACGCTGCCCGAGATCCGCATGCTGGCCGACGGTCTGCGCCGGTCGGTCTTCGCCGAGCTGAACGGCCAGGGCATCGCCGATGACGAGATCGCCTGGCGGCCGGTCCTGCAGGTCCGCTACGACGGCACCGACACCGCGCTGCCGGTCGACTTCGACGCTTTCTCGGTGGACGACGCCATCCGCGCCTTCGAGGCCGCGCACAGGGCGCAGTTCGGCTTCGTCTACGAGAACAAGGGCATGATCGTGGAGGCGATCAGCGTCGAGGGCATCGACATGCGCGATTCCGGCCGCGACGAGGCCGACCTGCCGCTCGAGGACCGCGAAGCGGCGCCGGCCGGCACGCGGCCGGTCTTCTGCGAGGGCGCATGGCGCGACGCCTCCGTCTTCCGCCGCGCGGACCTGTTCCCGGGTGCGGTCGTCGCCGGCCCGGCGCTGATCGTCGAGAGCCACCAGACGATCGTGGTCGAGCCCGGCTGGCACGCCGAGATCACCGCCAAGGACCACGTGCTGATGCGCCGCGTCGAGCGCAAGGCGCGCGCTTCGGCGCTGGGTACCGAGGCAGACCCTGTGATGCTGGAGGTCTTCAACAACCTCTTCATGTCGATCGCCGAGCAGATGGGCGTGACGCTGCAGAACACCGCCTATTCTGTCAATATCAAGGAGCGGCTCGACTTCTCCTGCGCCGTCTTCGACGCGAGCGGCGCGCTGGTGGCCAACGCCCCGCACATGCCCGTCCACCTCGGCTCGATGGACCGCTCGGTGGAGACGGTCATCCGGCTGAACGCCGGCGACGTGCACCCCGGCGACGTCTTCGCGCTCAACGCGCCCTACAATGGCGGCACGCACCTGCCCGACATCACGGTGGTGACGCCGGTGTTCGAACTGCCCTCCTCCCCCCTTGCGGGGGAGGTGCCCGCGGAGCGGGCGGAGGGGGGTGGTTCGGCTTCGCAGGTCGTGCAAGCGGCACCACCCCCACCCGGCCCTGCGGGCCACCCTCCCCGCAAGGGGGAGGGTTCGGGGCGCATTCTCTTCTGGGTCGCCTCGCGCGGCCACCATGCCGACGTCGGCGGCACCGCGCCGGGGTCGATGACGCCGCTCGCCACCACGGTGGACGAGGAGGGCGTGCTGTTCGACAATTTCCGGCTGGTGGAGCGCGGCCGCTTCCGCGAGGCGGAACTGCACCGTCTCCTGACCGACCATCCCTGGCCGGCGCGCAACCCGCACCAGAACATCGCCGACCTGAAGGCGCAGATCGCCGCCAACGAGAAAGGCGTGGCGGAGCTGAGGAAGATGGTCGCGCATTTCGGGCTGCCGGTGGTGGAAGCCTACATGGGCCACGTCCAGGACAATGCCGCCGAGAGCGTGCGCCGCGTGCTGGAGCGCCTGCCCGACGTTTGCGAGTACGAATACCCGACCGACACCGGCCAGGTCATCAAGGTGAAGATCACCGTCGACCGCGGGGCCCGCACGGCCAAGGTCGACTTCACCGGCACCTCGCCGGTGATGGCAAACAATTTCAACGCGCCGGAGCCGGTGGCCCGCGCCGCCGTGCTCTATGCCTTCCGCGTCATGGTCGAGGGCCAGATCCCGATGAATGCCGGCTGTCTCAGGCCGATCGAGATCGTCATCCCGGACGGCTGCATGCTCAGGCCGGCCTATCCGGCCGCGGTGGTGGCGGGCAACGTCGAGACCTCTCAGCACGTCACCAACGCCCTGTTCGGGGCGATGGGGGCGCTGGCCAACGCGCAGGGCACGATGAACAACCTGACCTTCGGCAACGCCGCCTACCAGTATTACGAGACGATCTGCTCGGGCTCGCCGGCCGGCCGCATGAACGACGGCCGCGGGTTCCACGGCACCTCGGGCGTCCACGTCCACATGACCAATTCGCGCCTGACCGACCCCGAGATCCTCGAGCTGCGCTTCCCGGTGATGCTGGAGGATTTCCATATCCGCGAGGGCTCCGGCGGCAGGGGCCGGTGGAACGCCGGCGACGGCACGCGGCGCACCATCCGCTTCCTCGAGACCATGGAATGCGCGATCCTGTCCTCGCACCGCGGCCGCCCGCCCAGGGGCCTCGACGGCGGCGACGACGGCGAGGTCGGCATGACCGAGGTGCGCCGCCGCGACGGCACGGTGGAGACCCTGAAGGCCTGCGACCAGACCGTGGTGCAGGCCGGCGAGGCCGTGATCGTGACGACGCCGACCAGCGGCTGGGCGATCTGTTCCTTGGTCAGGCCCATCGCGTAAAGCATCGC